>Ga0364880_10044_pt1 | contig 79060 bp, 80 predicted proteins | sample ExccelJu500001D3_5_FD_206927 | JGI IMG/M metagenome (GOLD analysis project Ga0364880, IMG submission 206927) | Enriched cells from Trout Bog Lake Hypolimnion, Wisconsin, USA - BchlTB.July30.5000.01.D3 | ecosystem: Environmental > Aquatic > Freshwater > Lake > Hypolimnion/Profundal zone | place... | reverse complement strand
GCGATATTTAACCCCACTCGTGAAGATGTGCGTCGATTTTTCTGCGATACCTGGAAGAAAAAAACTGAGTCTCATATCCTGACGCCCTTAGAAACGATTGCAGGGGATTGGATGGAACAACATCCGGAATATCACACTCTTCTAACTGATTCTGAGGGCGCCCTAGCCCAGGATTACACGCCAGAGCGTGGCGAAACCAATCCTTTCCTGCATCTATCGATGCACTTATCGATTAGTGAGCAGATCTCCATTGATCAACCACCTGGCATCAGAAAAATTGCAGAAAACCTTGCCGGGAAACTGGGATCAGAGCATGAGGCACAACATCGCATCATGGAATGTCTAGGCCAAGTGATGTGGGAGTCCCAACGTGATGGCGTTCCATTAAGCCCCGAAAAATATATAGAAGCACTCCAAAAATTAAACTAAGCGAAACTACCCAATAATGACGGATCAAAAAGGAATCGTACGCAGAATTGTGACGGGGCATGATGTTGACGGCAATGCTATCTTTACCGAAGATGGAAATGCACCGAGTGTTCATGACAACCCTAAGCGCGTTGGCTACTATTTGACTAATCTTTGGATCACCGATGAAACTCCAGCAAAGATTAATAACAATCCAGATCCGACCTGCCGCCTTTTAGAACTGATACCACCTAAAAATGGTACTGTCGTCAGAATTGTAGAGTTTGGCCCCGAGGGCGAGTGGACTCAGAATTTAAGTGCCTCGGATGCCCAAGTCGCCTTTGGGGCACTTGGCACCGAAAAAGCCTCTACCTTCAAAGAAGGTGGTCACCCACTGATGCATAGAACTGAAACAGTGGATTACGCTCTAGTGCTTGAGGGTGAAATCTATATCGTTCTAGATAAAGAAGAAAAACTCATGAGGCAAGGTGATTTTTTAGTAGAGCGCGGAACAAATCATGCTTGGAGTAATCGCTCTGGCAGGCCTTGCAAAATGCTATTTGTTTTAATCGATGGGGAATTTGATTTAACTTAATTGAGCGGCTCAAACAGATGGGTATTTTGCCCATCTTGAGTTACTTGAAACACCACCTTCACTTTTTGCCCAATGCGAATCTCATTGAAATCGCAATTTGTTAAATGAGTGAGCAATGAAATGCCCTCTTTCAAGAGAACATAGGCCATTGCAAACGGAAACTCTACTCCACGTCTCATCACGGTGAACGAATAGATTTCACCAAGGCCTTCTGAGCTCACCCAAGTAGTGTCATTACTGCCGCAGTGGGGGCAAATAGTACGGGGATAGTAGTGAACCTGTTTACAAGCATGGCATAGCTTCAAAATGAGCTTGTCTTCTTGCGCTGCCTGCCAAAACGCCTGATTTTCTGCATTCACAATGGGACTCGGTAAGCGGTGTGGCTCTGACATTACAGTCTCCCCATAATCAAAGTGGCGGCACCATGCCGAGTGCCCAAGGCGCCACCAATGCCAGAAGCCAAGGCAAATTCAAGATGGGGCACTTGCACGGCGGGATGAGCCTCACCGCGTAACTGCCTTACCGCTTCAATGACTTTTGTCATGCCGCCCCGGTTTGCGGGATGGTTATTACACAAGCCACCGCCGTCAGTATTAAAAGCAAGCGTCCCTTTACCGGAAATCAATTGGCCGTTCTCAACAAACTTCCCACCCTCACCCTTTTTACAAAACCCTAAATCTTCAAGCTGAATCAATACCGTAATGGTGAAACTATCGTAAATGGATGCGTATCGAATTTGGGCTGGAGTAAGTTTTGCTTCCGCAAACGCGCGCGGGCCGGTCCAAGCGACCCCTGAGTACGTTAAATCGACTTTGCCACCAATCTGACCTTTGGCAGACTCTGCTGCACCCATAATGGTAACGACCGGTTTCTTTAATGACTTGGCAATATCAGGATGAACGACTAACAGTGCGCCACCGCTATCTGTTACTACACAACAATCCGCCCGGTGCAATGGATCAGCAATCATCGGCGATGCTAAGACATCCTCGACAGTTAAAACATCTTTTAATAATGCATTCGGGTTATGTTGGGCATGATGTGAGGCTGCCACTTTTATCCAAGCCAGCTGCTCGCTTGTCGTTCCAAACTCATGCATGTGACGCATAGCGCACATTGCATAGGTATTTAATGGTGCTGGTGAATAAGGCTTTTCAAAAGCAAAATCCGGTGCGCTCGCATGGTGACTACGAACTTGAGTACCGCTAGAACCTTCTGATTTAGGGCGTCCGGCTAAAGTGATTAAGGCAACTTTACATTGCCCCGTAGCAATTGCTCGCGCTGCATGACCGACGTGGGCTAAATAAGAAGCACCCCCAAGATCAGTGGAATCTAAGTAACTCACTTTTTTGAGTCCAAGGTAGTCGACCATGGCAACTGGGCCCATGCCAGGTGCATCACCAGCGCAAAAATATCCATCGACATCATTCAATGTCAATCCAGCATCCTGTAAAGCACCATAAGCAACTTCAGCATGCAATTGCGCAACCGTATGGTTTGGGGCAACGCGCAATGGGTGCTCATAAATACCAGCTATACAGGCATTGTTAGAAAATGACATAGTTCTCCCAGGGGGTCGACAAATTATTCAATGGTAATTTTAGATTGCGCAATCAACTTACGCCATCTCTCAATTTCAGTCTTAATCAATTGAGAAAATTGCTCTGGCGTACCTGGCATCGGATCGGCTCCCTGTGCAATTAATTTGTCCTTAAATTTTGGATCCGACAAAATACTTTGTAGCTCCTTATTGAGGCGGTTGCGAATACTAATTGGTAAATTTGCAGGCGCAACTAGGCCATACCAAGTAGCCATCTCGTAACCTGGTAAACCTGATTCGGCAATAGTAGGAATACCTGGGGCAGCATCAGAGCGTTTTGCGGTAGTAATACCCAGTGCACGTAAGTTGCCTGCCTTCACTTGCGGAACAGCGCTTGGTAAATTTGGGAAACTCATATCCACTTGACCAGAAATCACATCCGGCATGGCATTACCCGTGCCTTTATAAGGAACGTGGATCATCTCAATCTTCGCCATCTTCTCAAATAATTCCGCGGAAAGATGTACGGAAGTACCGCTACCGCTAGAGGCAAAAGTCAACTTACCAGGATTTGCTCTAGCAGCGTTAATCACATCCGATACGGACTTATAAGGTGAATTCATAGGCACCACTAACATGTTTGGTGCTGAGAAGACGCCGCCAATCGCCGTGAAATCTTTCACAGGGTCATACGGCAAGTTCTTATAGAGAGATGCATTGACTGCATGGCCGATTGATGGAAAGTAGATCATATAGCCATCGGGTGCAGCACGCGAAACCAACTCTGCTGCAATATTGCCATTGGCTCCAGCCTTATTTTCAACAATCACTGGCTGCCCAAGTCGGGTTGAGAGCCCTTCGGCCAAGGCGCGACCAACTGTATCAGCCGAACCTCCAGGAGAAAATCCCACAATTAAATGAATGGGTTTATTGGGATAGGTGCTTGCAGCATCTGCAGCATTAGCAATACCGCCACCCAAAAGAATGGACCCTAAGAAAACTACTAGTGAGAAGAATTTCATGATTGGGAGTTAATCAATGCTACGTTGCTAATTTCTTGCAGCTCTTCAAAGCTCAAGCCCTCAACCCAATCAACCGCAAGCAAACCTTGGGGTGTTACCGCAATGGTGGCTAAATCTGTATAGACACAATTCACTGCATCAAGTGCAGTCAGTGGATAAGTGCACTCCTGCACCAATTTCGATTCACCGGATTTGGTGAGATGTTCCATCATGACAAATAATTTCTTTGCGCCCAATGCCAAATCCATTGCTCCGCCTACAGCTGGAATAGCATTGGGATCGCTGGTACGCCAATTGGCAATGTCACCTTTTATAGAAACCTGAAATGCACCCAGGACACAAATATCAATATGACCACCACGAATCATGACAAATGAATCTGCGTGATGACAAAGTGAGGCTCCAGACAGCATCGTTACTGACTGCTTGCCCGCATTCACAATATCTGGATCAATTTGGTCGCCAGTCGCCAACGGCCCCATACCAAGTAAACCGTTTTCACTATGAAGCAAGATCTCCCGATCATGCGGCAAGTAGTTTGAGATAGCCATAGGCTGTCCTATGCCTAAGTTCACGCTCGCGCCATCAGGAATATCTTGAACAATCCGTTTGGCAATATCAGCGGTTGAGCGCTTTTTAACTTTAGATAGATCAATCATGATGCTGCCCCCATTTGAACAATCCGTTTTACAAAAATGCCAGGGGTCACAATATTCTCTGGATCAAGAGCTCCAAGCTCAACCACTTCTCTAACCTGAGCGATGGTGCAACGTGCAGCAGTTGCCATGACCGGGCCGAAATTTCTGGCAGTACCGTGATAGGTGAGATTCCCCCAGCGATCCCCTTTATCTGCCTTAATCAGGGCATAGTCGGCCTTGATCGCCTTCTCAAAAATATAATTCACGCCATCAATCTCGCGCGTATCTTTTCCTTTAGCCAACTCAGTACCAAAGCCAGTAGGCGTGTAAAAGCCACCAATGCCAGCACCACCAGCTCGGATCCGCTCGGCAAGGGTGCCTTGTGGAACTAACTCCAACTCAATCTTGCCTGCGCGATAGAGCTCATCAAAAGCGCCGGACTCGGGTTGACGCGGAAAAGAGCACACCATTTTTTTAACACGCCCAGCACCTACCAACTTAGCGATACCTACCCCTGAAGCTCCAGCATTATTGCTAATTAAAGTCAGGTTCTTTGCGCCTTGCTCAAGAAGCGCATCCAATAGGAGGATCGGTAAACCTGCTCCACCAAATCCAGAAATGAAGATGGTTGAGCCATCAGCAATATCCCGCAAAGCCTCAGCCACGCTAGGAATGATTTTTTGAATCACAAAATCTCCGTCTTTTTTATTATGGGTACAACGAATCAGCTTTGTAGCTGCAACACTATTAATTTAATGCAATTGTGAAATTGCAGCCCGAATTGCAGAAGGTAGACCTTGAGCCTTAAGCTTGCGAGCCTCTAATATCGAGCTAGGAGTTTGTTGAACTTTTACAGACCATGCAGAGCCTGGGAAAAAAGCATCGTCTTGATAACGGGGGATCACGTGCCAATGAAGATGGGGGACTTGGTTACCCAGTGAAGCCAAGTTCACCTTAGCTGGTTGCATCACATGACGCACAACCCCCTCAACCGCAAAGACTAGAGCCATGAACATATCGCGCTCGCCAAAGGTGAGCTCAGACATCTCGCTTACGTGATGGTTCCAAATGACTCTGAAAAACCCTGGTAAATCAGGGTCATTTACTAAAATAACGCGACAGTCATCGCCACGCCAAATCAGTTCGCCCTCTTCGGGCTTTAGGCTATCGGCACAGAGTATGCAATTTTTCATGGAATAAATGTATACGAAAACGGCACCTAAGTCACCCTTGTGAGGTAATTTAGGTGCCGCGGCAGTACTGGTACTACTGCTACTACGAACTACTTAGGGATTCGATTAGTGGAACTGCTCTTCTTCAGTAGAACCAGTCAAAGCTGTTACGGATGACTTACCACCTTGAATAACCGTTGTTACATCATCAAAGTAACCGGTGCCAACTTCTTGCTGATGTGAAACGAAGGTGTATCCACGATCACGGGCAGCAAATTCTGGCTCTTGTACTTTTTCGATATAAGCCGTCATGCCGCGCTTCATATAATCCTGGGCCAAATCGAACATGTTGTACCACATAGAGTGAATACCAGCGAGGGTAATAAATTGATACTTGTAACCCATCGCACCCAACTCGCGCTGGAACTTCGCAATCGTTGCATCGTCCAAGTTCTTCTTCCAGTTGAAAGATGGTGAGCAGTTGTATGCCAACATCTTGCCTGGGAACTTCGCACGAATTGCTTCAGCAAATGCACGAGCAAAATCAAGATCCGGTGTACCTGTTTCACACCAAACCATATCAGCGTATGCAGCGTATGCCAAACCACGGGAGATTGCTTGATCTAAGCCCTTACGTGTTTTGTAGAAACCTTCTGGAGTACGCTCACCTGTCAAGAATGGCTTATCGTTTTCATCATAGTCAGAGGTCAATAAGTCAGCAGCTTCAGCATCAGTCCGGGCCAAGATGATAGTCGAAACACCCATTACGTCGGCAGCTAAACGTGCAGAAATCAATTTCTGTACTGACTCAGCTGTTGGCAGCAATACTTTTCCGCCCAAGTGACCACATTTTTTAACCGAAGATAATTGATCTTCAAAGTGAACACCAGCAGCACCTTGCTTAATTAACGCTTTGCTCAATTCAAAAGCATTTAGTACGCCACCGAAACCAGCCTCGGCATCAGCAACGATTGGCGCAAAATACTCAACGAAGCCAGCATCACCACGTTGAATGCCTTTAGAGGTTTGAATTTCATCTGCGCGCTGGAATGAGTTGTTAATACGCTCAACCATCTTTGGAACTGAATCCACTGGATATAAAGATTGGTCTGGGTACATTGCTGCAGAAGAATTGCCATCAGCAGCCACCTGCCAACCGGACAAATAAATTGCTTGAACACCCGCTTTAACTTGCTGCATTGCTTGACCACCGGTCAAAGCACCCAAGCAATTTACATAAGCTTCGTTATTCACTAAATTCCAAAGTCTTTCAGCGCCGTGCTTAGCTAAAGTGTGCTCAATTTTTAATGATCCACGAAGACGTACAACATCTTCTGCGGTGTAGCCACGGGTAATACCTTTCCAGCGTGGATTGGTATCCCAATCTTTTTGTAGAGCTGCGATTTCTGCTTTGCGATCTGACATGTTTTTCTCCCTAAGTTAAACAAGTAATTCAAAAATTGAGACATTTAAGTCTTATGTCTTATATAAGAGTTTAGGGATATTAAAAAAGCAAACAAGCTATTCAGAAAATAATTTATAAAATATTTAATCATTTAAATTCAATGACTTAAATATCTGATTTTATAATATGGAAAGTATATTCACTGCTTGAAATGAATATATAGGGACCTTGCTGCACTGCATTTTACGCAGGGAAACGACGTTTCACATCGTGAAAATAACTAACCCACTACAGCCTAGACATTGAATCCGTAATGGCGTTGAGGGTTAGTGCACAAGATTCGATTGCGAGTGTGCTCATCCGGGGCATATAGAGCAAGACTCTCCAACATCTGCGCAACGCTGGGCATAACACCCCAGTTAGCAACATGAGGCCAGTCTGAGCCCCATATGCAGCGATCAGGAGCAGCTTCAATTAAAGCCGTTGCATAGGGCACTACTTCGTTGTACGGGGGCGCTTGATCAGTTAAACGATAAGCACCGGAAACTTTTACCCAAGCACGCTCTCTCACTAAATCGAGGAGTGCTTTAAAGCCAGGAGAACTCAGCCCAACTGATGTCCTTAAATATCCCATGTGATCAATCACCAAGGTAGATTGCATTTTTTGCATACGCGGCATCAGCGTTGGTAGGTCGTTTGCATTTAACAAGAACTGGATATGCCAACCCCAATCTCTTGCGAGGGCATCGCACTCCTCCAGCTTTGACAAATCTAGGCCGCCGCCAGAGAACATCACATTCATGCGGATGCCAACTACCCCTTTGTCTTTCATATTTTGATAATAAGCATCGGGCTGATTGAGTAATGGTACTGCTACGCCACGCAAACGCTGTGGATGCCTCTCCAGCACCTTCAACATCGGCGCATTATCTTGACCATTCACGCTCACTTGGATCAGTACACCATAGGTCATACCGACTTCATCCAACATGCGGATATATTGCTCTTCAATGGCTTCAGGTGATGTATAGGATCGATCGGGAACAAAACTGGCGGCGCTAATGACATGGGCATGCGTATCGACTGCACCTTTGGGCATCACAAAAGGAAAGGGACCGCTCTGATGTTCAGGCGGTCCCGGGCAAAACGGAATATCTACTTCTGACACTAATATTTTCTTAGTTTGCCTGCAGCTCTCGTCCACGCGTTTCTGGAAGAATCACTGCAGCAATAAAGAAGACGCCATACGCAACCACTGCAAAGATTGCGATTGCCATTGCTAATCCATATTGAGCGGAGAAGTAACCCACTAAAGCTGGGAATAGCGCGCCGATACCACGACCAAAGTTATAACAAAAACCTTGGCCAGATCCACGTAAGCGCGTTGGGAATAATTCAGTAAGGAATGCCCCCATACCAGAGAAGTAGCCGCTGGCAAAGAACCCCAATGGGAATCCAAGCCACATGATCATCTCATTGGTAATGTCTAATTGGGTATACGCCAGCACCAGAACAATTGCACCAATCGAGAAGGTCATAAACAACTTCCGGCGACCATAACGATCAGCCATCCATGCGCCAACCAAGTAACCCACAAAACTACCAACAATCAAGAAGGCTAAATAACCTGTCGACCCTACAACCGTTAACTTGCGCTCAGTCTTCAAGAAGGTTGGAACCCAAGTGGTAATGGCGTAGTAGCCACCTTGCGCACCCATCGTTAACAGCGATGCCAAGATAGTTGTTTTAAGAATGCCTGGTTTGAAGATTTCAAAAATAGAAGGGGAGTCACCTGCTGCCACCACTTTTGCACGAGCAACCTTAGCAATCTCTGGCTCTTCAACATGGCGACGGATATAGAGCAATAACAATGCAGGGAAGAATCCAACAACAAACATTGCACGCCACGCCATATCGGGAGGCAACAAGCTAAACATGATCGCCTGTAAGAGAACAGCGGCGCCCCAACCTACCGCCCATGCCGATTGCACAGATCCCACCGCACGGCCACGATATTCAGCGCGAATGGTTTCACCCATCAACACAGCACCAGCTGCCCACTCACCACCAAAACCAAACCCAAGCAGTGCACGAGAGATCATGAGCTGATTGAAGTCTTGCGTAAAGGCGCAGATCAAACTAAAGGTTGAGAACCACAGAATCGTGAACTGGAGTGTGCGAACACGCCCGATTCGGTCGGCTAAATAGCCTGCAAACCAGCCCCCAAAGGCGGAGGCCAATAAGGTACCGGTTACGGCTAGACCAGCCATTCCGCGGTCAACCTGCCAAACGGCAATAATGGTTCCAATCACTAATGGATAGATCATGAAATCCATGCCGTCTAATGCCCAGCCCAAGAAGCAACCCCAGAAGGTTTTCTTCTCTTTTGCGTTCATGACTTTATAAAAACCAGTCAAGCTGGTATCAGTCTGTTGACTCATTTTGTCTCCCTTTATTTTTAGGCTTTAAATTACTACATGAGTAGCACATTTATACCTTAAAAAATTGTCTTTTATAGCTAACTAGCGAAAACCCTTAAGATAAGCAAATGATGCATTGCACACTATTAGGTGATCACAGTCTATTAATTGATTTCTCGGAGTCCAAGAACCCGCTGAAAGAAATCCACGGCCTGAGCAAACTGCTGTTTACAAATAAACCGGTCTGGGCAGCAGAAATCGTACCTGGACTTAGCACCCTAGTCATTCAATTGAATTACAGAGACCAAACTCCAAAACAGGTTCGTGAGCAAGCCATCAAAGATCTTGAAAAAATCAGCACTCAATTACAAAAACAAAGAAGTGCAAAAGTAGTGGCAAGCCAAATCCATCAAATACAAGTTTGCTATCACTCTGAATTAGCTCTAGATCTCCAGCAAATTGCTCAAGCATGTGGTCTCTCAGTAGAGGAGACCATCAAACTTCACAAGAAAAATATTTATACGGCAGATATTCTGGGATTTATGCCTGGGTTTGCTTACTTTGGTGGCCTCAACCCGAAGTTAAGTTTGCCTCGCCTTACATCGCCAAGACCGTCGGTGCCCAAGGGGAGCGTCGCCATAGCGGAATTGCAAACGGCCATCTACCCGCGGTCGACCCCTGGAGGCTGGAATCTCATTGGTCGATCTCCAAACGTATTATTTGATGTCCAAAAAGAACCGCCGGGCTTATTTATGCCGGGTGATGAGATGCACATACAAGAAATCAGTCTTGATCAATTTAACAAGCTTGATGCATCTAACCAAGTAGCAGAAATCATCCTGCCTCTGCGTACACAGAAAAAAAATCAAGCCTCCATAGAAATTAAACAGTCAGGCACTTTTACTACCATTCAAGATCAGCCGCGATCGGGACTCTCTCATTGGGCAGTAGGGCCTGGTGGCGCTAGCGACCTTTACTCTCTAGAGTTAGCAAATACGCTCGTTGGCAATGCACTTCATACGGCTGCTTTAGAGATTACAGCGACTGGCCCAAGCCTTCTCTTTAGCGAAGACACTTGCGTAGCTTGGGTTGGTGCTACCTGTAGTGGCATCGTCAACGGTAAACGGATACCCGGCAACCGACCAGTCTGGATTGCCAAAGGTTCGACTCTGCAGTTCTCGCCACTCCATCCTGGCTTACGCTGTGTACTAGCGATAGGCGGTGGAATCAATTTACCCACCATTCTGGGCAGCAAGGGCTCCCACATTAGCGCGGATATCGGTCCGAAGAGATTACAAAAAGGCGACATCCTGTTTTTAGAGCATCCAAATGCAGCCCTGGAATCCCCTTATCTGCGAGATCTCTATCGTGCGCATGCTTTGCCCTGCTTTCCAAAGTGGCAAGTACGATCCCCCTACTTGCCCACTCAAACAATTACCCCCATTTATTGTTTGCCTGGCCCTCACCTGCCATTTTTATCTGTCAAGGATCGCGAGATCTTCTGGTCAACGATATGGAAGGTGAGCAATCAAAGTAACCGCATGGGTATTCGACTGGAGAGTAACTTTCAGGTCAAGAAAGCATTGCCTAACATTCCCTCCCAAGCGATTACCTTTGGAACGGTGCAATTTCCACCATCACAAGAGCCGATCGTCATGCTCTCAGAACATCAAACGACTGGCGGGTATCCCCGTTTAGCCGAAGTGATCAAAGCAGATCGGGCAAAATTAGCGCAGGTAAAACCAGGCAATCAAATTCAATTTATGCCAATTGATTTAGAAAAAGCCGATCATTTGAATTTAGAATCCTTACAACTGCAAGAATCAACGATGAACTCAATTGAATTACTGCTTCACACGGGCATCAAGAGGACTTAATGGATATTAATAGCGACATGGGCGAAGGCATGAGTAATGACGCTGAACTGCTTCATTACATTAGCTCTACCAATATTGCCTGTGGCTGGCATGCTGGCGATCCCGCCACCATGAAACAGTTAGTTGAACAAGCTATTCAAAAGAATGTCCTGATCGGTGCACATCCTGGCTTTCCTGACTTAGAAGGCTTTGGCCGTCGCGAGATGGAGATCTCAGAAGAAGATGCTTATAACTACGTTATATATCAAGCTGGAGCTTTGCAGGGTTTTGCAAATGCTGCTGGCACCAAACTCCATCATGTAAAACCCCATGGTGCTTTTTATAACCAAGCGGCAAAAAATATTCAGTTAGCCAGGGGAATTGCGCGAGCAGTCAAAGATTTAGGTCGGGAAGTGATTTTGTACGGGTTAGCTGGTAGCTGCTTAGTCGATGCCGCAAATGAACTGAAGGTCCCAGTATGGCAAGAAGTTTTTGCTGACCGCCGTTATACCAAAGAAGGCTTTCTGGTTCCACGCACTCAAGCTGGTGCTGTGATTGAAGATGAGGCGGCGGCACTTGAACAGGTGATGCAAATGGCTAAAAAGGGTCAAGTGACTGCAATCGATGGCAGCAGCATCAAGATACAAGCAGATACTTTATGTATTCATGGAGACAATCCACACGCCGTGGAATTTGCTCGAAAAATTCAGGCAGCTTTAGCCTGACTCGAAACCTTAAATGCTGTAAGGATAATGAGTAGCTGAAATAAGGCCACACCAATAAAGAGTAATTTAGGCAGATTGGCATCCATAAATATTCCAAAGATGAGTGGACCAAGCGCTGCACCCAGATCAATTCCAGAATAAACAATTCCATATACTCTTCCAGATGCGCCGGCTGGGGTTGCTGCGCGAATCATCAAATCACGCGATGGGGCCGCCACCCCAATTCCAAGGCCAATCACAACAAATGGGATAACGACAAGATCTATCGGCACCCAACCAGTGGCCAATAAAAGACTCATCACAATACTGATGACAAAACTGATGGTGATGATGCCTTCAGGAGATTTAAAGCGGGTAGCTATGTAAGCACCCAGTAGCATCCCCCCTGCACCGCCTAAAGCCATGAGAGTCAAAAAGTAATTTCCTGTGCTGACATCGAGCGTGTAGATTTGGAAAAGTGCTGTTGGTGCAAATGATTGAAGACCTGTAGTGGCAGCAACACTAAACAAAAAGAAAATCCAACAGAGCCATACTGCTGGTAATTTCAAAAATCCATAGGTAGTCATGGGAACACCACTAGGGTTGCTCGCTGCATGACTCTTTCTGGATTCCTCATGCCGCTCTTGAGCGTTATCTAGCAGCAGTCCACGATTCATCCAAAGGAACAACAGAATTAGAGCCTCGAGAGCAGCGGCAGCCACAAAGGCAATGCGCCAATCAGTCACAGTCGCTATCGCCACCATAAAAGCAGGTGCAGCAGCCCAGCCTAAGTAGCCAGTAACGCCATGAACCGAATACGCATAAGGCAAATTTGGGGGTGAAATTTTATGATTGATGAGGGTGTAATCAACTGGATGAAAGATGCCGTTACCGCACCCAGCAACGATCGCAGCCAAAACTAACATGGTGTATCCATTGCTTTGGGAATACATCAATGCCGCCAGAATCAATAAGCCCATGCCAGAGAACAACACTGGCCGAGCCCCTACTTTATCGACCAAAAATCCGGATGCAGCCTGCACGATGCAAGAAACCACGAAGAATATCGACATGAGCAAACCAAGCTCAGCATAGTTAACGGCGAACTCATTCTTTAACCATGGAAACATGGGTGGCAGAATTAAATGAAAGAAATGGGAGCTACCGTGAGCCAGGCTAATCAAAGCAATCACCCGGACATCACTGGCACGCCGATTTAATTGCGCATCAGTCATGTCTCGAGTGTACTGGCGCAGGAATTTTCCTGCTTGCTTTCTATTCGACGCTAGTGAACTTGACGGGTAAAGCTAAATTCACCTTTTTTATCCACATCTACGGGCACAACATCCTGAGGACCGAAGGTACCTTCCAGGATCATTTTAGAAACTGGGTTCTCAATGTACTGCTGAATAGCACGCTTGAGTGGCCTAGCTCCATAAACTGGATCAAAACCTACTTCAGCAATCTTATTCAAAGCGGCATCACTAACCTCAAGCTGCATATCTACTCTAGCCAGACGATCCGACAAGTTCTTGAGAAGAATCTTTGCAATATTGGCAATATTGGCCTTATCAAGACCGTGGAACACTACGATCTCGTCGATACGATTCAAGAATTCTGGACGGAAATGATTCTTCAACTCACCAAAGACAGCCTCTTTAATTTCAGCCTGTTTTTTATCGGCCATTGACTGAATCAAATGCGATCCAATGTTGCTGGTCATCACAATGACGGTGTTCTTGAAGTCAACAGTACGACCTTGACCATCGGTTAAACGACCATCATCCAACACTTGCAGTAGGACGTTAAAAACATCAGGGTGCGCCTTCTCGATTTCATCGAACAAGATTACGCTGTATGGATGGCGACGTACTTTTTCTGTCAAATAACCACCCTCTTCGTAGCCAACATAACCTGGAGGCGCCCCAATTAAGCGGGCAACACTATGCTTCTCCATGAACTCACTCATATCAATGCGAATTAAGTGCTCTTCACTATCAAACAAGAAGCCAGCCAAAGCTTTGCAGAGTTCAGTTTTACCAACGCCAGTAGGTCCAAGGAATAAGAATGAGCCATAAGGCCGATTTTCTTCAGCTAGGCCTGCGCGTGAGCGACGAATGGCATCCGATACCGCACGAATAGCCTCTTCTTGACCGACCACGCGCTGATGAAGTAACTCTTCCATCTTAAGTAATTTATCGCGCTCACCTTGCATCATTTTAGAAACAGGAATGCCTGTCGCGCGAGAAACTACTTCAGCTATTTCTTCGGCGCCAACCTGGGTACGCAGGAGCTTGTGTTTCACAACACCGTCTTTATCGCCCTTTGCTTCAGCAGCAGCGGCGGATTTCAGCTTAGCCTCAAGCTCAGGCAATTTGCCATATTGCAATTCAGCGACTTTTTCTAATTTGCCTTCGCGTTGGAGTTTCACAATGTCGGTCTTGATCTTCTCGATCTCCTCCTTAATATTGGCAGCACCCAGAACAGCGCCTTTTTCAGCCTTCCAGATTTCTTCTAGGTCGGCATACTCAGCTCCAAGACGTTTGATTTCATCTTCGATAAGACCAAGGCGTTTTTGAGAAGCCTCGTCCTTCTCTTTTTTAACAGCTTCACGCTCAATTTTTAACTGAATCAAGCGGCGCTCCATCTTATCCATCACCTCTGGTTTGGAATCAATCTCCATCCGAATGCGTGAACCCGCTTCATCAATCAAATCAATTGCCTTATCTGGCAAGAAACGATCAGTGATGTAACGATGGGATAGCTCTGCAGCAGCCACGATCGCTGGATCGGTAATTTCAATTCCATGATGCAGTTCATAGCGCTCTTGCAGACCACGCAAGATAGCAATGGTTGCCTCTACACTGGGCTCTTCAACCATCACCTTTTGGAAGCGACGCTCTAAAGCAGCATCTTTTTCAATGTACTTACGATATTCATCTAAAGTGGTCGCGCCAATGCAATGCAATTCGCCACGGGCCAAAGCTGGCTTAAGCATATTGCCAGCATCCATTGCGCCATCGCCCTTGCCGGCACCCACCATCGTATGAATCTCATCGATGAAGATAATAGTTTGACCCTCATCTTTGGCGACATCACTTAGCACCGCCTTCAGACGCTCTTCAAAGTCACCCCGATACTTAGCGCCCGCCAACAGCAAAGCCATATCCAAAACTAAGACACGCTTGTTTTTTAAAGTCTCAGGTACTTCGCCATTCACAATCCGCTGCGCTAAGCCTTCCACAATGGCAGTTTTACCTACGCCAGGTTCACCAATCAACACTGGATTGTTTTTGCCGCGACGTTGCAGAATCTGGATAGTGCGACGAATTTCATCATCACGACCAATAACAGGGTCGAGCTTACCCATACGAGCGCGCTCAGTTAAATCGATCGTGTATTTTTTTAAGGCTTCACGTTGACCTTCAGCATCTGCACTATTCACCGATTCTCCTCCGCGCACTAAATCAATAGCCGCTTCTAATGATTTACGATTTAATCCATTTTCACGAGCAAGTTTGCCTAGCTCGCCCTTGTCATCAGACGCCACCAGCAAAAAAAGTTCGCCGGCAATAAATTGGTCATTACGCTTGTTGGCTTCTTTTTCACATAAGTTCAACCAATTGCTTAAGTCACGTCCAACTTGAACTTCGCCACTAGTGCCTTGAACTTCAGGTAAGTTGCCAATCAACTTCTCAAGGCCTTTTTCTAAGCCGGATACATTGACTCCAGCTCTGGTTAATAAGCTCTTAGCCCCACCATCAGAATCGCGCAACATAGCCAGTAATAAATGGGCTGGCTCAATGTACTGATTGTCTTTGGCTAAGGCTAGGCTTTGAGCCTCGCTGAGCGCTTCTTGAAATTTAGTTGTTAATTTATCTATTCTCATTTTTGTACCCATCTACTCTATGTATATCTATCTATAGAATATAAGGGCAATGTGACAGATTTCAAGGCTTTATCACCCTTTTTAAGCGGATTTACCCCTATTTTGACCTGGCTTGTTTACCTTCTTGAATGCTCCGATGGCACCCTATACGCCGGTATTACCAATCGGCTAGAACATCGCCTGGAAGCTCATAATTCAGGGCAAGGCGCCCGCTACACCAGGTCTCGCAGACCAGTCGTCCTTTTGGCAACGCAAGACCATCCAGATAGATCTGAGGCCTCTAAGGCGGAAGCTAAATTAAAGAAGCTTCCGAGAACGCAGAAGCTGGGCTTTTTTAAGCCCTAAGCATCACTGCGTTAAATTAATCTTGGTTTCTGATGCAATCTTTCTCCAGCGGGCCATTTCTGAATTGATAAACTCTGCCGCCTGTTTGGATGTTCCACCTAAGATCACAAAATCATTTTGTTCTAATTTTTCTACAACATCAGGCGCCTTAAGAGCTTGATTAATCGCTTGATTAAGCTTCAGAATGATTGCAGGAGATGTTTTAGCGGGTGCAAAAAACCCTTGCCAGATACCATCCTTCATTTGTGGGAAACCAGCCTCAGCAATTGTGGGGGCGTCTGGCATATTGGGAATGCGTTTATCGCTGGTAACAGCAAGGACCTGGATCTTGCCAAGCTTCACAAATTGACTAACGCCAACAGGCGCGCCGCAGTAGATTGGAACTTCACCTCCAACCAAGGCGGTAATAGCTGGTGAAATCCCTTTATAGGGAATATGAGGAATATCCAACTTCCATAATCCGTTAAAGATGCGCTCACAAATCACATGAGGTTGAGTTCCAGCACCAGCAGAGGCAAAAGATAGCTTTTCTTTTGTTGCCAATTCTTTTAGCTGAAGCAGAGATTTGACTGGCAGCGCTTGATTCACCACGATCACCATTGGCTGATTCTCGGCAATAGCAATGGGAGAAAAGTCTTTTTCTGGGTTGTAGCCTGCCGTTTCAGGATTGAGGGCTGGGTTCACTACAAATGCAGAAGAGGCCGCCAGTATGGTGTATCCATCCGGAGGTGCACTAGCAACAAATTGCGTACCGATGGAAGAGCCGGCACCGGGTTTGTTTTCTACAAATACAGATTGATTCAAAATGGTGCTTAATTTTTGAGCCACCACCCTTGCAGCAGTATCTCCGGCGCCACCTGGGGCAAAAGGAACAATTACCCGAATAGGTCTATTTGGATAGTCTGAGGCCGGCTGAGAGAGTGCCTGAAAATTAAGTAGAAAACAAAAACAAAAACAAAAGAAAAACTTTGGAATAAACATCAACCGACTCCTTTGGTTATTGCTTCAGTTTCTATAAATCTATTAAAAATATATTTGAATTTATTTGATTTAGGGTATTTACTGATGGAATTATTGTAGTGTAAATTGAACAAGCGTTTAACTTTATTTATCCGGATAAACCTTTTTAAACACATTCAGTAACCAGGAGTTTTCATGAATAAAACCATTCTCACCTGTGCGATCACGGGAAGCTTAACTAAGCCTGAAATGACTCCCTACTTACCCATTACGCCTGTGCAGATTGCAGAATCTGCACTTAAAGCAGCAGATGCAGGTGCTGCGGTTGTTCATTTACACGTTCGCCATCCAGACACCGGCAAGCCCTCGATGGAATTGGATCACTACGCAGAAGTTTTCAACTTCATTAAAGCTCGCAATAAAGAGCTGGTAATCAATTTAACGACTGGGGTTGGCGCACGCTTCATACCTTCTGAGCATGATCCAAAAATTGCCGCCCCCGGTACCAGCCTCTGTCCACCCCTAAGAAGAGTCGAACACATTACCGCCCTAAAACCGGATATTTGCTCGCTTGATTTAAATACTATGAACACAGCCAATGAAGTGGCTATCAATACGCCTGCAACAATTAGGGTGATGGCTAAGGTTATTCGAGAAGCAGGTGTGATGCCCGAAATTGAAATCTTTGACACAGGTGATCTCAACTTAGCAAAAGACCTCATTAAGGATGGCACGCTAGAGGGTCCAGGTCTTTATACCTTTGTGATGGGTGTTAAATACGCCCTCAATACCGATCCAGAAACCATGATGTATATGCGCAACCAATTACCACCGGGTGCGAAATGGGCCGCATTTGGAATTAGCCGAGCCGCCTTCCCGGTTGTTGCTCAAGCCCTGTTATTAGGCGGTGGAATACGTGTGGGTCTTGAAGATAATATTTATATGGAAAAAGGCGTGCTTTGTGAAAGCAATGCGCAGCAAGTTGAACGTGCGAAGCGTATTGTTCAAGACTTGGGTGGTGAGCTTGCTAGCTCAAATGAAGTACGCCAAATGCTAAATCTAAAAAAATAGTCTGAAGCCCAGCTTTTAATAATGTCGCCGAACGCTATAGATTAGCTTCGGCGGGCATGGTGCCAACATAGGCAACTACACAGGCAATCAGAATTAATAGCAATCCGATAGCTAGGATCCAGCCCTTTTGATTTTTTTGCATGGCCACTCTTTCAATTTGATTGTGTACATTTTGCATCAAAATAAATGCAAGGCAAGCACCTGGTTCGAGCTTACAGTTTTGCGTGCATACTAAGGTCCATATGATTTCACACCACTGGTCCCAACATTGGCATCGTATCAGCACTAGTCATCGTCTATTGATTATCGGCATGTCTGGCATTGCGACATTTTTTCTACTACCGACCGGGCTATCCATTCCAGTTTGCGTGGCAATTTCTTGGGTTGTCTCTGGATGTATTTACCTTTTCTTGACTTACATGATGATGTATTTTTCAAGAGAAGAAAATATCTTAACCCTCTCCAAAAAAGAAGACGCTGGCGCTGCCATTATTTTGCTGATCACAATATTGGCAGCAACAGCTAGCTTGGTAGCTATTGTTATTATTTTATCTAGCGTTAGATTGCTTTCTGCTGCGGATGCTTTCTGGCAGATTGCCCTAGTACTTTCAACTTACACCGTTTCTTGGCTTGTGGTCCACACTGCTTTTGCATTGCACTACGCCCACGCCTACTACATAGAGTTTGAAAAAACCAAAAGTGCCCCCTTGCTTTTTGCAGCAAAGCTGAAGCCGCTCTATATAGACTTTCTGTACTTTTCAATGGTAATTGGCATGACTTGCCAAACCGCTGATGTCAATATTGCGAACTCCAGAATGCGATTTTGGGTAATGATTCAGGGTATGACAGCATTTATTTTCAATGCATCGCTACTGGCGCTGGCCATCAACCTCATCTCAGGGGTAGTGGCGTTGCATTAAATGCTTTCTACTTCTTTTCCCAGCGAGCCATTGCAGCTTCGTCTGTAATGCGGGCATCCACCCATCGCCCACCCTCTGGCGTCTCTTCTTTTTTCCAAAATGGCGCAGCGGTTTTTAGGTAATCCATGATGAACTCGCATGCAGCGAAAGCTTCACCACGATGTGCACTTGTCACAGCCACCAATACGATTTGATCTTCGGGCAAAAGTGGGCCAACTCGGTGAATCACCAAAGTCTTGCGAATATCCCAGCGGGTTTTGGCCTGATCAATGATGTCATGGAGGGCCTTCTCGGTCATCCCTGGGTAATGCTCTAGTGTCATTGCCTTAACTTGACTACCCTCATTCATATCGCGCACGGCCCCCAAAAAACTCACCACTGCGCCAACCTGAAGATCACCCTGACGAAGATTCGTAATCTCCGTAGTGAGATCAAAATCAGTTTCCTGAATGCGAATAAAGGTGTTTGCCATCTTATCCACCAGTCACCGGCGGAAAGAAAGCGACTTCAGCACCATCTTCTAGAAGAGTGCCGGCATCAACCATTTGCTGATTTAAGGCACAACGAATCACTTTGTTATTCCCCAACACTTCTGCCCACACATCACTTCGCTGAGCGAGGTGACTGCGTAGGTCTGCAATCGTTTTAACTTCCTCGGGTATGGTGACGCTCTCTTGCGGAACGCCAAGCGCCTCACGTAAGGATGCAAAGAATCGTAATTCGAGTTTCATCAGGGAATCGTAGTCCGATTAACTCAGAAGTGCACTAAATGGAATGTACTTGACCATATCACCCGCCTTAATGGCTTCTCCTGGCGGGCAATCTACTAAACCATCCCCCCAAGAAGCGCTAGTGAGAACGCCTGAGCTTTGATTGGGGAATAAATCAAGGCCGCCTTGAGAATTGATTTTGACACGCAGAAATTCATTACGACGATCTGCTTTTAACCAATCAAAATCAGCTCGCATCGGGTATGACTGAGGCGCAATTACATCACGCCCCTGTAATTTCAAGATAAAGGGGCGAACAAACAATAGAAAGGTGACAAAGCTTGAAACTGGATTACCAGGCAAGCCAATAAACCACGCCTCACCATCTTCTGGCTTGTCGGATTTACGTACCGCACCAAAGGCCAATGGTTTGCCAGGTTTAATGGCGATTTGCCAAAGATCTAAACGTCCTTCTGCGGTAACAGCAGGTTTAATGTGATCTTCCTCGCCGACAGATACGCCACCAGAGGTAATGATCAAATCATGGCCTTTACTTGCTTGACGCAAAGCTTGTCTGGTTGCATCTAAGCGATCGGGAACAATTCCTAAGTCGGTAGCATCGCATCCTAAAGATTTAAGACATGCCAACAGAGTATCTCGATTAGAGTTATAAATACCACCGGGTTTCAAAGGCTCACCCGGTAAAGCCAGCTCGTCACCCGTGAAGAATGCTGCCACTCTGACACGGCGTTTAACACTCAAATGCGTTAAGCCTGCTGAGGCGGCAACGCCCAATTCTTGAGGGCGCAAAAATGTTCCCGCAACTAAGGCTGCTTTACCCGCTGTTAAATCTTCGCCCTTGCGACGAATCCACTGCCCCACTGCTGGAGTGACATTAATTTGCACCTGCTCAACCTGACCTTCGGGAAGAGTGCAGTCTTCTTGCATGACAATTGCATCAGCACCAGATGGAACTGGTGCACCAGTAAAAATGCGTGCTGCAGTACTAGGCTCTAATTGAGTACCAATGGATCCAGCGGGAATGCGTTGGGCAATCCTCAGAATAGCTCCGGGAACATGAACATCTGCAATGCGAACAGCGTAACCATCCATTGCCGTGTTGTCGAGCGGAGGCACATCTACCAAGCTATTCACATTCTCTGCCAATATTCGGCCGAGCGCTGCTTGAGTTTTCACCTCTTCACTCTCAGTCACAGTCTGAGCATGTGAGAGTAAATGATCTATAGCCTGCTGAGCTGTCAACATCGGTGGCTTAGTCATAGCAATATTTTTTAGAAACTTCTTTTTTATAGGTTAGTTAATTCAGATGCGTCGTGATGAAATTTTTAACCTGATTGATATCAGCATCAATATTTTCTACGCGCTGCGGCAAAGACTTGATATCTTTAAATGCAACAGGACATTCAGCGGGACGGCCTAGAGCGATTTCAATAGTCTCTTCAAACTTGACAGGCAATGCGGTTTCCAAGACGATCATCGGAATGCCTACCTGCAAATGTTCGCGCGCAACCTTGACACCATCAGCGGTGTGCGTATCAATCATGGTTCCATACTGCCGATAGATATTGCGAATAGTTTCTAAACGGTCCTCGTGGGTACTGCGGCCAGATTGAAAGCCGTATTTGCCCATTTCTTTAAAGATCGCCTCTTTAGAGATGTCAAATCCACCAGCTTCATCAACTTGCCTAAATTTCTCAGCAGTGGCCTTACCGTCTTGACTTAAGAGATCAAAAACAAAGCGTTCAAAGTTGCTGGCCTTGGAGATATCCATTGAAGGGCTAGAGGTATGAAGCGTTTCAGCAGACTTGCGCGCACGGTACACACCTGTGCGGAAGAACTCATCGAGCACATCATTCTCATTAGTGGCAGCCACCAAATGCTCGATTGGCAGACCCATCATACGGGCAATATGCCCAGCGCAGATGTTGCCGAAGTTGCCTGACGGGACGGTAAAGGATACTTTTTCAGCGCTAGATTTAGTCGCTAGTAAATAGCCTTGGAAGTAATACACCACCTGAGCAACCACGCGCCCCCAGTTAATGGAATTCACTGTGCCAATTTGGTTATTTGCTTTAAAGGCGTGGTCATTGCTCACGGCCTTCACAATATCTTGGCAATCATCAAACACACCAGCAACTGCCAAGTTAAAAATATTGGGATCTTGTAAGGAGTACATCTGCGCAGACTGGAAGGCACTCATCTTGCCACGAGGTGAAAGCATGAACACTTTCACGCCTTCTTTGCCTCGCATGGCATATTCAGCCGCACTGCCAGTATCGCCAGAGGTAGCGCCCAAGATATTGAGCTTTTGCCCGGCGCGCTTTAATGCATATTCAAAAAGATTGCCCAATAACTGCATGGCCATATCTTTGAACGCCAATGTTGGTCCATTGGAAAGGCTTAATAAACCAATGCGAGTGCCACCCTCTTCACCCAGCCAATGTAAAGGTGTAATGTCTTTCGCATTGTCTTTTGAGCGCCCGTTGCAGTAGACCTGATCGGTATAGGTTTTACGCAACAAGGCACGTAAATCATCCCCTGGAATGTCATCACAATATAAGCTCAATACTTCATAAGCCAAGTCAGCATAAGACAGGCCGCGCCAAGAATCGAGTTGTACTGGTGTGACCTTCGGATAGTACATAGGTAAATACAAGCCCCCATCAGGAGCTAATCCGCCCAGCAGAATTTCTAGGAAGGATTGCTGCGGGCTATTACCGCGTGTTGATTGGTAACGCATTGTGTATTAAGACAGATTTTCTAAACGAATTTTGACCACTTCACCGTCGACTGTTTTAAGATTCTGAATCTCATCAATCGCCGCAAGCATGTTTTTCTCTTTAGTTTCGTGTGTGAGCGCAACCAAGTCAGTTTGACTTTCCCCCTCATCCGCCTCTTTTTGCAAGAGTGCATCGATTGAAACACCATGCGACGCCAGGATCTTAGTGATATCAGCCAGCACACCAGCCTGGTCAGCAACACGCATGCGCAGGTAGTAACTTGTGGTGATCTCACCCATTGGCAGTACTGGTGTGTCACGGACAGAATCACGCTGGAAAGCTAAGTAAGGAACACGATTCTTAGGGTCAGCGCTCAGCAAGCGGGCAATGTCGACCAAGTCCGCAATCACCGCAGAAGCGGTTGGCTCAGAACCTGCACCTTTACCGTAGTAGAGAGTGGTACCAACAGCATCACCAAATACTTGCACCGCATTCATGGCGCCTTCAACGTTAGCAATCAAACGCTTTGTCGGAATCAGGGTTGGATGTACGCGCAACTCAACACCAGTAGTTGTCTTTTTAGCGATGCCTAATAACTTAATGCGATAGCCCAGCTGCTCAGCATATTTAATATCGATGGCATCTAACTTGGTAATACCTTCTACGTGTGCTTTTTCAAACTGCATCGGAATACCAAATGCAATCGCACTCATGATGGTTGCTTTATGGGCAGCATCAACACCTTCGATATCAAAGGTAGGATCAGCCTCGGCGTAACCTAAACGTTGCGCCTCTTTTAAAACGGTAGCAAAGTCCAAGCCTTTGTCACGCATCTCTGAAAGAATGAAATTCGTAGTGCCATTGATGATGCCGGCAATCCACTCAATACGATTTGCTGTTAAGCCTTCACGCAAGGCTTTAATAATAGGAATACCGCCAGCCACTGCAGCTTCAAATGCAACCATGACACCTTTTTCATGTGCGGCCTTAAAAATCTCATTGCCATGTACTGCAATCAATGCCTTGTTGGCAGTGACTACATGCTTGCCAGCAGCAATCGCTTCAAGCACTAAATCTTTAGCAATGCCATAACCACCGATCAACTCAACTACGATATCAATCTCAGGGTTGTTAATCACGGCACGCGCGTCATTCACAACCAATGCATGGTCCTTGACCAACTCTTTAGCTTTTTCTACATTGAGATCTGCAACAGTATGAATGCGGATACCACGGCCAGCGCGGCGTTGAATCTCATCTTGATTACGCTCGAGAACGGTGAATACACCACCACCAACAGTGCCAATACCCAACAGACCTACTTGAATCGGTTTCATGATGCCTTTGCTGCAGTTGAAGAAGTCTTACGACCATGCTTTTGACGATAACGCTCCAGAAAACGTGCAAGCCGGCCAATAGCCTCTTTCAACACATCTTCATGGGGCAAGAACACAACACGGAAATGGTCAGGCTTTGCCCAATTAAATCCAGATCCCTGAACTAATAACACTTTTTCTTCTTTCAGAAAATCAGCAATGAATTGCTGATCATCCTCAATCGGATACATCTCTGCATCCAATTTTGGAAAGAGATACAAAGCAGATTTAGGTTTGACGCAAGTCACACCCGGAATTTCTGTAATGAGTTTCCAAGCAAGATCGCGCTGTTTTGCTAAACGACCGCCCTCGCCTACTAAATCATCAATACTTTGATAGCCACCAAGCGCCGTTTGAATCGCATATTGCCCTGGTACGTTGGCGCACAGGCGCATTGAGGAGAGCATATTGAGCCCCTCAATATAGTCGCGCACCATTTCTTTATCACCAGATACCACCATCCAGCCAGCGCGATAGCCGCAGGAACGGTAGTTCTTGGATAGACCGTTGAAAGTAATGATGACGACATCAGTAGATAAAGACGCCAAGGAAAGATGTTTCTCTTGGTCATACAGCATCTTGTCGTAAATCTCATCGGCAAACAAAATCAAACCATGTTCGCGCGCAATCTCAGTTAATTCGACCAATACTTCTTTGGAATAAATAGCACCTGTTGGATTGTTGGGATTAATCACCACAATCGCTTTGGTGCGCGGCGTAATCTTTTTGCGCAAGTCTGCTAAATCAGGTGCCCATTCTTTTGATTCATCACAAAGGTAGTGAACTGGCAATCCACCAGACAAACTCACAGCAGCAGTCCAAAGCGGATAATCCGGAGCGGGAACCAGCACCTCATCACCATTGTTGAGCAATGCATTCATTGACATCACAATGAGCTCAGAAACGCCATTACCGGTGTAAATATCGTCCAAAGTCACGCCTTGGATGCCTTTTTCCTGGGAGTACTGCATGATTGCCTTGCGGGCTGCAAAGATTCCCTTGGAATCGGAGTACGCTGATGCATTACTCAAATTGCGGATCATGTCGCGTTGAATCTCTTCGGGAGGGTCGAAGCCAAATACCCCCACATTGCCGATATTCAATTTAATGATCTTTTGACCCTCTTCCTCCATGCGCTGAGCAAGCTCGAGCACTGGCCCACGTATGTCATAACAGACGTTATTGAGTTTTTCGGACTTTAGGATCGGTTTCACAATAAATTAAAGGTAAGTTCTTGAAATCTGAGAAAAAACAGCTAGCTATAATCCATATAATTATGACAGAGAGTGCATGTGAAGCTTCAATCTGACCCCCATTCCGGAGCCAATACGATCACCGGCTATGGTGACGGCTACGTCGAGATCAATAAGACTCCCTATAGACACGCAGTCTTGATTAGCTCAGACGGGGCTATCTCAGAATGGCCCGTCAAGGCATTTGAAGCCCTAGAACCGGGCCATTTTGAGCAAATGCTTGCTCTAAAGCCAGAATTAATCCTGATTGGCACAGGCGTTAAACAGCGCTTTCCCAAGCCAGAACTCCTAAAAGCCCTCATTGCAGCCAAGATTGGGTTTGAGATCATGAACTCTCAGGCAGCCTGCCGGACATACAACATATTGGTTGGTGAAGGTCGGCAAGTCTTATTAGCCCTGATTGTGGAAGCCAACGAATGCAATTAGGCCAAACCAAGCAGTTGAACCTCTTAAACCCCAGCAAGATTCTCCTGCTGGCTTTGGTTTATGCGCTCCTCTGGTTTGGCACTTTAAATTACCGGCATTTAATTCCTTCGGATGAAGGACGTTATGCAGAAATCGCGCGCGAGATGTTAGTCACGGGCGACTGGGTCACTCCACGTTACAACGGCTATAAATATTTTGAGAAACCACCACTGCAAGTGTGGGCTACTGCCATTGCTTTCAAAGCATTCGGTATTGGGGATTGGCAAGCCAGACTATGGACTGCGCTGACTGGATTTTTAACCATCATTGCCATCGGCCTTACCAGTGCCAAGTTGTATGGCGCACGAGCAGGATTTTTATCCGCAGTCGTTTTGGCATCCAGCCCTATGTGGGTCATCAGTGGGCACATGAACTCCCTGGACATGGGTCTGTCAGCATTTTTAGTGGCGGCGCTGTGCAGTCTATTGTTAGCGCAGTCCCCACAAAGTAAATCGTCTACGCGTCATTGGATGTGGCTTTGCTGGGGTTTCATGGCGCTAGCGACGCTATCCAAAGGTCTGATTGGTGCAGCTATTCCAGCCATGGTGTTTATTGCTTACTCATTGACCAATTGGGATTGGAAGATTTGGAAACGTCTGCATCTTTTAAGTGGCGCTATTATTTTCCTCATCATCTCTGCGCCTTGGTTTGTTTTGGTGTCGCAACGCAATCCTGAATTTTTAGAATTCTTTTTTATTCACGAACATTTGCAACGCTTCACACAAGATGCTCACAGTCGAACAGGTCCTATTTATTATTTTGCCCCCCTCCTGATGATTGGTTTGCTACCTTGGGTATTACAGCTGCCAGGAGCCATGGCTAAAGCATGGGGTGAGCGCTGGCGTGGGTTCTCCAGTAGCTGGTTATTGGTGTGTTGGTCTGTCGTGATCTTCGCTTTCTTTAGCGTTTCACACTCTAAGTTACCGGGTTACATTATTCCGATTTTCCCAGCGTTGGCAATACTTATTGGATCCCGCCTTGATCAACTCCTGGGCGAACACAACTCACTTGGATTGAATTGGAGATTGCAAGCACTTGCTTTTACGGTCTTGGGTGCAGTTGGTTTCTTCTTCCTCTCAGAAATTAGCCGACAAGCAAGACCTGATGAAATCCTGGCGTATGCGCAGTACACCCTGTGGATCATTGCAGCATTAGTAGCCCTGATAATCTTTAGCTTATTGGCCGCATGGAAAAGTAAACGCAACGGGCTGCTCAGCCTCACGAGTTTTGCTGGAGGCTTTTTTCTGTGCGCCATCATCGCCGGCACTGGTCACGAAACTCTCGGTCGCGCTGTATCAGGAATAGATTTAGTCGAACAAGTAAAAGTAGATATCCCAGAAAAGGTGAACTTCTATTCCGTGAATATTTTGGACCATACGGTTCCTTTCTATTTAGGTAGAACTATGATCATGGTGGCATCTCCAGATGAACTCGAGTTTGGCGTGCAGCAAGAGCCTCAGTTATGGATGCCAACTCTCGAAGCATTTACCGCGCGCTGGAAAGAGGATGACACCGCATATGCCCTCATGGTTCCAGAGCAATACATTGAGTTACAAAAACAAGGCCTGCCAATGCAAGAGGTTGGCAGAGACTCGCGCAGAGTCATTGTGAAGCACCCAGATACAGCAAGCCCCACAAAACAATAAGGCCATCTATGTCAGCACTGCCATTCATTCCTTTTACTCGACCCAGCTTCGATCAAGCAACGATTGATGCCGTTGGCGAAGTACTTCGTTCGGGTTGGGTGACCTCTGGTCCTAAGCTCGCTGAATTTGAGGCCGCATTAAGTGAATATTTTGGTGGACGTCCTGTGCGCTGCTTTGCCAACGGCACCGCTACCATGAAGATTGCTCTTCAAGTGCTGGGTATCAGTGAAGGCGATGAAGTCATTACCACTCCAATTTCTTGGGTCGCTACTTCCAATGTCATTTTAGGTGTCGGAGCAAAACCGGTATTCGTGGATATTGATCCAATCACTCGCAATATTGATCTGAGTAAAGTGAGCGCTGCCATTACCCCTAAGACACGTGCCATCATGCCGGTCTATTTGGCTGGCTTGCCTGTAGACATGGATCAACTTTATGCGCTAGCCAAGCAACACAATTTGCGGGTGGTTGAAGATGCTGCGCAAGCCTTTGGCTCGCAGTGGAAAGGCCAAAAGATTGGCGCCATTGGGGATCTAGTGAGCTTTAGCTTTCAGGCCAACAAAAACCTCTCTACGGTTGAAGGTGGTTGCTTGGTTTTTAATAATCTGGATGAAGCGAAGCTTGCCGAGAAATTTCGCTTGCAAGGCTTAACCCGCCAAGGCATGGATGGCATGGATGTAGACGTGCTCGGTGGTAAAGATAATTTGACTGATGTTAATGCGGTCATTGGTCTTCATCAACTCAAACAGCTTCCTGCGTTTCAAACCCGTAGAAGCAATTTAGCGCGTCAGTACTTTGATGTCATTCGCGCTGAAATGAAATCCGCTGGCATCGAAGATCTTCAATTAGAACTACCTCCTGAGAATTTCACAGAAAGTAATTGGCATATGTTTCAAATCATCCTGCCACTAGACCAACTCAATGTAGATCGCGCCCAAGTGATGACCGAACTCAAAGACTTGGGTATTGGTACCGGAGTGCATTACCCCGCTATTACTGGCTTTACTCTCTACAAGAATTTAGGCTACCAAGCTATTAATACTCCGACTGCGGAACGTATCGGCCGCTCTATTTTGACCCTCCCCCTCTTTCCTAGAATGACTGATGGGGATGTGCCTCGTATCGCCCAGGGCTTATGTGGCATCCTGAAAAAACACTGTAAAAACTAGTTGTACACAATAAATAGGCTTGATCAGTAAGATCAGGCAAAATTGCACCATGACTGCCAATTTAGCCGCTACCCCAACGCTTAGCATCGTTATTCCTGTTTACAACGAGGAAGATGGACTTCAGGCGCTTTTTGATCGCCTCTATCCAGCGCTAGATACTTTGGCAGCAAAACGCAATATTAGTTACGAAGTAGTCTTTGTGAATGATGGCAGCAAAGATCGCTCCGCTGGATTATTAGCAAAACAAGTTGAGCTGCGCCCAGACGTTACTCGTGCGGTGCTGTTTCACAGTAACTTTGGTCAGCATATGGCCATCATGGCCGGCTTTGAATACGCTCGTGGCAAATACATCATCACGCTCGATGCGGATTTGCAAAATCCTCCTGAAGAGATTGATGCTCTGACAAATGAGTTATTAAAGGGTCATGATTATGTGGGCACTATCCGCGCAAATCGTCGCGATAGCTTCTTCAGAAAATTTGCCTCACGCGCTATGAATCAACTGCGCCAAAGTATTACCCACATCACCATGACCGACCAAGGCTGTATGTTGCGTGGCTATAGTCGCCGCATCGTAGACCTGGTACGTCAATGCGATGAAAGCAATACTTTTATTCCGGCACTGGCCTATACCTTCGCTGCCAACCCAACTGAAATCACTGTCAAACACGAGGAGCGCTTTGCTGGTGAATCTAAATACAGTTTGTATCAACTGATTCGTTTGAACTTTGACTTGGTGACCGGCTTCTCGGTCATGCCGCTGCAGATCTTCTCTGCACTCGGGATGCTTTTATCTTTAGCTGCGGGAAGCCTGTTTGTCTACTTGCTGATACGCCGCTTTGTATTAGGAGCTGAAGTTGAGGGTGTGTTTACACTTTTCGCGCTTACCTTCTTCCTCATTGGCGTGATGCTCTTTGGGCTCGGTTTACTAGGTGAATACATTGGCCGCATCTACCAACAAGTCAGACAACGTCCACGCTATGTGGTGCAAACTGTTTTAGAGAAAAAATAATTGCACGCAGTCGTCTTTGCCTATCATGACGTAGGCGTCAATTGCTTAAAGGCCTTGATCGGTGCCGGTATTCAGATTGATTTGGTATTAACCCATCAAGATGATCCCAATGAAAATGTGTGGTTTGGTAGTGTTGCAAAACTCTGCGAAGATCAACAGATTCCTTACCTCACCCCAACAGTAAGCGAGTTGACGGGACTTATTCCTAGAATTCGGAAGCTAGCACCAGACTATCTTTTCTCGCTCTACTATCGCCATATGATTCCGGCCGAGCTACTTGCTTGTGCCAAGATTGCCGCTCTCAATATGCACGGCTCCCTTCTACCTAAATATCGTGGTCGCGCTCCAGTGAACTGGGCCATTCTTCACGGAGAAACTCAAACTGGTGCCACCCTGCATGTCATGGAAGTCAAGCCTGACGCAGGCGACATTGTTGGTCAATCCGCAGTCACCATTGGGCCAGATGAAACCGCCACCGATGTCTTTGGCAAGGTCAGCAAAGCTGCTGTCGAGGTCATCCACCAAGCGCTCCCAGAACTCATTCAAGGGCGAGTTCCCAAAAAGCCGAATGCGCTGAGTAAAGGGAGCTATTTTGGCGGTCGCAAACCTGAAGATGGGCGCATTCATTGGGAACAAACTGCCAAACAGGTCCACGACCTTGTGCGCGCCGTAGCACCCCCGTATCCAGGCGCATTTACCGAGAATCAGGGTCGGAAGATGATTGTGGCGCGCTCCACTCTAAAAGGGCCCTTTCCAGACAATCTCGATCTCGGGGCACTGGGCATCCAAGTGGTTGATAATCGGGTATTCGGCATTTGCGGCGACCACCAGGTAGTTGAAATTTTAGAATGGTTCCTGCAGCCAACTCAGTAACGAATTCAGCAACGAACTAGCAACATACTCATTAGATTAAAACGAGGCAGTAAAGATGAAAAAAGTACTCATTCTTGGCGTTAATGGCTTCATTGGCCATCACCTTTCAAAGCGCATTTTGGAGACGACCGATTGGGATGTCTATGGCATGGATATGCAAAACGATCGCTTAGGTGATTTGGTTAAGCATCCACGTATGCACTTCTTTGAAGGTGACATCACCATCAACAAAGAATGGGTTGAATACCACATCCGCAAATGTGATGTGATCTTGCCCTTGGTAGCAATCGCTACTCCAGCTACTTATGTACAGCAGCCATTAAAAGTATTTGAACTCGACTTTGAAGCGAATCTTCCCATCGTTCGCTCAGCCGTGAAATACAAAAAACATTTGGTATTCCCATCTACATCCGAAGTCTATGGCATGTGTGAAGATGGTGAATTTGATCCTGCAGCATCGAATATGGTTTACGGACCAATCAACAAGCCACGCTGGATCTATGCCTGCTCTAAGCAATTAATGGATCGCGTCATTTGGGGTTACGGCATGGAGGGTTTACGTTTTACCCTCTTTCGCCCATTTAACTGGATTGGGCCTGGCCTTGACAGTATCTACACACCAAAAGAAGGTTCTTCACGCGTAGTGACCCAGTTCTTGGGCCATATTGTTCGCGGTGAGCCAATCAACTTGGTGGATGGCGGCGCTCAAAAACGTGCCTTTACTTATATTGATGATGGCATCGATGCTTTGATGAAGATTATTGATAACAAAGATGGTATCGCTGACGGCAAGATCTACAACATTGGCAATCCAATCAACAATCACTCTGTGCGCGATCTCGCTACGCAGATGTTAGAGATTGCTAGAAGCATTCCGGAGTATGCAAAGACTGCTAACCAAGTGAAGATTCAAGAAACAACTTCAGGTGCGTACTATGGTGAAGGTTATCAAGATGTACAGAACCGTGTTCCTGCCATTGATAACACTATGCAGGAATTAGGCTGGAAGCCAACAACCACGATGACTGATGCCCTCAAGAATATTTTTGAAGCCTATCGTGAAGATGTTGAAAAAGCACGTCACCTAGTCGACAAAGAATAAGCTCCGAGGTTCATGGCAAAGATCGCACTCAAGGTAGACGTTGATACCTTACGCGGCACCCAAGAAGGTGTTCCCAATTTAGCTCGCACTCTGGAGCGCTTTGGCCTAAAGGCTAGCTTCTTATTTAGTCTTGGCCCCGATCACACTGGATGGGCTCTCAAGCGGGTCTTTCGTCCGGGGTTTTTGAAGAAGGTCAGTCGCACCTCCGTTGTCGAGCATTACGGCATCAAAACATTGCTATATGGCGTACTCCTTCCTGGACCGGATATTGGTAAAAAGGCTGCAGCAGAAATGCGTGCGATTGACCAGGCTGGTCATGAAACCGGTATTCATACTTGGGACCATGTGGCATGGCAAGATGCCGTACGTACCAAAGATGCCGCATGGACAAAAGCCCAGATGCAAAAGTCTTGGGATCGCTTTGTAGAAATCTTTGGGCATCCACCAGCCACTTACGGTGCGGCTGGCTGGCAAATGAATGAAGCAGCGTTTGAGCAACTCGATCAATGGGGCATGAAATACTCATCCGATGGCCGCGCTGAAGCCAACCTCATGCCTTACCGCTTAGCACTTTCTTCTGGGAAGGCTAAACACGTCCAATACCCAACTACCCTCCCGACTTTTGATGAACTTATTGGCATAGATGGTGCTGATGAATTCGGGGCAGTCAAAAAGCTCCTAGAAATTACCCAAAGCAACCCAAACGACCAAGTCTTTACATTGCATGCTGAACTAGAGGGCCAAAAGCTCCTGCCAGCCTTTGAGCAGCTGCTAATAGGCTGGCTAAATCAAGGTCATGACTTGGTCACCATGGGTCAATTACACCAATCTTGGGATATCACCAAACAACTCGATAAAATAGCGGTATTACCCGTGAGCTGGGGTGAAATAGCAAACCGCAGCGGTGAGTTGATTGTGCAGAATCATTAAGCAATAAGCAGTAGTGAAAAAATCATTAGAGCAGTAGAGACATTCATTCATTAAAGGGATCATCATGACAGTAGCTATCGGACAATCTATTCCGGAGTGTGCAATTCCTGCGACATCAGGCCTAACATTTACACCAGCTTCTGCCCAAGGCAAGAAATTGGTTATTTACTTTTATCCAAAAGACATGACTCCTGGATGCACTGCTGAATCCGGAGAGTTCCGCGATAACATTGAAGCCTTCACTAAGGCGAATACCTTGATCGTAGGAGTATCGCGAGATAGCCTCAAATCCCATGACAACTTCCGTAGCAAATTAGAGTTGCCATTTGAATTGGTGGCCGATACCGAAGAGAAGTTATGCCAACTCTTTGGCGTCATGAAAATGAAAAATATGTATGGCAAGCAAGTGCGCGGTGTAGAACGCAGCACCTTCCTTTTTGACTCCTCTGGCAAACTGGCAAAAGAGTGGCGCGGACCTAAGGTAGCAGGCCATGTGACAGAGGTATTACAAGCCGCCCAAGCCATTAGTTAATTTTTTTAATAATTTTTGGCTAGGTGCTTGCAAAGCCCAAAATTTGGGGTAAAGTAAAGTCATATGCACCGTAACCGACGGGAAAGACTAACAATCCGTTTGATTCAAGAGCCTGGATATACAGCAGGCACGGCGAGCAACCCCCTTCGTTTTACCAACAACCGCTTGAAAACCAGTTTCATCACAAACCGTCAAAGCTCTCTGCCTGACGGTTTTTTCTTTTAGGAGAGTCTGCATGCCATTGCCCCCCATCCCAACTCAAATTGCTGACCAAGTTAAATTAGGCCAAAAACATACGCCAGATTTAAAGAAACGCCCTGCCCCAGCAAAACCAGTTGTAATGGAAAATCATACTGCTGATTGGACTAACGATACTCAAGAAGACCTCTCCGCCGCAGAAGTAGCTCTCGAAAAAATTAAGGCAGATCGTCGCCCTGCTCGCGCTGATAAAACTGATGGCAAATCACTGAACATCCCAGAGAAACCAAAGCGCGTCATTCGCACTGGTCCTCCAAGCTTATTTGTCCTTGACACCAATGTGTTGATGCACGATCCAAGCTCTCTGTTCCGCTTCTCCGAACATGACCTATTCTTGCCGATGACTACACTCGAAGAGTTGGACAATCATAAGAAAGGCATGACCGAGGTTGCCCGTAATGCTCGTACCGTTAGCAGATCCTTAGATCAACTAGTGGCTGGGACTAGCGGCTCATTAGACGAAGGCATCCCCCTCAACAAGTTAGGCAATCAGGATGTATCAGGACGCCTTTTCTTTCAAACCAAACTGACCACCCAGGCCCTCCCTGAAGGCTTGCCTGAAGGCAAGGGTGACAACATGATTTTGGCTGTGGTTAGCGAGCTACAACAGACGCGCAAAGGTCAAGAAGTGGTGTTGGTATCTAAAGATATCAATATGCGTATTAAGGCGCGCGCCTTAGGCTTACCTGCTGAAGATTATTTCAATGATCAGGTATTAGAAGATCGCGACCTGATGTACTCGGGCGTCATGAGCTTACCGGCAGATTTTTGGCCAAAACATGGCAAGGCAATGGAGAGCTGGGCCGATAGCAAATCCGGCACCATGTTCTACAGAGTTACAGGACCAAGTGTTCCTAGCATGTTGATTAATCAATTCGTCTATCAAGAAAATCCGGATGGCTCGACCCCTTTCTATGCCCAAGTTCGAGAAATCAACGGCAAGACTGCCCTCTTGCAAACCTTGAGAGACTTCTCGCACCAGAAAAATAATGTCTGGAGTGTGACGGCACGTAATCGCGAACAAAACTTCGCCATGAATTTATTGATGAACCCGGATGTCGACTTTGTCACACTCTTAGGTCAAGCAGGCACCGGCAAAACCTTACTGGCTCTGGCTGCGGGCTTGGAGCAAGTGCTTGATAGTAAGCGCTATAACGAGATCATTATTACCCGTGCAACCGTTCCTGTTGGTGAAGATATTGGCTTCTTGCCTGGTACTGAAGAAGAGAAGATGCAGCCTTGGATGGGTGCATTTGATGATAACTTAGAAGTGCTTCATCGCAATGAGGACAATGCTGGTGAGTGGGGTCGCGCAGCAACGCAAGAACTCATTCGTTCACGCATTAAAGTGAAGAGCATGAACTTCATGCGTGGCAGAACTTTTGTGAGCAAGTATGTGATCATTGATGAAGCGCAAAACTTAACACCAAAGCAAATGAAAACCCTAGTCACTCGTGCAGGCCCCGGAACAAAGATTATTTGTCTTGGCAATATTGCGCAGATCGATACACCTTACTTAACGGAAGGCTCTTCAGGCCTCACTTATGTAGTGGATCGCTTTAAAGGCTGGCGTCATGGTGGACATGTCACGCTTGCCCGTGGTGAGCGTTCACGTCTTGCGGATCATGCAGCCGACGCACTCTAAGCAAGCTCTTACATGCCGCACTCTGATTGGGTGCGGCATTTTTATTTGCGCCCTTCTTGCACTTTCTGGGTGTAGCACATTTAGCTCAAAATCGAACGCCAGCAAGGTTGTCCAATTTAAGCAAGACACTACAGTCGGTACAGAAGATGTTTCTATTGCGGCAGTAGGTCTCGTAGGCGTTCCCTATGTCTATGGTGGCAATACCCCAAAGGGTGGCTTTGATTGCAGCGGGCTGATCGTTTATGTCTATAACAAAGCAGCTGGTATCAGGTTGCCTCGCACCATACAACTCATGAGCGCCAGAGGGAGGAGTATTGAGAATCAGCCTCCCGCCCCAGGTGATCTCCTATTTTTTAACACCACTGGCGAAAAATACTCCCATGCTGGCATCTATGTAGGCCAAGGCAGATTTGTACATGCCCCAAGTGCTGGTGGCACCGTACGTCTAGAGCAAATCGAGAACCCTTACTGGGCCGCTAGATTTACTGAGGCGAGAAGATTTACGCCTTAGTAGCACGCTGAAGGGCACATAGAGTTAACACCAAGTACCAAACTGTTCTAGTTTTGGTTACATTAACGTAAGGAAACTGGGCACTTCGCCTATTTCACTAAAGGAGAATGTCACATGAAGAAAATCATTATTGCTTTAAGTGTTATCGGCATTGCACTCAGTTTTTCAGCATCATCCTTTGCGTTTACTCAATCCGAGTGTGAAGCAAAAGCGGTTAGCAAGGACGGTAAGCCAATTTATGGCGCAGCTAAAGATGCTTCCGTTAAAAAATGTCTGGGTGATGCAAAACCAGATTTAGGTTGCGAAGCCAAAGCGGTTAGCAAAGATGGCAAACCGCTCTATGGTGCCGCCAAGGCAGCCTCCATCAAGAAGTGTGAAGGCGGCAAGTAATATCTATTTATTCAGCTGCATTAAAAAAGCCTCGCAATGCGAGGCTTTTTATTTGGTAAGCTAGGTCGTATTTTAGAACGGCTCGTATCCACCAGAAGAGTAGCCAACCGATCCCATCGCTAAGTTATCAAACTTGGTATATGGTCCCTGCCAACTTAAGCGCACTGTACCAATCGGACCGTTACGCTGTTTACCAATGATGATCTCAGCCATGCCTTTATCAGTAGTCGTATCTGGGTGATACACCTCATCACGATAGATGAACATGATCAAATCGGCATCTTGCTCGATCGCGCCCGACTCACGCAAGTCAGACATGATGGGGCGTTTGTTAGGACGTTGTTCTAGACCGCGATTTAATTGGGACAAAGCAACTACTGGGCACTGCAATTCTTTTGCGAGGGACTTTAATGAACGTGAGATCTCGGAAATTTCTGTTGCGCGATTTTCCGAACCAGAGCCACTCATCAACTGCAAATAGTCGATCACAACCAAACCAAGCGTGCCACCAAAGTTTCGGGCGATACGACGCGCTCTTGCACGCAACTCTAAACTTGAAAGAGCACCAGTCTCATCAATCAAAATTTGGGTATTGCTTAATCTAGCAATCGCATCAGTAACACGCGGCCACTCATCATCTTGTAATTTACCGGTACGCATACGACTTTGATCTACACGCCCTACTGAACCTAGCAAACGAGATGCCAACTGCTCACCCGACATCTCCATAGAGAAGACAACGACTGGCAAACCTTCAGCCAAAGCAACATTCTCAGCAATGTTCAGCGCGAACGCGGTGTTATGAGTAACAACATAATCGTTCGTTACATAAGTTCTTTGAGGGTGGCTAACTGAAATGCATTGTGCGTTGGCAACCCTCGAAGCTTCGATGCTCTTAAAGGTTATCCTGCGCTGGCGATCCCAATGACTTCTTAATCGTTCTTTTTTCTCAGTCAATGTAAACGCATCAAAACCAGCTTTAAAGCTCATATTTAAAACATAAGCTAGTCGACCTTGCTTGCGTTCACCTTTGTAGGTATATGAAGTATTTTTAGTGGCGATTGAGCAAAAACCGCCCAAGGATCTTGCTAAAGAAGCAACATCTTCTGCTAATTGCTGGCTCACGGAACAGAAGCGAATCGAGCCCCATTTTTCAATCCATCCATCCGTATCCATTAAACCCTGAAATAAGGCTAAGCGAGAGGCTTTATCTGATTCTAAGTATTGTGCGGGAATAAATTTATCAAAACTCCTGCAACCCAATACGCCTAAGTCATCTAATGCAGCCCTGAAGTAATTGGTTGTTACTGCAGATTTTCGACCATTAACAGCAATTCTGGCTTTTGAAACAAGCCTCCAGTCATAGGCGCCAGCATGAACCAATTCCATCTCGTATCCAGCTAGCGCATTCATCCGTTCCAACGACTCAGAAGAGTTAGTCGAAAATGAAACACTACCGTGAGATAAGGCTAAAGTGCCATCTCCCAAAAGAGCGCCCAGTACCCAAGGGTTGATTGGCAATTCATTTGAATGGCCAAAATCACCCGAGACAGGATCTATCCACAGGCGATTTTTGTAGCGGACACAAGAAAGCATTTCGATTAAACGCACAGTATTGATCACTCTCGGCTCTGACCAATCGCGATACATTACGCGCCATAAATGCTCGTCACAACACTCTGCTTGCCGACCATCCGAAAAAGTAACCTTGTAGATTTGCTTTAGGCCTTGAGGATAAATGCCAGTAACAATGGAGTGCTGATCGTCTACCGATGCCAAGCGATCGCCTATCTGCAAATCGCCCATTAATTTCCAGCCATCATTGGTTTTAATTTTTGCATCAAGCGGCTGCGCTTTGCCCATCGAGGGTCTTCCAGCAACAATGACTAAGTCGCCTTTTTGCAATCCGCTAGTCTGCTTATCCAAATCAATAAAACCAGTGGCAATACCAGTGATGTCACTGCCACCTTGACGGTTATAGAGCTCATCGATGCGAGCAACAACCGTTCTCAGCAGTGGTTCGATCTCAAGGTAGTCAGCCTTGCGGCTACCCTCTTCACCAATTTGCAAAATGCGTGATTCAGCTTCATCCAAAAGCGTTCTGACTGAACGACCTTCTGGCACGAATGCAGAGTTCACAATATTGTCTGAAACTTCAATCAAGCGACGCAAAATGCTGCGATCACGAACAATGTCGGCATAGCCTTTGATGTTCGCCGCACTTGGAGTACTTTGCGCTAAGGAATTGAGGTAATCAATGCCAACCAAATCACCACCCTGTTCGGACTTAACAGCCTCATGAACAGTAATGACGTCAGCAGGATGATTGTCGCCAACTAAACGCTGAATGACCTTATAGATCAATGCATGTTCAGGACGATAGAAATCTTTGTCAGTTAACACTCCACCCAGGCGATCCCAGGCAGCGTTATCAATCAGTAGACCGCCGAGCAGAGATTGCTCGGCTTCTACAGAATGCGGTGGAACTTTTAAAGCCTGCACGACTGCATCCCCAGAACCCATCATGCCAGGATTCAGCGTAACGGAACGTGAACGGGATTCAGCCATGAGGCTAGTTTACAGTTTTAAAACTTAAGCTTGCTCGCCAACTACACGAATAGTGATATCCACCACTACATCGGTATGAACAGCAACCGCTACAGGGTGGTCACCAACCATTTTTAATGGGCCGGTAGGCAGGCGCACAGAAGCTTTTTCAATCACAAAGCCTTTTGCTTTCAAAGCATCAGCGATGTCATGGTTGGTTACAGAACCAAACAAACGACCGTCAACACCCGCTTTTTGACCGATTTCGAGAACCAGGTCCTTCAACTTCGCACCAACAGCTTCAGCAGCAGCTAATTTCTCAGCAGCCAACTTTTCCAACTCAGCACGACGAGTTGCGAAGTCAGCAATCGCCGCTTCAGTTGCACGACGCGCTTTGCGTTGCGGGATTAAGAAGTTACGAGCGAAACCGTCTTTAACGCGTACTACGTCGCCGAGGTTGCCCAAATTTGTTACTTTTTCTAAAAGAATGATTTGCATTGAGGGCTCCCAATTATTTCTTGTGTTGGTCAGAGAACGGCAACAGAGCCAGGAAACGAGCACGCTTGATAGCGGTGTCTAACTGACGCTGATACTTAGCTTTTGTGCCTGTCAAACGAGCAGGAGTGATCTTGGCGTTTTCGCCAACAAAATCCTTCAATGTATCGACATCTTTGTAATCAATCTGTTCTACGCCAGCAACAGTGAAACGGCAATAACGCTTACGCTTGAACAATGGGTTCTGAGCTGGTTTCTTTTTGAAATCGGGTTTCTTTCCAAACGCCATGATGATTTCCTCTTTAATTTTTCAATTGAATATGGGTGATATGGAAAACAAGTCTTTGATTACGTAGAGTCTTTGCTGCCAAGAATCCTTCAAACACTGCCTCGGTTCCTAAATCCATTTGCTCTAAGCCCTTTTGCATCGGGCCAATTGCTATGGCTTCAACACTCATCTGGATTTTCCTTGCCACTCCTACTTCGTTTACGTCACCGCTATGTTCTAGCTGGCAATGCATCACCGGTATTCCTGCAGGTGTAAATCGAATCGCGTCTTTAGATACCAAGAATGCAGTTAGGGTGAAATGATTCAACGCCGCTCCGTCACTCTGATACGTTTTCTATTCTCTGTATTCCTCTTCAAATTTCTAACTTAGGCTGCCGCTACAGGAGCGTCAACTTGAGCTGATTTGCGCGCTTCTTCACGTTGCACTTCTTTCATCATGATGGAAGGCTCTGATTCAGCTTTCTTTGTCTTGATGATGAGGTGACGCAAAACAGCATCGTTAAATTTGAACGCATGCTCGAGCTCTTCCAGAGTTTTCTGGTCGCACTCAATGTTCATGCAAACGTAGTGGGCTTTAGCAAGCTTGTCGATCATGTAAGCCATCTGACGACGACCCCAATCTTCAATACGATGAACTTTGCCGCCCGCAGCTGCTAATGTAGCTTTGTAACGATCGATCATCGCTGGTACTTGCTCGCTTTGGTCCGGATGGACGATAAAGACGATTTCATAATGACGCATCTAACACTCCTTAAGGATTGAGTCACCTGGGCGTCTTGCTAACTTCCGATGGTTTTTGAAGTTAGCGCCAGTGTGACAAGGTAGTAACAAATTGTAGGTAAAACTTACAACACATTTAAACGCTTACCGAATTTCAGGTAAGTCCGCTATTCTAGCAAAAAAATCCTGCCAAGTCAGGGGTTTACCAACTAAGTTTGCCTGTTTTGCTGCATTTAAAGCCAACTGGAGAGCAATTCGTGCTCTGGCCGCAGAAAGACTGCCTGAAGCCATGCATCCAAACTGATCTTTTTCGGGAATGTCTGCCAATACCAAGCCGGCCCCGGTTCTACTGGTTCTGACTAGCGCTATGCCTCTAGACATGGCATCCTCTAAGGGCGCTTTCCAGGCATCATGAAAGCCACCCATCCCAGAGCCAGCAAGAACTAAGCCATCGACCTTGGTGCCTAAGTAATGGGTAATCGTCTCAGCGCGAGCGCCTGCATGACTCGTCAGAATGTCCACACACGGCCACTCACCCTCTTGTGGGATTGGCAAATCTTCGCTCCAAGCCGCCTCAACAGCTTTGACACCAAACAACCAAGATGGGTTGATTAAGCCAATGGGACTCGCTGGAGAATCCATTAAAGGCGCATTTAATGCTGTGCTATGGCGCTTAGCTAAGTCTTTGGCCATGCAAACCTTGCCCGCGAATACGCTATAAATACCCCCCGGACAATTTTCAAGAGGAGTAGAGGCCCACCGAATGGCGCCCAAGAGATTATTTGGGCCATCAGCCCCAGGAGCATTACTGGGCAGCATGGCACCCGTCAGAACCACCCTCTTACCCAATGTCTCAGCAGCCTTGCCACAGGTTGCCTGAAGAAACATCCCTGTCTCCTCAATCGTATCTGTGCCATGAGTGATCACAATACCCTGCACAGCCACATTGTCCAAGGCAGCCTTAACGGCATTACCGAGCTGGGTTAGGAGTAACTCACTCAGATTGCGACTATCAACGTTAGCAAGCTGTACCGAAACCAGTTTGAGCTCGCCTGGAACGGCAGCCTGAACTTGCTTTAGCAAGCCCTCAACACCGACCTGACCAGACTGATATTGCAGGGGCTTGCTATCTGGCTCACCGGCCAGACCGGCAATGGTCCCACCCATCCCCAGAACCAAAATATGAGGGGATTGTGTTGCTTTTAAGTCGATTGAGCTCATAAGCCATTATCTACCGCCAGAAAAGTTCTTGAAATGCCAAAAAAGCTGTATACAATCCCAGTATGGACATAAATACAGTCGATTTTATTGAGGAGCTGGCTGCCCTCCCGAAACTCACCGCCCGTCAAAGTGAGATCTTGGATTTAATTACCAACGCCATTGGCGATAGTGGCCTACCCCCTACTCGCGCAGAAATCGCTACCAAACTTGGATTTGCATCTGCCAACGCTGCAGAAGAGCATCTTCGCGCACTTGCCAAAAAGGGATATATCGAACTCACGCCAGGAACCTCGCGTGGCATTCGGATTCCACAGAGATTCAATCAATCACACAACCAAAATAAATATCGTCAGATGTCTTTGCCTTCTGGCGCACTACAACAACTCACCCTTCCACTCATTGGTAGAGTTGCTGCTGGCTCACCCATCATGGCAGTTGAGCATATTGAAAAACAAGTTCCAATTGATCCGAGCTTATTTAGCAAGGGTGCAGATTACCTATTAAAAGTAGTCGGTATGAGTATGCGCGATGCGGGCATTTTGGATGGTGATTATTTAGCTGTGAAAAAAACAACTGAAGTGCGCAATGGCGACATCGTTGTTGCTCGCTTAGATGATGAAGTCACAGTAAAGCGCTGGAATCAAAAGAAAACCCCCAATGGCTTAGTGATCGAATTGCAAGCTGAAAATCCTGACTTCAAGAACATCCTCGTTGATGGCAGGCAAGCCAACTTCGCAGTCGAAGGTCAGGCTGTAGGTCTTATCAGGGCTGGCGGCTTGTAAGTAAGCCAGGGCACACAAGAAAAAGACCTCATCAGAGGTCTTTTTTTATTTCTGTATATCTTAAAATCTTGCAACCTTTATTGCGCCAAATTATTTCTTGCTTGGGGCAACTACGTTTGCATTCTTAGGGGATGAGGTAATCGTGATCAACGTTTTTGGTCCAGTTAATGGACCTTCATTTAATTCAACGGTAGAAGTGCGATCGCCTTTAGTGAAAACCAAAATACTCGTTTTGGATTTAACGGCACTGATAGTTGTCCAGCCGGCTCTTGGATATTCAGATTGGAAGAAGGCATAAATATCTGTTGGAGATTGCACACCTGAAAGAACTACGCGTCCAACCCAGTTATCACCACGACCAATGATTAATGATTCGGAGCCGATAATTTTAGAAGCCGCAGGTAAAGGCATGTCGCCTAGCAACTGAGCTTGAGTCTCTTGAATCTCATTAGGCGTGCCAGTTGGCGCGTCACCTGAAGTGGCACAAGCTCCCAATAGCGCCACCATGGCAGCTAAAGCAATGTATCTGGAAATTAAAAAAATATTCATTATTTTCACCGGGCTACTTAATGAGAACATTTTAGGGGAAGCCCCCGATTCGTCAAGCAATTAAGGAATGCACTCACAGAATTATCTGGAGGCGCGTGAGGGAATCGAACCCCCGTACGAAGCTTTGCAGGCTCCTGCCTAACCACTCGGCCAACGCGCCATATGCCTGAATCAAAAATGGGAAGCTTTTTAGGGCTTCCCATCGAACTTGGAGCGGGAAAGGAGGTTCGAACTCCCGACCTATACCTTGGCAAGGTATCGCTCTACCAGCTGAGCTATTCCCGCATAACAGGGCGATAGTTTAACAAACAATTCAAAAGAAAGCATTTTTCCCGTAACCAGGAAGAATGCGTGCTGATCAAATAAACACCGAAGCTATATGTGGCCTAGGTTCAAGCCTGACGAAGGTGTTTAGTCGACCTTACCAGCCAACTGAGGTAAAGCCTTTTGTAGGTAATAAAACATCGACCACAGAGTCAAAAACGATGCCACCCAAATTAACCAAGTACCGAGTCGAGCGCAATCTAACCAGCCAAATAAAGTGTCATTCAGAAGTAAAAAAGGAATAGCAACAAGCTGTGCCGTCGTTTTTAATTTACCGATCATATTGACTGCCACGCTTTTTCCGGCGCCCAGCAATGCCATCCATTCTCTTAACGCAGAGATCGTGATTTCTCGACCAATGATCACCAGCGCAACCCACACTTGCACACGATCCATATTGAGCAATACCAACAGTGCAGCGGCGACGATTAATTTATCCGCCACAGGATCTAAGAACTGGCCAAAAGCAGATTCTTGCTTCATGCGACGCGCCAAGAAACCATCCAACCAATCCGTTACTGCAGCAAATACAAAGAGGATGGTGGCAAAAAGGTTTTGCTCAAAAGGCGTCAGCCAAGTATTCGGAAGATAAAAGATTGCCACCATCAACGGAATGACTGCAACACGCAACCAGGTCAGGGCTATGGGTAAATTGAATGGCATAGCGTAAGCATACCCCAATGGGCTTAATGAAGCTGTCGGTAAATTTGCTCTGCGAGCGTCGTTGAAATGCCTTCTACGCTAGCAATCTCTTCAATACTGGCATTGGATACACCACGCAGCCCTCCAAATCTAGCCAAGAGCTTTTGACGTCTTTTGGCGCCAATACCCTCAATCTCCTCTAAACGAGAAATTGTCCTCGCCTTAGCGCGTTTGGCACGCATACCAGTAATCGCAAAGCGATGCGCCTCATCTCGAATCTGGGCAACCAGTAAAAGCGCTGCACTATCAATCCCAAGCTCTAAAGCCTCTCGCCCATCAGCAAATATCAAAGTCTCTAAGCCAACTTTGCGCCCCTCGCCCTTAGCAACACCCACGATCAAGCTGATATCCATACCAAACTCAGAAAGGACTTGCCGAGCCATCTCAACCTGGCCTTTGCCACCGTCAACCAAAATCACTTGTGGCATTTTTTCTGCAGGCAATTCTTGGTAGTTGGCATACCGTCGTTGCAATACTTGCCGCATTGCTGCGTAGTCATCACCGGGGGTAATGTCATTGATATTGAAGCGACGATACTCACTCGATTGCATTGCATTCTTTGCATACACCACGCAAGAAGCTTGAGTCGCCTCTCCAGAAGTGTGGCTAATATCAAAACATTCGATGCGTAACTGTTCTAAGCTTTCCAGCTCCAGACTCAGAACGTCAGCCAAGGCCCTTGCCCTAGCTAGCTGACCACCAGTCTCGACCAGTCGTTTTGTTAAAGCAATCTTGGCATTGCCCTCTGCCATCCCCAACCAATGGCGCCTCTGGCCTTGAGGCTGATGTAAGAAAGTAATTTTTCTGCCAGCCTGTAGATTGATCAACTCTTGTAGATCTTCTGGTGAACTCTCACCTTCATCAAGCGAAGACTGCAGAGGATGATTCAAAATCAATACTGACGGTATTAAATGGGCAGATGCGGACTCACCTTCAGCAAGATCATCCAAATAATGTTGTGTAATGAATGCCTCTAAGATTTCCGCAGGCGTAAGCAAATCACCAGAGGCTTGTCGACCTTTAGGGAAATACGCTCGATCGCCCAAATGACGACCACCGCGGACCATCGCCAAATTGACGCAGATCATGCCTTCCATCTGTGCAACAGCAATGATGTCGACATCTCCCTCGCCTTCAGCAACTGTATCCATGGACTGCTGCTGTAGAACACTCGATAGGTCTGCGATGCGATCGCGCAATACCGCAGCCATTTCAAACTCCATTGCCTCGCTATGTAATTGCATTTCTTTTTCAAGCTCAGTCAATACTCGACTATGGTCACCCTCTAAAAATCGCGTGGCTTGCGCAACATCTTGACCATACTGCGCAGAGCTTAAACGTCCGACGCAAGGCGCACTACAGCGATGAATCTGGTGTAGCAAGCAAGGGCGACTACGATTCTTAAAGACCGAGTCTTCACAAGTTCTCAGTCGAAACACCTTTTGCAAAATTTGCACACTATTGCGGACTGCCCATGAATTTGGAAATGGGCCAAAGTAATGATGACGTTTATCCACTTTGCCACGATAGGAGGCGAGGCGGGGAAATTCATGGCCGGTGAGCATGACATAGGGATATGACTTGTCATCACGAAATAGGATATTAAAAGGCGGGGCTAATTCTTTAATAAGATTGTTCTCTAGAATTAGTGCCTCTGTTTCGGTCCGTGTTACTGTTGTTTCATAGCGAGCAATTTTTCCCACCATCAGCGCAATCCGCGGTGAAAGTTGCGTGCGCTGGAAATAACTAGAAACGCGCTTTTTGAGGTTGCGGGCTTTGCCTACATATAGAATCTGTCCCGCTTCGTCGAAAAAGCGATATACCCCCGGCAATCCGGGAAGCCGTTTAACGTCTTGCTGAAGGTTTTGAAAAAGCGAATTACTCATGCGTTGGGATATTTTCTGCCAAATCGTAGACAACTATGGTGATGCTGGTGTTTGCTGGCGTCTAGCCCGAAGCTTATCAAGTCTTCATGGTCAAGATGTCCGCATCTTTTGTGATGACCTGCCAACCCTCAATTTACTCGCTTCGGGCGGAGATCAATCCGTTAAACACAGCATCGATCTTCTTCCTTGGGAAGCTAGCTTGAATAATGCACGACATCCTGTTCAGGCGCCGGATGTTGTCATTGAAGCCTTTGCTTGCACCCTGCCAGATAGATATCTTGCCGGCTTACTGATTGCCCCAAAAAAACCCATCATCATTAACTTAGAGTATTTGAGTGCTGAGCCGTGGATTACGGAGTTTCATGCAAAGGCTTCACCACAAGCACATGGCATTCCAAAATACTTTTTCTTCCCGGGCTTCCAAGAGAATTCAGGTGGCCTTCTGTTAGACCCTATTCCAGAAGAGTCAACGGTGCTTGCAAAGCAAGTGCCCGCAGCCCTGGAGGCCACTTGGTCAAAACTGCGCACCAATGCCAAACGGATCAGCATCTTTTGTTACCCGGGTGCGCCACTAAGAAAATGGCTAGAAGATCTTGGCTCAACCGGGGGAGACTACGATATCGTTTTGACACACGGTCAGACCGAATTACTTGGCATTAACACTGGACAGCAAATCCAACTCCCAGAAACCATTCAATTACTGCCTATTCCATTTGTGACACAGGATGAATATGACTGGCTACTTTCACAATGTGATTTCAATATCGTGCGTGGCGAAGATTCTTTTGTACGTGCTCAGCTAGCTGGAAAACCATTCCTTTGGCATATCTACCCTCAAGATGATGGTGCGCATCAAGTGAAATTAGCGGCCTTTCTGGATCTCTACTTAGAGTCGGCTAGCCAAGACCTTAAAACCGCCTCTATTGCGGCGATGACCTGGGTGATGCCTCATGAGTGGCTTAAGTCTTTGGATGCCTGGAAGCTCCATTCAAAGGCCTGGCGCGGACATTTACTGGAAAAACACGCAGATGGGGGCTTGGCAGCCCGTCTCATGCGCTTTGTAGCCTAAGCCTGAACGAAAAAGGCCTCCGGGCGGTTACAATCTTGTCTTTGATAAAACCCGCAGAAATTCAGCTCTGCACCCAGGAATAGCAAGATGAAAACAGCACAAGAACTTCGCGTTGGTAACGTAGTAATGATCGGCACCGATGCCATGGTCGTTTTGAAAGCCGAATATAGCCGCTCAGGCCGTAACTCCTCTGTTGTGAAAATGAAATTTAAGAATTTGTTAACAGGCGCACCTAACGAGGGTGTTTACAAAGCCGACGACAAGTTTGATGTAGTGATCCTCGACAAGAAAGATTGCACCTACTCCTATTTCGCTGACCCAATGTATGTATTCATGGATACCGAATACAACCAATATGAAGTAGAGGCAGAATTCATGGGTGACGCACTGAACTACCTCGAAGAAAGCATGCCATGTGAAGTGGTGTTCTACGAAGGTAAAGCACTCTCAGTAGCAATGCCAAACTCTTTAGTTCGTGAAATCATTTACACAGAGCCAGCAGTTAAAGGCGATACCAGCTCCGGTAAAGTGTTGAAGAATGCAAAATTGGCAACTGGCTATGAACTGCAAGTGCCTTTGTTCTGCAATACTGGTGACAAGATTGAAATCGACACACGCACTGGCGAATACCGCAGCCGCGCTAACTAAGAATCTATACAGTTAACCTAGCGTTGATCTTATTGCGTTGATATTAAAAAGCCCGGCATGCTGGGCTTTTTTTATTATTAAATCAATTTCAGTTGTTGTAGTAGCCCTTTAGCATGCTGATACTCCACTTCATTCTGAAGAGTATCCCAAGGGAATGCTGGCGCTTGGGGCATTAGGCGATTCAAACGAGTAGCTGACTGAGCTTGCTTGGTTTTGGATACCTTGAGCTTTGAGAGCAGTTGATCAGCAAGGTCAGGACGATTACAAATTAAGACGGCATCGCAACCTGCCTCGAGTGCAAGTTCAGCACCCTTCACCACAGACCCGGCAACACTTGCCCCCTCCATCGAGAGGTCATCACTAAAGATCACCCCTTCGAAGCCTAATTCTTGACGTAGTACTGAATGTAGCCAGATCTTAGAAAAACCTGCCGGCAACGTATCTACTTTTGGATAGATCACATGCGCCGGCATTACCGCTGCCAAACTCAGATCCAACCACTCATAAGGTTTGGCATCATCATTGAGAATTTCTGCTAAGGGCCGCTCATCTACCGGAATAGCCACATGAGAATCCGCCTCAGCCCAACCATGCCCTGGGAAGTGTTTGCCGCAGTTAGCCATACCCGCCAAACGCAAACCTTCATTCAGACTCTTTGCCAGAGCAAAAACAATTTGTGGGTCACGACTAAAAGAACGATCACCAATCACACCACTGCGACCAAAATCCAAATCGAGTACCGGTGTAAAACTAAAGTCGATACCACAGGCGCGTAACTCAGAAGCTAGAACGTAGCCACAAGCAGTGGCTGCAGCCATTGCGAGCGCTGCTGATTCAGCGGCATGCGTGGATGCACTTTTAGCCGCCCAGAGTTCGCCCAATTTACGCATCGCTGGGAGATGAGTGAAGCCGTCGGTCTTGCAGCGCTGCACTCTGCCGCCCTCATGATCAATCGAAATCAATACGTCGGAGCGAAGCTTTTTAATCTCAGAGCTTAACTTGGTAAGTTGCTCACGATTGGAAAAGTTACGGCCAAACAAGATGACGCCGCCCGTTAGCGGATCCAAAATGCGACGGCGATCTTCGGCGTTTAACTCAAGACCAACGACATCCAATGTAATCGGGCCCGGGTTCATGGTTGACTTACTCATCTCTTCCTCGTTATTTCTCTTTTTAGATCTGATTTAATTTTGTACTTACTTCTGAACGACGATGACATGAGCTATTGCCATATCCTGCTCGTCACTCACTGTTACTTGAGCTTCCCAGTTTTTTTCTTGCATAAATAGCGCTAGTGCCCCCAAATAGGAAGTGACAGGTTTACCGCTGGGTTCATTCAATGTCTGCAAAGAGCGCCAGGTCATGGGCATGCGCATACCCAAGCCAATGGCTTTCGAAAAAGCTTCCTTAGCCGCAAAACGTGTTGCCAAGAATGCAATCCCCCGCTTATGATTTCTGGCAAGACGATGCTTAAAGACCAGCATCTCATCGGGACCCAGAATTCTCTCTGCTAAGCGACCATTGGTGCGGTCATAAGCTGCTTGTAAGCGCTCGATTTGCAGGATGTCTGTACCAATGCCAATGATCATTTTTTATCTGCTTTTAATATTCTAGGACTTTGCTCTGCCCTGAACCATAAGAGCCTTCATATCCACAATGGCTTTTTGCCAACCCTTGAACAAGGCTTCAGCAACAATGGCATGTCCAATATTGAGCTCAGATAATTCAGCAATGGCAGCAATCGGCAATACATTGCCTTCATGTAAGCCATGCCCTGCATTGACTCTGAGGCCAATGTTGACGCCGAACTGTGCAGCTTTTCTAATGCGCTCCAACTCTTGTACTTGAGCATCACCATCTAGATCTGCGTAACGGCCAGTATGTAATTCCACTACGGTGGCACCAACATCCTTAGCCGCCTGAATTTGCTTTTCTTCTGGGTCAATAAATAGCGATACCCGAATACCCGCTTTTTGTAATTGCGTGCTAGCTGCTTTAACGGCCGCAAAATGGCCTATTACATCTAAGCCGCCTTCAGTAGTGACCTCTTCACGCTTCTCAGGGACCAGACAAACATCATGTGGTTTAACCTGACAGGCAATATTCAGCATCTCTGGTGTTACGGCACACTCGAGATTCATTCGCGTTTTGATTAGTGGGCGCAGCGCTAATAAATCCGCATCCTTTATATGACGACGGTCTTCGCGTAAATGTAGAGTGATTAAATCGGCCCCAGCTTCTTCGGCTAAACGTGCCGCTTTGAGAGGATCAGGGTAAATCGTCCCGCGCGCATTACGCAATGTCGCTACGTGATCAATATTGATGCCGAGCTCGAGGGCTTTAGAGTGACTCATTTGAGTAGATTACTAGATTTTCTTGAGATCAATCAAAATTTGACGGGTTGTCAAAACCTGATCTTGCAAGTGCAAGCCCAAGAGGAAGCGCATGAGCTGCTTACTCTCAGAGAGCGTCTCTGGATCAGAAAAATCCCCTACCGCTATCGCTAAAAGAGATCTGCCCGCTAGAGTGGGCCAATGACCAGGATCATCTGCCTGCAATGGTCGAACGCCACGCTCAGGCTGATAGACATACTGTCGATCAAGCACTGGAGGCTCATTAGTCTCAACACATCGATCCAATGCTGCCGCATAACCCGTCTCTTGCAATAAGGACAGCTCAAACGGTCGAAGGATTTCTTCTAAGCCTTTAGATTCAAACTCTAGATTGGATAGAGCGGAGATAGTTTCCGTATAGCGATCGTAAAGTTTTTCGTAACCATCTTCACGCGCCAGAAATTTAACCAACAATTCATTGAGATAGAAACCACAAAGCAACGCATCGCCGACTAATGAGGGTGTGCCACCAACCCACTCCGATTTAGTGAGGGTGCGGAGTTCTGATTTACCACTCCAAGATACGAGTAGCGGCTGGAAGCGTTGCAAAACAGGGCGTAAGACGGAGTGTGGACGCTTAGCGCCTTTGGCAATCAAAGCCATGCGGCCATATTGCCGCGTAAACACATCCAGAATTAAGCTAGTCTCTTTATAGGGGATGCTGTGCAATACAAAGGCAGGCTCGTCAGCAACACGAATCGAGGCCATGAGCGTTACTCCAGACCCTGCGCCCGAAGTTCAGCACGATCATCGGCCCAGCCACGCTTCACTTTGACCCAAGTCTCCAGGAAGACCTTGCCATCGAATAGTTTTTCCATGTCGATACGGGCATCTGTAGAAATCTTTTTCAGGCGCTCGCCTTTTGCACCAATAATCATCGCCTTGTGGCTGTCACGATCGACCAAAATGGTTGCGGCAATGCGACGCATCTTGCCATCCATCTTGAACTGATCAATGACTACCGTGCTGGTGTAAGGCAACTCTTCACCAGTAAAGCGGAATACTTTTTCACGTAAGATTTCCGCAGCCAGGAAACGCTCACTACGATCCGTTACGGTATCGACGTCATAAATTGCCTCGCCTTCAGGTAAATATCCCTCTAAGACATCTAACAATCTTTGCACATCTGCAGGACTCTTTGCGCTCATTGGCACGATTTCAGCAAACTCACATTTGTCCTGATCTTCGTGGCCACCAAGCTGGCTCCACGGTACAGACATATCCTTCATAAAATTGAGCAGTGCCTGGTCACGCTCCGAAGGCGTCTGAAAACGACTATTAAATAAATCAAGCTTATTGAGCACGAGCACCACTGGTAGATCTGATGGCAATAGCTTTAATACCTTTTTATCATCCTCGCCAAAGTAACCGGCTTCTACTACAAAGCAAGCAACATTGACATCTTGCAATGCGGTGGTGACTGTGCGGTTCAATGCTTTATTCAAGGTGTTCATGAGACGGGTCTGGAAACCAGGCGTATCAATGAAAATGAATTGCGCCTCTTCACGATTCTGAATCCCCAGAATGCGATGGCGCGTGGTTTGGGCTTTGCGTGAAGTAATGCTGATCTTCTGACCAACTAAAGCGTTCAGTAAAGTCGATTTGCCCATATTGGGACGCCCAACAATGGCGATAGTGCCGCATCTAAACACGATTAGCCCTTCAGCTTAAGATTGAACTGCTCTTCGGTCACTTCTTTCTTTGCCGCTTTCTTTTTGGCAGACCGAGTCTTCTTGGGTTTGCGAGATTCTTGTGGCAAAGCTTTCATCATTGCAATTAAAGCCAACTTCGCAGCCGCTTGCTCAGCAGCACGGCGCGAAGCACCCTCACCCTTTACCGCTACTTTATGGCTTGGTATAAGGCACTCGACTTCAAATTGTTGGTTGTGCGCAGCGCCAGTGGTGCCGGTAACGTTATAAGTTGGCAGGGGTAGTTGATAGCCTTGTAAACATTCTTGCAATAGCGTTTTGTCATCTTTACCCAAGGTCTTAGGGTCGACCTGCGACAAAATAACAGAATACAGTTTACGCAAACAAGTCTTGGCAGCATCAAAGCCGCCATCTAAAAAGATGGCACCAGTAACCGCTTCGAGTGTGTCAGCCAAAATAGAAGGCCTGCGGAATCCGCCGCTCTTGAGCTCGCCTTCACCTAAACGCAAGTAATCAGATAGAGATAGGGTTTGTGCAATCTCATATAAGGCCTGTTGCTTAACCAAGTTCGCGCGCACACGAGAGAGATCACCCTCATCTAAGTCGGAGTAGCGCTCGTAAAGCAGATCTGCAACAACGCAATTAAGAATTGAATCGCCCAAAAACTCCAAACGCTCATTATTTTTCTTGCTATGGCTTCGATGCGTCAACGCCTGATTGAGGAGCTCAATCTTTTTAAAACTATACCCAAGCCGCTCTTGTAGCGGTGCAGTATCGATAACGGTGCGCGCGTTCATGATTTACTGAAATCCACCAATACGACTCAATGAACCTAGGTTGAGCCAAACAAAAAACGCTCTACCCACAATGTTTTGGTCTGGCACAAACCCCCAAAAACGGGAATCCGCACTGTTATCACGGTTATCACCCATAGCAAAGTAATGACCAGCCGGGATCTTGCAAATTAAACCTGCATTTTGATATTGGCAGTTCTCAAATCCTGGGAAACGCTCCGCTGGAAAATTACCAGCCGGACGATCAGGATTATTCAGGATCTGGTGACTATTGGCGCCTAAATCAATTGGAAAGGTCTCGGTAAATTCTTTGGCATAACGCATGCTCTCAGGATCGAGATAGGCTTCGCCGCCGCTGTAACCCAAGGGCTGACCATTGATCGTGAGGCGCTTATCTTGATACTCAATAACATCGCCTGGCAAACCCACAATGCGCTTGATGTAATCAACGGATTCATCACGGGGATAGCGAAACACCACAACATCGCCACGCTTAGGTGAACCCAATTCAACTACTTTCTTATTGATGACTGGTAAACGAATTCCGTAAGTGAACTTATTTACCAAAATAAAATCACCAATTTGTAGCGTTGGAATCATCGAGCCAGAAGGGATCTTAAACGGCTCAACCAGGAATGAGCGCAATACAAACACTGCACAAATCACTGGGAAGAAACTAGCCGAGTACTCTAGCCATAGCGGCATGCGCTCAATACCGGCAATGCGTCTTTGCGGTGCAAAGTAGAGTTTGTCAGCAACCCAGGCAATACCCGAAACAACCACTAGAACAAATAGGATCAGAGCGAAGTTCATTAACCCTCCACCTGCAAAATAGCCAAGAAGGCCTCTTGTGGAATCTCTACGTTACCGACCTGCTTCATGCGTTTCTTACCTTCTTTTTGCTTCTCTAAGAGTTTGCGCTTACGGGAGATATCGCCGCCATAGCACTTGGCCAACACGTTTTTACGCAATGCCTTCACATTCTCACGCGCCACGATGTTGCTGCCAATCGCTGCCTGAATAGCTACATCAAACATTTGACGGGGAATAATGCCGCGCATTTTTGCCACAACCTCGCGCCCGCGATGCTGACTATTGCTACGGTGAACAATCACCGACAATGCATCAACACGTTCACCGTTAATCAGAATATCGACCTTCACTACATCGGCGGGACGATACTCTTTGAACTCGTAATCCATTGAGGCATAACCACGTGATATGGATTTCATTCTGTCAAAGAAATCCATCACAATCTCGGCCATTGGTAATTCATAGGTCAGCTTTACTTGGCGACCTAAATAATTCATATCCGTCTGAATACCACGCTTACCAACACACAAAGTAATCATCGCGCCAACATACTCTTGAGGCATGTAGAGGTTAACGGTAACGATCGGTTCCAGAATGGTAGCGATCTTGCTAGGCTCCGGCATCTTCGATGGGTTATCCACCATCATCATCGTGCCATCTGACTGCTCCACCTGATAGACCACAGTTGGCGCTGTAGTGATGAGGTTCATGTCGTACTGGCGCTCTAAGCGCTCTTGCACGATCTCCATATGCAACAGGCCTAAGAAGCCGCAGCGAAATCCGAATCCCAGTGCTTGCGATACCTCGGGCTCATACAACAGAGAAGCATCATTGAGTTTTAATTTCTCAAGTGATTCACGCAACTGATCGTACTCGCTAGCTTCAACGGGATAAAGGCCAGCAAATACCTGTGACTTCACTTCTTTAAATCCTGGCAAGGGAGCAGCTGCAGGTGTGCGTCCTTGCTGGCCAGGCGCATGGGTAACCGTATCACCCACTTTTGCAGCTTTCAACTCTTTGATGCCAGCAATCACAAAGCCTACTTGACCAGCTGACAGCTCTGGACGATCAATCGACTTTGGACTAAATACACCAACGTGCTCAACTAAATGCGTTGAGCCATTCGCCATTAATAAAATCTTATCTTTAGGTTTTAAAGTACCGTTCACCACACGGATTAACATCACCACACCCACGTAGTTATCGAACCAAGAGTCGATGATCAGGGCTTGCAACGGATCACTAGCGCTTCCCTTTGGTGGTGGAATGCGACGAATCATTTCTTCAATCACTTCCGTCACGCCAAGACCGGTCTTAGCAGAACAAGTAATTGCATCACTGGCATCAATGCCAATCACATCTTCGATTTCTTGTTTAGCGCGCTCAGGATCCGCTTGTGGCAAATCAATCTTATTGAGTACAGGAACAACTTCAACCCCTAGCTCGATGGCGGTGTAGCAATTGGCAACTGTTTGCGCCTCAACGCCCTGACTTGCATCGACTACTAATAGCGCGCCTTCACAAGCAGACAGCGAGCGACTCACCTCATAAGAAAAGTCTACGTGCCCTGGGGTGTCAATCAAATTGATGTTGTAAGTTTTGCCGTCTTTGGCTTTGTAACTTAAGGCTGCTGTTTGCGCCTTAATGGTGATGCCACGCTCACGTTCGATATCCATCGAATCAAGAACTTGGGCTTCCATTTCACGGTCAGAAAGTCCGCCGCACAACTGAATAATGCGATCTGCGAGCGTAGATTTGCCGTGATCGATATGGGCGATGATAGAAAAATTGCGGATTAAATCCATAGCGTATTTATTGGTCATTCAAAAAACGCCTTGTCAGAACGCACCACAATGATGCGCTGCAAAAAGTCGTCTTAGAGGGATTGTAATGGGTGGCGCCCGAATGCCGCCGAACCCTCTTTTTTAGCCTAAAAAGGGCTTATTTTGGCTTAACCGGGATAACCAGGGTGCTATCGGCCCGACGTACAAATACCGGCACAGCCTTATTGGCATCTAAGCCTTTTACAAGGGCTTCAAACTGCTTTACCCCAGTAATGTCAGCATCCGCTATGCGAATAATGACATCCCCAGGACGAACCCCTGAACGCGCTAAGGGGCCCTCATTTAAGCCTGTAACCTCAACACCACCCCGAATGTTGAGCTCTTTTTTCTTGGCGTCAGAGACGTCCACGACTGCAACGCCAAAAGCATTAGTACTGCCGCCATTAGAGTTTGGGCTCTCAGGCTTTTTAGCGCCCGCAACAGCAGCCTCACCATCGGTAACTACAACTGTTAGATCCTTCGTGCTACCTTTGCGCCATACCTGAACCGTGGCACTGGTACCGGGCTTAGTGTCACCAACTACTCTAGGTAAATCTGTCGATTTGGCAATGTCACGGCCATTGAAGTTCAAAATCACGTCGCCAGATTCAATTCCGCCAGAAGCAGCTGGGCCACCAGGCTCAACATTTCGAACATAAGCCCCGCGTGGCTTACCCAAACCAAGACTTTCGGCAACCTCTTTAGTCATCTCACCCAAGGCCACCCCAATACGACCACGCACCATTTTTCCGTTGGAGCGCAACTGATCAGCAACACGCATTGCCTCATCAATCGGAATCGCAAATGAAATTCCCATGTAGCCACCAGAGCGACTAAAAATTTGAGAGTTAATACCAATGACTTGACCGGCTGTATTTAACAAAGGCCCACCAGAGTTACCAGGATTGACTGCAACGTCGGTTTGAATGAATGGCAAGTAGTCACCGGTATCACGACTCTTGGCAGAAACAATCCCTGCGGTCACCGTATTCTCAAGACCAAAAGGTGAGCCAATGGCTAGAACCCACTCACCCACTCTGACGCGAGACGAATCGCCTAGCGGTAATTTAGGCAAATCACGCGCATCAATTTTGACAACTGCCACATCAGTGCGTTTATCCATACCAAGGAGCTTGGCTTTGAACTCACGCTTATCAGTGAGAGTGACGTAGATCGTAGTGGCACCCTCTACAACGTGCGCATTAGTCAGGACTAAACCATTGGAGTCGATAATAAAACCAGAGCCCACTCCACGATCAGCCTCTTGTGGTTTGCCAGAATTTGGTTGTGATTGCTTTGGTTGATTCGGTATACCAGGAATAGGTACGCCAAAGAAGCGACGAAAGAATTCTGCTTGATCGTCAGGAAGACCAGGAATCCCACCCTGCGCTTGCTGAACCGCCACCTTTTCGGTAGTGCGAATATTAACCACGGCTGGACTGGCACGCTCAACCAAGTCTGCAAAGTCCGGAATGCTCACACGTGGTGTTTCCGCAAATGCGCTCGGAATAAATGAGAGCTGACCCAAGCTAAAAATAGCCAAGATGGCAATAAGATACTTTTTCATGATGCTGTAGACCTAACTAGCAAAAACCAATAAATCAAAGATAAAACTAATATTAGGTCAGTTTGCCAAAAATCAAGGTGCCGTTAGTACCCCCAAAACCAAAGTTGTTTTTCACGGCATGGTCAATCTTCACGTCTCTGGCGGTATTGGCGCAGTAGTCCAAGTCGCATTCAGGGTCTTGATTGAAGATATTGATCGTTGGTGGGGATTTCTGGTTATGTAAAGCCAGAATAGTGAAAACAGATTCCAAGCCGCCGGCACCGCCTAAAAGGTGGCCCGTCATGGACTTGGTGGAGTTAACGAGAACCTTCTTAGCGTGATCGCCTAAGGCCGCTTTAATAGCGCCAGTCTCATTCTTGTCACCCAAAGGTGTAGAAGTACCGTGCGCATTGACATACTGAATTTGCTCAGCATTGAGGCCAGCATCGCGCATAGCGTTCAACATGCAACGGCGTGGACCATCCATATTTGGGGCAGTCATGTGATACGCATCGCCACTCATGCCGAAGCCCAAGAGCTCACAGTAAATTTTTGCACCGCGAGCTTTTGCATGTTCGTATTCTTCAATCACCACAACACCGGCGCCTTCACCCAGAACAAAACCATCACGGTCTATATCCCAAGGACGTGAAGCAGTTGCAGGATCGTCATTGCGTGTAGATAAGGCTCGTGCCGAAGCAAAGCCACCAACGCCTAATGAAGAAATAGTAGATTCAGCGCCACCAGCCACCATGACATCTGCATCGCCGTACTGAATTAAGCGAGCCGCTAATCCAATACTATGCAAACCAGTGGTACAAGCGGTCACAGCAGCGATGTTTGGTCCTTTGAGACCAAACAAAATGCTGAGATGGCCAGAAATCATATTAATGATTGAGCCAGGTACAAAGAAAGGAGAAATACGACGAGGACCACGAGCTAACAACTCAGCGCCAGTCTCCTCGATCATTGGTAAGCCACCAATACCGGAGCCAACCATTACGCCAATACGCTCTGCATTCTCTTCTGTAACCTGAATACCACTATCGCGAATAGCTTGCGTACCTGCAGCGATGCCATAGTGGATAAACGTATCCATGTGGCGCGCTTCTTTGGCAGAAACATATTCTTCGACATTGAAATCTTTCACCTCTCCAGCGAAATGCACGCTTAACAGAGAGTGGTCAAATTTAGTGATCGTAGCAATGCCAGATTTGCCCGCGAGCAAATTAGACCAAGCTACATCAACTGAATTACCAACAGGTGAGATGAGGCCTAAGCCGGTGATGACAACCCGGCGTCGGCCATTTGATGCTGACACAGTAATAGCTAAGTATTTACTAAACTAGGGAATTAACCCTGAGCTTTAGATTTAGCGAAGTCGATCGCGAGCTGAACGGTAGTGATCTTTTCGGCTTCTTCATCAGGGATTTCGATGCCAAATTCATCTTCTAAAGCCATTACAAGCTCAACGGTGTCAAGAGAGTCTGCGCCTAGGTCATTTACAAAAGAAGATTCATTCTTGATATCTGCTTCTGCTACGCCCAATTGCTCAGCGACGATCTTCTTAACGCGTTGTTCGATGTTATCCATTAATTCCCCCAAGGGTTGTAAAAAAACGATGGAAGGATTTTATCAGCATGGCGGAGCAAATCAGCAAAATCCGCCAAAAAATGAGTAAATCCTTGCTTTGCCGTTAGGCTAAATATAGTCCGCCATTGACATGTAGGGTATTACCCGTAATGTAACTGGCTGCTGGAGAGGCCAAAAATGCCACCGCCTGGGCCACATCTTCTGGGCTACCCAGTCTGGCCAAAGGAATGTTCACTTTTAGGGCATTTTGCTGCTCTTCGCTCAAAGCGCGGGTCATATCGGTGTCAATAAAGCCTGGAGCTACACAGTTCACAGTAATGTTACGGCTACCGATTTCACGGGCTAGTGCACGGGTCATACCAGAAACACCGGCTTTAGCAGCGGCATAGTTAGCCTGCCCTGGGTTACCCATATGCCCCACGATAGAGGTAATATTGATAATGCGACCGCCACGCGCCTTCATCATTGGTCGCATCACGGCCTGAGATAAGCGGAAAACAGCGCTCAAATTGGTATCAATCACATCCGTCCACTCGTCCACCTTCATGCGCATCGCCAACTGATCACGGGTAATGCCAGCGTTATTGACCAAAATATTGATGCCGCCGTGTTCTTTCACAATGCGATCAATGATTTCTTCACAAGCATTTGGCGCAGTGACATTCAACAGTAAACCGCTGCCGCCCGAAGGCTTTAAACGCTCGTCGATGGCTTTTGCACCGTCAGCAGAAGTAGCTGTACCAATCACTTTGGCACCACACTTCACTAATTCGTCGGCAATCGCCTGACCGATACCGCGCGATGCGCCCGTAACTAATGCAATTTGTCCGCTGAGGTCGAGATTCATATTTGTCTTCCGTTCTTACTTTGTTCTTTATTTGAAGCTTGCCAACACTTCATTCAAGCTTGCTTCATCAAACACTGGCACACCAGTGACTTGATCGTTAATACGCTTGGTGAGACCAGCCAACACTTTGCCTGGGCCACATTCCACCACTTGCGTAATACCCTGTGCAGCCATAGCCTGAATCGTTTCATGCCAGCGTACTGGTTTCGCGGCTTGGCGAACTAAAGCATCTTTAATGGCAGTTGGATCATTCAACATTAGTACATCAACGTTATTAATTACGGCGATGCTTGGTAGTTTAAATTCAATATTAGCCAAGTAAGCTTTGAGTTTTTCTGAAGCTGGTTGTAACAATGAAGAATGAAAAGGCGCAGATACAGGCAATGGCAGCGCGCGCTTTGCACCAGCAGCCTTTAATAACTCACATGCTTTGGTGACAGCATCGCTTGAGCCAGCAATCACCACTTGTCCAGGGGCGTTAAAGTTCACCGCCTCAACGACACCACCCGAAGCAGCAGCTGCCTCAGCACATACCTGAATAACGCTTGCATCATCTAAGCCCAAGATGGCGGCCATGCCGCCCGTACCTACTGGTACAGCGCTTTGCATTGCCTCTGCACGAAAACGCACCAAAGGAACGGCATCTTTAAACGAGATCACACCAGCGGCCACTAAAGCGGAGTACTCGCCTAAGCTATGACCGGCTAACACCTTCGGCGCTAGACCGCCAGCAGCCAACCAGGCGCGATAGAAAGCAACACCCGCCGTCAACATCACTGGCTGTGTATTCGTTGTCAGAGATAAGGCTTCAGCAGGACCTTCTGCAATTAACTTGGTGACATCCTCACCCAAGGCTTCGGAAGCCTCCTGCAAGGTGGCGCGCACCTCTGGACGTTCAGCTATAGAGTTCAACATCCCAACTGATTGGGAGCCTTGTCCTGGAAATACGAATGCAAATGTCATGAGAATAAGTTTAGTTGGTAATCATTGAATGGCGAATCAATTACTTAATACTTCAGAGCAACAGCACCCCAAGCAAAACCGCCTCCGACACCTTCTAATAAAAGATGTTGGCCACGTTGAATTTGACCAGAGCGAATGCCAACGTCTAAAGCTAGTGGAATGGAGGCTGCAGAAGTATTGCCGTGCTCATGGACAGTGACGATCACTTTGTCCATTGACATCCCCATCTTACGAGCCGTGCCCTCCATGATGCGAATGTTCGCTTGATGTGGCACCAACCAATCGATTTGCTCTGGCTTGAGATTGGCTTTTGCTAAAGCCTCATGCGCCACCTGCTCTAAAACCTTAACAGCCAATTTAAAAACCGCCTGACCATCCATCGTCATGAAGGGGGATCCGTGAACCTCGCCATTTCCAGAGCGTCCAGGTACACACAAAATATCACGCTGGCTACCATCGGCATGAAGTGCAGTCGAGAGAATGCCGGGCTCTGTAGAGGCTTCTAAAACGACCGCGCCGGCGCCGTCGCCAAACAAGACACAAGTGCCACGATCTTGAAAATCCAGAATGCGTGAGAAGGTCTCGGCGCCAATCACCAATACTTTTTTATAGCTACCAGTACGAATAAAGGCATCGGCAATAGCCAGTGCATAAGTAAAGCCGGCACAAACAGCTTGCACATCAAAAGCAGCACAGGCCGTATGAGCGCCTAGCTTGTCTTGCACAACACAAGCTGTACTTGGAAATCCACCCAAATGATCAGGCGTAGATGTCGCCAGAATAATGAGGTCTAAATCCTCTGAAGTAATGCCGGCGCTTGTTAAAGCAGATTGCGCAGCCTTCGTGGCTAAATCACTCGTCAGTTCATTTTCAGCAGCAAAGTGACGCGCAGAAATTCCGCTACGAGTGGTAATCCACTCGTCACTCGTTTCTAAACCTGTCTTCGCCAAACGCTCAACCAAATCCTGATTGGTTAAACGTAGTGCTGGAAGATAGCTTCCAGTGCCAGCGACTCTTGCATACGTACTCATTCTTTCGTCTCCACTACAAAGGCTGCGGCTATGCGCTCTACCATACGATTTTTCGCAGCTTCATAAGCGCGATCCAAGGCAAAGCCAAATGCAAAACGGTCCGCTGAGCCATGGCTCTTAATCACACAACCGCGTAAACCTAACAATACAGCACCGTTGTAGCGACGATGATCAACACGCTTGCGAACCCTTAATAAAGGCACCATTGAGCAGAGTGCCATTAATTTGGTTAGCCAAGAACGGTTAAATTCTTGACGAATTAAACCGCTCATCATTTTTGCTAAACCTTCGCTGGCTTTTAAAACCACGTTGCCAACAAATCCATCACACACGACGATATCTGTCGTGCCCTTAAAAATATCGTTACCTTCGACGTTGCCATAAAAGTTTAAGTTGCTGGCACGTAAAAGTTCACCAGCCTGCTTAACAACCTCGTTGCCCTTAATGACTTCTTCACCAATATTTAGGAGGCCAATTGAAGGACTTGGTTTTCCATCCATCACCTGCACCATCACATTGGCCATCTGGGCAAATTGCAATAAATGCATCGGCTCGCAATCGGCATTGGCACCTAAATCCAACATCGTGGTGCCGAGTCCTAATTCATTTGGAATAGCGGTAGCAATAGCAGGACGATCAACGCCATCCAATGTTTTTAGGATGTAACGTGAAATTGCCATCAAGGCGCCAGTATTGCCAGAAGAGATGATGGCTTCTGCCTTACTCTCTTTTACCAACTCAATGGCCACGCGCATCGATGAATCTTTTTTGCGACGTAAAGCAACTTCAATGGGGTCATCCATCAAAACAACTTCACTAGCAAAAATAATTTGAATGCGCTCCATAGGAGCAGCGGGAAACTGACTCAAGGCCTGCTTGAGCATTTCCGGATCACCAACTAAGGCAATCTTCACATCGGCGTGTTTTTCTAGAAAGTCGCAACAAGCAGGGACAGTAACAACCACCCCATGATCTCCGCCCATGGCATCGATAGCAAGAGTGACGCTCATAAAGTCGTTAGATGCTGCAAGTGGTTTTTTCCAAGAAAAAAGCGGCTTTTTCTGGAGCCGCTTCTATCTATTTAGACTAAAAAAATTAGTCGTTTTTGGTTTTAACAACTTTACGACCACGGTAGTAGCCGTTTGGTGAAATGTGGTGGCGCAAATGAGCCTCACCAGTTGTGGCTTCAACAGCCGTAGCGGGTGCGGTCAAAAAGTCGTGCGCACGGTGCATGCCACGTTTGGAAGGTGATTTTTTATTCTGTTGGACGGCCATATTGAACTCCTAAGCAAGGCGATATTCTAACATGAAAAACCCCATAAATGCTTGATTTACTGGCGAAGTAATTCTGAGCTGGACCCCGCCTTAAGAGTTTTTCTTGATACTTTTCAATATGTTAAAGGGGTTTTCACGCGTTTCAAGCACCCCAGATGCGCCTGCATCTGCTCCAAATGTGGAGGCATGAGCCTCACACACCCCCTTAGGATGCTTCGGAATTAAGGGTAAAGACAGCAAAATCTCATCCTCTATCGTTTCCAAGACATCAAAATGCTGGCTGACTACCAAGGGTTCTTGCTGGTCATCCTCCATCGGAAAGGCATCGGCCTCATCCTCAGACCCCACCAAGGCAAAACGCCGTACCTCTGACAACTCAACAGGACAATCTTTCAGGCAGCGCTGGCAAACCAAGTGGATTTGCCCTTTCAACTCTAAATTCATAAACTGACGTGGCTCAGACCCCGGGGAATCCTCAAAATAAGTCTCCAATTTCCAATGAAAACCGTCTCCAGCCTCCACTGTAGAAGCGCCTTCGGCAACTCTTGGAAGATCCCGGGTACCCAAAAATCCATAGCCCTTGTAAGCTTGATGTGCACAAAGATCGACCTTGCGCAGACCGCCAACATCCGAAGAGAGTTCAACTTGAGGTAAAACTTGATTACGATTCATGGCATCAGTCTAAATGAAGGCATTAGTGAAAGTACATGCAGCAATGAGTAATTCATCCAATCCAAGCCTTATCCTCGCCTCAACCTCGGTTTATCGCCGTGAACTGCTTGAACGCTTGGGGATACCGTTTACCGTGATTTCACCAAAGGTAGACGAAACACCCCTCCCAGGAGAAAGCACGCTGGAATTAGCACTGAGACTGGCTAAAGCCAAAGCAGCGGCCGTTGCCAAAGATCACCCCGATGCTTGGGTCATTGGTTCAGATCAGGTTGCTGATCTATGTGGTGCGGCGATTGGCAAGCCAGGTAATTTTGAAAGAGCGATGGCGCAACTGCAGTTAATGCGCGGATCAACAGTCACCTTTCATACGGCTCTGTGCGTCATGAAAGGAAATATAGAAACCACCCTGAGTGTTCCTACTGAAGTCACCTTTCGGAAATCATCCGATGAGATTTTAGAGTCTTACCTTCTCACAGAAGAGCCGTATGACTGTGCCGGTAGCGCAAAATCCGAGGGGCTGGGAATCACCTTACTGGAAGCAATTAAGAGTGATGATCCAACTGCACTGATTGGATTGCCCTTAATTGCTTTAACTGGATTACTTCGGGGCGCAGGTTTTATGATCCCCCCAAAGAAATCCACCTCCGAAAATACTTAAAACAAGCAGCTCATGAGTTCAAAGCTAGGTACCCTCTTTTTAATTCCCAACACTTTGGGTGAGCACGCACGCGAAGAGCAATTGGCTTGGGTGTTGCCAAGCGAAACGATCACACAAACAGCCAAGCTCAAACACTGGATTGTGGAAGACGCTAAAACAGCACGCGCCTTTCTGAAAGCAGTTGACAGTGTTTCACCATTGGTTTGCACGATTCAAGAAATGCAAATGAATGAATGGCGTGGCGCTGCTCGTAATGCAAAGTATGGCGACACAGTTAAACCCGCAGATTTATTGAAACCACTACTTGCAGGAAATGATGTTGGCTTAATGTCGGAGGCTGGAGTGCCAGGCGTCGCAGATCCAGGTGCCGAACTGGTCCTGGCTGCACATCAACTCGGTGCAAAAGTGAAGCCACTCGTAGGTCCTAGCTCCATTCTGCTAGGCTTGATGGCAAGTGGTCTGAATGGCCAGCGCTTTGCATTTCAGGGATATTTGCCACACGAGACTCATGAACGGAGCGCACGACTCCAGCAACTCGAAACAGAATCTAAGAAATTGCAGCAGACTCAGATCTGGATCGAGACACCTTATCGCAATACTGCAATGCTGATGGCTTGCTTAAATTCTTTAGTGCCACATTCCTTGCTGTGCCTTGGAATGGATCTCAGCCTGCCATCCGAAATGATTGTTACCTTGAGTATTGCCGAATGGCGCAAGCGCTACCCCAATGAGGCCGCTTGCGCATCTTTGCAAAACCGACCAGCTATATTTTTGTTGTTGGCCTAGTTTTTTATTGATCCTTTTACTTCAAATCCGGGCTATTGATTAAAGCTTTGCCTGCTGCAGAGCCTGCTTCTGCACCAAAGCGTTTTGCCACGCGCTCAGCAAAATTTTCTTTCACGGTGTAATCCAAAATATCTGGTGCTTTAAAGATATCACGCGCCACTGAGTCAACCGTGCCATAGCCATCAGCTAATCCAATCTTGATAGCTTGTTCACCACTCCAAACGCGACCAGTAAATAATTCAGGATTATCTTTTAAGCGATCACCGCGCCCTGCTTTTACAACGGCGATAAATTGCTGATGAATTTCATCGAGCATGCCCTTAATCATTTCTACTTGCTTGGGATTTTCTTTGCTAAAGGGATCCATCATTCCTTTATTTGAACCTGCGGTAATCATGCGACGTGTGACGCCTAATTTATCCATCAAACCCGTAAAGCCAAAGCCCTCCATGATGACGCCAATAGAGCCTACTAAGCTGGCCTTATCAACCAGAATTTGATCGCCAGCAACAGCAACGTAGTAGCCACCTGATGCGCAAATATCTTCCACAACCACATAGAAAGGTTTGGCTGGATAGAGCTTACGTAAGCGATGAATCTCATCATTCATCATGCCGGCTTGTACTGGTGATCCGCCAGGGCTATTGATGCGCAACACTACGCCAGCACTATGTTCATTTTCAAAAGCAGCTGTTAGAGATGCATTAATGTCTGCCGCATTAGCCATCGAGCTCGAAGAAATCTCACCCTCAAGCGCTACCAGGGCGGTATGTTTTTCTGTAGTCATTCCACGACCGGGAAGATGAACATCAAATACGGCTAACACGACAGCAATCATGACGAGTAATGTCAGGACTCTAAATACTGCTTTCCAACGGCGCGCCTTGCGAGTCTCTTTTAAGTTCTCCAAGAGCAAATGCTCAAGCGCTTGACGCTCCCAGTTTTGATTGGCATTTTCGTTTTGATTGCGATCCATCTTTTACAGCTCCTCAGTCTTGCGAGTGCACATTAAGTTTGCGCAGTTAAATTTTCTTTTAGCCATTGAGACAATTGCTCAACATCATCAACATGCGCTAACGATGGTGAAGTCTTTAAAGTGTCGGGTGGATGGGCTCCATAAGTCACTGCTACAGCATCCACGCCAGCATTTGCCGCCATATCTAAATCATGTGTGGTATCACCAATCATCAGCATGCGACGCACCGGTACTTGGGTAACATCTGATAACTCTAGCAGCATCCCAGGGTGGGGTTTTGAGAAGGACTCATCAGCCGTTCTGGTTTCATGAAACAAATGCCCAATGTCATGAAACCCCAAGGAGCGGTCAAGCCCCACGCGAGACTTGCCCGTGGCAACGCCGAGCAAATAACCATCGGCTCTCAATTGCACAAGTAACTCGCGTATGCCGGTGAATAAATGGAGCTCATGGTCTTTCGCTAAATAGTGATAACGAAAGCGATCGGTTAATTTAGGGAAGTGGGTTGGCTCAATCCAAGGGACGGCCCTGCGTAATGAATCATGAATACCCAAACCAATCACTGAGCTCGCCAAAGAATCATCTGGCTCCTTAAAACCCAAGTCCCGACAAGCTTGCTGAATACAGTGCACGATGGTTGGCGTGGAGTCCATGATGGTTCCATCCCAATCCCACACTACCAGGTCATACCGTCTATCGGGCTTCGTTGTTTCTGTCATCTCTACTTAAGCAATTCTCTTAGTCGGCACTTTGAACTTCAAAGGTTTTCATCATCGCCGCAAACTCGGCAGGCAATGGCGACTCAATGCGCATCTTTTCACCGGTGCGGGGATGCGTAAATCCAGCTAAGTGGGCGTGTAAATAGAGTCTTTTGGATTTAATCAACTTATCCTGATCTTCAAAGCCATACTTGTCATCACCCAAAATCGAGTGGTCTAGCTTTTGCAAGTGAACCCGGATCTGGTGGGTGCGCCCTGTTTTTAATTGGGCCTCGGCTAAGGTAATGGCGGCATCTCCACGCTTCATCGTCTTGATCACGCGTAAAGCAGTATGGCTAGGCAAACCATCAGGATCTACGCGCACCCGGCGCTCGCCATTGGCTAATAAATACTTATGTAATGGGAATTTCAATTGCATGACGCCCGCGCCCTGCTCGATCTCGCCATGTGCCAGCAGGTAGTAACGTTTATCCGTCTGCCCTTCTCGGATCTGGCGATGCATCTCCACTAAAGCACTCCGCTTCTTAGCCAGCAATAAAATGCCTGATGTATCCCGATCTAGGCGATGCACCAATTCTAAGAAATGCAATTCTGGACGGGTAATCCGTAAAGTTTCGATCACACCTAAGGCAATTCCAGAACCGCCATGGACAGCTAATCCGGATGGCTTATTCACAATCAAGAGCGCTTCATCCTCAAAAAGGATGGGCATTTTGTCTGAGTAGCCCCTGGCACGGGATTTGGTTTGGGCGGTATTCACCGCAGCCATCTGAGCAGGTTCAGCCAAACGAACGGGCGGCAACCTCACGATATCCCCCTCAATTAAGCGGGTAGTGGGTTCAGCGCGCTTCTTGTTTACCCGAACCTCGCCAGAGCGAATAATTCGGTAAACATGGCTTTTGGGAACGCCTTTCGCCCAACGCAGTAGATAGTTATCTAGGCGCTGACCAGCCTCTTCTGGGCCAATAGTCTGCATCAGAACCACTGCAGGAGTGGTGGTTTTAGGGTTTACGGACTTGGGAATGGATTCGGGTTTCATGATTTATCTCTCTCGCCACCTCGGCGAGGGACTCAACAATACCCCATTGTCATTCAACTTGTGCCGTATAATCAACGCTCTAGCCAATTTATTGGCCCGAGACCAGCCTGAAGTCAGGCTTGAATCGTGGAGCTTGGAGTCGCTCTTAATAGGCTCCCAGGGTTGCCCCTCCCCTGTTTAATGAGGCGCAGGGTTGGTGTGCCGTATGCCGCGACCCGCGATTAGAAGACAGTTTTCAGGCGCGCGCCTGCATTGATGACCTAAAGGAGGTCTCTGCGGCGATCGTCAAGTGTGGCACCGATTGAACCAAGGTTTAAACCGGTGTACTAGGCAAGATATGCCTAGATTTGCTTGATCCACACTCATAAAGCCACCGGTGGGCTATGCCCCAAGTGCTTATAACTGCCCCTAACGCACCGCCGCAACGACGCCCTCCCCCATAGGAGAGAGTGTTATGAAACGCATGTTGTTTAATGCAACTCAACAAGAAGAGTTGCGAGTTGCCATCGTTGATGGTCAAAAACTCATTGATATTGATATCGAAGCTGCCGGTCGCGAACAACGCAAAGGCAACATTTACAAAGGTGTTATTACTCGCATTGAGCCATCGCTCGAAGCTTGCTTTGTAAATTACGGTGAAGAGCGTCATGGCTTCCTGCCATTTAAGGAAGTTGCCCGCACCTACTTTAAAGAAGGTATCGACGTCCGCAATGCTTCCATCAAAGAAGCGCTGCGCGAAGGTCAAGAAATCATTGTTCAGGTAGAAAAAGAAGAGCGCGGCCAAAAAGGCGCTGCCCTCACCTCTTTCGTCTCCCTAGCAGGTCGTTATTTGGTTTTGATGCCAAACAACCCACGTGGAGGCGGCGTATCCCGTCGCATTGAAGGTGAAGACCGTCAAGAACTCCGCGACGCAATGTCCCAATTGGATATACCAGATGGCATGAGCATCATTGCTCGTACTGCTGGTATTGGCCGTGATGCCACTGAATTACAGTGGGATTTAAGTTACCTCATGCAGTTATGGGGCGCCATTGATGAGGCCGCCAAAGGCAACTCAGCACCATTATTGATTTACCTTGAGTCTAGTTTGGTGATTCGCGCAATTCGCGATTACTTCCAACCTGATATCGGCGAGATCCTCATCGATACCGATGACATCTATGAGCAAGCTGCAGCATTTATGTCGGTAGTCATGCCAGACAATCTGCCAAGAGTGAAGCGCTATCAAGATGATGTGCCTTTGTTCTCACGCTTTCAAATTGAACATCAAATTGAAACAGCCTACTCACGCACAGTGCCATTGCCATCTGGCGGCGCCATTGTGATCGACCATACTGAAGCCTTGGTATCAGTTGACGTGAACTCTGCACGCGCCACCCGCGGCTCTGATATTGAAGAGACTGCTACCCGCACCAATTTAGAAGCTGCCGATGAAATCGCTCGTCAAGCACGTTTACGTGACTTGGGTGGCTTGATCGTCATTGACTTTATTGATATGGAATCGAGCAAAGCGCAGAAGGATGTTGAGAATCGCCTACGCGATGCTCTACGTCATGACCGTGCTCGCGTTCAAATGGGCAAGATCTCCAAATTTGGCCTGATGGAAATGTCACGTCAGCGTTTGCGACCTGCCCTCTCTGAAGGTAGCCATGTCACCTGCCCACGTTGTAACGGTACAGGTCATATTCGTGATACTGAATCCTCTGCATTGCAAGTCTTGAGGATTATTCAAGAAGAGGCAATGAAAGAAAATACGGCGGCGATTCATACTCAGGTGCCAGTTGAAGTAGCGGCATTCCTGCTCAATGAGAAACGCCCTGAAGTTATCAAGATTGAGACTCGTTTCAAGGTCAATGTCTTAATGATTCCTAATAAGCATTTAGAAACGCCACATTACAAGCTTGAGCGCTTACGTCATGACGACCCACGTCTTGACGATCAAAAAGCCAGCTACGTAATGGCTGAAGAAGCTGCCCGCGAACTCGAGACCGACACCACTGTTAGCAAAAAAGATGCAGACGTGAAGGTTCGCCCAGAGGCTGCTGTTAAAGGTATTACACCTAATGCTCCAGCGCCTGTAAGTCAGCCGCGCCCAGCACGTGGAGAGCCAGCTAAAGTAGAAAGCTCCGGCGGATTCTTTGGCTTTATTAAGAGCCTCTTCTCCTCATCAACGCCAGAAGCAAAGCCTGAACCTGTTGCACCGCGTGGTCGCAATCAAGGTCGCAATGGTGATCGCAACAACCGCAATGGTAATCGTGGTCGCCGTGGTGAACGTGCTGAGCGTCCGGCAGTTGCTGCTACTGAAGGTGCAACGACTGAAGGTGGCAATCGCAACCGTAACGGTCGCAATGGCAACCGTAACCAGAATGGTCCAAAGCCAGAGCGTACAGAAACACCTCGCAGCCAAGCCGCTGTAACACCAGCAACTGAAGCCGCTCCAAACGGTGAAGCTGCCCCAAGCGCAGAAGGTGATGAACAGCGTCGTGGTCGTGGTCGCAATCGTCGTGGTCGTGGTCGTGGTCAACGCGAGCGTACTGATGCCAATGGTGAGGCAGTGATTGCTTCTGTTGTTGCAGTAACAACTTCATTTACCGGTCCTCCTGTAGGTATGGCTGGTGTTTCAGCAACAATGCCAACCAAGGATTTAGCGCATAGCTTTGGCAATAACAAGCCGGCTGCCAGTGAGCCTAAAGAAAGATCAGAAAGAGCACCACGTGGAGAAAAAACTCCACGCACACCTCGTCCTGCTCCAGTTGCCACTCCAGCTCCAGTGGCGGCACCCGCAATTGAAGTGATCGCAAAGCCAATGCCAGAACTTCCTAAGGTTGCCTTCCAGGCGCTAGAAGAGACTCCTTTGCATAGCGTTGTGCAATCTGCTGGAATGATTTGGGTAGCAACTGACTCCAGCAAACATGCAGAAGCGCAAAGCCAGATTCAAGCTGAGCCAGTGGCTTCTAATTTAGGCAGAGCACCTAAGCCAGCGGCAAGCTTGCCTGATGGCCCAATGGTTTTGGTTGAAACCGGCGGTCAAGAAAAAGCGGTCTAAAACGATTTCTCCAGGTTGCCATTTATCTCACAAGGGTATTTGGCAACTTGGCAGAAACTCCGTTTCAAAGCCATAATCCCCTTATGGTTGATAAAGTAATCCCTATTCGGATCGATGAAGGCAAAGGCCTTACGCCGTCCATTCCTGGGAAATTAGTTCCAGCCCATTCCCACACCAAAGATTTACGTGGGCGCACTCTTCGTGACTTACGCATATCGGTAACTGATCGCTGCAACTTCCGCTGCACCTATTGCATGCCAAAGGAAGTATTTGATCAGAGCTACCCCTACCTCTCTCACCAAGAACTTCTCAGCTTCGAGGAGATCGCGCGACTGAGCTCTATATTTGCAAGTTTGGGCATTGAAAAAATTCGGTTAACAGGCGGAGAACCTTTACTTCGCAAGAATCTAGAAGTACTCGTTGAGATGTTGGCAACGATTCGCACGCCATCTGGAAGCGCGCTAGATCTCACCCTGACAACCAATGGCAGCATCTTGCGTAAAAAAGCACGCGCGCTAAAAGATGCTGGTCTAAATCGCATCACTGTGAGCCTTGATGGTCTGAACGATGAGATCTTCAAAAAAATGAATGACGTGGATTTTCCGGTACATGATGTTTTAGATGGCATTGCTGCAGCCCAAGAAGTCGGCTTCTCTAGCATCAAAGTGAATATGGTGGTTAAGAAGGGTACGAATGACCATGAGATCTTAGCCATGGCTAAGCACTTCAAAGGCAGCAACATTGTTCTAAGATTTATCGAGTTTATGGATGTCGGTAGTTCCAATGGCTGGGATATGACTCAGGTACTCCCATCCAAAGAAGTCATTGCCAGAATTCATGCAGCATTTCCGCTAGAACCAATTGATGCGAACTACCAGGGTGAAGTTGCACAGCGCTGGCGCTATGTCGATGGTTCTGGCGAGATCGGCGTCATTTCTAGCGTCACTCAAACTTTCTGTCACGAATGCACGCGTGCACGCATCTCCACTGACGGACAAATGTATCTTTGCTTATTTGCTAACGAGGGTTTTGATTTCAAAACCTTGCTTCGTTCAGATAAGACAGATTTAGAAATCGCCAATGCCATCATGTCAACATGGGCAGGTCGTGATGATCATTATTCTGAAGTGCGTGGTTCTCATACTGCAAATCCAGCCTCTGGCCATCGCAAGGTTGAGATGTCTTACATTGGCGGCTAATGATTTCTGCAGATCACATTACCGGACTGATTTTGGCTGGTGGCCGCGCCCAGCGTATGGGTGGCATTGATAAGGGCTTAATTCCCTTTCATGGCAAAGCGTTGATTGAGTCAGCGATACAGGCCCTAAAGAGTCAAGTTGGTCAAATTCTGATTAACGCAAACCGCAATATCACCAAATATTCTATTTATGGATATCCAGTGATTGTGGATGAGGCACCTGACTTTTCAGGTCCCTTAGCTGGATTCTCCGCAGGCTTAAAGGTCTGCAAAACGCCTTACCTAGTGACCTCGCCTTGTGACTCGCCACTGATGCCACCCGACCTATGCGCAAAGCTTGCAGAGGAACTTGAAAGTGGTAACTACCAATTGGTTTACGCCTCAACCAAAGAAGCCAGTGGAAAAATCTGGGCGCAGCCTGTCTTTTGTTTCATGCGTAGTGATGTAAAGAGCTCATTAAAGGAATTTCTCAGTAAAGGCGATCTCAAAATTGACAATTGGTTTAAGGAGCTACGCACTAGCACTGTTATCTTTGAAAATGCCAAAGCCTTTGCAAACGTGAATACCCCAGAAGAACTGCAGCATTTAGAGGCGATGTCCAAATGACACATTCTCCCAATGATCCAATCCTCTTAAGCTCTTCATTACATGTTGATGAAGCGCGCAAAGCAATTTCTGACTTAGTTAAAGATCTGCTTGCAGAAGCTCGTAACATTGCTAGCCAAAGCCCTATTGAATTGGTTTCTTTAGACCAAGCGATCAATCGCATTTTGGCTGAAGATTTGCTATCACCAATCGATGTGCCATCTGCAGATAACTCGGCAATGGATGGCTATGCCTTTCATGGGAATTGCCTTGGAAATTCTGAAGATATCGTTTCATTAAAGGTGATTGGCACTGCTTATGCAGGAAAGCCTTTTGAGGGCAAGATCGGTGCCGGAGAGTGTCTCAAGATTATGACTGGGGCCCTGATGCCCAATGGCTGTGACACCGTTATTCCACAAGAACTCACAAGCACTCCAAGCGATGCATCGATTGAGTTCAAACAGAGCCTACTAAAACCTGGCGAGAATCGCCGCCTTCGCGGTGAGGATCTGCAAAATGGCAAGCCAGCAATTGAGGCTGGACGACTCTTGCGCCCCTCTGATTTGGGCTTAGCGGCTTCACTAGGCATTGCTACTCTGAAAGTGCATCGCAAACTCAAGGTTGCTATCCTCTCCTCCGGTGATGAATTACGTACCCTTGGAGAAGCTTTAGACGCGGGTAGTATTTACGATAGCAATCGCTACAGCCTCACTGGTTTATTAAATCGCTTAGATCTCGAGATCATTGACTGCGGTATCGTCCGCGATGACCCCGCATCTCTCAAAGAGGCATTTTGTAATGCAGCCAAAGTTGCCGATGTTCTCATTTCCTCGGGAGGAGTCTCTGTTGGCGAGGCCGACTTCACCAAGCAAATCATGCAAGAGCTGGGTGATGTTGGATTCTGGAAAATTGCAATGCGCCCCGGTAGACCGATGGCATTTGGCACCCTCAAGCCTATAGCAGGCCAATCATCACCTCACAAGACCCTATTCTTTGGGTTGCCTGGCAACCCAGTTGCCGTCATGGTCACCTTCTACCAGTTTGTCCGTGCAGCACTTTTGCAACTCAATGGCGCCGCACAGACTGAACCACCATTAACCCAAGCGATCTCGGAGTCGGCAATCCGCAAGAAGCTTGGCCGTACAGAATTCCAACGCGCCATTTTGGGGCGTGGCAAAGATGGCAAACCCACAGTCAAACTCACCGGCAGCCAAGGCGCTGGAATTTTGCGCTCTATGAGTGAAGCCAACTGCTTTGTGATTCTTCACCACGATCAGGGAAATATTGCGGCCGGGGATTGGGTAGATGTAGCGCTTTTTGATGGACTGCTTTAAGATTGTTCCTCATGAAACTTAGCAAAAAAGAAATCGTCTTCCTAGACCCAATGCACACCGCCAAAACACTCGTTTTGGTTTATCTATGTTTTTCCGTTCCAATTGTTTTGTTGGCTCTCTTTGTAGCCTTCATTCGAGATGGTGCGATCCCTGGATTTACCGTGCTTTCTGCACTCATCCTCAATGCCTTGCTTGGTTTTGGTTTGCTGTGGATTGCATGCAAGGTCTACAACTGGGTTGCAGATACCTTTGGTGGTATTGAAATCGCAATCAAAGAACTTCACGAAGAGATTGAAACTGAGTAGTTTCAATTTTTAGTTCTCTAAGCCTTAAATAATTCCTTATTAATTAAACTTGGTGGCGTCTTGCCATCGAGAGCAGCACGTAAATTTTCAATCGCAAGATCAACCATTGCTCTACGTGTTGTTTCAGTTGCACTTGCAATGTGTGGAGCCAAGACAACATTACTCAATTTTAGTAACTCTGGATTGACTTTGGGTTCGCCCTCAAACACATCCAAGCCGGCAGCAAAAATGGTTCCTGCTTTTAAGGCTTGAGCCAAAGCCAGATCATCCACAATCCCCCCGCGCGCAATATTGACAAGGGTTGCAGTCGGTTTCATCAAGGCAATTTCTTTTGCGCCAATCGTATGATGATTTTCAGCGGTGTAAGGCAAAACCAAAACCACATGATCTGCATTACGCAATAAATCTTCCTTAGAGACATAACTTGCGCCACATGCCTTTTCATCTACCTCGGAGAGGCGGCTGCGATTGTGATAAATCACTTTCATTCCAAAACCTAATGATCGCTTTGCAATGCCTTGACCAATACGTCCCATGCCAATAATGCCTAGCGTACTGTGATGCAAATCCATCCCCAGAGGATTATTCACAATCGACCACTGATCCCACTTACCAGCACGAATCCAATGTTCAGACTCGGTGATGCGACGCGCTGTTGCCATTAAAAGAGCAAAGCCAAAATCAGCAGTGGTATCGGTTAATACATCTGGTGTGTTGGTTGCTATCACTCCAGCAGCGCTCATAGCCGTCACATCAAAATTGTTATAGCCAACAGAAATATTAGCCACTACCTTTAAACCATTTGCTGCCGATAAGGCATTGGCATCAATTCTTTCGCTCCCCGTTACTAAAGCCCCTACAACCCCAGCAAGCTCCTTTTGCAGCTCTGCAGGCGTAAAAATTTGGTCAGATTGGTTTGATCGAACTTCAAAGGATTCCTCCAATTTAGCAAGCGCCTCAGGGAATATGGCTCTGGCCACCAAAATTTTGGGTTTATTGGTCATAGATTGGGTATTTGTTGAAATAGTCATGTCTGGAACTTTACCTTAAGTAAATTGCAGCTTTTGCCTGAAAAACAGGCTAATTCGGCTAAAATTGAGCTTTTATAAATACTAGCCCATGCAACTCACGGGCCCTTAATCCAAAAACATCATGACTTACGTTGTTACTGAATCCTGTATCCGCTGCAAATACACTGACTGCGTTGACGTTTGCCCCGTTGACTGCTTCCGCGAAGGTCCTAATTTTTTAGTGATTGACCCAGACGAGTGCATTGACTGTGCCGTGTGCGTTCCAGAATGTCCCGTAAATGCCATCTATGCAGAAGATGATGTTCCTGGCGACCAACAAGATTTCATCAAGCTCAATGCCGACTTGTCCCCATCGTTTACCTCCATCACCAAATCCAAAGCTGCATTGCCGGATGCGGATGAGTGGAAAGATGTTAAAAACAAGCTAGATCAACTAGCTAAGTAATTAGCCAAGAGATTTAGCATTGCAACAGCCTATTGAAACCGACGCAGTCATTATTGGCGCCGGTCCAGTAGGTCTATTTCAGGTCTTTGAACTAGGCCTTCTAGAAATCAAAGCGCACGTGATTGACTCGCTGCCATTACCGGGTGGTCAATGCGTAGAACTGTATCCCGATAAGCCGATCTACGACATCCCAGCAATACCGGTATGTACAGGGCAAGAGCTCACCAATAACCTACTTAAGCAAATTGAGCCATTTAACGCACAATTTCATCTGGGGCAAGAAGTGATATCTCTTGAGCAACAAGAGGATGGCCGTCTCAAACTAGTCACCTCACTTGGTAAAGAATTCATCAGCAGAACAGTTTTCATTGCAGCTGGTGTTGGCGCCTTTCAGCCTCGCACCCTTAAGTTAGATGGCATTGAGGCTTTTGAGGGAAAACAACTTTTTTATAGCGTCAAAGATCCAGAACGATTTCAAGGCAAACGTATTGTGATTTTTGGTGGCGGTGACTCAGCCCTAGACTGGGCGCTGCATTTTGTTGGCAAGGCTAAAAGTGTTGTTCTGATTCATCGCAGAGATGACTTCAAAGCGGCACCAAAATCGATTACCAAAATGCGTGAACTTTGCGCCACACATGCGATGGAATTCATCGTTGGGCAGCCTACTGGCTACGAAGTTCTCAATGATCGCCTGAGCGAAGTGAGTGTGACTGATATTGATGGCAATACCCACCAAATACCAGTGGACGATGTATTGGTATTTTTTGGCTTATCTCCAAAATTGGGTCCTATTGTGGACTGGGGTCTAGAGATCGATCGCAAACAAATCGCCGTCAATACCGCCACCTTTCAAACTGGCACCCCCGGAATTTATGCAGTGGGTGATATCAATATCTACCCGGGGAAAAAGAAGCTTATTTTGTCTGGCTTTCATGAGGCAGCACTGGCAGCCTTTGCAGCCGCTGAATATCTTCACCCTGAGAAACAGATTCAACTGCAATACACCACCACCTCCCCCAAGCTTCATAAAGCACTTGGGGTAAAAAGTCCCACATTCGAGTAAGCTCTATCTACATCATTTACCTTTAGACAATATTTATGCGCCAATATCACGATCTCATGAAGGAAGTCCTAGCCAAGGGCGTTAAAAAGTCAGATAGAACGGGTACTGGCACGCTGTCCGTATTTGGGCATCAAATGCGCTTCAATTTGGCGGATGGCTTTCCGATGGTCACGACCAAGAAGCTTCACCTCAAATCCATCATTTATGAATTATTGTGGTTTCTCAAAGGCAGTACTGACAATAATTGGCTAAAAGAACGTGGTGTTTCCATTTGGAATGAATGGGCTGCTCCAGATGGAGATCTCGGCCCTATCTATGGCTACCAATGGCGCTCTTGGCCTGCACCCAATGGTCAGCATATTGATCAAATCTCTGAGATTCTGGAAACGATTAAGAAAAATCCAGATTCACGCCGCATTATTGTGTCGGCATGGAACGTTGCTGATATTCCTCGCATGGCCTTGGCACCTTGTCATGCCTTCTTTCAGTTTTATGTGGCCGATGGCAAGCTCTCTTGCCAGCTCTACCAACGCAGTGCAGATATTTTCCTCGGCGTACCCTTCAATATCGCTAGCTATGCCTTGTTAACGCATATGGTCGCCCAGCAATGCAACTTAGAGGTTGGCGACTTCATTTGGACTGGTGGTGATTGCCATCTATACAGCAACCATTTAGAGCAAGTAGATCTTCAGCTCTCCAGGGATTTTTATCCGCTACCTAAACTCAAAATTCTGCGTAAACCAGACTCGCTATTTGACTATGAGTTTGAAGATTTTGAGATTGCCGGCTATGAATCTCACCCACACATTAAAGCTCCAGTAGCTATTTAAGAAATTCACTTCGTCATGACTCAACCTGCTATCTCGATGATTGTGGCGCGCTCGCGCAATCATGTCATTGGTCGCGACAACCAAATGCCTTGGAAGATTTCTGCAGATTTGCAATTCTTCAAGCGAGTCACCATGGGACACCCTGTCATCATGGGCCGCAAGACCTGGGAGTCCATTGGCCGCCCCCTCCCTGGTAGACGCAATATTGTCGTGAGCAGAAACCCAGACCTTCAATTAACCGGCGCAGAATTAGCAGGCTCACTCGATGAGGCACTCAATCGCTTAAGTGAATTTCCCCGTGTTTTTGTGATCGGTGGTGAGCAACTTTTTACACAAGGCTTTAAAAAAGCAGATTGCCTTTATCTTACCGAGATTGATATTGATGTAGAAGGTGGTGATACCTTCTTTGAAGTGCCTAATCCATCCGAATGGCAAGAGGTAGAACGAACGCCAGGCAGTGAAGGCGACATCTCTTTTCATTTTCTAAAACTTGAACGCAAATAAATAAAGAGGGCTCCTAAGAGCCCTTTTTATTTCACCAAAAAAACAGATTGATCAAAGTTTCTTGCTAAAGCTATATTGCGCAAACGCTTGCTCCGCCAAACCAAACCACTGCGCTTCCATATTTCTGAAGGCTCGGTAGTCTTCAAAGATCTTTTTGAACTGTGGGTTCTTGGCGGACTCTTCGGCATAGGTTTCTTGCGAAGCCTTAAAACAAGCATCCATTACTGAGGTATTGAATTTGCGTAATACCGCACCATTCTGAACAAGCCGTTGCAGGGCCGGTGGATTGAGCGCATCGTACTTGGCGCACATATCGGTATGCGCCTCAAAGCATGCCGCTTCCCAAGCCGCCTGATATGCAGGTGGCAGCTCATCCCACTTCTTCTTATTGACCAAGAATGAAAGCGCCGCACTGCCTTCCCACCAAGCTGGGTAGTAATAGTTCTTAGCTACTTTAGCCAAGCCTAGCTTTTCATCGTCGTATGGGCCCACAAACTCAGCAGCATCAATCGTGCCTTTTTCAAGCGCTGAATAAATCTCACCAGCCGGTAGTTGCTGAGGTACTACGCCGAGCTTAGCTAAAACCTGGCCGGCAAACCCAGCAATACGAAATTTGAGGCCTTTGAAATCTTCAGGTGATTTAATTTCTTTACGAAACCAACCGCCCATTTGAGTACCAGTCTGACCGCCCAGAAAGTTCACCAAGTTATAACTGGCATATAGCTCACGTATCAACTTCATGCCATTACCCTGCAGCATCCAAGCAGTTTGCTGACGAGCTGTCATACCAAATGGTGCTGCGGTATCAAAAATGAATGCGCTATTTTTACCAAGGTAGTAATAGCTTGCAGTATGTCCACACTCGACAGTACCATTTTGAACGGCATCTAACACCTGAAGCGCAGGCACCACTTCACCAGCTGCAAACACTTTGATATTAAATTTGCCATCCGTTGCCTTGCGCAAAGAATTAGCAAAAACCTCTGGCGTGCCATATAAGGTATCTAAAGATTTAGGAAAACTTGAAACTAAACGCCAATTTAGCGTCGGCAAGCTTTGTCCAAGCGCAGGGGCGGCTAAAGCAGCAGCGCCAGCTCCTAAAGTGGCCTTCTTTAAAAAGGAACGTCTTTGCATACTGATCTCCCTTAACTTTTCTGATGAAGTTCTAAAAGTATATCTATTTCAAATAGCTTAAGCTATTTACCACCCACAGTCATGGAGCGAATCAAGATTGAGCCGGTTTCCTTGGTTCCGCGAATCAGGGTATCGCCACCAATTAACTCAATATTGAGCAACATGTCTTTTAAGTTTCCAGCAATAGTGACTTCCTCAACTGGATACTGAATTTCGCCGTTCTCTACCCAATAACCAAAAGCGCCACGCGAATAATCGCCAGTGACATAGTTCACGCCCTGCCCCATTAACTCGGTGACTAATAAACCTGTTCCCATTGCCTTTAGGAGTGCTGGTAAGCCGCCCTTGGGAGTTTTTGTACTCTCTAAAGTCAAATGGTGAGACCCACCCGCATTACCAGTAGTTTTCATACCTAACTTACGAGCGGAGTATGTGGACAAAAAGTAGCCTTCTAGGATGCCTTTATCCACAACAGTTCGGGCCGCAGTCTTCACACCCTCCTCATCAAAAGGAGCGCTACCTGTCATCGATTTCATGTGAGGATTCTCAAACAAACTCACATGCTTAGGTAGCACTTGAGTACCAAGACTATCCAATAAAAAGCTGGAGCGGCGATACAAAGATCCACCAGATACTGCCTGCACTAGACCGCCCAATATGCCCGCAGCCAAGGGTGCTTCAAAAATAACTGGGCAGCGACGGGTTGTCAGGGATCGAGCTTTAAGTCTTGATAGTGCACGTTGCGCAGCATACTTTCCAATGGCAGCAGGATCTGCAAGCTCTTCTGGGATTCGTGAACTGGAATACCAATCATCGCGCTGCATGGCGGATTTTTTTCCACCTTCACTAGCAATTGGTGCACAGGAAATATAGTGCCTAGAAAAAGGATAGCCGCCCATAAACCCGTGAGTGGTGCCCATCATGAAATGCGCATGATGGGCAGATACTGAAGCGCCATCACTATTTTTAATTTGTTTACTGACGGCAAATGCTGCGCCTTCAGCAGTGCGTGCAATATCTACCGCCTGCTCAGTGTCCAATAACCACGGATGGAATAAATCGAGATCTAAGGGATGCTTCTCTAAAAGCTCAACTTCTGCAGGACCGGCGCAATCATCCTCGGCTGTATGTTGGGCAATATGGTACGCAGCCTCAACTGTCGCTTTTAAGGAATGTTTAGAAAAATCGCTGGTACTGGCATTGCCACGGCGATGCCCC
>Ga0364880_10039_pt1 | contig 86080 bp, 78 predicted proteins | sample ExccelJu500001D3_5_FD_206927 | JGI IMG/M metagenome (GOLD analysis project Ga0364880, IMG submission 206927) | Enriched cells from Trout Bog Lake Hypolimnion, Wisconsin, USA - BchlTB.July30.5000.01.D3 | ecosystem: Environmental > Aquatic > Freshwater > Lake > Hypolimnion/Profundal zone | place... | reverse complement strand
GGTATTGCAGTACATGGCAGTCATTTAATTCAGCAATTGCGGTTACAGGATAATGAAACTCATATCCGTTGCTGGGGAGGGGATTTAATGGAATCTGCCGGTGCTACCCTTGTAAAACACTACCGGGAACTGGCATTTATGGGCTTTGCAGAAGTGATCCTTAACCTGCCTACCATCCTTAATAATATCAAATTCTGTAAAAAAGATATAGCAGCTTATCAACCGGATGTACTGGTCTTGATAGATTATCCCGGTTTTAATTTACGGATTGCTGAATGGGCTAAAAAACAAGGCATTAAAGTGGTCTATTATATTGCCCCGCAGGTCTGGGCCTGGAAGGAAAACAGGGTAAAAAAAATGAGGCTTTGCATTGATAAAATGCTCTGTATCCTGCCTTTTGAAAAAGATTATTTTAAAAATAAGTGGGATTGGGAAGTGGAATATGTGGGCCATCCCCTGGTGGAAGTAATTGAAGAAAGCCGTAAATCCTTCGTTAAGAATCAGGGTAATAACCTGGTGATAGCATTATTGCCTGGCAGCCGTAAACAGGAAATTACTAAAAAATTACCGGTAATGCTGGAAGTAAGCCGCGCTTTTCCGGAATTCCGTTTTGTGGTGGCAAAAGCTCCTGGTCAGGAGGATGAGTTCTATGCTCCTTTTCTGGCACCTTATACCAATGTTGATTCCGTTAGAAATAATACGTATAATTTACTGATGCAGAGTAAAGCGGCCTTGGTTACCAGTGGTACCGCTACCCTTGAAACGGCTTTATTTGCCGTACCGGAAGTGGTTTGTTACAAAGGCAGCAATATCAGCTATCAAATTGCTAAAAGGCTGGTGAAAGTAAAATACATCTCCCTGGTAAACCTGATCATGGATAAACTGGTGGTGACTGAACTGATTCAGCAGGATATGAATACGGCTAATCTGATTAAAGAACTGCAGGAACTGCTTTATAATATCGACCGGAAACAACAGCTTCAACAGGATTATGCTGATCTTAAAAAGATCCTCTCTGCAGGAGGAAATGCATCCGTAAAAGCAGCGGAGAGCATCTATGCATTTGTTACTTCCGCACCAATGGTAAAATAACCAGTTTAAAAAGCATTATTATCAATGCTATCAGAAACATAAACAGAGAAATTCGGTTCATACCATGCATGTATTTTTCAAAATCTGTTCTTTCTTTTGATGGGTCTCTTTTCCGGATATACAGGTATTCCAATAGTTGTCTGAAAATACTTTTCATAGTGCACTGATTTATTGTAAGTATACAAATTTATCTCCAGTTTGTTTAATTATATACCAACTGGAAACTGATAAATTTTATTCGTTGTGATTAGCCCCCTAACTGAAACAAAATGTTAAACAAATTCCTTGCCTGCATTTTTTAAAATACTGGCACGCTTTTCCTTTTATGGATTGTATTAACAGTGCTCTTAAAAAGCACATCCACTAAAAAGAACAAATATGAAAAAATTATTTTTTAAATTGGCTATCCTTGCTGTAATCATATCATTTGTATCCAGCAGTTGTATTGTGTACGAACATGGACACCGGCATCATTATGACCATTACCGCAGTTATTAAATGGCACTGAACTGTTGATGATTACCAGGTTGCTCTTGCAGCCGGACTAATATCCAGCCCTGCAAATTCACCGGCCAGGTATTTATAATAAGCAGTAATGGCAATCATACCGGCATTGTCTGTACAGTATTCAAATTTGGGAATATAGGTTTTCCAGCCATGCTTAACCCCCATTTCAGTTAATGCTTTTCGGAGTCCGCTGTTGGCACTAACACCGCCTGCAATACAGACATTTTTTACACCGGTTTGCTGCACCGCTTTTTTCAATTTCCTGAGTAAGATTTGTATGATGGTATATTGTACGGATGCACAGAGATCATGGATGTTTTCAGATATAAAAGTGGCTTCCTGCTTTTGTAAAAAATACAATACGGAAGTCTTTAAGCCACTGAAAGAAAAATCAAGTTCCGGCATCTGTGGTTCGGCAAATTTAAAGGCCAGCGGATTGCCTGATTGGGCATATTTATCTATCAACGGCCCCCCCGGATATGGCAGCCCCAGTAACTTGGCTGTTTTATCAAAAGCCTCTCCTGCCGCATCATCAATGGTCTGACCAATTACCTTCAAATCCAATGGCCCGTTGGCCAGTACAATCTGTGTATGGCCTCCGCTCACTGTCAGACAAATAAAAGGAAAATCCGGTTTCGGGTCATCGGCTAAATTGGCTAATACATGGGCCTGCATATGATGCACTGCTATCAGTGGCTTATTTAAGGCAAGTGCAAGGGATTTGGCAAACTGGGTGCCTACCAGCAGGCTACCGATAAGGCCGGGCGACTGTGTAAAAGCAATAGCATCTACAGCCGATAATGCAGTGCCTGCATTTTTTAATGCCAGCTCCACTACAGGAACTATATTTTGCATGTGTGCCCTGCTGGCCAGTTCGGGTACTACCCCGCCATATTGTTCATGTACAGACTGGTTGGCTATATAATTGGATAAAACCTTCCCATCCACACATACGGAGGCGGATGTTTCATCGCAGGAAGATTCGATGGCTAAAATGGTAACGGACATCTAAATGCTTATTTCAGGATTAATCTATAAAAACAATAAACAGCAAATATACAATTCGCAGCAACGCTTATTTACTTCTGATGGCTTCTACAGGATCCATCCTGGCTGCCTGCGATGCGGGAACAATTCCTGCTAATACGCCTATTACGATACAAATAGAAAAAGCCATTATAATGATACGGGGTGCTATATAGATGGCAAAAGGCAATACACTGCTCAATCCCAATGCCAGCAGCCACACTAAAAACAAACCTACCAATCCGCCTACAATACACAAAAAAGCACTTTCCAGTAAGAATTCGGTGAGTATCGTTGTCTTTTTGGCCCCCAATGCCTTTTTCAAGCCTATCTGGCTGGTCCTTTCCCTTACGGTTACAAACATAATATTGGCTACACCAAAAGCGCCTACAATCAGGCTCAGCCCTGCAATAGCCCAACCGGCAATATTCAGCGTAGCAAATAAGGGGTCAAATAATTTACTCAGGAAATTCACTTCATTCAGGGCAAAATTGTCCTCGTCCTGCGGGCTTAACCGTCTGATCTGCCGCATAATCCCTCTGATCTCTTCTTTCAATGCTTCAATGGGTACGCCGTCCTTTGGCTCAACCATTATAAAATTCCTGCCCACATTTTTTTCAACAAACAGGCTGCTGAAAAAGATATTGCTGGTAATGATACTCTGATCATACTGAAACCCAACATCCAGCACACTTTTTCCCTGCTTTTCAATTAAACCCACTACCTGTAATTTCCGCCCGTTTACAGCTATCATTTTTCCTACAGCATATTGCGGGGCACCAAATAAATCTTCCGCATCCTGGTATCCTATCACACATACAGGGGTCCCCCTTGCAAAATCAGACTCTGACAAATACCTTCCCTGTACAATTTTCAAACCCTGTATCTGGGCAAAATCTTCTGATACGCCAAATAAAATGGTATTCTGTAATGTAGTTCCGGCATATTCTGCATTCACCCCATTTCCCAGGAAAAGGGATACATATTTTGATTGTTTGGAATTGTCTTTCAGAAACAACATTTCAGTGTATTTCAGGTTGGGCCTTTTTACATACTTCCACCAGGGAAAGTCAGGCCCCATCTGTGTAAAATCAAATTTATCCACCCAGATGGTATTGGACCCTATTGAATTTAATTCAGTATTAATTTCCCGGTTTAAGCTATCAACCGTAGCCAAAACCCCAATAATGCAAAAGATCCCGATGGTAATGCCGAATAATGATAAAAAAGTACGCAGCTTATTCACTTTCAGTTCCTGAAGTGCCATTTTAAAACTGTTCCATAAGATGCTGACTAATTTTATCATAATTCTCAAAAATAAGTCGTATTTGTATTCATTTATACTATTTTTTATAAATGAAACAAACAGAAGAAATAACTTCATCCCAGTTAAAAGCTAATTCATGAAACATCTTGTTATACAATCCCTGGAAGAACTCAGAAAAAAAAGGAAAGCAATCCGCAATGTAAATATCGAACATAAGAAAAAGATCACCCGGCTGGCCAGGATTGCTTTATGGATTACTGAATATGTGGGTAGTATGGGATTTCTGATTTTGGTGTTAAGCTGGACTGGCCTTTGGCTTGCCTGGAATACCCTGGCTCCCCAACCATACCGGTTTGACCCTTACCCTGCATTTGTACTCTGGTTGTTTATTTCCAATATGCTGCAGATCTTCCTGATGCCCCTGATTATGATCGGACAGAATTTACAGGCAGAACACTCCGAATTAAGGGCCGAAGCAGATTTTGAAATCAATACCAAGGCTGAATCTGAAATTGAAACCATCCTGATGCACCTGGAAAACCAGAATGAAATGATCCTTAAAATACTGGACCGCCTGGAAAAAAAAGAGGCATAAGGAATTTTCTGTTTTTAAAATTGATTTAAATCATCTTTCCTTTTTATTGATTTTCACTATCTTGATTCCTAAAATTTTTGATACATGTCACAACTAAGAAAAATTATTTTACAGGAATCGGAAATACCAACTCATTGGTACAATATTGTGGCAGACATGCCTAACAAACCCTTGCCACCATTGCATCCGGGAACACAACAACCCATCGGACCGGAAGCTTTGGCTCCTTTATTCCCGATGGAACTGATTAAACAGGAAGTCAGTAATGATAAATGGGTGGAAATACCGGAAGAAGTTCGGGATCTCTATTCTATCTGGCGGCCTACCCCTATGTTCCGGGCAATTGGTCTGGAAAAAGCACTGGGTACCAAATCTAAAATCTATTACAAATACGAAGGGGTAAGCCCGGCGGGTTCCCATAAACCCAATACGGCAATTCCGCAGGCTTACTATAATTATAAGGAAGGCGTTAAGAAAATAGCCACTGAAACGGGAGCCGGGCAATGGGGCTCTGCACTAAGCTTTGCCTGTAAATTATTCGGTATTGAATGTGAAGTATTTATGGTTAAAGTGAGTTATGATGGCAAACCTTACCGTAAAATTATGATGAATACATGGGGTGCTACTGTTCATTCCTCCCCTACCAATCTGACCAATGCGGGTAGAAGTATCCTGGCTAAAGACCCTAATTCTCCGGGCAGCCTGGGTATCGCTATTTCTGAAGCAGTGGAAGTGGCAGCTACGCATGACGATACGAAATATTCACTGGGTAGTGTATTGAACCATGTATTGATGCACCAGACCGTAATCGGACTGGAAGCATTAAAACAACTGGAAAAAGCAGGGGATTATCCGGATATTATTGTGGCTCCTTTTGGAGGCGGTTCCAACTTTGCCGGTATTACTTTTCCTTTCCTGGAAAACAAACTGGTAAATGGCAAACAGGTACGTTGTATTGCAGTTGAACCTACTTCCTGCCCTAAACTTACCCGTGGAGAGTTCCGATACGATTTTGGGGATACAGTGGGAATGACGCCTTTACTGCCGATGTATACTTTAGGGCATAATTTCATCCCTTCTCCTATTCATGCAGGTGGTTTACGCTACCATGGTGCCGGTGCCATTATCAGTCAGTTACTGAAAGATGGTATCATCGAAGCGGATGCTATTAACCAGACCGAATGTTTTGAAGCGGGTATTTTATTCTCCCGTACTGAAGGGATTATCCCTGCGCCAGAAGCCACACATGGTATTGCAGAAGTAATCCGCCAGGTGAAACAGGCCGAAGCGGAAGGGGTTTCCAAAACCATTTTATTCAACCTTTGCGGGCATGGTAACTTCGACCTGGGCTCTTATGAACAATACCTGGCCGGTAAACTGGTGGATTTTGAAGTGTCTCAGGAACAGATTGATGCATCCCTGGCTGAACTGAATACTCCAAGAATTTAAGTTTTTATTGCTGATAAAAAAAAGAGGCTGTTCCGAAATAATGGGACAGCCTCTATTTATTGGATTAACTGGATAAAGACTGTAATCCTTTCAACATAAATCAAACAATTCAATTTTACCGGATAGCATAATGCCTGTTTAAAGTAATAGCTATTATAAAAATCATAAAACCACCAATCAGGAAAATCACATTAAAGGGTAATCCGCACCCCTCCATAAAAATTACGTGTAGCAGCAGTATTATAATACCTCCTGCCTGCAGCATTAATATCGTTGCCTAAACTATACACTTCATTCAAAAGATTATCTCCGCCAATAAAAACATGAATTGTAAGCTTGCCTTTTACTATCATTTTACCACATTTAACCTGTAATAAATGATAAGCTTTGGCATATTCATCATTGGCATCATTTACCGGTATTTCAGAATTAATATTCATTGAAATATTAGTATAAAAATGATTAGCAAAGCCGAGTTCCACACTGCTTACCCATACATATTCAGGTACACCTGTTACTTTGTTGCCGGAATAAGTGCTCGTTCCCTGTTTATAATTATTAAACACATAGGGCTGATAACTGAAGCTGCTCTGCCAGTTAAAAGTCCTTATAAGTCCATTCTTACCATCTAATACCAACTGCCTTACAAACAGTTCTACCCCTTTTTCACTGATACTGCCGGCATTAACAAAATAAGCCTGTCCCGCTGCATTATTGCGACTAACAATAGATTGCTGCAATTCAAAATCATACAATCCCAGATCAAACCATAATGTATTATGCAGCAGATATCCTTTAATACCGGTTTCTTTATTCCATCCGTATTCCGGTTGCAAATCCGGATGAAACAATCCGTCTGCCGGATGCAATTCCGCCAGAGAAGGTGGAGAAAAACCCTTTGACACCAATGCATACCAGGAAACCTGATTACTCAATCGGTATAAAATAGAAAACCTTGGCGTAAGAATATCCTCGCTGTTGGTAGTGGCATATTGCAGCCACTTAGGGTCTGTCAGCCTTTTATACCTATACAATTGGTTATTCAGGCTGATCCCTGCATCCAGGATCAGTCGTTTTACCTGTACCTGCAATTGAGTAAAAGCAAACCACTGGTTGGCATACACATTGTCTTTAAACTGCACCGTATCTTTCACTCCATAACGGTTGCCATAATCATTAATGCCGGAATGGTTATACAGCCATTCTGCCCCGGTATTCCATTGTACAGCATATTCGCCAAAATGGTGGTAGTACACCATCTGGGCTTTGATACCCGTATTGGTTTCATCCCTTTGTTCATAATCGGTCAGAAAAGGGTTATCGAATGTGGTATGATTGAGCATGACGGCAGATTCCGTATACCAGGAATTGCTCCATTGAACCGTATGGTGCAACCCCGCAAAAGCTGTTTTATTGTAAATAGCTGCTTTAGCCTGAACAGCACCGGGAATAGTACCTGAAGCCGGGCGGGCTGACTGTGGGTTTTTAAGCATCTGTGCCAGGGTAAGTCCACCTGGTGTCTGATAATACAAATCCGTATAAAAAGCAATTAAACTAAGCGATTGTTGCCTGGTATGCCATCCTCCCTGCCATTGCAATATATCTTTACGGGAAACCGATTGCTGCCGGTATCCGTCACTTTGCTGGTGCACCTGTTGAATGGAACTGGAAAAATCCTGCTGCCGGTGATTCCACTGCACAAACTCGTTCAGGGTGTTGTAAGTCCCTCCGGAAACCTCAGCTTTTAACTGGTTTGGCAAATCCTGTATAGCCGCTTTCAATAGCATCACCCCGCCTGTACCTGCCCCATACATACTGGCAGCCGGGCCCTTTAAGATTTCCATACTCCCCACCTCACTCACATTCACCAGGTTAATATAGGTATTACCGCCGCCATCACTTAATGGAATGGCATCCCAATACACTTTAATATTACGAAAGCCAAATGGGGACCGCAGGGAACTGCCACGAATGGCAACCCGGTAACTGGAAGGAGATCGTTCTTCCATTCTTACCCCTGCCACTGCATTTACTGCCGGAAGAAAACTTTGGGTATTTTGTTTATTCAGGTCCTGGTTGCTGAGTACCGCCACGGCAGCTGCCACGTTTTTCCAGTTTTGGGCAGATTGAAATGCCGTAACCACCACTTCCGGTAAAAGACTGTCTCCATGCTGCTTTAATTGCAAGCTGTCCTGTTGTGCACTTACCTGCACAAACACTGGAAATAGTATGAATAAAATGACAAATCTCATGGACAGCACTTATTTTAAATACTAAAATTAAATGAAAAAAAGAGGCTGCCTCATTATCTAAGGCAGCCTCCCATATTAAACTCAATTCTTTTTATTTTTTCATATATAGCACTTCTTTCACCAGTTTCACAGTTCTTTCCACATCAGGAATAGCCAGGGCTGCCAGGTTGGGTGCATAGTGCATGGGAGCATCAGCACTGGTAATACGGCGTATCGGTGCATCCAGAAAGTCAAACCCTTCTTTCTGTATCCGGTAAGAAATTTCAGAACTGATAGAGGCAAAAGGCCATTGTTCTTCCACAATTACCAGCCTGTTGGTTTTCTTAACACTTTCCAGGATCGTTTCCCAGTCAAGTGGCTTGATCGACCTTAAATCGATCACTTCAGCGCTTACCCCTTCTTTTTCCAGTTCTGAAGCAGCATTTAAAGCCACTTTCATCATTTTATTATAGGAAACGATGGTAACATCACGTCCCTGTTTTTTAACGTCTGCTTTTCCTATTGGAATATAATATTCTTCTTCAGGAACTTCGCCTTTTTCACCATACAATACTTCACTTTCCATAAACATTACGGGGTCTTCCTCATAACGGATGGCTTGTTTCAATAAACCTTTGGCATCATATGCATTAGAAGGAGAAACCACTTTAATGCCTGGGATATTGGCAAAATAGCTTTCAAAAGCTGTACTGTGCTGGGCACCTAACTGTCCTGCACTGCCATTCCCACCACGGAATACAATGGGGCAACCTACCTGCCCGCCGCTCATCGCCAGCATTTTGGACGCAGTATTCAGAATCTGATCCAATGCCAGTACGGCAAAGTTCCAGGTCATGAATTCCACCACAGGCCTTAACCCGTTTTGTGCAGCTCCTACACCCACTGCCGTAAAGCCCAGTTCAGAAATAGGGGTATCAATTACACGTTTAGGGCCGAATTCTGCAAGCATACCCTGGCTTACTTTATAAGCGCCATTATATTCTGCAACCTCCTCTCCCATTAAAAAAACCCGCTCGTCTCTTCTCATTTCCTCACTCATTGCTTCACGCAAAGCTTCTCTGTAAGCAATTGTACGCATATGTATAACTAATTAATTGAGCGGCAAAAATATAAGATTATACAGTACAAAACCAAATCAGCCTGAATATAGCCACAAAAAAACCCTCTGTCGTAAATACAGAGGGCTTTTCTAAAAAGAAGTATCCGTTAAAATACATTATATCCAAAGCTGATATAGTATAAACCACCTACCTGTGAATTACCATAACCATTTGTATAGTAATGATTCAGCAGGTTGGAAGCACCCAATTTTACCAATGATTTAATCTTGGGTATTTTACAGCTAACCATCGCATCAATAGTTCCAAAAGCATCTACATTACCACAGGCAAATGAACCCTGATAATAGAAACTATCCTGCCATTTATAAGCAACCCCAAACCCAAATCTGTTTTTATATCCAAAACCACTGTTAGACAGGCCCACATTTACCCGGTATTTAGGGGTATTGAAATAGGAGATGAAATTAGGGTCTGAAGGCTGGCTGTTCACCACATCAGAGAAGATATTGGCACTTACGGAGAAATTAGAAGGTAATAAATATTCTCCTGACAAGCCCCATCCGCTGGTATTAACTGTACCAGTTGCATTTTGAGCTACGCTGAAAGCACGGCCTGTTGCAACCTGTAAGCCATTGGAAGAAGTGATAAAATCATTAAATGAGGCAAAATAAACATATGCATCAATCATTAATTTCTTTGCCACTACTGCCTTATAACCAAATTCAAAAGAATTAGACCTTTCCGGGCGTATTGGGCTGAAATTAATAACACTGCCGGCAGCATTATATACCGGATTGGTATTTAATGAATAGTAATTGATCATTTGCTGTAATCCGCCTACCAGGTAACCACCACCGCTCACAACCAGATTGATCCATTGATTCTGGGTAGATGGAAAACGGTAAGCTTCCTGATAAGAGAACCTTAAATAATTGTCCTTCGCCAGTTTTACAACCGCAGAAACCCTGGGTGTAAATCTTGGATCAAAATTTTCATTTTTATCATAACGGCCTGATAATGACAATTTAACTACATCATTAAACAGTTTTTGAGATAACTGGCCATATAAACCCATTTCATTAATCTTGATTCTTCCGGCTGTATCAGCAAACAAAGTACCCTGAGAATTTAAACTATACTGCCTCCAGCTGCCTCCAACCAATAATTCAGTACCGCTTTTTGCAAGTCCAAGTGCATCAGTCAGGTTATACTGTCCTTCAGCAGAATATAAACTGGTTTTATCCAGAAACAATGCCCCCCCCCTGAGAAATAGGAGTGGATACAATTTGCTGAAACAGCGCATTATTATAAATGGGTCCGGATGGTCTGTTTACATCTGCAGCTGCACGGGCAGCATTGCTGGCAGCTATTGGAGTTAAACCGGCAGAAATAGCTTGAGTATATGCATTGGTAAAGGTAGGATACCAGGTTGTACTGGGCATCCAGGCTTCATTGAACAAACGTGCAGCAATAGTTGCATTATAGGATTTACCTGCATCTTCCAGTGTTGCATAGGCACGGAGGAACCAGTTTTTGCTTTTTAATTCTGCTTTATACTGGCCCATCTTTAAATCTTTCAATGAATAACGGTCGCTTCCTGTATAAACAGTATTACCAGTACCCCAGTTTGCAGTAACAGAGGCCTGTAAACTACTGGTTATCTTATAATACAAGCCTCCGGATAATTTAAAATTATCAGTTGTCGGATTAATTACATCTTTTTCATTATATCCTGTTCTGCTGACATTTACACCGGTATAGTAGTTTCTGATACTCCCGTAAAAAAATGGGGAATATCCAGCCTGAACCAATCCGGCGCCACCATTACTGGTTAAAAATGTATTGTACTGGGCAAGGGTAGCTGTTGGAACAGCAGTCAGATAAGAGTTGGACGCACTATAAAGATAATTATAGGTAGGTGTGCCTAAATTCGCCTGTATCCCTTTTAAAACTGCAGAGCTTACACTGGATAAACTGGAGGTGGTTTCATCCCCGTAAACATTTACCCCGTCATAATTGGGGTCAGTCTGCCTGTTTCCGGCAATGGGCTGTCCAAACGGGAAACCTGTTGTACCTATTCTGGAATAATCTGATTGATTATTGGCCAGCCAATCCGTTGATTGTATATATTGTACCCCAATTTTATAGGCAAATTTTTCAGTTACTTTATTCGCCCACCGTACACTCCAATCAGAATAAGCACTGGTAGAACGCTGGGATTGATCAACATCTTTCACCCCTTCTTTTACCTGAAAACTTAATCCCTGGTATTTAAAAGGATCTTTACTATTTATCAGTAAAGTACCATTCATACCGCCGGGTCCGTATAAAGCGGAAGAAGCACCGGATAAAAGTTCCATATTTTCTACATCCAGTTCAGTCAGTCCAATCACACTGCCTACAGAAAAGTTCAATCCGGGTGCCTGGTTATCCATTCCATCCACTATCTGGTTTAAACGAAGATTACCGCTACCACTAAAACCCCTGGTGGTAATGGATTTAAAAGTTAAACTGGAAGTAGTTACATCCACCCCTTTTAAAGTACCAATCAAATCATAATAACTGGGTGCAATCGCATTCCGGATAGCTGATGTGGTTACCCTTTCAATAGATACCGGGGATTCCAGTATTCTTTCCGGAACCCTGGAAGCTGCTACCACTACTTCATTTCCAAGAGTGTAAGATGGTTCCACTGTAGCTGCTATTTCTTTGCCGTTAAATTCTACTTCACGGGCACTGAAACCAACTGAGGAAATGATTAATTTAAACGGAGGTTGCTGGGAAGTGGTAAATTTGAAATACCCGTTATCATCCGTAAAAGTACCGGTTGTAGTTCCTTTGATTGTTACAGAAACTGCAGATACAGCTTCTTTTGTTTTATTGTTTTTTACAGTTCCCGACACAATGGTGGGGCTGGTCTGCGCAAAGCAATTTATAACGAATAAAAATGAAAGGCTAAACAACAATGTGTAACCTGTTTGTTTTCTCATATGACAAGTTTTTAATGAAATTGTAAGGCAAAATAGCGATTGTTATATTTATGCAAAAATTTAATTTACACACAGCTAAAAAAAACTGTTAAGAAAAAAGTGCACTTATTCACACTGTAATGTTAAAACTACCAGTACTTTTGATGCCATGGCAACATTTGAATTCCCCAATCAGACGCATTTTTATAAAGGAAAAGTAAGAGACGTATATTATATTGGTACTGAACACCTGGTGATGGTGGCAAGTAACCGGATCTCCGCATTTGATGTTATACTACCGAGGCCCATTCCCTTTAAAGGACAGGTTTTAAACCAGATTGCAGCATATATGCTGCATGCTACAGCAGATATTTGCCCCAACTGGCTGTTGGATGTTCCCGCGCCTAATGTTTCTGTGGGAAAAACCTGCAATCCTTTTAAAATTGAAATGGTGGTACGGGGTAACCTGACCGGGCATGCCTGGCGGACTTATTCCTCCGGTAAAAGGGTTTTATGTGGTATCACTATGCCTGAAGGAATGAAAGAAAATGACTTTTTCCCCGCTCCAATCATTACCCCTTCCACTAAAGCAGCTGCGGGGCATGATGAAGATATCAGTAAAGACGAAATAATAGCACAGGGTATAGTTTCCGCTGAAGATTGGGCCATAGTAGAGAAATATGCTTTACAGCTTTTTAAAAGAGGTAAAGATATTGCTGCCAAAAGAGGGCTGATTCTCGTAGATACCAAATACGAATTTGGTAAAATAGGCGATGAAATCTATTTAATGGATGAAATTCATACACCCGACTCTTCCCGCTATTTTTATGCGGAAGGTTATGAAGAACGGCAGGCTAATGGCGAACGCCAGAAACAATTAAGCAAGGAATTTGTAAGAGAATGGCTGATTGAGCATGATTTTATGGGTAAAGAAGGGCAAACCGTTCCGGAAATGAATGATGAGTGGGTGAACACCATCTCTAAAAGATATATTGAATTATACGAAAAAGTTATTGGGGAACAGTTTATGCCCCTGGTGCTGAGTAAAGAGGAAACTTATAAAGCTGTTACCAGTTCTTTAACCCACCTGCCTTAATGGAAAGATGGGTATTATATGCGCTACTTTCCATGGTTTTTGCCGGGGCTACTTCTGTGCTGGCTAAATATGGTATGAAGGGACTGAACAGTGATGCTGCCCTGATGGTCAGAACTTTTATCGTTTTTATCCTGGTGGCTGTCAATGCTTTATGCTTTAAAAATGCCTACCATCAAATAAAAGCTACATCGGCAGCTAATTTACTGATGCTTGCGGTTTCAGGTATTGCCACCACCCTTTCCTGGATTTTTTATTACCGGGCAATGAAAGAAGGGCCGGTTTCCTATGTGGCAGCGATTGATAAAGCAAGTATTGTCATTACTTTAATCTTATCCTTTACCCTGCTGCGCGAACCCATGACCCCTAAAATATTACTGGGTGGCGGTTTTATACTAACAGGTATGCTGATCCTGGTCTGGAAATAACCTTGGCCTTAACCTGATCTTCGATTTATTGAATATATTTTGCCCTTTATCTACTCCTTTCCTGATCTGTTCCTGCCTTTCCCGGGGCATATGAATAGTTTCCACACAGGCATCACTGCAGCAACCCTGGTATTTCTCTGCACATTCAGGGCATTGTATAAATAATAAATGGCAACCCTCATTTTTACAGTTGGTATGGGTATCACAGGGTTTTCCGCACTGATGGCAGCTGGCAATGACATCTTCAGTTATCCGCTCTCCCAATCGCTCATCAAATACAAAATTCTTGCCTGTAAATTTTGTTTCAAGCTGGTTTTCCTTTACTTGCCTGGCATAATTAATAATGCCCCCTTCCAAATGAAACACATTCTTAAATCCCTTATGCAGCATATAGGCACTGGCTTTTTCGCAGCGGATGCCGCCTGTACAGTACATGATAATATTCTTATCTTCATTCCCCTTCATCATATCCACGGCCATAGGCAATTGTTCCCGGAAAGTATCGGAAGGTATTTCCAGTGCTTTTTCAAAATGCCCTACTTCATACTCGTAATGGTTGCGCATATCAATCACAATAGTATCAGGTTGCTGCATTAATTCATTCATTCCGGCTGCATCTACATATTTCCCCTTGGTATGCATATTAAATGCAGGATCTTCAATCCCATCTGCTACAATTTTTTCCCTGATCTTAATTTTCAATACCCAGAAACTTTTACCATCATCATCTACCGCAATATTCAGGCGAACCCCATTCAATGCATCCATACTATACAAAAAATCCCTGAAAACATTGAAATGGGAAGATGGTACACTGATCTGTGCATTGATTCCTTCTTTTGCCACATAGATTCTGCCGAATACTTTTAAAATATGTAGATTTTTATAGAGATAGTCCCTGAATTCCTTTGGGTTCTGAACTAAAAAGTACTGGTAAAAGCTAATAGTGGTCCGGAGTTCCGTTTCCGCCATTAGTTTCGCTTTCAATTCAGCATTATTGATGCGATTGTGTAATATTGCCATAATTTGATAATTTTAGCTATCGGTTTCCGGTAAAACCAATATTCCATGAATAATGGAACTGCTTGCAGGGCAGTCAAAATCAGCGGCAAAAGTAAGGAACTAAAATATTAAGGCAGATTTAATCGGTGTTTTAAAATAAAAATTAATCTTTACAACGTTTCTGAATAAAACAATTAGATGCGTTTATTATCAGCTTACTTTATGGATGATGTGTTACAAAATATCAATGATTATCAATCTCAGGGCATTAAAGAACTTACTGCCATGAAACAGGATTTCATTCCCTTTAATTTTAATGGGGAGGGAGTAAAGGAGAAAGCAGTAATTCTTCAGTTTATAGATGTTTTCTGCGAACACCAGCTGGCTGATAATGATTATATGAACATTAATTTACACAGCCATTTAAATGACCTGGACGCTTCTTCTTTTTATAATCTGTCCATGGAAGATCTGCTGAAACATATTACACATATTATCTGGACCGACAAAGCTGTTCCGGATTACCTGGTGTCTAAAGTAAAGGACAATACCATTTACCATCTCTTAAACAGGATGGAAAAACTGAGTTTTGATGCTGCAGCTAAAAAGTAAATTTCCTGATTTATTTTGTATCCCGGAAGAAAGGAATGTTAACCCTGATTCCCTGCGTATTTGTCCCATTCTGTTCAAAACTGCGCACATAATCTACCCGGAACAAACGGAATATGTTTTCAATGGAAAATAAAGCTTCATAATAGGGCTGATGTTGTTCCAGATATAATGCATTGCCACCCAATACAAAAAACCAGTTCAGTTTACGCATCACCGGTATCTTATTACTGAGTAATCCGTTTAAATGATATTCAGTATGAATGCAGCCGTACCAATGTGCTGTATTACTGTACTGATAATAGGGTAATAACTGAAAACTGTTCAGGTATTCACTGGCAATAGCGGTCTGGTTACCTGAAAAATGCTGGTAATCCTGAATAAAAAATTTATCCGCATTCAGAAAACCACCTGTTTCTGCTTTATATACCAGTGAGCCACCCAGTTTTAAATTGATTCGTTGTTTGATACTTAATTTCCATTTGGTATACTGTACATCGCTGCCAAAAATTCCATTAACCCCTTCTGTTACACTTAAATTCAGCAAAGGATAACGGGAACCGATACTGAATTTCTTATTGGGCAGCTGAATATACCGGGAACCCGCCTGCCAGGAAATGCCCAGTATGGCAATGAATGCTTTATGCTCCTGAAAGTTGGAAGCCATCAGTTCTGTCGGGTAATTGGGTGCAAATGATTTTCCATGCAGGCTTTCAATGGTATTATCCAGTGGCTGCCTGTCCTGATATTCAAAAACTGCATTTCCCGTAAATCCATTTCCAAAACCCTGGTTCACCGAAGCTTTTGCAAATACAGCTTCATAGATTTTCATATAATTATGATTCCAGTAATAAGTACTGAGGGTATTGTTCAGTTCACTGATCGGGTTTTCATTATTCAGTTGAAATACTTTTTTACCCCCTGAAAAAGAAAGGATGGTCGTATTTCTTTTTCCAAAATTATACATACTGTTCAGGTATGCATTAAGATGACTGTTATGAAACCCATACCGGAATTCAGGGCCAATGGAAAAACTTTTGGATTCACTAACTGTTTTATTATAACGGAACCCAAAACGGGAAACACTACCTTCTACCGGATTATAGTTGATACTGGCTAAGAACAATAAAGGATCCACCGAAATGGATGATTTATACCGATCACGATTATAGGTATACCCGGTAAAGAAAAGCGTTGCAAATGAAGGCTTATTTCTTTTCCGGTCTACCGAATCAAGATAGAGGGGCGATTTTCTAAGCTGTTCCAGGCTATCTTTTTTCAGATAATCTTTTATTTCAGTTTCCAGTAAGGGTACCGGTCTTATACTGTCCCAGTACTGTAGTGTTTTTTTATTGGAACTGTCTGTATAGGTTATAATGGTATGGTCAAAAAATCCCTTTCCAAATACAGGGTCTGTATCAAACTGATCATAAACCTGTAAAAAATTGCCAAAGAAATCGAATCTCAGGAATTTTCCTGCGGGATAAATGACCTGCTGTTTAATTACCCACTGGTCTTTCATAGGCACATACAATTGCTCAATATGTAAAGTATCCAGAAACTGAACCTGGTTTTCTTTAAACAGGGTAAGGTCCACCCCCTGTAACTGCCAGTCGTCTTCAATAATATTGATGGACCCGTTAAATAAGGGTTCATATTTTCTTTTAGGAATAACTTTAATGCGGTTGATCATTTTCCCGTTCTCAAAGAAACTGCCTTGCAGTTTATATTTGTAATAACTGAGGGCATTATCGGCAATGGGTGAAATAAAACCACGGGGATTAATGCCGCTTCCTATTTGAACCAGGTTTTCGTATAGGGAGATGATATTCGGACTGGCAAAACCAAATCCATTACTTTGTCCGCTTACTTTGGTAGAAACTACCGTAACCTTTTTTTTCCTGCCATCCACCGCATATTCCGCTTCTGACTCTGATAAAAACAGCATTTTCCGTTTACTGGTATCCCCGTCTTCAAAATCTACTTTCTTACCCAGGAATTTAGCAGGAAAATCCCTTAACTGTAATTGCCCCTTGATATATACTTTACACTGAAATTTTTTATTCGAATTCAGATGATTTTCCCTGGCTGCAATGGCTTTACGGATAATGGCATATGCAGGGTCTTCTCCTCCGGATTGTACAATAGCTTCCTTTAAAGTATATTGCTGTTCTTCCAGAATAAAATCAATCGTAAGGGCACTATTGTTTAACTGAACTTTCTTTTCAATACTTTGGTAACCGATATGCTGGCAGACTAACTCATATACACCCGGTTCCAGCTGTAATACATACTTACCTTTACTGTTGGCGGTGGTCCCCCTGGTGGTCCCTTTAATCAATACGGATGCAAATGGAAGCGTATTTCCATGCTTGTCTTTTACCAATCCACTGATGGTATTGGCCACTATAGCTAAAGGGAAAAAAGCTATGAATAAAGGAATGAATATTTTTATGATCACTCTTACGAAAATATAATTCCTTATGTTACAGAAAATACAAAAAATAACAGGATAAAGGGTTTATTTTTTCCGGAGATAACTTCCGGTTAAAGCAGCTAAACCACCTATCAGTCCCCCAATAAATGCAGTTAACCCAATCAGCAGTTCAAAGGATCCGTTCAGGGGTAGTATATTGGCCACTTTGGCAGACAGTAAATGCTGGTTATTGAGATCAATAATGAAAGCCAATATACCCCATAATAAAAACAACGCGATAAACCCGCTGATGAAAGATTTAATAGGACGTTGTGGAATAGCTACTGCTACCACCAGGGTACAGATCGTAAAACTCCACCAGGGTAATACCGGAAATAATCCGGCAGCATAACTTAACAGGGCAATCAATATTATAGATACATAAAACTTCATATCTGTTCTTTTAGGCTTTAATAAAATTCATATGCCATTTCATCCGGCTATGATGCATAGCTTCCTGTTTTTTTATAAATAAAACAGGATAATAAGTACCCGTAGCCCAGCTATCCACAAAAGAATCGTAATACCTGCTGCCCGGGTTTCCACTTTCCCCTCCGGGATAAACGGCATAAGCTTCTACCGGACTGGTTAGCTGTACTACCATTCTCCAACTGGGACCATGATTGGAAGTGGTGGCATTGATGATGCCATCCCCTCCGCCAATGGGCAGGTCCAGCCTGCTTAATGCCGGAATTTTAAGTAAATGGCTGATATGGGTGCTCTTGAATTTGCCCCATTCCAACTTGTCATCATTCTCAATTTTTCGTATTTCCGGTACAATTTTATGCAGGGCATTGGTCACCACATCGGTCATAGTTTCCTTAATATCCGGGGTATTCACATTATCTGCAAATGGATACTCAGTGTTTTTCAGCAATGCTTCCAGTAAAGTATTCTGCTCCGGCCAGGATAGCGGAAGTTTTGATTTACTGAATTCATCGGCATAAGTATCCCGGTACACAGTATCCCACCACAAGCGGAATATGGTAGGTGCTTTTTCATCGGTATCATTCTTCAAATCCCATTTTGATAATATTTCTATGCATTTTTTCTCATCATTATTCAGCTTGCTTTCATCGGCCAGCTTTAATAATAAGGGCCTTGCGAGTTCTGCAAATACATTATAGGTTTCCGTTTGCAGCATTTCCATATCCAATGGCGTAATCTGATTCAGGTTTTTCAGAGCCCGGTTAATCAGGTATCCCCGGTAAACCGGAAAATTAGCAGATCTGCCCAGATAATACGGATAAGTAGAATCTACGGCCATCTGATTGGCGGAACTCACAAACCCACGGGCAGGATTCAGCATCAGCGGGTTTTCAGCTGCGGGAATAAATCCCTGCCACAAATAAGAGCTGTCGGTTCCCGGCATGATAAAATCTCCCTGCCTCCTCCATTTAGCCACAAATTTACCCTGCTGACGGATGGCAATATCTCCGCTTACAGATGCAAATACAAAATTTTGTCCTGGGCAATCGAATGTGTTGGTAGCAGCCAGGTAATCTGTATAGTTTTTAGCATGGTCCAGTTGATAAAATGTATTCATTTCATTACTGGGGTCATGGGCTGTCCATCTTACCGCCAGATATCGCCCATCCTCATTTTTATTTTTATAGGAATGGTCGTACATCACCGGCCCGAATACAGTCATGGCAATGTTTTCAATATCGTCGGGCTGGTCCCTGATTTTAATGATTTCTTTCCTGAACTCAGTCTTTTTCCATGCACCGTTAAACCGGTATTCCTGCATGGTTGTATCCTTAAACTGAATCTCATAAAAATCTTTTACATCTCTGCCTGCATTGGTTACTCCCCAGGCAATACTGTCATTAAACCCAATCACCACGCAGGGTGCACCGGGAAAACTGGCTCCATAAGTATTCTGGGTGGGGGTAGTAATTTGTATTTCATACCAGAGGGATGGGAGGTTTAAACCCAGGTGCGGGTCATTGCACAGGATCGGTTTCCCGCTTTTGGTCTTACTGCCACTCACCGCCCAGTTATTACTACCGTTATTTCTGTTGGGTATGACAGGTGGAATGGCTTCCGTTCCGGTTGCATTGGATGAAAAATATACAGAATCGGCATTTGCTGGCATTTTGACTGCAACAGAAGCTTTTGCAAAAGGGGTACCCTTTGGAATGATGGGGTCTAAAGAATCAGCCCTTTCCGGAAACAATTGTTTAAAAGTTTCCCATCCCAGCACATTCCGGGTATTGGTCATTAGCAGGTCATCATCTCCCTGCCCGGTTAAATCGAACGACATAAATTTCAGGAATAATGCCGTTTTTAAATTGGTCCAGGCTTCTGGTTTATAATCCAGTAATTTATATTCAAATGGCAGCTCATTGTCCTTCAGGTTATGGATATATGCATTCACTCCACTGGTATAGGCATCCATGGCAGATTTGGTCGTTTCATTTTTATTGATCATTTCCAAAGCCCTTTCTGCCCCATACACCATCCCCAGCCTCCTGAAATATTTATCGGTTGGTAACATCGATGGACCTAATATTTCACTCAGCCTGCCTCCCGCAGCATTGGCCTGGAATTCCATTTGCCATAAACGGAATTTCGCATGCAGGTATCCCTGAATAAAATAGGCATCCGCATCATTGGCAGCATAGATATGTGGAACCAGGCGATCGTCCAGATACACTTCCGCATTGGTATGTATACCGGCTATTTTAATCTCCTTAGTATAAGAACTGTTAAATGCCTCTGCATTTTGCCAGAAGCCCTGTTGTGGTGATAAAAAATAACCCAGTCTGGGTGTTTTGGTTTTACCGGCAGGTAACTGAACATTAAGCGCTGCAATCACTCCGGTGGTAACTGCTGCAGAAATCAAAAAAGGAATTAGTCTCATATCACCCGTTTATTAAATGAAATTAAGATTTTTTTCATGTCGCTGGCAGAAGATATAGGTGCAGCGCTGATATTTGCGCTATAAATAGTTCAGATGCTTAAAAAAATCGTACTCTTTTGTTTTGCAATATTGTATTTTATTCAAAGCCAATCGCAGGGACTGCTGGCAAAGCCGGAAAAAAATTCCGCTTATTTTCCACAGAAAGCAAGTGGCTATATTGCCGTCATCGGTGCTTTTGAAACAGAAGTATCTCTGTTGAAAAATAAATTAGCCAACAGGCAGGAGCAACAGATCCAGGGTATCCGGTTTTATACCGGAACTTTGAATGGACAGCAGGTGGTGGTATCCAGGGTGGGTATTGGCAAGGTAAATGCCGCTGTGTCCACTACCTTATTACTGGAACATTTCCGTCCTAAAGCTGTTTTGTTCAGTGGTATTGCAGGGGCGATGAATCCCGACCTCCAACCCGGAGATATAGTGGTGGGCAAACGGATTGCTTACCATGATTATGGAAGAATGGCACCCGGAGGGTTACAGATCTGGGCCACACAAAACCCATATTACTTTACTGCCAATCCGGTATACTTTACCTGCGATTCTATTTTATTGATGGCTGCATCCAAAGCTGCCAAACAGGTACAATTTCAAACGATCAATAATTACACTCCTAAAATATTTTTCGGGACTATTATTACCGGTGATGTTTTTTTAGCAGATAACAATAAAAACATGCAGCTGCGCAAAGACATGCAGGCAGATGCCGTTGAAATGGAAGGAGCCGCAGTGGCACAGGTCTGTTTCCAGGAAAAAGTGGGCTTTTTAATTATTCGTTCTTTATCGGATAATGCAAATGACAGTGCCACGCTTGATTTTGTAAAATATGGTGAAATGGCCGCGGAAAACTCCGCAATGCTGGTAATGGAAATCCTGAAACAATTCTAAACAGCGCTGAAGGTGGATTATTTCTACAATAACTATCTTTGAATACCTGTTTCGTATAAAGCATACAGGCAATTTTGCAACTTTTACAAGTACCACAGGTGGTAAACGAATCAGTAGCTTTTTCTCCTCTTTACTAATATAATTACATAACAAACCATTTTTATCCATCAAATACATGGATTGCCTTGGGTTTGTCTTGGGTTTAATATGGGTTTAATGATTATTGAGTACCTGGAAAGTAAGGGATTGACTAGTCAGATGTACCCGCAAAATACGCCAGCTCTTTTTGAAGATCCAGATAAGGGCATTCTTCCTGCAAAATGGTTGTTTTTTCCAGATAGGTATGCAGAAACTTTTTATGCTGTTTGGTATGGGGGTTAAAAGGATTGTGCTTGTAAGCCAGGTTAATATCTTCTATGCGTGTCATTAAAGCACGGGTTTCCGCACTCATACAGGCTTCCACCAGCTTATTCCAGACATATTCGGTTGCTCCGTAATTGGGATGCACCAGGTCTTCTGCATAAAACCGGTAATCCCGCAAATCATCTATTACAATTTCATAGGCAGGAAAATAATACAATCCAGTTATTTTTTCTATCAGCTCATGTACGGCCTGTATCAAAACAGCCTTACTCCTGTTATTATTTACTGCTCCTTCCCGCAGGTGGCGGACCGGACTAATAGTAAAAATAATCCGGATACCAGGATTAAAAGCTTTAAGTGCTGTAATGGTAGTGTTCAGCAGGTCCTCCACTTCTTCCGGCTTCATCAGCCTTTTTTCAAACCAGTTGGCAGGGGCTTTATGATTATTGGCTACCACAGAACCTGGTATTCCATTACTGGCCAGGTCGGTTAATGTATATACCCATGCGGAACCTAACGTAAGGACCAGGTAACCTGCTTTTTGTAAGAATACATGCGCCTCACAAGTGGCTTCATTCATCTTTTGCAGGGCATCTTCCGGGGTAATTCCGGAAAAACGGCTATGGTGTTTCCAGCTATGCCAGGTTTCATTCAGGCAAAACAGGTCGGCGGCTGTATATTGTTGTTGCTCAATAACTGATGAAATAGTTTCACAAACACTTACCGGATTGAATAATATACCATTTGGATTTTCCAGTACAGTAAACTTATCCTTTTTTAGTTTTTCACCGATATTCTCCGTGAAACAGCTGCCAATCAGCATTATGGGCTGATCCAGACTGATGGGTACTGGTAAGGGTTTAATATCAAATTCAAATCGAAACTTCATATACAGTTTATACACCCAGGTTTCTTTGTTTCATCGCTTCATACAGGATAATTCCGGCTGCTACGGATACATTTAACGACTCAAATTTGCCTGCCATGGGAATATTAAACGTACTGTCGCATATTTTCATTAACGGTGGAAATACACCTTTTTCCTCTCCACCCATCACTATTGCACAGGGCTCTTTAAAATCCAACTCATGTACTTTATTAGCAGCAGTCATTTCACTGGCAAATACTTTAATGCCATTGGCATGTAATTCATCCACAGCTTTCATCAGGCTATTTACCCGGCAGATATGTATTTTCTCCAGTGCACCCGCACTGCTCTTCATGGCTTCTTCATTTAAAGCACCGACTCCTTTATCCGGAATAATCAAAGCCTGTGCCCCGCAACAAACAGCGGTTCTGGCAATGGCACCAATATTCCTTACATCGGTTACACTATCCAGTATAATAAAAAAGGGAGTTGCTCCATTCCCTACCACAAAATCAATCACTTCCTGTAAATTCAGGTATTTAACCAATGCTGCCAGGGCAATAACACCCTGATGGTTTGCACGTGAAATGGTATTCAATTTTTCAATGGGTACAAACTGTACAGGCACATTGTGCTGTTTACCAAGATTGCGGATCTCATCTATGATTTCGCCATTGGCATTTTTCTGTAAAAGTATTTTATCTAACCCTCTCCCGGCTTCAAATGCTTCTATTAAAGGCTGACGGCCAATAATAATATTATTGCTTTTATTTTTACTAACCGGGGATGTGGTATGTGTCTTTTTTTGTGGGTAATTCATACTATATTAAAGGTACAAATGTACCGGAAGTATGGCTAAGGCAATTGAATTTTATGCTGCAGCATTAACAATTGTAGTTTCTGCAATGCAATGACAGAAAGTGCATCGGTAATTCCGCCTTCATCTATCATTTCAAATACGCGGCTAAGGGGTAATTTTTTAAGGGTCAGTTGCTCAGTTTCTTCTGGTTCTGCTTCAAACTGGGTAAGCCCGGTAGCCAGATAATAAATGGCTTTTTCATCACTTACCGAATTGGAAAGATAAGCTTCCCCTATTTTTAACCAGTTTGCTGCTTTTAGTCCGGTTTCTTCCAGTAATTCCCTTTTGGCAGCATTCAGTGGATCTTCCTCAAAAGGGCATCCCCCCTCAGGAATTTCCCAGCTATACTGATCCAATGTAAACCGGAACTGTCCCACCAGGCAGGTATTCTGCTGATCATCCACCGCAATTACGCCGATAGCATAATTTTTAAAATGTACTTTACCATAAATACCCGGTCCGCCGGAAGGATTGATCACTTCATGATGAATTAAACTGATCCAGTTATTGTCATACACAATATCCTGTTTAATAATTTTCCAGGGGTTTTGGTTTTCTGGTTGTTGCATAGCTGAAATTAAAATCCCCCGCTAAAAGCAGGGGATTTGGTTTATTTTAATCCGAATGCTTTTTTAACTTTCGGAACATAATCTAATTTTTCCCAGGTAAACAATTCCACCCTCACCTTTTTCACTTTACCACCAGGTGAATAAAACTCTTTGGTAACAAATTCCGGTTTACGGCCCATATGGCCATAAGCTGCAGTTTCACTATAAATCGGGTTACGTAATTTTAAACGCTGTTCAATAAAATAAGGGCGCATATCCCAAAGGCTTTCCACTATTTTACCAATTTTACCATCATTCAGGTCAACCTTTGCAGTACCATAGGTATTTACATAAATGGAAGTGGGCTTTGCAACACCAATAGCATAGGAAACCTGCACCAACACTTCATCTGCCACACCTGCAGCTACCAGGTTTTTGGCAATATGACGGGTAGCATAAGCCGCAGAACGGTCCACTTTGGAAGGGTCTTTACCACTGAATGCTCCACCACCATGTGCACCTTTACCACCATAAGTATCCACTATAATCTTACGGCCGGTTAATCCAGTGTCTCCATGCGGGCCACCAATTACAAACTTTCCGGTTGGGTTAATATGGTATTTGATATTGCCGTTAAACAGCTTGGCATATTTTTTATACTTTGCTTTAACGCGCGGTATTAAGATTTCAATAATATCACTCTTTATTTTTGCCTGCATTTTAGGCTCCGTATCAAAATCATCATGCTGGGTGGAAACCACAATGGCATCAATTCTTACCGGTTTGTTCTGGTCGTTATATTCCAGTGTAACCTGGCTTTTAGCATCCGGACGTAAGTATTTGATTTGTTTGTTTTCCCTTCTCAATACTGCCAGTTCCAGTAAAATTTTATGGGCCAGGTCCAATGCCAGTGGCATATAATCAGCAGTTTCATTGGTGGCATAACCAAACATCATACCCTGGTCGCCAGCACCCTGTTCTTCTTTTTTCTTTTTGTCTACACCCTGATTAATATCAGATGACTGTTCATGAATAGCGGATAAGATACCACAACTATTCGCTTCAAACATATATTCACTCTTGGTATAACCTATTTTCCTGATCACACCCCGGGCTATTTCCTGTACATCCAGATACGCTTTTGATTTTACTTCTCCTGCCAAAACCACCTGTCCGGTGGTTACCAGAGTTTCACAGGCAACCTTCGACTGGGGGTCAAAAGCAAGGAAATTATCAATCAAAGCATCTGATATCTGGTCTGCAACTTTATCCGGATGTCCCTCGGACACACTTTCTGATGTAAATAAATAAGGCATAACTGATTTTTTTCGAATGCAAATATAATAGTTCGGCTAATTGATATTCACCAAAATAATTCACAAAATTAGTATAGTACACAAAAAACTATTTGGCTGCGAGTTCATTATAAAGGTCAATATACTCAGTCAAATCTGTATCCCAACCTTTAAAAGGCACCACTTTTTTACCTTTCACTTTGGCAAATTCGTCAGAAAGTTTCTTTTCTATATTTTCTGCACCAAATGTAATGGCATCTGCATAGGAAGCCCCTCCTTTAAATAAAGCAGTATTATTATTATCCTTAAATACTTCCAGGTCCTTTTCCTTTATATTGGCATTAATAATGGCTTTCTTAATAAAGTCGGCCCCTAATTTGTCCTCAAAAGTATTCTCCCCAATGGTAAAAATAACCTTACTGTTTCCAAATACAGCTTCACGCTTGTAAGCCGTTTTAATATAGGCAGGTATCAGGCCTGTCATCCATCCACTGCAGTGAATAATGTCAGGGGGCCATCCAAATTTCTTTACAGTCTCCAATGCTCCTTTACAGAAGAAAATGGTTCTTAACCCATTATCATCAAACCATGTTTCACTTTCATCATGAAAAATCTGCTTCCTTTTAAAGAAATCTTCATTTTCTAAAAAGTAAACCTGTAATCTGGCATTGGGCAATGAAGCTACTTTGATCTGAAGTGGGTAATCATCATTATCAACTGATACATTGATACCCGATAAGCGAACCACTTCATGTAACCGGTGGCGACGCTCATTAATTACGCCAAATCTTGGCATAATACACCTAACTTCTAATCCACTATCATTGCTTTTAATAGCTAATTTATTGACAAGTTCAGCAAATTCCGTCAACTCTAAATAGGGCGACATTTCGGTGGCAATGAATAAAATTCTTTTCTTTGACATTATTTAGGCCGTTTAGTAAGGCTAAAAGAGTGGGCAAAGATACGTTAATCACACGTAAATACCATCTTTATCCGTTTTAAGAGAAAAGCAGACCTTTGTTAAATGATTATTTATAAGACCATTACAGGTATTCAGCAATACCTTCAAAAAAAGAAAATTGAAGGCCGTGCTATTGGATTTATCCCCACGATGGGGGCCTTGCATTCCGGGCATATTTCATTAATAAAGGAATGTACCAACAGCCAAAGTTTAACAATTTGCAGCATTTTTGTGAACCCTGTTCAGTTTAATGACCCAAAGGATTTTGAAAAATATCCTTCCACCATTGAAGCAGATATACTCTTACTGGAAAAAAATAATTGTACTGTCTTATTTTTGCCGGATATAAAGGAAATATACCCGGAAGGCTTAAATAGTGCTAAAAAATATGAACTGGGTGAAATTGAAACAGTACTGGAAGGAAAATACAGGCCAGGGCATTTTCAGGGGGTTTGCAGGGTAGTGCACCGGTTATTGGATATAATAAGGCCTGATCAGTTGTACATGGGACAAAAAGATTACCAGCAATGTATGGTGGTTCGTAAAATGCTGGAACTTACCGGACTCAGCCAATCAGTTACCCTGAATATTTGCCCTACCATTCGCGAAGATTCAGGATTGGCCCTGAGTTCGCGCAATATCAGACTGGATGAAACGCAAAAAAAACAAGCTGCTGTAATCTTTAAATCTTTACAGTTTATCAGGGATCACCTGAAAAAAATGCCTTTTTTTGAAATTGAAGAAAAGGTTAAACTACATTTATCTGACAATGGATTTGAACAAATAGATTATGTTGCAGCGGTAAATGCAAATGATCTTTCAGAGATTAAAAACACAAAAGATACTGCCCCGGTAGTAATACTGATTGCAGCATTTACAGGGGGTATCAGATTAATTGACAATATGATTTTGAAGTAATTTTATGCAGATTGAAGTATTAAAATCAAAAATTCACAGAGCAGTTTTAACGGAAGCCAATTTAAATTATGTAGGCAGTTTAACACTGGATGAAGACCTTATGGATGCTGCCAACATGATTGAAAACGAGAAAATACAGGTATTGAATGCCAATAACGGGGAAAGACTGGAAACCTACCTCATAAAAGGTAAACGAGGCTCAGGTGTAGCCTGCCTGAATGGGCCGGCTGCTAGGAAAGGAATGGAAGGAGATGTGATAATTGTTGTTTCTTATGCATTAATGGATTTTGAAGAGGCAAAAAAATACCAGCCCAAAATTGTCTTTCCCAAAGAAGGAAATAAATTGTAATTACAAATGGCTGGTGTAAATTGCCGCACAATCCTGGCTTCATGAAAAAAAAAGCAATATCATTTTTAAAATATCTTTTCTTTCTGGGCTTAGGTGTTTTTCTGGTTTGGTGGAGCCTCCATCAGATTCCGGACAGTAAATGGAATGAGTTTCTGCATTCACTAACCCATGCAAAGTATTGGCTGATCCTCCCTGTTTTTATAATTTTAACCCTCAGCCACCTCTTTAGAAGCCTGAGATGGAGAATACTCATGCAACCCATGGGCTATGCCCCTTCCATTCCCAATACTTTTTTTGCAGTAATGATTGGTTACCTGGCTAATCTGGCAGTGCCAAGGTTAGGCGAAGTACTGAAATGCACCGTTTTGGCCCGGTACGAAAAAGTACCCGCCGAAAAACTGGTGGGTACCATTGTAGTCGAACGTGCGATCGATGTGATTTGTCTTGGCCTTTTGTTTTTACTGGCTTTCATTACACAATATGATGTGGTGGGTGATTATGCAAGGCAAATTTTTGAACAGCTTTTCAAAAACAAAAACGGCCATTTATCTTACTGGAAAGCCGTATCCGTTCTGGTATTTCTTTTTATTGCATTTATTGCCCTGAAAGTCTGGTTTAAACAGTTTTCACACCTTAAAATTGTTATCTTCCTGAAAAGAATGATCAGGGGAGTTTGGGAAGGATTGATCAGTGTCCTGAAATTAAAGCAAAAAGGATTATTCATTCTATATACAATTGGTATCTGGAGTATGTATACCTTAGGTACCTGGGTGGGACTGATGGCAACACAGGGTACAGAAAACCTCAGTATAACTGTTGCCATTTCTGCATTGGCATTTGCCAGCATAGGAATGATTGTAACACCGGGAGGTATTGGGGCTTATGCTTACTTCCTGGCAAAAGTGCTGGAAAGAAATGATATACCCTTTGAAATTGGGTTTGCAAATGGCACTTTGCAATGGTTTGCTCAATTTTTAATTGTAGTGGTGGTTGGATTTATCAGTATGGGCATCCTGCCATGGTATAATAAGAAAAACAGGGCTGCTTCTTTTTAAGCTGAATGCATTATTTCTCTGATTAAAATATACAAGATGAAAAAAGTAGATGCCATCGAAAAAAAAATTTATACACTGCATCAGTTGATATTAAAAAAACCGGGATTGAAACTGATGGGAAAAACCATTGCATTTACAAATGGCTGTTTCGATATTCTGCACGAAGGGCATATCTATTCCTTATCGCAGGCTGCCCGTGAAGCCGATTTTTTAATTGTGGGCGTGAACAGTGATGCCAGTACCAAAAGGCTAAAAGGGGAAGAAAGGCCGGTTAATAACCAGCAAAGCCGTGCACTGATTTTAGCATCCCTGATTATGGTGGATGCAGTTGTAATTTTTGAAGAAGACACTCCCCTGAACCTGATTACTACTTTATTACCGGATGTGATGGTGAAGGGTGGTGACTATAGTTTAGAGCAAATTGTTGGCGCAAAAGAAGTGATGGACAATGGAGGAAGGGTAGTCATAAACCCGATTATCCAGGGCTTTTCCTCTACTGGTATACTGGAAAAAATAAAGAAACTGGGATAAGCATTAACTGGAATTGAAAACTTAACATGGAACAATCATTGCTTTCTTATATTTGGATAATGTTTTAATCGTATGACTAAAAAATTATTCATCCAGAGAGATATCAGTTGGTTAAGTTTTAATGGCAGGGTTCTACAGGAAGCAAATGACCCGACAGTACCCCTGGACCAGCGCATTCGTTTTCTGGGTATCTTTTCCAATAATACAGATGAATTCTTCCGGGTAAGGGTGGCTACTTTAAAAAGAATGATAGAGTTTGCCGAAAAAAGGAAGAAACTGAATATGCACCTGGAAGAAGCTCCCCAGCAAATTCTGGATACCATTCAAACCATAGTATTAAAACAGCAAAATGAGTTTAACCGGATCTGGGAAGGCATTATCCGGGAACTTAAAAATGAAAAAATATTCCTGGTTGATGAAAAACAATTGAATAAAGAACAGCAGGAATATATCCGGACTTTCTTCGACGAACAGGTACGCAGCAATGTGATTCCATTAATGATTGAAAGCCTGCCACAATTGCCTTACCTGCGTGACAAAAGCATTTATCTGGGTGTGGTTATGAGTAAGAAAGATACGGCTTACCAGCAAAAATATTCCCTGATTGAAGTTCCGGCCAAAGCTGTAGGTCGATTTGTTCAATTACCTTCCAAACCTGGTGAACATACCATTATTCTCCTGGAAGATGTGATCCGCTTTAATCTGCCGGTTATCTTTTCTTATTTTGGATATGATCATTTTGATGCACATGTATTTAAAGTAACAAAAGACGCAGAACTGGATATTGATAATGATATCAGTACCACTTTTGTGGAAAAAATAGAGAAAGGATTAAAAAACCGCCGTAAAGGGAAACCAGTAAGATTTGTGTATGACAAGGAAATGGATGCCGGCTTGCTGGAATATATGATCCGTAAATTAAGCCTTACCAAAAGAAGCAATTTGATACCCGGAGGTAGAATACATAATTTCAGGCATTTTATGGATTTCCCGGATGTATTTACAAAAAAAGCAGATAAAAGGAAACCATTTATTCATCCTGAATTAATAGACTCTTCCCGTATCACAGATATCCTTTTAGAGAAAGATGTAATGCTGCATTTTCCCTATCATTCCTTTAATCCGGTAATTGATTTGTTGTGCGAAGCTGCAATGGACCCGGATGTGATTTCCATTAAAGTGACCGCCTACCGGTTGGCTTCCAATTCTAAAATTATTAATGCTCTGATCAATGCGGCAAGAAATGGTAAAGAAGTAGTAGTAATGCTGGAACTGAAAGCAAGGTTTGACGAGGAAGCAAATCTGGAATGGAAAGAAATACTCGAAGTGGAAGGGGTGAAAGTATTACTGGGGCTCCCAAAACTTAAAGTCCACGCCAAACTCTGTATCATTAAGAAAAGAGTGCACAGCAAAACAGTTCAATATGGATTTGTGAGTACCGGCAACCTGAATGAAAAGACTGCCCGGATCTATGCAGATCATTGCTTGTTGACTTCTAACCGGAATATCATGGCAGATATTAACCGGATTTTTAGTTTCCTTGAAAACTGGCATGCCGGTAACCTTCCTTTAAAAGCCTGTAAAACATTATTGGTTTGTCCGGTAGGAATGAGAAAAAATATTGAATTATTGATAAACCGGGAAATAAAATTTGCTAAAGCCGGTAAAGAAGCATCCATTATCATTAAATCTAATTCGCTGAGTGATCAGAAGCTGATTGAAAAATTATATGAAGCCGCTTTAGCAGGTGTTGAAATTACGCTCATTATCAGAGGGATATTTTGCGCATTAGTGGAGAATAAAAAATTCAAAAAAACAGTCACAGCCATTAGTATTGTGGATGAATACCTGGAACATGCCCGGGTAATGATCTTTCATAACGGAGGCAAGGAAAAAGTATTTATTTCTTCGGCAGACTGGATGGTAAGAAATTTAGATCACCGTATTGAAGCCGCTGTGCCGGTGAGGGACCCGCAAATTATTGAAGAACTGAAAAACATTATCCACATTCAGTTAAGGGATAATGTAAAAGCAAGAATATTAGACAATGACCTATCCAATAACTATGTACCTTCCGCAGGCAAAAAAAGAATACGTTCGCAGTTTGAAACGTATCATTACCTGTTACAAAAAACTATAGACAGTGCGACTGGCAGCAATTGATATCGGTAGTAATGCAGCACGTTTACTTATTTCTGAAGTGTTGTACACAAATGAAGGCAAACCCCAATTTAATAAACTGAACCTGGTTCGTGTACCCCTGCGTTTGGGTTTTGATGTTTTTGAAAGAGGTGAAATATCTAAACCTAAAAGAGGTATGATCATGCAAACCATGAAAGCATACCAGCATTTAATGGAGGTTTATGAAATTGAACATGTAAAAGCATGTGCCACTTCTGCCATGCGGGATGCTGCTAACAGTGAGGATATTATCCGTAAAGTAAAACTGGAAACCGGAATTGAGATTAAAATTATTAGTGGCGATGAAGAAGCCAATATGATTTATGAAAACCATATTGCCGAAAACCTGGATAAAGAACACTCTTATTTATATGTGGATGTAGGTGGTGGCAGTACAGAATTGAATTTTTTTGCAGATGGAAAATTAAGGTATAAGGAATCTTTTAATATTGGCACAATCCGATTGCTGAAAGGCCAGGTGGAAGAAAAAACCTGGGAATACATGAAAGATCGTTTAAAAAAGAATACGAAGACCAACCTTCCCATTATTGCAATTGGTAGCGGTGGCAACATCAATAAAATATTTTCACTCAGTAAAAAGAAAGAAGGTAAACCTTTGCAATTGGAATTGCTGAAGGACTATTACAAAGAATTGTCCAGTTTTAACCTGGAAGACCGTATCAGGACTTATAAACTAAAAGAAGACAGGGCTGATGTAATTTTACCAGCTCTTCAAATCTATATTAATGTGATGCGTTGGACAGGTATTGAAGAAATATTTGTACCAAAAATTGGTTTATCCGACGGATTGATACAAAGCCTGTATAATGAACTGATGAAGAAAAAAAATTAATTTTGGTTCATTATTTAAATTATTCATTGACTCCGGCTCATTCCTAAATCAGTTCTATTATGTCTACACACAAAGAGATCAGGAAAATTACTACCCATACTTTACTGAAAATGAAACAGTCTGGTGAAAAAATATCCATGATCACTGCCTATGATTTTTCCTTTGCAAAAATTTTTGACGCTGCCGATATTGATGTGATACTGGTAGGCGATAGCGCAAGTAATGTAATGGCGGGCCATGAAACTACTTTGCCGATAACACTGGATCAGATGATTTATCATGCATCTTCTGTAATCAGGGGTATTAAAAGATGCCTGGTGGTAGTGGATCTTCCCTTTGGTACTTATCAGTCTAACTCAGATATTGCTTTAGCTTCAGCAATCCGCATCATGAAAGAAACAGGGGCTCATGCCATAAAACTGGAAGGCGGGGAAGAAGAAATAGAAAGTATTAAACGAATAGTAAATGCGGGGATTCCCGTGATGGGGCACTTGGGCTTAACCCCACAGAGTATTTATAAATTTGGTACTTATGCCGTAAGGGCAACCCAAAATGCAGAAGCTGAAAAACTGAAAAATGATATTCTATTGTTACAGGAAGCGGGTTGCTTTGCAGTGGTAATAGAAAAAATACCAGCGGCACTGGCAAAAGAAGTAACAGCATCGGTTGAAATACCGGTAATAGGCATTGGAGCCGGGGGTTATTGCGATGGGCAGGTGCTTGTTATGCACGATATGCTGGGTATCAATAATGAATTCAATCCCCGTTTTCTCAGAAAATATGCCAGCTTACATGAAATAATTACCGGAGCAGTAAAACAATATATTCAGGATGTAAAAAGCAAAGATTTTCCCAATGCGGAAGAATCCTATTAATTCATAAATTTTCTTACCTTTAAAAAGGTTGCCTAAAATAGCCATGTGATGCCTTTATTAAAGTAGCTGATCTGCTTCTACCGATAAATGCTGAATATTCACCCAATATCTTTTACAGGGCCCTCTGGCAATGATAGTTTTGAATATAAAGAACAGTAAAATTGAAACAAAACAGAAAAATAATTATTGTAATAGCTCATATTGCGGCATGGGTTTGCTTTTTTTTTCTCCCTTTTATTTTTTCTCCCAGGCCATTTGATGAGATTTTCAGGCATCATTTTATTGTTTATCTCATCTGTAATAACCTTTATCTGATCGGATTTTACTATTTCAATAATTTATTCCTGATACCACGGTTGCTGAACGATAAAAACTGGAAATGGTATGTATTAAGCTGTATAGCATTTTTACTCATATTTATGTACCTGCCCAGGGAAATTGCCAGTTGGATTAATGGTACAGATGAATTGATGCCTCTCCCTCCGGGAAATAAACACATGCCTTCTATTTACCACAAAAACAGATTCAACTTATTTTCGGGCAATACCGCTGTATTTTTCTTCGTATATACCATTGGCACCTGTATTACAGTGGTGCAACGTTTATTGTCTTCCGAAAGAACAAAACAGGTAATTGAACATGAAAAAGTAAATACGGAACTGTCTTTTTTAAAGTCTCAGGTTAACCCGCATTTCTTTTTCAATACACTGAATAATATTTACAGCCTGGCAATTACAAAAAGTGACAATACAGCGCCTGCTGTAATGAAATTATCTTCTATCATGCGCTATATACTTACGGAAACACAATCTAAATATGTACCACTGCAGAATGAAATTGATTTTATAAAAAACTATATTGACCTGCAACTGGTAAGATTAACAGATAAAGTAAGTGTTGATTTTAAATATGAAGGCGCTATCGGAGATAAAATTGTAGCTCCGCTATTGTTTATCCCATTTGTGGAAAATGCCTTTAAATATGGCATCAGTACCAAAGAAAAAACAGCTATTACTATTTTGCTTTCTGGTGGCGATGGCAACATCATATTGCATGTTACCAATACAATTGTTAAAGCTGATAAAACTATTTATGAAACTACAGGCATTGGTATTAACAATGTAAAAAGAAGATTGGAGTTATTATATCCGGAAAAGCATACACTTTCCATTTCAGAAAAAAACAACCTGTTTCTTGTTCACTTAGAAATTGATGTAAAATGATGACTTGTATTGCAATTGACGACGAGCCGCTTGCATTGCAGCTGATAAGCCAGTATTGCAATAAAATACCTTTTCTGAATCTGGAAAAAGTATTTACAAATCCGGATGAAGCAATAGAATACTTAAAAACAGTTACTGTTGATTTATTGTTTCTGGATATTCAGATGCCGGATATTACAGGCATTCAGTTATATAAAAATCTGGAAAAAAAACCAATGGTCATTTTTACAACTGCTTATAAAGATTATGCAATTGAAGGATTTAATGTGGATGCAATTGACTATTTACTGAAGCCATTTGAATATGACCGATTTTTAAAAGCGGTGTATAAATCAAAAGAATATCTCGAATTTTTAAGTTCACAGGACCTGCAGTTAAATTCACTCTATATAAAAGTGAATTATGAGATGATGAAGATCAACCTGAAAGATATTGATCTGATTGAAGCATTGGATGACTATATTAAAATTCATATAAAGCCCGCTCCTGTGCTGACTTTAATGACTTTAAAAACAATGCAGGAAAAACTTCCTTCCAAAGAATTTGTACGGGTACACCGTTCCTATATAGTACCCTTGCATAAAGTAGAAAAATTCAGTAAAAACAAGCTGATCGTAGCAGGAAAAGAAATCCCGATAGGCAGCAGTTATGCTGATGTATATGATACACTGATCAGTCTTTCCAAAATCTGATAAAACCTTCTCCAGGACTGAATTAATATATTAAAAAGGGAGCTTGAAAATTCAAACTCCCTTTCCTATTATCAACCAACAAAAACCTTATTATACTGTTTCCGGTGCTAAACCCCAATGTTCAGGAGAACGCCATAAAGCAGATAATAACAATTCTCTCATGAAATAAAATTCTTTGGGAAGTTTATCATACAGTTTTGCAAATAACTCTTCATGACCCAATAATTCCTGTTTCCAGGGTTCTCTGTCTACTGTCATAATTTTTGCAAAATCTTCTTTTGAAAAATCTTCAAGGCCAGTCCAGTCCATATCTTCATAACGTGGCATCCAGCCAATGGGGCTTTCTACTGCAGATGCACCACCATGAACACGTTCAACAATCCATTTTAATACACGCATATTTTCCCCAAAACCTGGCCATAAGAATTTACCATTTTCATCTTTTCTAAACCAGTTTACACTGAATATACGCGGAGCATTAGGAAGATCACGGCCAAATTGTAACCAATGATTTACATAATCACCCATATGATAACCCATAAACGGTAACATGGCAAATGGATCACGGCGTACTTTACCTACTTCACCAAAAGCAGCAGCGGTAGTTTCACTACCCATAGTAGCTGCAGTATATACACCAAAGTTCCAGTTAAATGATTGGGAAACCAATGGAACAGCAGTACTTCTGCGGCCTCCGAAAACAAAAGCTTCTACAGGAACACCCTTAGGGCTATCCCATTCAGAATCAATTGCTGGATTCTGATAAGCCGGTGCTGTAAAACGGGAATTAGGGTGTGCTGCAGGTTTGCCACTTGTTTTATCATAGGGCAATCCTTTCCAGTCAATCAAACCATCGGGTGTTTCTTTGGTCATACCTTCCCACCATACATCTCCATCAGTAGTGATGGCAACATTGGTAAAAATCGTATTCCCGGTAATGCTTTCCATTGCATTGGGATTGGTTTTGTAATTGGTTCCGGGAGCCACACCAAAATAACCGGCTTCAGGATTAATGGCATATAAACGGCCATCTTCCCCTTTATGAATCCAGGCAATATCATCACCAACTGTAGTCACTTTCCAGTCATCCACCCCTTTAGCAGGGATCATCATTGAAAAATTTGTTTTACCACAGGCACTTGGAAATGCTGCAGCTACATAAGTTTTTTGTTTTTCAGGAGACTCAACCCCTAAAATCAGCATATGTTCTGCCAGCCAGCCTTCTTCCCTGCCCATCACTGATGCCAAACGCAATGCAAAACATTTTTTACCCAGTAAAGCATTTCCACCATAACCACTTCCATAAGAAATAACCAGTCTTTCTTCAGGAAAATGAGAAATATACTTAACGGTTGGGTTACAAGGCCATTTAACATCTGCCTGCCCGTCTGCTAGCGGTGCACCAATGGTATGCAAACATTTTACATACTCATTTTTATTTAAATAAGGCAGTACATCTTCGCCCATACGGGTCATGATACGCATATTTACCACAACATATTCAGAATCAGTCAGCTGAACACCATACCTGGAAAAAGAAGAACCCAAAGGTCCCATACAGAATGGAATCACATAGAGTGTTCGGCCTTTCATAGAACCTTCCATTAATTCATTCAGAATCTTTTTCATCTCTTTTGGTTCCATCCAGTTATTGGTTGGACCAGCATCTTCTTTGGTCCTGCTGCATATGAAAGTTTTATCTTCAACACGTGCAACATCACTTGGATCACTGAAACAGGCAAAACTATTTGGCCTTTTTTCAGGATTCAGGGCAATGAAAGTGCCTTTTTTTACTAAAAGGTTACATAAACTATCATATTCTTCCTTAGAACCATCGCACCAATGAATAGCATCTGCATCACAATGTCTGGCAATGCTGTTTACCCAGGTTTCCAGTTCAGATTTCACTGGAGAAGCTTGTTGAAAAGGGAATTTACTTTCCTGATACATAACTTTTTCGTTTAGTTAAATTTAGAAATCAAAATACTCATTTTTTATCACAGGCAAGCAATCGTTATACGATTGTTTATATTTCTTATTTCGGTGTTCAACACCTTTTTTGAGGCAGCTGCAAATTGGTTCAAAGCAAAAATGTAAAAAATGATTGTTATCACTTTTGCGCTATTATTCGCTTAAAGATGAATATCTTGCCCTTGTTTAAACTTTAAAAAATGCAATTTCTAAGAAACCTGAAAATAGATCAGAACAATGCAGGTACTGCTACCGGTAGCAGCTGGAAAACAAGTAACGGTGAAGCTTTACAAAGCTTTTCACCCGTTGACGGAAAACTGATTGCAACTGTAGAAATAACAGATCAGCAAGCCTATGAAGATACCATTGAAACTGCCCTGAAAGCTTTTGAAGAATGGAGGATGTGGCCTGCTCCCAAACGGGGCGAAGTGGTAAGGCAATTGGGTGAATCCCTTCGGCAAAATAAAGAAAACCTGGGGCAACTGGTAAGCTATGAAATGGGCAAAAGTTTACAGGAAGGATTAGGTGAGGTACAGGAAATGATTGATATCTGCGATTTTGCTGTTGGATTATCCAGACAATTATATGGTTTAACCATGCACAGTGAAAGGCCCAGGCACAGGATGTATGAACAATGGCATCCGGTAGGAATAGTGGGTATTATTTCCGCTTTTAATTTCCCTGTGGCTGTATGGAGCTGGAATGCTGCTTTGGCATGGGTTTGTGGTAATGTGGCTATCTGGAAACCCAGTGAAAAAACACCGCTCTGTGGTATTGCAGTTCAAAAAATAACAGCGGAAGTATTTGCAAAAAACAAGGTGCCGGAAGGTGTTTGCAGCCTGGTGCAGGGCGGAAGGGATTTAGGTGAAACGATGAGTAATGACAAAAGAATTCCTTTAATCAGTGCAACTGGTTCTTCCCGTATGGGCAAGGCCCTGGGCAAAACAGTGGCAGACAGATTGGGTAAAACTATACTGGAACTGGGAGGCAATAATGCCATCATCATTTCAAATCAGGCCGATCAGAACATGGCCCTCATCGGTGCTTTATTTGGAGCAGTAGGTACTGCAGGGCAACGTTGTACATCAACCCGCAGGCTAATTATTCAGGAAAGCATATATGAAGCGTTCACCAAAAAACTCGTTGCTGCCTATAGCCAGCTAAAAATAGGCAATCCGTTAGATGCAGCTAACCATGTAGGTCCATTAATTGATAAAGATGCTGTAGCAAACTATCTCTCTTCCATAGAACAATGCAAGCAACAGGGTGGTAAGTTTCTGGTTGAAGGATCTGTTCTGGAAGGAGACGCATTTAATAGCGGTTGTTATGTACAACCCTGTATTGCTGAAGTTGAAAACCACTTGCCAATAGTACAGCATGAAACTTTCGCACCTATTTTATATGTAATGAAATATAAAACACTGGAAGAAGCTATTCAATTGCAAAACAAAGTTCCGCAAGGGCTCTCCTCTTCTATTTTTACTTTAAATATGCGGGAAGCCGAATTCTTTTTATCACATGCAGGAAGTGATTGCGGTATTGCCAATGTAAATATCGGTACCAGTGGTGCTGAAATTGGTGGTGCTTTTGGCGGTGAAAAAGAAACAGGTGGTGGAAGGGAAAGCGGTAGTGATGCCTGGAAATCTTACATGCGCAGGCAGACCAATACCATTAACTGGGGCGATCATTTGCCACTGGCACAGGGTATTCAATTTAATTTTTAAGCCATAATTCCTTTTATCATGTCGCTGATTAATTTAACCGATATAGAACAAAAACAAATAGCTAAAGGTTATTTTTCCAAACTTGTCCATACAGAAAAAATGACTTTCTCTTTTGTAACTGCAGCTGCCGGTGAAGAATTACCGGAACATGCTCACCCCCATGAACAAATATCCATTATTCAGGAAGGTATATTTGAGTTAACACTGGATGGTAAACCAATCCGCTTTACTAAAGGGCAATTGGTGATTATTCCCTCCAATGTTAAACATTCCGGTAAAGCGATTACAGATGCAGCTATTCTGGATGTATTTTACCCGGTTAGGGAAGATTACCAAAAACTTTCCGGGTAATAATTTCTTAACATTAAGCTAAAACCTGAAATATTAATGATCTGCAAGCAAGGATTCAGCAAATTTGCAGATGACTAATTTTACCCGTCCCATGTTGCTCAAAAAAAACTTGTTGCTTTTTATATGCCTGCTGATACTTTCTGCGGTTCAGGCACAAACAGATGTTCCCCGGGGATGGCATTTGGCAGACTTTTCTGAAGATTCCTATTACGGTATCAGTTTAAATAAGGCTTATAATTTTTTGAAAGAGAAAAATATCGTTTCACATACTATTACAGTTGCAGTGCTGGACGGCGGTGTGGATACTGCTCATGAAGACCTTAGAAATGTAATGTGGCATAACCCTAAAGAAATTGCCGGAAATGGTATTGACGACGATCATAACGGATATATTGATGATGTATATGGATGGAATTTTCTGGGAAACAGTGACGGTGGTTGCCTGAAGAAAGCAAGTGACGAAAAGTCAAGGGTATATTACCGTTTCAAATCAAAATACCAGGGAGTACTTATTGATACCAATGCATTGAAAGCAGAGGATAAATTTCAATATAAAATGTGGCTGAGGGCTTCTGCAGAAATGAATGTAAGCTCAGATGAACAAATGGAAGTTACTTTTCTGGAAATCATCTCCAAAAATTTAAAAAAGAATGACAGGATTTTACAGGATGAAATGGGCAAAACTGAATTTACCATCGAACAGGCAGAACAGTTTGAGCCTAAAACAAAGCAGGGAAAAGATGCCAAGTTTAATTTCTTAACTGCTATAAAGTTGCTGGAAAGGGAATCTGATGAAAAAAATACAGCCATCCTTTCAGAACTGGACGATTATACTGAAGGCAAAAAAGAAGCGATTGAATCCGCTACTACCGCTCCAAAAGATTACAGAGCTGAATATATAAAAGATGATTATACCAATATCAATGATAAGTATTATGGCAATAACAATGTAAAAGGACCTGATGCCCAGCACGGAACACATGTATCCGGGATCATTGCAGCAGAAAGAAATAATGGAATTGGAATAGATGGTATAGCTGATAATGTGAAAATAATGAGCGTGAGAACGGTTCCCAATGGTGACGAATATGATAAAGATGTGGCACTTGGAATCTTTTATGCGGTGGATAATGGGGCAAAAGTGATCAATATGAGCTTCGGGAAATATTATTCCCCTGAAAAAAGATGGGTGGACAGTGCAGTAAAATATGCAGAACAGAAAGATGTATTACTGGTACATGCTGCAGGGAATGAATCTACAGATATTGAAGAAAAGGAAAGTTTTCCTTCCTCTATATTCCTTAACTCTAAAGAAAAAGCGGGTAATTTTATTACTGTGGGTGCCAGCAGCGACCCCAAAATGAAAGGTACATTGGTGGCTGATTTTAGCAATTACGGCAAATTGAATGTTGATGTATTTGCCCCGGGTGTAAAAATTTATTCCAGCCTTCCGGGAAATCAATATGGCAATGAAAGCGGTACCAGCATGGCAGCTCCTGTGGTTACTGGAATTGCTGCATTAATCCGGTCCAACTTTCCGGAATTATCCGCAAGACAGGTAAAAGAGGCCATTGAAAAATCTGTCTTTATTCCGGACAGTACTGTTTCCTGTATAAAACCTGGCACAAAAGACGAGAAAGTGCATTTATCAGATTTATGCAAAACCGGAGGTATCGTAAATGCATATTATGCGGTAATGGCTGCCTGGGAAATGGAACAAAAAATAATTATTGCAGATAAAAATAAAAAGCAAAAAAAACAAAGCTGATGGCAAGACCCGTACCGGCAGATTATGCTGCTTTCTATCAAAATTATATAGCGCAGATTCAGGGAAATTCTATTGAAGAACTCATAGCTAATTACAGCTCTCATTTTATACATGTATTCAATGAGATTCCAGAATCAAAAGCAGATTTTGCTTATGCTGATGGGAAATGGACCATCAAAGAAGTGCTGCAGCACATGATAGACGCCGAAAGAGTATTTGTATACCGGGCTTTAAGAATTGCCAGAAAAGATACCTACGATTTACCTGGCTTCAATGAAAATGAGTTTGCAGTAAATGCGCACGCAGCATCAAGGTCCTTTTCTGCTCTCAAAGAAGAATTTTCACTGGTCAGAAAAAGCACAGATATCTTTTTGCTTTCCTTAACGGAAGAAGACCTGGCCCTGAAAGGAACTGCCAACCAGCATCCTGTTTCTGTACTGGCAATTGCTTTTATTATTTTTGGCCATACAAGGCACCATATTCAGGTGATTAAAGAACGCTATTTTTAAGTATCAGTAAGGATATCTGAAATAATTGCACAACACTTCATCGCACAATAACTTTTTTAACACCGGATCTTCCAGAACAGTTGTATAATGCATTTTTCTGCCATTTACATAAATATATTCATATACTAAACGTACACCGTGACTGTAATCAACCCACCAGTTGATATGGCCGGTATATAAAGGTTGTATAGGCTTTCCGCTTAAGAGATGCCATCCATATATTGCTTCATGATTGATTTTTGACAATGGATTAAGCTGTTCTGTAATTACCAGGTCTTTTTTTATTCCTGCAATGAGCCCTTTCTTTAATTTTCTTTGCCCTTCAACTATTAAATGATGCTGCCACATGGTAACACTGCTATCCCTGAAAGCATACATGGGTATTGGCTCCAGTTTTATAACTGCAGCTGCATAAATATCATTTACCATTTTCCGGGTAGGAAGAAAACAATGAAAACTATCTGCAATTTGCTGAGCTGCCATGGGTGATAATGGTATTCTGGCCCAGTCTTTATCAGTACCTACACTCAAATAATCAGGCGCCACAAAATAAAAAGCCCTAATCCTTTTCCCACTTGCAGAATCAGGCAGAGATACCTGTATCCGGACAAACTTTTTTAAAAAAGAAGGGATATTCCCGGAAAGTATTTCTTTAACTGCAAGCGAATCCCTGGATTTCCATTTCCATGCAGCTGCCATTTTGTAAAAATCAGTTCCGCCTAATCTTTCAGAAACCGGTCTGGACGGGTTAACTTTTAACTGAAACCGCTTTTGAGCTAAAACAGCTTGAGAAAGGAATATAAGGAATAGAAGCAGGACATTACGCATACCTGCAAATTAATAAAAAAGCCCTGCTTACAAAAGCAGGGCTGAATACTATAGTAAAGAAACTTAATTATTTATTGGCAAAAAGATATATTCCTACCTGAACATCATTACTTACCATTCCTACTCCGTAACTGATTCCAAACAGAGTTCTGTCAATAGAAAAATTCGCCTGTCCAAAGAATTTTTTATCATCCAGATTGCGGATATTGGCAGTAAATTTAACTGGTAAAGTCACCCCTTTTAAAGTTAAATTACCAGTAATATCTGCTGTAGCAGCACTGGTATAATTAACAGAACTGATTTCGTAAGTAGCTTCACCAAATTTAGCTACATCAAAAAAATCAGGGCTTTTTAAATGTCCTTCCAATTTTTCGCCTGCATCCGCTTTAATAGTGGTAAGGTCTATTACAAATTTACCTCCGGTCAATTTACCGTTTTCTACAGTAATAGTACCATTTTTTAATAAAATGGAACCATTGTGGTAGCCGGCTTTTTTAGAACCCACAAACTCAACTTTACTGGCATCAGTAGCTACAGTATAAACAACTGGTGCCGCTGTTTTCTTATTTCCGGGAACAAAAGAGTACATACCTGCTAGAACAGCAGTAAATGCAATTGCAAGGAAGATTTTCTTCATAATTTTTATTGATTTATAAAAACAAATGTAGGTACATACATGTATATAACCCTACTAATTTTGTATTTTTTCCTTATTTCACAAAAAATTAATGAACTGCTGATAACTAAAAAATAGTAGAATATTGTTCCTGTATCCGATATGCTGAAAAATCTGCTAATGGTATAGTTATTCCGGATTTGCTAAGTATTAAATACCCTAACTTAGCGGCTCTAAAAATCTAACGCATGAACTTACACGAATACCAGGCTAAAGAGCTGTTAAAAAAATACAATGTCCCCGTTCAGGAAGGTATTGCTGTTGATACTGTTATGGCTGCAGAAGAAGCATATCGTAACATTAAAAATCAGACCAACAATAATTTTGCAGTCATCAAAGCCCAGATTCATGCTGGTGGTCGTGGCAAGGGTAAAATTGTTGGTACAGAACAACGCGGTGTTGCGGTTGCCAAAAGCATTGAAGATATTAGTACTATAGCTAAAAATATTTTAGGGCATACACTGGTTACTATTCAAACTGGTCCTGCTGGTAAAAAGGTGAATAAAATTTTAATTGCACAGGATGTGTATTATCCGGGCCCAAATCCGGTGAAAGAGCTTTATTTGTCAATTCTGCTGGACAGAGCGAAAGGTCAAAATGTAATTATGTACAGTACAGAAGGTGGAATGGATATTGAAGAAGTGGCGCACAAAACTCCTGAAAAGATTTTTAAAGAATGGGTGCATCCTTCTGGTGGTTTACAGGCTTTTCAGGCCAGAAAAATTGCCTTTAATTTCGGATTAAGTGGTGAAGCTTTTAAAAACTGCGTAAAGTTTGTTACTAATCTATACAATGCTTATGTTGGACTGGATTGCAGCATGCTGGAAATCAACCCATTATTTAAAACCAGCGATGAAAAAATCATTGCAGTGGATTGTAAAATGAACCTGGATGAAAATGCACTGATGCGTCATCCTGATTTATCTGCATTACGTGATGTAACGGAAGAAGATCCTACAGAAGTGGAAGCTGGACAATATAACCTGAACTTTGTAAAATTAGATGGCAATGTGGGCTGTATGGTAAATGGTGCCGGTTTGGCAATGGCTACCATGGATATGATTAAACTGAGCGGCGGGGAACCTGCTAACTTTCTGGACGTAGGCGGTACTGCCAATGCCCAGACTGTGGAAGCTGGCTTCAGAATCATCTTAAAAGACCCGAATGTAAAAGCAATTCTGATTAATATTTTCGGAGGGATTGTACGTTGCGACCGTGTGGCAGCTGGTGTAATTGAGGCTTACAATAAATTAGGAAACATAAATATTCCCATTATTGTCAGGTTACAGGGAACCAATGCTGCAGAAGCCAAAAAGTTAATTGATGAAAGTGGTTTAAAAGTAGAAAGTGCTATCCTGCTGAGTGAAGCTGCTGATCTTGTTAAAAAAGCCGTTGCTTAAATAAATATATCTCGATATAAAAAAGCCGTAAATACCCTTTACGGCTTTTTTTACCACTATGTCTCCTTCACAATTCTTACTTCACTGATCGGACTGATAGAATACTTATGCCCGGTTGCAATTTCTATACAGGCAAACCGCTTTCTTCTTTTATTTCCTTTTTTGAAAATTCTACCATCTTCTGTCTGGAAAACGGAACCAACGGGTAAATCCGCTATATGGAAATACCCTTCGCGCTTTTTCTGATCATATTTCCGCAATACCATTAATAACTCAGTTTCACCATTGGCCGTAGCAGCAGGATTGATGATACTTTTTTGAAGTGCTTTTACAATTTCAGGTGGAAATAGCTGCTGCTGTACAAAATCAATCAGTAAAGTACTGTAAATGGTCTTCCATTCCTTGCCATGTGGTTCCACCTTATTGGAGAATTTTTCAAAAGTCAGTAAATGAGCCAGCTCATGCAATAAAGTAATCAGAAATTCGAATTTGTTCAGATTCCCGTTAATACTTATCCGATGGTTCTTCCCCATTACAGCATGACGGTAATCCCCTAAAACAGAACGCCTTTTTTGAGTAATGGTTAAATGAACTTTGAAATGCTGTATATAATGAATGACAGACTGAAAAGACCCTTCAGGCAAAAAATCTTCCAATGCCTGCATAGGATGCTCAGTTGCCGCCATTACTATCCTGATTGGTTTTTGTTGCAATCCTTACTTCTATAAACGTATAAAAAACATATAGAACCATCCCTATAAAAATGGCATTCAAACTTCTGCTTTTATCTGTGATAAACAAATAAATCAATGCTGCCGCAGCTAATACAAATAATTTCAGGACTGTTGCACCTAAAACCCCACGGATTGCTGCATTGGGATTCTTTTTATCTATCGCTTTGGTATGCATCATCAGACTTAACACACTTAATACAAACAATAAAGAATTGGCTGCAAAAACCACCATCACATCTATATGGTAAACTGGTAAAGACTTCTGATACCATAATAAAACGGCATTAACCACAACAAATAAAAAAAACAGGGGCATTATTTTCTTACTGAACGATTTTTCCATAATTATTTTTTTGAGGTATCTTTTATCACTTTAATAAACAGTGCAATCAATACCAGTAAAGGCAATATCCAAAGAAATACGGGAAACCTGAAATGTGCTTTTTTATCCAGCCAGAGACCTGCATAAATAGCCAACCCCAGACTAACCATCAGCTGGGTTGCCAGGTTTGCATATTGCACCAACAGATTATTGCGCAGTTTATCACCCATGATTAGTCATTTGAAACTTCCTGCTGGGGTATTTTTAACGAAGCTGTATCCAGTGCAGAGGGAGAAGTACCATTCAGCACCTTCTTTACACTTTCCAGGTATATATCCTTATAATGAATTGCTTTCTCCAGAGAATCTGTTCTTATTTTCAACAACTGCATTTCAGTGCGGCTCTGCCTGGACCCATAACCAGGTACATAATATTTTAATGGTGTAAATACAATTAATGCAATCGTAAATCCTACCATTAACACAAAGATTGTACTCAGCCCCACATACACACTCAGCCTGGTTAGTTTGAAAGTAACCAATTCTTCATAAGTGTCATCATTCATCACAACCAGCCGGTATTGGCTGTTCAGGTGTGTCAGGTTTTTATTTTCAGATATTTCAGCCATTGTATTAAATAGGCCTTAAAGGTAAGCATCTAAAAGATTTCCGGTATGCTGAATATTAAAAAACTGTATTTTTAATCAATGATACATTTCTACGCTTAAAGAATATCATGGGCCCTCGTTTACTTAGACAATCATTTTTGTGTATTATTTTGTTGCTGTCAGGCCTGAAGTCCTATGCCCAGCCCAACACTACTATTAATCTGGACAGCTTAAAACCTAAACAGTATGACACCCGGAAATTAAGGTCCGAACGAACAGGAGACACTAAATTGAGCCCCGGAAAAAAGTTTATTCAGAATACTTTTACGCATTATAACTACTTTTTTAACGCCAATAATAAACTGAATGAAATAGTTGCCAGGGCAAAATCAGATTTTAAAGAGGATTATACCCTGCTGTTGCCATTTTATAATTATACCCTTGCAGCTACAGCCCAACAAAAACAACAGCTGGATTCTGTAGTATATAAATGTAATGCAGGATTATTATTGCATGATCTGAGAAGCGATTGGACCGATGATATGTACCTTTTATTGGGAAAAGCTTATTTATTTAAAAAACTATTTGATTCAGCCACCCAGGTCTTCCAATATATTAATTACGCTTATGCCCCTAAAGACGACGGGTATGATCTCCCCATTGGTAGTAATGGCAGCAATAACAGTGGTGTTTTTAGTATAGCTACACCAGAAAACAACAGTTTCTTAAAAAAAATAACCAGCAAGCCCCCTTCAAGAAATGAAAGTTTTATCTGGCAGTGCAGGAATTATTTAGAACAGAATAAAATTAATCAGGCGAACGGTTTACTGGCTATTTTAATCAACGATCCTAAATTCCCGGCAAGGCTTAGAACTGATTTAAATGAAATGATTGCCTACTCCTATTACAAACAATCAGTGTATGATAGCGCAGGCACTTACCTGCAAAAATCATTAAGCAATGCTGAAGACAATGGGGAAAGAGGAAGAAGGGAATTCCTTGCAGCCCAGCTTTTTCAGAAAAGTGGTAATTCGGAACAGGCTAAAAAAATGTTTAACGCTGCTATTAACCATACAATTGATCCCTATCTGGATGTCTACGCCCGATTGAATATAGTTAATTTAACACCTGCTGAAAACAAACTGGCTGCTATCAATAATAACCTGCAGGAGTTATATAAACTGATTAAAAAGGATAAATATGAGGGTTACCGTGACATCCTCTATTATGCAGCAGCGGTATTGGAAAAACAATTAAATAATACAGATAAAGCAATCGGAAACTTAAAGAAAAGCCTCTATTTTAATCAGGGCAATACAGATCAGAAACAAAAAAGCTTTTTACTGCTTGCTGATATTGATTATGAAACAAAGAAATATATCGAAGCAGCTGCTAATTACGATAGCCTTAAAACATCCTTACTGAAAGAAGATGAAAAAAACAGGGTGGATAAGCGATTAGCTGCATTAAAAGTAATAGCTGCTAATTTAAACAATATTCATCTGGAGGATAGTTTATTAAATCTGGCTGCAATGTCCGAATCTGAAAGAATGGCGGCCATTAAGAAAATTTACAGGCAGTTAAGAAAAGAACAGGGCTTAAAAGAAATTCCGGATAATGATTTTGGAACCACCAGTGCATTTCCTAATTCCAACCGAAACATGTTTGGAAATTCCGGCACTAATGCAAACAGCTTTTACTTTTTAAATCCAGATATAAAAACCCAGGGATACCGGGATTTTAAAACAAACTGGGGCAACCGGCCTAATGTAGACAACTGGCAACGTAAATCTGCTATTACCAATGCCAGTTCACAACCCAATCCGTTTAGTGTTGCTGACGTAGATCAGCTAAAAACTGCAACCCCGCTCCAGGAGTCTAAACAGTCCACCATGGAAGGTTTATTACTGAACATTCCTTTAAACGATAAGCGAAAGAAAATTGTAAATGACAGTATTGCAGCTTCCTTATACAGCAATGGTCAAACATTTGAAAATAAACTGGAAGAATTTCCATCAGCTATCGAAGCCTATCATTCCTTACTCATCCGTTACCCGGATTATAAGCAAAATGAAAAAGCGTTATACAGCCTGGCACATTGTTATTTAACTACCGGAAATAATAAGGCTTTTGACAGCTTAAAAACGATATTGAACAATAAATATCCGGATGGCATCTGGACCTACAAAATCAATAAAGGCGAATTTCTGAATAACAATGATAGTACTGTAGCGGTTACGAGTGTAAAAAAAGAATATATAGCCAAACAGTATGAGCATATTTATACCCTTTTTATAGAAGGTAGTTTTGAAGAAGCTAAAAATGAGAAGCTCCTGGCTGATAATTCATTTGGAAATAAATACTGGACACCACAATTATTATACATTGAGTCTGTTTATTATGTAAAAAAGAAACAGGATAGCATCGCTATCAACCGACTGCAATCTATTATTTCCAAATTCCCCAAAGATGTGCTTGCCGAAAAAGCCAAAACCATGATCGATGTCCTGAAAAGAAGAAAGGAAATTGAATCTTACCTTACCAACCTTCAGATTGATTCTGCTTCAGAAAATGTTAATAAAAGAGTGGACCTTAATAAGATCTCTTACATTACTATTCCACAGGCAACCATAACAAAAGACACTTTACTGGTCAACCGGCAAAGTCTTTTAAACAAAGGGCTGAAATATGATAACAAGCCCCTGATCATTAAGGATTCCGGATTTAGTATCAACCCTTCAGACCCTCATTTTGTGGTACTGGTTCTGAGCAGGGTTGACCCAACCTTACTGACAGAAAGTAAAAATGCATTTAACAGGTATAATAAAGATCGTTTCCCGAATGAAAAAACAGAGAGCAGCCTGCTAAAACTCAACGAACAGTTTGATTTGATACTGATGGGCCCTTTTAATACAGCGGGAGATGCTATGAATTATGTGGACAATGTTTCACCGGCTGTTCATAACCGTATCATCCCCTGGTTAAACCCCGAAAAATATTATCTCAATATTATCAGTTTGGAAAACCTTGAAAAAATTAAAAAAACAAAAGACATTTCAGATTATACCCAATTCCTCAATAATACCTTCCCGGATAAATTTGATGCCTATATTCCTTACATTAAAACAGATCCACTGCTCCTTACAATAAAGAAACCAGTTGACCTGAATACTGCGGCACAGGTACCTAAACCAGTCCTGAAGTCAGATACTGTTACAATAGCAAAGCAGCAACCCGCAATGGTAGCTATTAAACCTGTTGCCAAACCACCGGTAATAGCAGATTCCGGCTATTCTATTACTCCGGCAGACCCCCATTATGTGGTATTGATCCTTACTAAAGTGGATGAAGTGTTTGTTAATGAAAGTAAAAACGCATTCAGCCGGTTTAACAGGGATAGATTCAATAGTCAGAAAATTGATCTGATGGCATTAAAACTGAATCCGCAGACGGACTTATTACTCATGGGGCCATTTAATACGGCCGGTGATGCCATGAACTACCTGGATAATGTGAAAGCTTCTGTCAACACCAGAATCATTCCATGGTTAACCCAGGAAAAATACTATTTAAATATTATCAGTAATGCGAATCTGGAAAAAGTGAAAGCGGCTAAAAACATATCCGGTTACAGTAAATTCCTGAAACAAACATTTCCTGATAAATTTTAAACAAGTTTATCATCAAAACTCAAACAGTTAATTAGCTTTACGCTTCCAAACAAGTGAATTAATTATGACTAAACCGGTTAAATTATTCTGGCAAATATTTTTTATAGGTCTCGGATCTTTTATCTTATTTATTTTTCTGTGCAACTGGGGATTGTTTGGAAAAATGCCATCCATAGCGGATATACAAAACCCTTCAGCATCTCTATCCAGTCAGGTATATGCCCAGGATGGTACATTAATGGGTAAATATTACCTGGAAGACCGTGTGAATATTGAATATAAAGATGTAAGCCAGTATATCGTAAATGCATTGGTGGCAACTGAAGATGAACGCTTTTATGACCATAGTGGCATTGATCTCAGATCTCTTTTAAGAGCCATTAAAGGTTTGGGCAGGGATGGCGGAGCCAGTACACTCACCATGCAGGCGGCTAAGAACCTGTTTACTGAAAACTGGGCAACCAAAAATTTCCTGTTACGTGCTATCCAGAAAGTGAAAGAAGCGATTATCGCTGTAAAACTGGAACAAAACTTTACCAAGGAAGAAATCATTTTACTCTATTTGAACACAGTGGAATATGGCGACCATGTCTATGGTATCCGTAATGCTTCTAAAACCTTTTTTCAAAAAGAACCAGATCGGGTGGATGTAAATGAAGCCGCTTTGCTGGTTGGAATGGTAAATGCCCCATCGCTGTATAATCCGCGACGTAATCCTAAAAAAGCAATGGACCGGAGAAATACGGTTCTGGAACAAATGGTCAGGAATAAATACCTTTCTGCTGATGAAGCAATGGCTTTAAAAGCTAAGCCCATCGAACTGAACTATAAAAAACTGGATGAAACAACAGGCCTTGGCCCTTATTTCAGGATGATTCTTGGGGAAGAATTAAAAAAATGGTGCAAAGACCATAAAAAACAGAATGGTGATAATTATGATCTGTATAGAGACGGACTGAAAATATATACCACTATCAATCCGCGGATGCAATTATATGCCGAAGAAGCAGTAGCCAAACACATGAGCTATATGCAGAAATTATTAAATCAGCAGGAGAATATTAAAAAAGGCACCGTTTGGAATGGATATGAAAATGTACTGGAAGCTGCTGTGAAGCAAAGTGAACGCTGGAAAAACATGAAAAAGGACGGCTTTAGTGAATCAGATGCCCGCAAATCATTTGATAGCCCGGTTCATATGAAAATATTTTCCTGGAATAATAACAGGGAAAGGGATACTGTAATGACTCCTTTTGACTCTATCAAGTACACCAAACAAATGATGCAGGCCGGTTTTATGGTAATGGACCCCATTAGTGGTGAAGTAAGGGCCTGGGTGGGTGGAATTGATTTTAAGACTTTTAAATACGACCATGTAAATTATAATACCAAACGCCAGGTAGGATCTACCATTAAACCTTTATTGTATAGCCTGGCCATTGAGGAAGCTGGTTTTACCCCAAATACTACTGTATATGATGAACAACAGAGTTTTGGAGCATATGGAATGGTTCCGGCCACTTCAAAATCTTGTACTGGTGCTGCCATGCCAATGGCTGAAGCACTGGCATTTTCAAGAAATTGCGCCACAGCCTATATCATGAAACAACTGGACGGAAAAGGGGGCAATACTGCTGCCAAACGTTTTGTTGATTTTCTGAATAATAAATGCGGACTGCAAACAAAAATAGACCCGCACCCTTCTATTGCAATCGGTGCCTGCGAAATTTCACTGTACGAAATGTTACAGGCTTACAGTATGATGCCCGGAAGGGGATTTAATGTAAAACCATTGTATATCAACCGGATAGAAGATAAAAATGGTAATACACTTTCCACATTTGCTCCTCAGAGAAAAGAAGTAATCAACGATGTAACTGCTTATTCAGTTATTAAAATGATGCAGGAAGTTACCAGGATTGGTACTGCAAGGGGTATCTGGAATTATGATGTTAAAGGCGAAATTGCTGGTAAAACCGGTACCACCAACGACAATAGTGATGCCTGGTTTATGGGTTATACCCCCCAGTTATTAGGCGGCGTTTGGGTGGGTTGTGATGACCGATTTATCCGGTTTAGTAAGGACGACTTAAACGGTCAGGGTGCCAGGGCTGCCATGCCTATCTGGGCCTATTTTTATGAAAAAGTGTTGAAAGACCCCAATATACTGGGTATTGACCCTAATGCAGGTTTTGTAAAACCTGATGTAATGCCCAATGATATCAATTTTGACAATTTAAATAATAATATACCACCCCTGGGTGCAGAGGGTGAAGATATGGGTAACGGAGCAGCACAGGATTATGTACCGTCTGATATTAAACCGGAAGATTTAGCGCCTGAATCCCAGATTCCGGATAAAGAAATGCCCACTGAATCAAAACAACCGGTTAAAAATACAGAACCAAAATCCCAGACACAACCTGGAAATAAACCTCCATCACAAGGCCAGCCTAAAGCAGTGATGCCTAAAAAGCCGGGAAACTGATAAATTTACGGTTGTAATATATATAGGTAATAGCAATTACCCATTCTTTCCCGTAAGCATGGGTACAAAAGAGAATAAATCAAACAGCTCTTCCGAATAGCTGCCATCCTCTTTTTTGGTGATGCGGATCATCCTTTGAGAACTGCCTTCATCCACAGGAATAATCATCATTCCTCCGGTTTTAAGCTGTTCCACCAGTTTGGGAGGAATAAAGGGAGCTGCTGCTGTGATAATTATTTTATCAAAAGGGGCAAAACTGGGTATACCTTCAAAACCATCCCCGTAAAAAAATTTAATATTGGGATATTTGGGTTTAAAATAATAATTCCGTTGCGCCTCAAATAATTTTTTTTGCCTTTCAATGGTAAAGACCCTGGCTCCCATTTCTGCCAGTACAGTTGCCTGATAAATACTGCCCGTTCCAATCTCCAGTACTTTCTCATTTTTTTTAACCTGTATCAGTTGCGACTGATAAGCAACCGTATAAGGTTGTGATATGGTCTGCCCCTCCCCTATAGGAAAAGCCCTGTCTTCATAAGCTATTTTATCAAAAGCCGAATCGAGAAAATAATGCCTGGGAACCGAATTAATGGCATCCAGTACTTTATCATCAGTAATACCCTTGGTTTTTAACAGGCTAACCAATTGCTTACGCATCCCCTTATGCTGATATGTATCTTCGTACTTCCTCATAAACAATACAAATCTAACAGTATAAGGGAATGACTGAAACTAAAAAACAGGATTGTGTATAGAAAAAAATAGTACCAAAAGTTTTACAAGTCTTACTTATTGCAAAACAATTATATCATAAATAATGTAATTGAAAGTTGACAAAAATCATATCAGCAGGTATATATAGTCATTAAATGGTTCTTTAAGAAGGCAGTAAATTTAGTACTCATAATTTTATGTTTTCTTCTTATGGAATCTTTGTATTATATCAAGTTTTTTTTAACCGCTTGCAAGTCCAGGATTCCCCTCAAAACTATATTTCCAAATGAAAAAACTTTTATGGCTCTTAGCAGCCTTCACAATGCCTTTATGTGCATTGGCAAATGATGCAGATCTGAACATCCCGGAATCCATCAAAAGCCACCACATCCTGTATTATGGATTCCTCATTACAATTTTTGGTATTTTATTCGGACTGAACCAGTTTCTAAAAGTAAAGAAACTGAAAGCGCATCATTCCATGCTGGAAATTGCAGATGTTATTTACTCAACCTGTAAAGCATATTTAACGCAGCAGGGTAAATTTCTCGCCATTCTTTTTGTGTTTATTGGTGCTGCCGTTGCCGGCTATTTTGGCTTTCTGGCCAAAGATGATAATGGCAATGCGGCTTTTAGCGCCTGGGGCGTGCTGCTTATTTTAAGCTGGACAATCGTCGGAATTTTAGGTTCTTATGCCGTTGCAGCTTTCGGAATAAGAATGAATACCCTGGCCAATGCCCGAATGGCATTTGCATCTTTGAAGAAAAGGCCATTGCATCTGTTAAATATACCATTGGATGCTGGTATGGGTATTGGTATTGTTCTGATTTGTGTTGAGCTGACCATGATGCTCATTATCCTGTTACTGGTTCCAGGTAAACTGGCTGGTGCCTGTTTTATTGGTTTTGCCATTGGTGAATCCCTCGGTGCTTCCGTATTACGTATTGCAGGTGGTATCTTTACAAAAATTGCTGACATTGGGTCCGACCTGATGAAAGTGGTATTTAAAATAGATGAAGATGATCCACGTAATCCGGGAGTAATTGCAGATTGCACCGGCGATAATGCTGGAGACAGTGTAGGGCCAACTGCTGATGGTTTTGAAACCTATGGCGTAACCGGTGTGGCTCTGATTTCTTTTATATTATTAGGTGTTACTGCCGGCCCAGATATCCAGGTTCAGCTGCTTGTATGGATATTCGTAATGAGAATCCTGATGATCCTCACCTCCCTGATGGCATTTTATATCAATAAATTCATTTCCAATATCAGTTATAAAAATGCGGAAGAACTGGATTTTGAAATCCCTTTAACCAGGCTGGTTTGGATTACTTCCATTCTTTCCATCGTAGTAACATTTATAGCCAGTTATTTCCTGATTCCGGATATGAAAGGCAATACCAATCTCTGGTGGATACTTTCCTGTATCATCAGTTGCGGTACCCTTGGTGCAGCACTTATCCCTGAACTGATTAAATTATTTACCTCACCACATTCCACCCATGTGCAGGAAGTGGTAAAAGCTGGTAAGGAAGGGGGAGCTTCCCTGGTAATACTTTCCGGATTTGTTGCCGGTAACTTCAGCGCATTCTGGCTGGGTATCAATTTTGTTGGGCTGATGTTCTTTGCTTACCTGGCTAGTACATTCGGTTTAAGTGAAATTATGATCTACCCTTCCATTTTTGCTTTCGGACTGGTTGCTTTCGGTATGCTGGGAATGGGGCCTGTTACCATTGCGGTAGACAGTTATGGCCCTGTTACTGATAATGCCCAATCCGTATATGAATTGTCACTGATTGAAAGTATACCTGATATTGATGCTGAAATTGAAAGAGATTTCGGTTTCAAACCTGATTGGGAAAAAGCTAAATATTACCTGGAAGCAAATGATGAAGCTGGAAATACATTTAAAGCAACTGCAAAACCTGTTTTAATAGGTACAGCAGTGGTGGGTGCAACTACCATGATATTTTCCCTGATCCTTTTAATTCAGAAAACCCTGCATGTAGATCCGGTTACCATTCTTAACCTGTTAAATCCTTATACCATCCTTGGATTTATAGCTGGTGGTGCTGTCATTTACTGGTTTACAGGTGCTGCTACACAGGCAGTTAGCGCTGGTGCTTACAGGGCAGTTGAATTTATCAAGAAAAATATCAACCTGGACCCCAATGCTCCTAAAAAAGCAGATATCGCTAAATCTGTGGAAGTAGTTAAGATTTGTACCCAGTTTGCCCAAAAAGGGATGTTTAATATTTTCATCGCCATCTTCTTCTTTGCACTGGCTTTCGCCTGCCTTTCATCACCAGCAAGTATTGGTGGAAATATGGCAGTCGACTTTTTCATCAGTTACCTGATCGCAATTGCTGTATTTGGTTTGTTCCAGGCTATTTTCATGGCCAATGCAGGTGGTTGCTGGGATAATGCCAAAAAAGTGGTGGAAGTTGATTTAAGGGCAAAAGGTACTGAACTGCATGCAGCTACAGTAGTGGGTGATACAGTTGGAGATCCTTTCAAAGACACTTCTTCCGTAGCACTGAACCCCATTATTAAATTCACAACACTGTTCGGTCTGCTCGCAATGGAAATTTCCATTTCTGAAACTTTCAGAAATGTAGCGCCTTATGTAGGGCTTGTTTTCTTAGCCATTGCACTGACTTTCGTTTGGAGATCTTTTTATAAAATGAGAATTGATAAATAGATTCACCCATCAAAAAGCCCCGGTAGCATTATACTACCGGGGCTTTTTTTATAGCTTATGTGCGCCTATTTCAATTTCATATCTTCAATAATCCCTTTAATTTTATCTTTCAGCAGCGCATATTTTTCATCAAATTCATCTTTACTGTATAACTCGGTCTTTACACTGAAATAGAATTTTATTTTAGGCTCTGTCCCGGAAGGCCTGGCTGAAATCTTAGACCCGTCTTCAGTAATAAATTGCAATACATTACTTTTTGGCAGCTCAATTGTAAAACTTTCTCCTGTCTGCAGGTTCTTTCCAACAGAAAGTTCATAATCCAGTAAATGGACCACTTTACTGCCATTTATTGTTACAGGCGGATTGCTGCGGTAACCTTCCATCATATCTGCAATCTCTTTCTGACCATTCATTCCTTTCTTGGTAATACTGATCAGGTTTTCATAATAGAATCCATATTGAATATAGAGTTCTATCAGCTTATCAAAGAGTGATCTTCCATTGGCTTTTTCATAAGCTGCCATTTCACACAATAGCGCAACCGCACTAACCGAATCTTTATCCCTTACTTTATCCCCAATCATTAAACCAAAGCTTTCCTCTCCGCCCACAATATAATTTTCTTTACCCTCTTTTTCTTTAATCAGGGAAGCAATCCATTTAAATCCGGTGAGTACATTATAACAGGAGAGGTTATTTGCTGCAGCCACATTATTAATCATTGCCGTAGTTACAATGGTGGTAATCACCATATCATTGGGTAAGGCAATCCCCTTATTTTTACGGGCTTCAATAATATAGGCAAAAGCCAGTACAGCAGTCTGGTTACCATTCATCAGCACCCATTCGCCTTTATGATTTTTTACACCAATACCCACCCTGTCTGCATCCGGGTCTGTACCCAGCAAAATATCTGCATCCAGTGTTTTTGCTTTATGCAGGCCAATGGCCATGGTTTCACTTTCTTCGGGATTGGGGTAGGCTACCGTAGGGAAATTACCATCTGGCGTAGCCTGCTCTTCCACAATATGTACATTGGTAAATCCGAACGCTTTTAATACCTGCGGCACCAGCATGATACCACTGCCATGAATGGGCGTATATACAATCTTAAGATCATGCTCCCTGGCAATCACTTCAGGATAAATACTCAATCCCTTTACCATGTCAATATACTGGTCGTCCATATCCTTTCCAATAATGGTAATATGGTTTTCACCGCCGCTGAATTTAACATCATCCACACTGGAAATAGCTTCCACTTCTGTAATTACATTTACATCATGGGGTGGAACCAATTGGGCACCATCATCCCAGTATGCTTTATACCCGTTATATTCTTTGGGGTTATGTGATGCGGTACATACAACACCCCCTTTACAACCCAATGTCCGGATAGCAAAGCTTAATTCAGGTGTTGGTCTTAATGCCTCAAATAAGAAAACCTTTATATCGTTTGCTGCAAAAACATTGGCCGTGGTTTCAGCAAAAAAGCGACTGTTATTTCTGCTATCATGCGCAATGGCTACTTTAATGACCTCACCTGGGAAGTTTTTCTTTAAATAGTTGGCAAATCCCTGTGTGGCCATCCCAACTGTATATTTATTCATACGGTTAGTACCTACACCCATAATTCCCCTTAATCCCCCGGTACCAAATTCCAGACTCCGGTAAAAAGATTCTTCCAGTTCCCCGGGATTGGATTCCTGCAATTTTTTAATGGCAGTTTTAGTGGCTTCATCATAATTTCCATTCAGCCACACATTCACTTTTTCAGATATAGCAGCGTCCATTGTTTACATTTTAAGGTTTAATATTTCTTTTTATATCCTGTACGTTTTACTAATGCAGTTCCAAAATAAATTTAAATAATATAAGCTCCTTTCACTTCTTCTCCTTCAACCATCACCTGTATATGGTCCTGTAAAGTTGTGGCCATAGATAGGCCAACATAATCAGGTTTTACAGGATATAACTTATGCATTCTTTCTACCAGTACCAGTGTCTGAATACTTTTAGGATAAAAATTCAGTAAAGGTTTCAACACATATAACAGCGTTTTACCACTATTGGCCACATCATCCACCACAATAATGCGCTTATTATTAAAATCAATTTCTTTGCTTAATACCACATCGGAAGGTAAATCCTTATTCAGTGAAGCCGATATGATCTGAAATGGCTTTTTGAGATAATTTTTAAGGTATCCCCCTATTTTTTCAGCAATCACCATTCCGTGATGCAAAACTCCGATAATTATTAATTCTTCCGGTTCACCTTCCTGGTGTTCGGCTATTTCCAAAGCGAGCCTGTGCAATTTAAAGGTCGCTTCTTCAGCTGTTAAGATATATTTCTTTTCCCCCATACACTTATTTACTTCAAAGTAACAACAAAGCATTCAACTGAACAACTCATGCCTTTTTAAACGAATGACTTATCTTAGCATCATAACTGTTTGCTTATGCAATTTATACCACAAATTCTGTTTGCCTTACTCACAACTGCCGCCATTTTTCTGTTTGTTAAAAATATTACTGAAATTAAAAAAAATATTCTATCGGGGAGAGATGAAGATTTAACTGATCATCCTGCTTTAAGATGGAAAAATGTATTATTACTGGCACTCGGACAGAAAAAAATGTTTAAAAATCCATTGGTAGCGCTGATGCACCTGGTGGTGTATGGAGGGTTTATTATTATTAATATTGAAGTGCTGGAAATAGTGCTGGATGGCTTACTGGGCACGCACCGTTTATTTGCTGCTTTTTTGGGTAATGTTTATCCCTGGCTGATCAATGCATTTGAATGCCTGGCTGTTCTGGTGATGATCGTTTGTGCCGTTTTTTTAATCAGGAGAAATATACTGAAACTGAAAAGATTTGCCAGCAACGACCTGAACGGATGGCCAAGGTCTGATGCGAATTATATTCTCTGTACAGAAATTATTTTAATGTTACTTTTTTTAAAAATGAATGCCAGTGACACTTTGCTGCAAAGCAGGGGTTATGGCCATTATGCAGCACATATTACAGGTAATTTCTGCTGTTCTGCCTTTATGCACCCTATTTTAAATCATTTCAGCAGCGGCATGCTGGTATTCACAGAAAGATGCTGCTGGTGGCTGCATATTACCGGAATATTTGCTTTTTTAAACTACCTGCCCTATTCCAAACACCTGCATATTTTACTCGCTTTCCCCAATGCTTATTATGCCAGGCTGGAAACCCAGGGTAAAATGGCCAATATGCCGGAGATCCAGCAGGAAGTATTATATGCCATGCAACCGGAACTGGCACCTGCTGCTGATACTGTACCCGAAAACCCTAAAAAGTTTGGTGCCAAAGATATTACAGACCTGAGCTGGAAGAACCTGATGGATGCATACAGCTGCACTGAATGCGGAAGATGCACCGCTGCCTGTCCGGCTAATCTGACTGGTAAATTATTAAGCCCGCGTGCTATTATGATGAAAACGCGCGACCGGATGGAAGAAGCCGGCAAATCCCGCAAAGCAAACAACCAGGGCGACCAATCAGGTAAAACCCTGCTGAGGGATTATATTACGGAAGAAGAACTGAGGGCCTGTACTACCTGTAATGCCTGTGTGGAACAATGCCCGGTAAGTATTTCCCCACTGGACATTATATTGCAATTGCGCCGCTACCTGGTAATGGAAGAAAGCAGTGCCCCGCAGGAATGGAATGCCATGTTCAGTAATATTGAAAACAATTTTGCTCCCTGGAAATTTGCACCGGACGACCGGGATCAATGGATCAATGAAACTGCTTAAATAATTATTAAAGTAAAAAAAGAATGTATGAAGGTCAATACAATGGCAGAGATGATGCAGAATGGAGAAACACCTGAAATTTTATTCTGGGTGGGATGTGCTGGCAGTTTCGATGCCCGTGCCCAAAAAATCACAAAGGCATTTGCTTCCATATTATCTAAAGTGGGTATTAAATATGCTATTTTAGGCAAGGAAGAAGCCTGCACCGGAGATCCTGCCCGCAGGGCCGGTAATGAATTTCTTTTTCAGATGATGGCTTATAATAATATCCAGATCCTGAATGGGTATGGCATTAAAAAAATTGTCACTACCTGCCCGCATTGCTTTAATACCTTAAAAAATGAATATCCTGCACTGGGTGGCAGTTATGAAGTGCTGCATCACAGTTCTTATCTGGAACAACTGATAGCTGATGGTAAAATAGTATTAAAGGAAGAACATCCTTTTAAAGCTAAAAATATTACCTACCATGATAGTTGCTACCTGGGCCGGGCTAACCATATTTATGAAGCACCCAGGCATGTACTGGAAGCATTGAAAACAGAGCTGGTAGAAATGAAACGCTGCAAAAGCAATGGATTATGCTGCGGTGCCGGTGGTGCCCAGATGTTTAAAGAAGATGAACCCGGCACTACCAGGATCAATCTGGAAAGAACGGAAGAAGTTTTGCAAACAGGTGCCGGTATCATTGCAGCCGCCTGCCCTTTTTGCAATACAATGATCCTGGATGGGGTAAAAAACAAGGAAAAAGAAAACGAAGTGTCTGTTTTGGATATCGCGGAATTAATAGAACAATCTATGCTCTAATTATGTTTAAAAATATCAACTGGAAAAGGTTTTTAGTGGCAATGCTGGTTCTTTGCCCGCTGTTAATGATCATAGACATCGCTTACGATGCTATTTTTAAAACAATAGTGTGGAATCAAATATTTGCTGCAGATAACCTGTTTTTCAAAATTGCTGCGGCAATGGTAGGTTCCTATTTTTATGCGACTTATAACAGTATTAAATCCGATAAATAAAAAGAATACCGGAAATTTGCAGTTTCGCTAATAAAATTAAATAATAGAAATGAATCTGGAATATCAACAAATAATACCCGAAGACTTTAACAGCAATGCCAAAGTCTGGATCTATCAGAGTAACCGTTTATTAGGTATTGCAGAAGCTTTACAACTCGAAATGATGCTGAACGATTTTGTTTCGGCATGGGAAAGCCATGGGGCTGCAGTAAAAGGCTATGCCAACCTTCTATTCGGGCAATTTATTGTATTTATGGCTGATGATACCGAAGCTAAAATCTGCGGCAGGAGTATCGATTCTGTGGCAAGATTTATACAGGAAGTAGAAAAACATCTATCCATCAGTTTAATGGACCGCCATGCGCTTGCCTTTGTGGTAAAAGATAAAATTCAACTGCTTCCTTTATCTCAGTTGAAATACAGTGTTGAAAACGGGTTCATCACACCGGATACCCTCTATTTCAATAATATGGTTACAGATAAACAGTCTTTATTAACCAACTGGCTGATTCCGGTAAAAGAGAGCTGGTTGGCTGCCAGGATTCCCGCATTACAGCATTCTTAATTTAACATTTTATAGTCAGGACTCCTACTCAACTTATTATGTATATCATTTACGGAATACTGAATTGTAATTCAGTAAAAAAAGCGCTGGATTGGCTCGATGCGCATCAGGTCTCCTATCATTTTCATAATTACAAAAAAGAAGGGATTACTGCTGAACGTTTAAAGAACTGGAGCAGCCAAAAGGGTTGGCAATTATTCCTGAATAAAAAAGGCACCACCTGGAAAGCCCTGCATCCGGATATTCAGGCTGCCACCACAACCGAAAGAAAAGCCATTGCCTTAATGGTTCAAAACCCCAGTATGATCAAAAGGCCGGTGATTGAACTCGAAGGGAAGATAATAACAGTAGGTTTTGATGCGGCCCAGTATGAATCTATATTTTGAAAATAATCTGCCAAATACAATTCTTTCAAAAATTATAATAATCAGTGCATGATTTAAATAAAAAAGCAGAGGACGTCAATATTAACAGCCTCTGCTTTTTTATTTATGGGGTACCGTAGTCCGTCAACCTGTGCCTAATTCAGTAACTGTTTCAGCTTTACAGCTAATTCATCCCCATGTAAATTTCGGGCAACTATTTTACCATTGGGGTCCACCAAAATATTCTGCGGTATACTTTCAATCTTATACAATTGTGCCACTGCATTGTTCCAGTATTTCAGGTCACTCACATGGGTCCATTCCAGTTTATCTGCAGCAATCGCCTGTAACCAGTTATCTCTCTGCTGATCAAGTGATACACTCAATACTGTAAAGTTCTTGCCTTTAAACTGCTGGTAAGCAGCAACAACATTGGGGTTCTCCATCCTGCAGGGCCTGCACCAGCTGGCCCAGAAATCCACCAATACATACTTCCCCCTGAAAGAGGATAAGGAAACCGGATGGTTAGCGGTATCATTCTGCGTAAAATCAACTGCACTGGATCCTATCCCACCCACTTTGGAATCATTGATCTTTTTCTGTATAAAATCAGCATAAATTCCTTTCTGTGCTGCTGGCAATAATTTATTGTAACGGGCTTCCAGGTCTGCCGGACTTTCAAATAAATCATTAAACCCGGCCAGCACAAAGGGTGCTACCGGAGATGCCGGTTTTTCTTTAATAAATTTATCCAGATTGGTGATCAGTATATTTCTGTACACACTAATCATAGAATCTCTTTTAACACCTGTTTTTTCCGCATTGATCGATTTAACCAGTCCCTCCAGATGCGCTTTATGGGCGTCAATACTTTTCTGATAAATTACAAAATCATCATTCAATTTAGACCCTTTCACAGCCAGTGATTTCATGGCAGTTGCATCCCCTGTAACTGTCATATTTTCATTGCCTATAAAGACAGTCAGTTCTTCCTTATAGCCGATAAATCCGATTTTATAAATACTCTCATACTGAAACTTACCGGTCAGGCTGAATGCCCCCTTTACAGCATAATCCTGGGCAATCGTATTGCCGTCAGATACATTGCTTAAAAAAACCAGGGTACTGTCCTTTAATCCATTAATATTCCCTTTAAGCGAAAACCCAGTCTGAGCACTGATGGCTACAGGCAATAACAGAAATAATACTATTTTTTTCATATTTACTTTGAATGACGTTTTTTTAATATCTCCTCCACATCCTGCAATTTATATCCTTTAAAGTTAAGTAATACCAAATAATGGAACATCAGGTCTGCCGCTTCATTTAAAAACAAGTCTTCGTTATTGTCTTTTGCTTCAATTACCAGTTCCACGGCTTCTTCCCCAACTTTTTGTGCTACTTTATTAATCCCTTTTGCGGTTAACCTGGCCACATAACTTTCATCCGGAGAGGCTTTTCTCCGCAATGCAATCACTTCTTCCAGGTAATACAGAAAATCATTACTGTGATTTTTTTCACTCCAGCAGGTATCTGCACCTGTATGGCAAACCGGGCCCAAAGGATGTGCTTTGATCAGTAAGGTATCCTGGTCGCAATCCACTGCAATGGATTTTAATTCCAGAAAATGGCCACTTTCCTCCCCCTTGGTCCATAAACGGTTCTTACTCCTGCTGAAAAAAGTTACTTTCCCGGTTTCCTGTGTTTTCATAAATGCTTCCTCATTCATAAAACCCAGCATCAGTACTTTTTGGGTATTATAATCCTGTATAATGGCAGGAACCAATCCGTCACTGTATTTTTTAAAATCTATATGCATCTGTCCTTTGTTTTAAATCCTAATATGTATCTTATGGCTGTAAAGATATTCTTTCAGGTCCTGAATTTCAATTTCTTTGAAGTGAAATATACTGGCTGCCAGTGCTGCATCGGCATTGGCCTGCTCAAATACATCTTTAAAGTGCTGCATATTGCCGCCTCCGCCACTGGCAATGACAGGTACAGACAATTCCTCACTTAGCTTTTTGGTAATATCCAGGGCAAACCCCTGTTTGGTGCCATCATGGTTCATAGAAGTCAGCAAAATTTCTCCGGCTCCCAATGCTACAGCCTGCCTGGCCCAATCTTCACACTTTGCTTCTGTTTTAGTCCGCCCCCCATTCAGGTATACATACCATTCACCATCCTCCTCTTTACGGGTATCAATGGCCAACACCACAAACTGACTGCCAAATTCTTTGGCCAGGTCTGCAATCAACTGCGGATTTTTAAAAGCTGCCGTATTGATGGATACTTTATCTGCCCCGGATTTTAATAAAACCGAAGCATCTTCCACAGAACTTACACCTCCCCCCACTGTAAAAGGTATATTAATATGCCTGGCAATTCTTTTAACCAGCTCACTCAGTGTTTTTCTTTTTTCAACAGTAGCCGTAATGTCTAAAAATACCAGTTCATCAGCACCCTGCTGCGCATACAAAGCACCCAGTTCAACCGGATCACCGGCATCCCTTAAATCCACAAAATTGGTTCCTTTTACAGTCCGCCCATCCTTAATATCCAGACAGGGTATTATTCTCTTGGCCAAACCTCCCCGGGTTTCCAATGCAGTAAACTGTAAAACAGGTATTGAAAATAGTCTATTAAACATGGTATTGTATTTTTTTCAGGTCAGGTATGGCAATCCTGCCCTCATAAATGGCTTTTCCAACAATGGCAGCAGCACAACCTATCTGCTGCAATGCTTCCAGATCAGGCAGACTGGCTACTCCACCGCTTGCAATAAAATACAAAGAGGGGAACCTGTTAATAATATTTTTATATAACTCAATAGATGGGCCCTCCAGTTTGCCATCCTTGCTTACATCGGTACAGAATATTTTGGTAATACCATGACTTATATATTTTTCAATAAAATCATAGATCCAGATATCCGTTGTTTCCAACCAGCCGCCCACGGCTATTTTTTCATCTTTTACATCAGCCCCCAATAAAAACTTATCTGCCCCAAATGCCTGCAGCCAGCTCAGAAATGTAGCTTCATCCTTTACCGCAATACTGCCCACAGTTGCCAGTGCCGCACCGGAATTAAATACAATCTGTACATCAGCAGCAGTTTTAATACCACCCCCAAAATCTATTTCCAATTTTGTCTTTGCAGCAATGGTTTCCAATACTTTCCAGTTTTTTACAGCCCCGGCTTTTGCCCCATCCAGGTCTACCAGGTGCAAACGGTGTAGTCCTGCATCTTCAAATGCTTTTGCTACTTCCAGCGGATGCTCATTGTACACTTTTTTTTGCTGGTAATCCCCCTGGGTAAGCCTTACACATTTACCGTCAATTATATCTATTGCCGGAATAATGGCAAACCCCTTTGTACCTGCATCAGGTTGCTCCTGTTTATTATCCGATAAATTCAAAGTCTTTAAAATTTAGTTTTTTTAATGTTAATTGCCTCCTGTCAGATTTCCCCTTTTATTGTCCCCCTTATATCAGCAAATATCCGGTAGCTCTATAAAATTCTTCAGGATCTGTTCTCCCGCTTTTGCACTTTTTTCAGCATGAAACTGCACCCCATAAAAGTTGTTTGTATGGATGGCAGCTGCATAGGGCTGTATATAATCAGTAGTAGCAATGGCATGTACTGTCAGTGGCACATAATAACTGTGTACAAAATAACAATAACTGTTTTCCGGCAATCCTTTCATCAGGGGAGATTTCAGTCCACTGATGGTATTCCACCCTATCTGCGGCACTTTCAACCCATTAACAGATACAAATTTTTTAACCGGTTCTTCAAATACACCCAGGCAGGGGGTATCATTTTCTTCACTGTATTTACATAACAGCTGCATGCCTACACAAATACCCAATACAGGTTGCTGCAATTTTTTAATCAGTTGATCCAGATTGGCTTCCCTTAAGCTGTTCATGGCACTGCTCGCTTCTCCCACACCCGGAAAAATTACTTTATCTGCAGCCAGTATTTCTTCATGGTTATCTGTTACGATTGCTTCAATCCCGATACGTTCCAGTGCAAATAATACACTCTGAATATTTCCGGCATTATATTTTATGATTACAATTTTCATTTTCTATCTGTACATTTGTTCGGAAAATTTAAGCGGAAGTAGCTCACCTGGTAGAGCGACAGCTTCCCAAGCTGTAGGTAGCGAGTTCGAGTCTCGTCTTCCGCTCATTATTGTAAAATACTTTCTAAAAAATGCTGTGTTTCCAACACGGCATTTTTTGTTTGCTCCAGTGCTTTAATATACGCACTGCCAATAATGGCTCCATTGGAAAACCGGGAGACAGATTCAAAGGTTGCTTTGTCTTTAATGCCAAAACCAACCAGTACCGGATTGTTTAGTTTCATGGATTGTAACCGCTGCAGATAAGTGGCCACTGCATCAAAATCTTTTTCACTGCCTGTTGTGGCAGAGGAACTTACTGCATATAAAAAGCCGGAACTTAATGTATCTAATTTTCTTAACCTTGCTGTTGAGGTTTCCGGTGTAACCAGGAATATAAAATCCAATCCGTATTGTTGAATCACCGCTCCATATTCTGTTTCAAATTCATATTCCGGAAGGTCGGGCAATATCAATCCATCCACTCCTACTGCAGCGGCATCCCTGCAAAATGCTTCAAACCCGTATTGTAATACCGGGTTCATATAACCCATTAATATTACCGGCACTTTAATTTGTGCCCGCATCCCTTTCAGCTGCTCAAATAAGGTTTTAATGGTCATTCCATTTTCCAGCGCCACTAAACTGCTGGCCTGTATTACAGAACCATCTGCCAGCGGATCACTGTAAGGCATGCCCAGTTCAATAATATCTGCGCCGTTTGCTTCCAATGCCTGCATCAGTGATAAGGTACTGTTCAATGCAGGATAACCTGCCGTAACATATACATTCAATACTTTTTGCTGTTTATTCGTAAACAATGCTTTAATCCTGCTCATTCATTAACTTCTTTAAACTTAATATATTGGGTATCAGCCTATTTTTTCCGTAAAATGTGCGCTGTTCATATAAGTGGAGAGGTCTTTATCACCTCTTCCGCTTAAACATAATACGATAATATCGTCTTTTTTAAAGGGCATCTGGTGCAAAGCTGCCAGGGCATGTGCACTTTCCAATGCAGGTATTATGCCTTCCAGTCTGGACAATTCAAAAGCGGCATCCAATGCTTCCTGGTCGGTTGCGCTCAGAAAAATACCCCTTCCGCTTTCAAATAAATTCGCATGTAATGGCCCCACACCCGGATAATCCAACCCGGCTGAAATACTATGGGGTTCCACTATCTGACCATCCTCTGTTTGCATCACAAAACTTTTACTGCCATGCAGTATTCCCGGTTTCCCCAACTGGGTAGTTGCCGCACTCATGCCGCTATGTACACCGCAACCGGCAGCTTCCACTGCTACCAGTTTTACATCCATTTCATCCAGATAATGATAAAAAGCACCCGCTGCATTGCTACCCCCACCCACACAGGCAAAAACATAATCCGGATTTTCCCTGCCGGTTTTCTCTTTCAGCTGCCATTTCACTTCTTCAGAAATCACACTCTGAAAACGGGCTACCATATCCGGATAAGGATGCGGGCCTACCACACTTCCAATAATATAATGGGTATCCTGCGGATGGTTGATCCAGTCACGGATGGCTTCATTGGTGGCATCCTTTAATGTTTTACTGCCACTGGTAGCAGGTATTACAGTAGCCCCCAGCATTTTCATTCTTGCAACATTCGGTGCCTGCCGCTCAATATCTTTTTCACCCATATACACAATACATTCCAATCCCTTGAGCGCACATACTGTTGCTGTCGCCACTCCATGCTGCCCTGCACCGGTTTCTGCAATGATCCGATGTTTTCCTAATCGTTGTGCCAGTAAAATCTGGCCGATCGTATTATTGATTTTATGGGCACCGGTATGACAAAGGTCTTCCCGCTTTAAATAAATCCGGGTATGGTGCAGGTCGCTCAGCCTTCCCGCATAATATAAGGGAGTTGGCCTTCCTGCAAAATCTTTCAGTAAGTCATTCAGTTCCTGCTGAAAAGAAGGATCATACATGATCTCCATGTATTTTTCCTGTAATTCCTGCACATTCTGATGCAGCATTTCAGGAATATAAGCACCTCCGAATTTTCCGTAATAACCCTGAACATCGGGTTTTTGAAATGTAATTGTTGCCATCTTTTAATTTACGCTGTTTCAATTTTGAATAGATGGCTTGTACACAACAAGGCCATCACTGTCATCTATCCCTATTACCTGCCGGCGCTTATAACCAATTCTGTAATTGGCAATTTTGTCAACCGTATTATTGTAGTTGTATTCCACATTGATTTCTCCCACTTTTTGCATCAGCCCGTCTCTGTTATACAGGATCTGCAGGTTCCCTATTTTGTTAATTTTTCCATCATAGGTATAAGAAAGGTGTACATCACTGATACTGTCTAAATCTCCTTTAAAATTCCGGACCACTCTCACATTACCCACCATCGAAACCTTTCTGTTGTAATCGTTGGTAACAGCACCATTCGACAATATGCCGTAATCTGCCAGCTTTCCTTCATTGGAAATGGTTACATAAAACTGGGTGGAAGTAAATGCTACTGAATATTTCCCCTCCTGGGAAACATAAAAAGTAGTTCTTAAATAGGTGGTGGATACAGGAACAGGTGATGGGTTCTGCAAATAAGCAGGTGCAGAAGCCGTTACCGGGTTATGATCATAATTATCTGTATTCTTCGTATTATCAGTGTTATAATCCACCGGATTTGATTTACCCGGATTATTGGTATAATTAACCGGTGTGCTGCTGCTACGAACAGGATTGCTGTTATTATTATTTCCCGAAAATGGGGCCTGATATGGAGTGCTATCTATAGAAACATTCTGCTTCCCGATAACCGCATTGGAGGGTTCTAAAATGATGGAATCTTTGGGTATTGGAATAAATATTTTAGGAGACCCTTTGGCTGCTGTAAAAGTACCTTTTTTAATGTCCTGCGATTTAAGGTTCAGTTTACTGGAAGGTAATCCATAGGTTCTGATGGGGTCCGGAGCCATTGCTGCCGTATCTGCAAAATCTATCGGACTTAATGTCTGCTGTCCACCAACAGGAACGGCACCGGCACCGGGTGCCCCCAGATTGCCATTCATATTTTCTGTTCCTGCAGGTAAACTATAATTGGATAGATAATAATTCGGATTACTGTATGTAGATCCCCCGGTATTTGCACCTGTATAAACAGGAATATTGGGGTTGGGGGTACTGTAATTGGATAAATTGGAGCTCAGGCTTCCATTTACATTGATCCCGGGTCCGGGATTAATCACTGTACCGGTATTGGAATTATCCGGCACATAATTGGCCGGATTGGTCAAAGCCGGGTTTGATATAACCGGAGGGCCATTCAACTCAATGCCATTATCAGCAACCGTATTATCCGCCTGTACCATTGGGGCCAATATGGTTTCCTGCCCTTTTTTGGGTAATAAAGTACCTGTGGCAAACAACTGCCCGTGCAAATTGGTTTTAATCTTTTCGCTGTTCACCCTGGGAATCAAAGAAAATGTATCTACTCCATCCTGCGGTGTGATGCCATAATAAGGCCTGCTGGATAAAGTGGTAAATACATTGATACTTTCTAAAGATGGATAAGGCCATTGCAATTTTGCAGGTTTAACTTTCGCAGGCTTAATATCCATCACTTTTTCAGGTACAGTAATAACCGGTTCTTCTTTGATGACAGGGGTAAAAATCAGGGGTTTCCCATTAACAGGCACATTGGTGCCGGTAATAATCTGGGATTGGGCATGTATGGATGCACAAAAACTCAAACCAACTATGAAAAGATACACCTGCTTCATAATCAGCTTGATTTGAGTTTTGTTACAAAATTTTTCACTTTTTCCATATCTTTTATACCCGGACTTAATTCAAATTTACTATTGATATCTATTGAAAAAAGGTCTTTGGCTACCGGATCTGCAGCAAAATCCTTTAGATTGTCCATATCATCGGGCTGTATGCCTCCGCTTAAGAAAAAGGGCTTCCGGATATTTAATCCTTTCAGCATCTGCCAGTTAAACTTCTTCCCGGTTCCCCCATATCCCACTCCTTCCGTATCAAATAAAAACATATCCACCACATCCTTATAATCCTTTATTTTCCATAAAATATTATCCTGCTCACTGATCCGGAACGCTTTTACCGTGGTGATATATTCCGATATCCTTTCACATTGCCTGGGTGTTTCATCACCATGTAACTGTACCAGGTATAACCCACAATCATCAACAACCCTCAAAATTTCATCTGTCTCCGCATTTACAAATACCCCCACTTTATTGATATGCCCTTTCGTTTTCTTAACACTCGAAGCCGGTACATGTTTAAACAGGTACCTCGGGCTTTTTGGATAAAAAATAAATCCGCAGAATTCCACTCCCATTTCGTCCAGTTGCTGAACCTGGTCCATATCTGTCATTCCGCAGACTTTTATCCTCATACCAACTTTGTTTTTAATTGTTGTACAAAATCGGCAAATGCAACCGCGGGTTTTGGATGCTTCATAAAATTCTCCCCAATTAAAAACCCCCTGAACCCTGCATGATGCAAAGTTACGATTGTATCTACGTTACTGATCCCACTTTCTGCAATGGCAGGCATATATCCAGGTATCTTTTCCAATAATGCCAGTGACGTATTAATATCCACTTCAAAGGTTTTCAGGTTCCGGTTATTAATTCCTACCATATCCACTTCGGCACATATATGCCCCAACTCCTCTTCATTATGAATTTCCAGCAATACCTCCATTCCTAAACGCCGGGACAGGCCTGCAAATTGTTTAACGGTAGCCGGACTTAAACAAGCTGCAATTAATAAGATCACATCTGCGCCGATCGACTTCGCTTCAAGGATCTGGTATTCGTCAATCATAAAATCCTTCCGAAGCAAGGGAACCTGGTTAAACCTGGCTTCTTCCAAATCTTCCATGGTACCACCAAAAAAGGTTTCATCCGTTAATACCGAAATACCGGAAGCTGCTGTTGCATAGGCTGCTGTTACTTCTTTTACCGTGGCCGTATCATTGATCACCCCTTTAGACGGGGACTTTCTTTTATATTCTGCAATAATCCCTGTTCTGTCGCAATCCGTTAAAAATTGCTTGAGGGAGAGGCAATCCCGACTGAAATAGTCCGTTTTCTCCATGGCTGCCACACTTTTTTTCAACTTTCTGCCATGGACTTCCACCTGCTTATGCACTACTATTTTATCCAATATATTCATAACTTAACTGGTTTAGGTATCGCCTAACACTTTTACAAAATCCGTTCCATTTATTGCAATGCCATTAATTTTTGCAGGCACTGGAGAGCTTTGCCCCCATCCAGGCTATCCACTGCGGCATTATAGGCATTTTCATAGGTTTTATAGGCGCCGGTGCAATGCAGTGCAATGGCTGCATTGGCCAAAACCACGGCATTCTGGGCATAAGTCCCTTCCCCCTTTATAATCCTGGAAAATAACCGGGCAGCTTCTTCTACCGTATTTCCCCCATAAATATCTTCAGCCATCACCATCCTTTTGCCAATCTGTTCCGGTGTCATGATCCTTTCCCCTTCATTGGTAATCACTTTGGTATCCCCTGTCAGGGATATTTCATCATAGCCGTCCAGGCTGTGGATAATGGTAAATGCTTTTCCTGATAACTGTAACAGGTAATTGTAGATCCTGGCCATTTCCAGGTTATACACCCCTACCAGCTGATAGGCCGGAAATGCAGGATTTACCATCGGCCCCAGCATATTGAAGAAAGTCCGGATACCCAGGTTTCTCCTTAATGCACCCACTGTTTTTAAGGCCGGATGAAACATCGGGGCATGTAAAAAACAGATATTGGCTTCATCAATTTCACGTTTCAGGAGCTCATTGTCATTTTTAAATTTATATCCCAGCTGTTCCATTACATTGGATGCCCCGCTTACAGAAGTTGCCCCGTAATTACCATGCTTGGCTACTTTTTGCCCGGCTCCTGCCACAATAAAACAGGATAAGGTGGAGATATTAAACGTATTTTTTCCATCTCCCCCGGTTCCCACTATATCTACTGTTGGGTATCCGTTCAGGTCAACCTTTACACATAATTCCAGCAAAGCATCCCTGAATCCCTGTAATTCTTCAATAGTAATACTCCGCATCAAAAAAACGGTAACAAAGGAAGTCACTTCATGTTCATTATACACCCCTCTGGATATACTGATCAAAGTATCAAAAGCCTGCTGACGGCTCAGGGATTTATGTTCAAATAAATACTGTAATATTTTTTTCATGTTGCTGCTATAAAAAAATTAGAAATTTAAATGGATAACCAGTTGCGCATGATTTTCTCCCCATCTGGTGTTAATACACTTTCCGGATGAAACTGTACACCCTGTACATCATATTTTTTATGCTGTAAAGCCATAATAAACCCATGTTCATCCTTTGCGGTAATGTCCAGTTCCTCCGGAAAATCAATATCACTCACCACCCAGCTATGATACCGGCCTACTTCCAGCTCATAAGGCAGGTCTTCAAACAGGCTTTTACTCCCGTATTTTGAAGAAAAACCGCTGTTCACCAGCGTAATGGGTGTTGCAATTCCATGGTACACTTCTTTCAGGTTGACCAATGTTCCCCCAAATGCCTGTCCAATGGCCTGGTGCCCCAGACAAACCCCCAGGATGGACTTGGTGGCTGCATATTCCTTAATCAGGGGCAATAACAATCCGGCTTCTTCCGGTATACCCGGACCAGGCGATAAAATAATTTTATCGTAGGCTTTTACTTTTTCCAGTGGTATTTCATCATTCCGGTAGACCTCTACTTTCTGATGCATAATTTTTTCTACCAGGTGTACCAGGTTATAGGTAAAAGAATCGTAATTATCGAAGACTAATATTTTCATAAGCGATGAACCCTTGGGTAATTTTTTATTGTGTAATCAGTTTAAAACAGAACCTTGATATAACGATCAACTTAAAGCGACTCTGCAATTCCGATGGCTTTTTTTAATGCCCCCAGTTTATTGTTTACTTCCTGCAATTCACTTTCCGGATTACTGGCAGCTACTATTCCTGCACCTGCCTGGTAGGTAAGGGTATTATTCCTGCTCAGAAAAGTCCTGATCATAATCGCATGGTTACAAGTGCCATCAAATCCCATAAAACCCAGTGCCCCGCCATAATAACTTCTGGCAGTAGGTTCATACTGGTCAATCAGCTCCATCGCTTTAAACTTAGGAGCCCCGCTTAAGGTGCCTGCCGGAAATGTCTTGGCCAGTAATAGAAAAGGATTGGTTCCTTCGGGTACATGCCCGGTTACTTCACTTACCAGGTGTATTACGTGACTGTAATAATGTACCTGTTTAAAATAATTCACTTTCACTTCATCACATAAACGGCTCAGGTCATTCCTTGCCAGGTCTACCAGCATTACATGCTCAGCATTTTCTTTTGCATCCAGCAATAACTTTTTGGTTTCAGCTTCATCAATGGCATCATTGCCACTTCTTTTATAGGTTCCTGCAATGGGATGCACTACGGCCTGATTGTTCTTAATAATCAGCTGGCTTTCCGGTGAGGATCCAATCAGTTTATAGTCTCCGTAATCAAAGAAAAATAAATAAGGGGAAGGGTTTACATTTCTCAATGCGCGGTACACATTAAATTCATCCCCTGTAAATTGCTGCTGAAAGCGCCTGCTCAATACAATCTGAAATACATCTCCCCTCAAACAACTGCTGATGCCTTTTTTGACCATTTCCACATAATCTGCATCGGCCATATTCAGCAACTCTTCTCCTTTTTTGGCAAAAGGAAACAGGGGTACATCCTTACTCTTAATTAAACTTTCCACTACCTGTATATCACTTTCCAGACCCTGTACTTTATTCTCACATAAAAACAATTCATCCTTAAAATGATTGATGGCAATTACATACTGGTATAAGCGGTAACGCATCAACGGAATAACAGGGTGCTGTGCATCGGGTTGATGTAAATGAATGGTATCAAAAAACTGCACCGCATCATAGGTTGCATAGCCATACAGCCCCTGTGCGAATTTCATTTCTTTTTCTTCCACCGGTGCTGCTTCAAAGCGCTGCATAAAATTCCATAACAAACCGGGTACTTCCTGCACATTTTTCACTACAATATGTTCCGGTTTCTGTGCCGGCAACTTAAATTCAATACTATCCGTAGAAGTGATTTCCATCCCGGCTATCGCATTGATACAAATAAAACTGTAGCTGTTATCTGCCACATGATTGTCGGTACTTTCCAGTAATATGGTATCCCGGAAACGGTCCCTGATTCTTAAGTAAATCCCAACCGGCGTATGTATATCAGCCAGCATTTTCTTTACCTTGGTTTCTATTACTATTTTTTTCATAAGCCTGAACCCAATGGGTTATATTTTATATGATCGATTGCTGCAAAACAAAAACCCCGACAATTTCTTATCGGGGTTCTGAATATATTCAAATCATACTGGCGTGCCACTACAATCCCCGACTGAGGTTTGTATGCCACCACCAATTGATATTTTGAATCTTGTTGTTCATTGCCGCACAAAGATGAAACATCATTTTTAAATAAGCAAATAAAATTTTTTTACGCATTATATACATAATTTTCGTTTACTGTCTTACTGTGCAGCTTCAATAGATGCCGCATATTTTGCATATAATTTTCTGCTGATGGACAAACTATTGCCCACTGGTTTTGCCGGGTATTTGTTTTTGGCATCCGACCAGTTCTCTTCAAAATCAATAATTTTTTTCATGAGTGCTTTATCATCAAACACGGTATTTTGTGCTGCTGCTTTCTCTACTGCAGTAACAAACAATTGCCACCTGCCACCATAATAATCCTTCATCAATCCACCAATGGAACGGTTGGCATAATCGGTCAGTTCCCTGCCTTTTTCTCCCCAAACCGTAACAATCCTGCGGGCATCATTTTCATAATAATCCTTTTCTTTTTCATCCACTGCAAAAGATTTAGCCGTTTCAATCCAGTCGCCCAGCAGCATGTTTTTATTGGATGCCAGTAAATCATCCATATCACTGATCAGCCCAATCAGCGCTTTACCACAGCTATCCAGTTGTTTCAGGTCTTTATTGTTATACGCTTTGGTAAAAGCATTCCGCACCTGTACAAAATAATTGCCCAACACCTGTTTACCCGTATTCACCACATCATAATCATATACATCGGTTGTCTTACCCTTTGCACTATTGAGTAATTTCCAGGCTTTCAGTAATGTTTTGTTATCATAAGAAATCCTGGGGTTGGTCGTCCAGCTTTGAAACCCATTCAGCACCGGCCTTGAATTGGTGAGATTAGATTGTCCCAGCCCGGCATTATCGGAGTAAGTGGTATGCAGTAAAATATTCCAAGCTTTCAGGGCATTGCTATCTGCAGATCCATAACGCCTGGCTGCCCAGTCACTCATCCATTTGTCAGTATCCACCGGGCCGCTGCTCCAGGCTTTATCCAGTACATATTCATATACTACCGGGTTAATCCCAAATCCTTCCAGTGTAGAACCCAGACCCCATAAATTCTTACCCCCGTTATGAAAAGTATTTTCCATCCTGCGTTCTATTTCCGGGATATTACCAGTCATCATGGTATTGCCGCCAAAATTGCCCAGGTAGCACCATAAATAAGGCTGTCCATAAAAAGATTCTGTTTTTTTCCATACTTCGGTATTGTCGCAGAAATAATCCAGCAGTATCATTTTATCCTGAGGTACAGCCCGCAGGAAAGCTTTAATTCGTTCATTAGTCCATTGTTTCTGCTGGTAATAAAAAATCCAGGTCATCTGTAACCATTGTGCAGCCGTATCCACATTCGTCATGGAATGATAAATGGTTTTGGAAACACTGGCCAGGTAATCCGGTTCCCAGCTGGGTGGGGTTACTTCATTAAACGGATCGGTACCATAAATATGGTCCGTACCAAATAATTTGGTCTGTTCCTCCAGAAAAGCTTTCTGAATAGGTATAAACAATGAATCAAAAGGATCTAAAAAATAACTCTGGTATTGTTTAGAAAAAGATCCCCATTCCCCCAGGGAAGTAATTTTTGCATTCGGGTACTTTGTCTTCAGTACTTCCGGCACATGTCCCGCAAAAGCTGGAAGCACCGGCTTCATGGATAATTCTCTTTCCCTTTTCACAATCAGTTTCTGCAGTTCCAGCTGGTTATCCAACCATGACTGTGGCAGGGGTCCCTCCCATTTATCAATATTCGCCATCCGGTGCCAGGGCAGGTAAGCAGGGCCGGTAAAAAAGCTGCGGATCTGCTGATCATTCAGCCCGAATTTCTTCCATACTTTATACCATACAAACTCCTCACCGGTAATCGCCAGTGGCAGGTTTACCCCATTCAGCGCCATCCAGTCGATAAAACGTTCCCAATCCTTCCATTTCCACCAGGGCATGGTATATCCAAAAGTGCAGTAATTTAAAAAGAAGCGGTTTTTACACCTGGCTTCCACATGCACCGGTTTCAGTATCAGGGGCATTTTTACAGGCAGGAAAATACTGTCTTTGGCATACCAGGAAACAGAAGTTTTGCAAGTATATTTCAGGTAATAATTAAACCCAACTGCCATGGAATTGGCACTGTTACCACGGATCACCAGTTTCCCGTTTCTGCTTTCCAGCTCAAATACATCATTGGCAGTATCCGCCTTCAGTTTTTCAAAAATAATTTTACCCGCATAAGCTGGGGCTATTCTTTTGGCGAGGGATTGAGACGCTTTGATATCGGCGGACTGAGCACTGGCAAAACAGCAGGCAAATAAGGCAGGCAGGAGCAAACAATATTTCATAGTTCGGTATTTATAAAATGGGGCTCAAATTACGCATTTTTCTTTTTCCCTTTTTGTTTGCGCTTCACCCATTCCATCACAACATAGATAAGCGAAAGGACAAGTATCGAAATACTGATCCCGATCATTTCTTCTTTGGATAAATTGGAAAGTATCCAGATTATAATCACTGAAGCCAATAGTGGAATTATCAATCCCCCAGGTACAGTAAATGTTTTCTCTGTAACTACTGATTGCTTATACCGCAGCCTGATAGTCGCAAGCACTACCCCCAGATAAATTAACAAAGTAGAAGCACTGGCCAGAATAGCCAATTGCTGTAAAGTACCGATCACCGCCAATATATAACCAATACTGGCATATACGATTATAGCCATATAAGGCGTGAAATAGGCAGGGTGTACCCTTCCTAAAATAGCAGGAAAGATACCATCCCTTGCACCTGCAAACAGCACACGCGGAACAGACATTATTTCCCCGCTAAGGGATCCCAACATAGAAAATGCCACTCCAATGGTAATCAGGGTAATCCCAATTACTCCAAAAAGCCTTTTAGAAACTTCAGATATTGGTGCATCTTTATATCGCATTAACTCGTTCCCTAATATGCCTTGTGAGACCAACTGAATAGAAACATACAAAACCAATATAAACAGCAGTCCCGATAAAATTCCAAGGGGTACTACTTTAGCAGGATTTTTTATTTCTCCGCTGGTACTGATAGCTGTCTCAATACCTGTAAACGTAAAAAATAAAATAAGAGTGGTAGCACCAATATCATTAAAAGTAAATGTACTTTTCCATAGAAGATTAGCTGCAACGATATGATTTACCCCAAAACCAATAATCAGCAGCAACGGAATTAATTTGGCTAAAGTGGTAATAATGATAAATCTAATACCATCCTTTGTGCCACGGATATTAATAAAAGCCAGTCCGCCGAATAAAACCAGTAAAAATAAAGCGCGCATTATTCCAGAGCCTATTACCGGAAAAAAATAACCGATGGTTTGAGTTAATCCATTAGCAATGGTAGCATCCGAAAAAATGGCTGACCCAAACCAGAATATATTATTAGCCATAAAACCAGCAAAAGGGCCAAATGCGGATTCTATATAGACATAAGTGCCACCCGTACCGGTAACTTTTGATCCCACTTCTGCAAAACACAACCCAATTAAAAAAATCAGTATCCCGCAAATAAAGAAACAGATAATGGCAGCAGCCCCTACATGTTCCGCAACCAATGCCGGCAAGACAAATATGCCCGTCCCGATTGTAATATTCACCACTGTACAAGCCAGCGCAAAAACACCAATTGTTCGTTTCAGTTCTGCACCGGTTTGAGGTTCTGCCATTGTATTGACTATTGAATTAACAAGTTAAGGTGTAAACTTATTAATTTACAGCAATGCCATTCATTTTTTGTTTTATGGATGGGACATTAAATTAATTTAGGTGAAGGTATCAGAAATAGGATCGCTTTATTGTTATACAAGTTGTACATTGCAGGTATTCCCTTAATATAAACCGTTTATATCCACGAAGATTGTCGGGATAATTATTTTCTATTTCAGATAACTTTAGCATAAGCTTTTAATTTCTGTATTAATAAAACTCTTTTGATTAATACAGCACTTTCATAACAAGCAGCATATTTTTCTAACTTTTCCCAATTAATAATGACATTTAATTCATTACTATTTAGCCGCAATCCTTCAATATCTGACATTGTCTTGATACCTGGTGATAAATACAGTAAATCAAGGATAGCCTTTTCCGGCTCTGCCATTAATACTGGAAAACTGTTTCTGCGAATTACATGATAACCAAAAAATACAGAAGGCTTAATATTCCGGTAATAAAAACTACCTGAAGTAGTTTCATACATAATTGTCTTTCGGGTAGTGATATTCTGAATAGTATAAACCCCTTCCGGTATTAAATTATAATGAGAAAGTGCAGATTCAAGTGAAATATAAGAAGGCTTATACAGGCAATTACTAATCCGGTAGCGCAACAAATCATCCATAACAATATCAGAAAAAAGATACCACTTGTTTACCAACTTTTGTAAATACCCTTTTTGTTGCCATTCTACTAAACGCCTGCTGTCAAAGTCAGGGTATATTTTAGCAATATCCCCAATAGAGAATACAGCAAAATCATAAATTGCTTCCCTGAACTGATTGTAAGTCACTTTATTTCTTATTATTGTTAATAATAACAAATTTAAGAAATAAAATTAATTCTTCTACTAAGAATTTAAATGAAAACCCCCACAGCTGTGAAACGAACGTTTTAACAATTTTCTATATACTATATACAAATGTTCAAAAGAATTACGTCTGCCCGATATTAGCTGAAAGTTGTTCAAATGCCGATTGCTCATCCGTCCGCCAGCATAGCAGTAAACCAAATGTTGAACTAAACCAATTACAAATAGAATTACAGGTAGAGAAAATTGCAGGCAACATTGTCATAAAGTAATAAGCTAACAGCATTGCTCCAAGTATTGTCCCAAGTTGCCTCGTCAGTGATATTAATAATCCCAAGGTTTTTTCGCAGCTGGGTTTTCTTTTATTACCGGGAGTTCAATTTTGCATAAAATTCCAACAATAAGTACAGCTAAACAATATGCTATTGTTGTTATAAGCCCACTTGAGTCATAGTGAATACAATATTTGTATGGTCCCCAGAATAAATAATTTGTTATTGTCAATAATATTATTGCTAATGAGATAAACAGCATTTTCATGTTTAATATGCTATGTATGCTATTTTTTGTCAAATAAAATATTATGTAACAAAGCAGAAATGTTGGTATAGAATACAACCCTCCACAAAAAATAAGAATTTCCATAAATAAAATCACACCAACGCCTTCTATTTTTCCTTTTACTCCAAAAAAGGTAAATATGAATATAATCAAAGGGGCAATAACTACTGTCAAAGCCCATACTTTTAAAGGATAATATTTATTTATGTTTCTTATCATTTTTATTTTCTAAAATATTAAAGCATATTAATGTTGGGAGAACTTTTTGCCACTAATATCAGATTATTTTCGAAGGTTGAAAAATAGACTTCCATTTGTCAGAACATCCAGGGATTGAAATTACTGTTGAAATTAAGAACTAAAGTCCGATGTTGTTGTGTCTGCCTGATCCAAAGCTGAACAAAGAAAAAATGCTGATGGCAACAACATCTGTCTAGCTTTTGCGAACAGCTAAGTTGTGTTCCGTATCATTTATAGTTTTCTAGTGCAGATTTCACATTCTCGTTCCATGTTTCACATAGATTTGTTACCGCGGCAATTGCTTGTTCCGTCGCTATCGTCTTCAAAGCGTGGACACATTTTCTTAATGTAGATTCTAATTCGTCATCCTAAGGTCTGTAAATTCCTCCCTCTTGAGTGATCAATAATGAATAAAATTATTTCGCTGAAACCTTCGCCACAGCTCAATTTAAAGTAGCAAGACCGCCAACATAAAGCAAATGCAATTGCTGGCTGCATGTTCATTTTTTATTTGTAAATATATGCTCTATAACCAGTCGTCCAAAATTGGTCTGTTGAAATCCATCTTGGAGTAATGATTGAACTGTCTTGTTTAAATGAAATTATTGGGTTAAGGCAACCATGTTTTCCATTCCCAGGCATTCTTTCGATATTTGATATGTATTTAGTTTTGTTTTTAGAAGGTATGTATACAGCCCAATCATATCCGTTTGTAATTTGAGCAGAATCACCCATGTTATTATAAATAACAGTGGTGTCATTTATAATAGTATATATGTATCCAAAATTGCCGGTATCTTTAGTTATCAAAAACGTATCAATTGGGCTTTGAAATGCAGTATTAATTTTATACTTTCTTAAAACTATTTTGTAAATATCGGTTGAATCAAAACCAACAAAAGCTAAATTTAGATATGTATTACTACAGAAATAATCGCAACTAAAAAAAGATAACATCAATATCCCAATAAATAGTTTGAATAATAGTCTCATATAAAAAATATTTTAAAATTCATACTAATGCTATCAACAAATTGCAGCCAACGGTTTCGGGCTTTGCATTCGGGCGGGTTACTGCCTTTCTACTATTTAGTCAGCCGCCATACTCAAAAGCAACTTCACCAATTTCTCCGCCAAATAGAAGTCGCTTTTCAACTCAAAACCCACAGTCTAAAATAATTGCAGCACTGGTTAAGTACAACATGGGACTTCATCGTTGGCACTGCGTGCCCGACGAAGTCTTATTTGTTAGCTGCCGCTTTTAATTGTATCATAAAGAGGCTGTCCAATTTTTTTTACGACCAACGTTATTTTATTGGAATAATCTGAGTCTTCAAATTCAAATTCAATATCACTACCAATTAACTTTGTATTAATTTGTCTTGTCAGATATTTTAAATTCGTATATTCTGTTTTCTTATCAGTCCAGCAAATTGCAAATGGAGAAAGCAGTCTTGTTTTACCTAACATTTTTGTTTTCCCAACGACAATTAGTTTGTCATTTAAAACATAAAGATCTGCAATATTGAACGAATATAATGTCTTCATCGGGTCAATGTTAAAGGTCTTTGTTTTCTTCATCATGTCATATCCTTTAAACCAAACTGTTGTATTCAAAAATTGTCCTTTAACATTTGTTGGAAGTTGTGCAACTATGCTTTGTGTTATTTTTTCTATTGTTTTAAAGTAAGAGAGAAAGAAAATAATAGGAAAACTCAACACAGTCAAAAGCAATATGATATAAAGTATCGTCCCCATAAAGTGATAGCTAACGTTTCCGGGCTTGGCGAAGGTGGCGATTTTCAAGATAAAGTGAGTCATTAATTAAAAAATAAATTTAAAGTTTCAAATTTGAAGTAAATATGAATTTTTTATTACTTCATTTATAGGATTTTTTGGAGGTGCCAACTATCCACCAAAAAAAGTCTGTCTTATACTCTTTACATCTTTCCCGTTAACAAATAACTTTTTAAAAGAAGATGTGCCTAATGGCTTGTAATATAACCCACACCAAATTCTCCCAAATTTACAGCAATAAGAGTACCATTTGCAAATTGATATTGAAAATTTGAATTATCATAGAATTTTTCAATTTTGATTTTATCTGCGCATACCGAAAAAATAAATTCCTTATCAGTTGCCCTTTTCAATTCATACCAAACAGAACTGTAAATGTCGGGAATTGAAGATTCTTTGAAATCATTCAAAGAGTAATTTTAAATAATAGCAGCATTATTGTCAAATAACTTCTCATAATTATGTATTTAAAATAAGGCGCAACTTCACTGCCATAGTTTTTTGGGACGGCATTAGAATTCCGTAAGCAGAGAACCAATTTTATTCGTTTAGTTTATCAATATCGTTGTCTGTCAGGTTTTGAATATTTTGCGTTATTTTTTCAATGTTCCAATTCCACCACTGAAGTGCTAATAATTTTGCAATTGTTGACTCGGAAAAACGCTTTTTAATTTCATTTGCAGGATTCCCGCCTACAATTGAATAGGGTTCCACATCCTTAATCACTGTAGAATTTGTCGCAATAATTGCCCCGTCACCAATTGTTACACCAGCCATAATTGTTGCATTATACCCAATCCAAACATCATTCCCAATATTGATGTCACCTTTTTGCGGATATACTTTGTTATCCATTGCATGTTCCCAGCCATTTCCAAAAATTGCAAAAGGATATGCTGTAAATGATTTTGTCAAATGATTTGCTCCATTCATGATAAATTTCACATCAGAGGCAATCATACAAAACTTTCCAATAATTAATTTATCACCAATAAAATCAAAATGATATTTTACATTCTTTTCAAAATTTTCAACATTTTCGAAATCATCGTAATAGGTGTAGTCTCCCACAATAATGTTCGGATTTTTTACAACATTCTTTAAAAAACAAAGCCTGTCATAATTGTCAAGTGGGAATTTAATATCCTTATCTGGTCCTGTCATAAAATTTATATCTGTTATGAGTTCGCTTTTATTTGCTATATGTCAGGATATTTGTGACTTGCAAATGTGCATGCGAGGCGTTGGCTTATTTCTTTTTCAACTTCTTTGTTTCTTTCAGGAGTTTCTTGTCTTCCGATTTTACTTTTCGTTCAATTTTTTTGATATCTTCCTCTGCCGGTAAATTTTCTGGTTTAATTCCGCTTTTAAGTAGTAGCCCTCTTACGTCTTGATTATTTTTTACATGTTCATTTGTAATTGCATTTTCTGATTTCAGGTCCCCCTTGCGAATATTTACATTGGTCAACTCGTTAGCGAAATCTTTGGCCTTAATGGTTATTGTCGGTAAGAAGTCTGCAAGTGGTCTGCTGTCAGGAATGCCCAATCTTGCTTTCATGTCTAATGTTGTCTTGTCGCCGAATAGTGCTTGGTCACCCTTGCTTCTTATTCTGGCAAAACCTGCATTGTCTATCCCTTTTTGAAAAATAAGTCCAGATAATTCTTTCTCTGAAATAGTTAACTTTTCTCTTGCTTGTAATCGTTCCCATTCCTTAAGATGTTGTTCAAGTAGTTCCTGTTTTCTTGTCTGAACTGCGAAATAGCTCATTGCAAATGCAATCTCATCTTTACGAGGGTCGCCGTTTTGAGCAATGAGATAACAGGCATACCTTGTGAGCATGATGTCCTCAATTTCTCTTTTAGCTCCCGAACCTAAGTCAACCATTTTCCTGACGTCAAGAAAATGGTCTGATACTTCCTGTTTTGCATTGGTACTGGCTATTTTTGCTTTATCAATAACCTTTATAAAATTCTCCCATTTTGAATAGCCTAAGAGTTCCTGCAAGTCTCTTGCGAACCAATACTCAACACCATCTGTTTCATTTACCGCTAATTCAAAACTGCTATGAAGCTGTGATATTATTTCCCTTTTCATTACTTAATTAATATTCACAAATTTAGTCATTATCGAATCAAATACTGGAATATTTACAGTACACCATCTGTTTGCTTACTGCAAATGACTTTGTCTTTTCTTTGTTCATCATCCCACTTTTAGTGGTTGTTTATCAATAATAAAACTGAATAACTGTACCCCTTGGCTCCAGTGCCATTACAGCAACTTCATCGCTACTATGGGTACATCCGACGATTCTTATTACATCCCTCTACCTTGTGGTATGGTTAGGCAACAATGATGACCTTAAGTGTCTCTTACAGTTTCGGCAGCCCGCAATTGCGGTACTTCTTGTTGCAGCATTATGCACATTAATAAGGAAGCCTCTCACGTTTCGTATAAACGCCTGTGTAATGTTCTTGCCACCTCAATGCCGGAAGACCTGTAACCAGCAAACAGCCACCCGTTACAATTTGTCCTGCCTGTGGCGGAAAGAACTGCAGTTTTGTCTTCGACTTAGTTCCTTTCGACACGTCATCAGTGGTTCATTTACATTCAACTCCACTACACTTACCTGATGCCTTAAGACACCTTTTAACCCCAACGTTCAATACCTTACCCCTTTGAACAAAGCACCTTGGGGCGGTTTTTACACTCCCGCTGCAGGGCGTGTACGGCAGGCCGACTGCTATCATTTATACAATTGCGAAACAAGCATAAGGCAATTGTTTCTCGTGACACACTCCGCCCTGCAACTAAAGCCGATTGAAGAATTGATGCTGAAGTTAACAACTAAAAGCCAAATTCAATTCGGTCAAGCCCTATACTAGTTGATAGTATTACAGCAGCCGATTGCTATTCCCTCTACCAGCCATGCGGCAAACCTTTTGTTGGTGGCAATACAACTTAAGTTAGAATTCATCTTCGTAGATAAATTTATCACTCAAGCTCTTGGATTCAGATTTTGTGATTACTCCTTTTGTCGTTAGCCTTTCAATAATCAAGTCGCATATCAATTGGGCAATCTCCAAGTCAATTTCGCCAGGTATAGGAAGAAAGTTAGAGAAAAAAGTGAATGGAGATAGGCGTCGTTGTCTGTGGACCTCTCTTTCAAATTCGCCACTTTCTTCTATTTGTTTAATTTCTTTCTCCATTTCATAGCTACTCACAGTTACTCTGCCTTTTAACCTTCTTTGTAGATACCTAAATCTAGAAGTAAGAAAATTTATTAAATCGTCTTTCGAAAACGTAACTATCCTTTTATTGTTTATAATTTCATAATTTATATGATTTGCTTTCATCCATCTTATGAAAAGAGTAAAAATGTAATTTTGGGTAGACTCAAGCTTGTAGCTGCGTTTTATCTCTGCATCATATCTTTCTGAAGACTTAATTTTTAGCCATAACACTCCCATAAAAACAAGACTGAAAATCCAAACTATAGTAAATTCCTTGTTGCAGTTGTACAAGATTTTAAGAAGTGGGTGTTCTTTAACAACAGAAGGAAAGGCCCATAAAGCAGTTATAATTGTTGATGCTACTATACCAGTAATCTTCGGACTTGAATTTAGTTTGTGAAACGAATTGATACTGTCTTGTAATTTGACATTTAATGAAGAACTTTTCTTTTCTACAATTTCAGCGTATGTATCTTCCTTTTTTGTTATAGCCAATTCGGTCAATACCTTGGTCAATGCAGTTATGTCATTTTGAGTCGATAAAGAAACATTGGGATTTAACTTTTCTAAATAGTCAAGTGCGTCTTGAATTTCGAAAAAATAGGTTTTGTCTTGATCACTCTTAAATTCGCCTTTGTTCCTATCAGGATGCACCTCTTTGATTAAATTTTTTAATTCCTTTTTTACATCTTCAGTATCCTTTGTATCAAATTTGAAGTGTGCTATAATGTCATCTAAAGAGTCAAAGTTCATGGAGAATTTTTATTAGTTTAAGGTGTATCGCTGTATTGCCACCAACGTGCAGGGCTTTATGCAGGTTGGGAATTAGTATTCCGTCTGCCAGAAACCGCTACTGATTGAAAATATGTTTCTGAAGTTATATACAAAAGCTGATAGATATTCGTCTGCTGGAACTGAAGCTGGGATTTGCAAATAGCTGATATTATAAGATCAAGCCAACTTGCATAAAACCCAATATTGGCTGTAGCACTTCATTTCAGTAACTCGTCAATTTTATTTGTCAATGTAACTCTTGTGTCAGATTCAGGCATCTTATATTTTTCACTTTTTTTCCTTTCATTATCTCTGACCACAACAAAAAATGATTTTGTCGGTGTCGTCACTGTTATGTGATAAAACTTGTCGTGTGATTGTCCAGTTCCAGATTTGATAGGAACAGATACGTCGTCAAAATGTGTCGCCTTAATAAACTTCCACAATTCAGTCAAGTCAGAAGTGAAGGTTGTGTCTTTGGTGATTTTGTCACAGCCTTGAATAAGTTTAATGTTGCTTGTCCCGTTATGTGTCCATATTATAACACGAACGTAAACCTCCCATCAATACCGTTGATTTTAACCAAAAAAGTTTGCAATATTTTTCTTAAGGATTCTGCTGTTTCCAGTTCTGCGGTAGCAAGTTTCTAATCTGATTTATTGGGGTACCTGCTATTCGTGTGAGTATATCATTTAGCCATTCAAAAGGATTGACATTATAGTTTTTGCAACTTGCAAGTAATGAATAGATCATTGCTGCCCGCTGTGCTGCATCATGGCTTCCGGCAAATAAATAATTCTTCCTGCCCACATTATGTAAAGCTTTGCATAAAGTAGGTTATGCATAGTAAATGATTATGTAAAGTTCCAATTCTATTTAACTGATTTACACGACAGTTAGACCTTCAGACCTGCTTAATCCCTT
>Ga0364880_10038_pt2 | contig 88136 bp, 68 predicted proteins | sample ExccelJu500001D3_5_FD_206927 | JGI IMG/M metagenome (GOLD analysis project Ga0364880, IMG submission 206927) | Enriched cells from Trout Bog Lake Hypolimnion, Wisconsin, USA - BchlTB.July30.5000.01.D3 | ecosystem: Environmental > Aquatic > Freshwater > Lake > Hypolimnion/Profundal zone | place... | reverse complement strand
TTTTTCGCAATATTGAACAGCTTGTTTGCGGTGATCTTCAATGCCATTGGCTTTTTTACGTTCTTCAGTCATTTCATCTACACTGGTTTTGATGATTCCGATGCGGTCTGAAATTTCTTGTATCATCTCTATTTGCGTAGCTGAATTTTTAACGTATTCTTTTTCTGCAAAAATAGCTTTCAGTTTCACCACATTGTCGGTCAACAAGTTTTGGTAACGAATGGCTGTTGGAATGATATGATTGAGTGCGAGGTCTCCAATAACCCTTGATTCAATTTGAATTTTCTTGGTATAGGTTTCAAGGTAGATGGCATGACGGGCTTCTTGCTCGCGGCGGTTCATGATGCCTTGTTTTTCAAACAAATTGATGGTGGCATCAGTTGTATAGGCATCTAATGCTTGTGGAGTGGTTCTGATATTGCTTAATCCACGTTTTTCGGCTTCTGCCACCCATTCGTCTCCGTAACCATTGCCTTCAAACAAAATTTTCTTTGAAGATTTAATGTAAGAAACTAAAATTTGAAACAATGCTTCGTCTTTTTCAACTCCTTTTTCAATAAGGGCATCTACCTCTGCTTTGAATTTTACCAATTGATCAGCCATGATGGCGTTTAACACGGTCATTGGCCCAGCACAATTTGCAGATGATCCTACAGCCCTGAACTCAAACTTATTGCCAGTAAACGCAAATGGTGAGGTACGGTTACGGTCAGTATTGTCTAATAAAATGTCTGGAATTTTTCCGATACCTAATTTTAGGGCGGTCTTTTCATCAGGTGTCATTTTTCCTGATTTCACCTTTTTCTCTAGTTCTTCAAATACCTGAGTTAATTGAGAACCAATGAAAATAGACATGATGGCTGGTGGCGCTTCATTGGCACCTAAGCGGTGGTCATTGTTTGCAGATGCGATGCTTGCGCGCATTAAATCTGCATTGTCATGAACTGCTTTAATGGTGTTAATGAAGAAGGTTAAAAATTGCAAATTTGTTTTAGGTGTTTTGCCTGGGCTCAATAGGTTTTTGCCTGTGTTGGTTCCCATACTCCAGTTGTTGTGTTTTCCGCTTCCGTTTACACCTGCAAATGGTTTTTCATGCAATATCACCCTGAAATTATGGCGTCGGGCTACCTTTTCCATGATGTCCATTAACAATTGGTTATGGTCAACTGCTAAATTGCATTCTTCAAATACTGGTGCACATTCGAATTGATTGGGAGCCACCTCATTGTGACGCGTTTTAACTGGAACACCCAATAACCAGCACTCTGCTTCTAACTCGCGCATGAATGCTGCAGCACGGTCAGGAATACTTCCGAAATAATGGTCTTCTAGTTGTTGACCTTTTGCTGGTGAATGTCCAAATAGGGTGCGACCTGTCATGATTAAGTCGGGACGCGCATTGTATAAAGCGGTGTCAACCAAGAAATATTCTTGTTCCCAGCCTAGGGTAGCGGTTACTTTGGTGATGTTTTTGTCGAAATATTGTGCAACTGCTGTAGCAGATTTATCTAAACAATGCAAAGCCTTTAATAAAGGAGTTTTAAAATCTAGGGCCTCACCAGTATAGGATACGAATACGGTAGGAATACAAAGTGTTTTGCCAATGACAAAGGCAGGTGAGGTTGGATCCCAGGCGGTATATCCTCTTGCTTCGAATGTATTTCGGATGCCTCCATTTGGAAAGCTGGATGCATCTGGCTCTTGCTGTACCAATTGATCTCCACCGAAGGTTTCAATGGCGCGTCCATTTTCGGTAGGGGTAAAGAAGGCATCGTGTTTTTCAGCTGTTGTACCTGTTAATGGTTGGAACCAATGGGTATAATGCGTTACGCCCTTGGTTTTTGACCAGCTTTTCATGGAAGCTGCTACTTGGTCGGCCATTTTTCGGTCAATTTTGGTGCCGTTTTCGATAGCAGATAGCACACTGTTGTATGCCTCTTCAGATAAATATTCGCGCATGGCATCTTTACCAAAGATGTTTTTACCAAAATAATCTGAAACATTGTCAGATGGTAATTCAAATTGAACAGGCACTCTGTTGAATACCTTTTCTAATGCATTAATTCTGTGTGTAGCCATGTTTAGAAATTAATTTAGTTGTTAATAATTGTTAAGCAAAGTATTTAACATTTGGTAAGCAACAAGTTTAAAAATCGAAATAAAAATACACTTTTTACGTTTACCCCCTATAAAAATGAGGGGGTATGTGATAAAAAACATGAAATTTTAATGAATAGTAGGCAAATTTAAGGATAGTATTTGAAAAAACAGGGATTTCTGAAAAACGATTATTAACATAAGGTATTAGAAAACATTTTTAGAATTGGACTAGGAAATCTCAGGTATTTCAGCATCTTTGTATTCTATGATTCGGAGTTTTTTCAGAAAGCGTCAATTTTCTTTGATTTTTCATTTGGTTCTGTTGGGCCTTTTGGGGGCAATGGTGGCAAATGCACAAAATGAAGGAGTTTACCTTGCTAGCCTTTCGGGTTCTGAAATTGAACATGATACCACTACCTTAATTAACAGGTTAGGTTGGGCCATTGGCAATTCTTATGCAGATTCTATTCGATTAATTCCGGCTTATGAGACTTATTGTCAATGGGATACAACGGTAATTCACCCTTATCATTTTGATGATAAAGTGTATTTCGATACCACTCGTTTGGTATTGGTGGGTTCTACCTCTTCTAAATTTGTTATGCCTTGCCCTGGAAAAACGAATTCAAATTTTGGTCCAAGGCATAAACAGGCTCATTTTGGAGTGGACTTACACCTTTTAACTGGGGATACAGTGGTTGGGGCATTTGATGGGATGGTTAGAATTGCCAAACGCAATAAATCTTATGGCAATGTGGTGATTATCAGGCATGCCAATGGATTAGAGTCTATTTATGCACATCTTTCAAAAATATTAGTGGTACCCAATCAAATTATTTCTGCTGGGACACCTATTGGTTTAGGTGGAAATACGGGACATTCATTTGGGCCCCATTTGCATTTTGAATTGAGATATAAAGGGGAGCCACTTAACCCAAGTGATATTATTTCATTTGAAGACAAACGATTGATTTCGGATACCGCTACCTTGACCTACCAAAATTTTGAAGTTTACAATAGATTGTTGAAGGCTTACAATGCACGTTATAGCCGTTATGGTAAATTGGCGAAAGGTAAATTTGCCAACAACAGGTTGGCCAATAGCAGGTTAGCCAATGTTAAATTGAAAGGGAAATCTCAAACTGTAGCAAAAGTTTCTGCTTCAAATTCTGCTACTGCTACAGCTTCTGCTTCAAATTCTGCTGCTGCTACTACTTCAAATTCTGCTACTGCTTCAAACTCAAATTCAACTTTAAATTCTAAAAGTTCTAAAGCCACAACTGTTAAAACTACCTCAACTGCGGCTGCTTTTTGTACCGTTAAAAAAGGAGATACTGTTTATTCATTGGCGAAGAAATACCATACTACTCCTGAAAAACTTTTAAAACTCAACAATCTCAAAAGTTCAACTGTTCTTAAGGTTGGCAGTAAATTGAAGTGCGCATAACATTGAAACGCTGGCTTATTTTATTTTTCATTCCGGCCGCATTGGCGTTTTCGTGCAATACCAATGCACCTGCATCTGCCTCTGAGTTAAGGCGAGATACCTTACCCCAACCAAAAGCTCATTTAAGTGCAGCCGATAGCATACAGCTGTTATTGAATTCAAAAAACAATAAACTGATTATCAGGCGACTTGACAGCCTATTTGCCTATAAGTTTAAAAACAAAGGTTTTAATGGCAATTTATTAATTGCTAGAGATGGATTAATATTGTATAAAAAAGCTTGGGGTGTTAAGGACTTTAAAACCAAAGATGCTTTAGATATTGGTTCTGCTTTTCAATTGGGTTCTTCTTCAAAACCACTAACAGCACTTGCTGTAATCATTTTAAAAGAAAGAGGCTTATTGAATTATGACCAAACTGTAAATGACTTTTTTCCGGCCTTCCCCTATAAGGGGGTTACGATTCGACAATTATTGACACATCGCTCAGGATTACCCAATTATATGTATTTCTGCGACCAATTGTATTGTTGCCAAGATGTGCCCTTGACCAATGATAAGTTACTCGATTTAATGATTGAAAAACACCCCCCTAAATATTATCCACCCAATAAGAAATTTGAATATTGCAATACCAATTACAGTTTATTGGTAAATATTATTGAAAAGGTGAGCAAAAAGAAGTTTGGACAATTTATGCATGACGAAGTATTTGCGCCATTGCAAATGAACCATACATGGGTTTGTCAGGCAGATTCTAACAAGGCCCATAAAAACAAAACGATTGGTCATAAAGCGAACAGACAGCATTATTATGATGATTATTTAGATGGAATTCAGGGCGATAAGAATATTTTTACTACTGTGGATGATTTGTTTTTGTTTGACCAAGCCCTTTACCATGGAAAGTTAATCAGCGATTCTTCGCTTCAGTTGGCCTATACCGGTGCCAGCCATGAACACAATGGAAGGCGTAATTATGGTTTTGGGTGGAGAATGGTGGATGAACCCAATGGGGAAAAACTTATTTACCACAATGGATGGTGGCATGGGTACAACAATGTTTTCTTTAGGAGAATCAATGACAAAACTACCATCATTATTTTGAGCAATAAAATTACAGCTGGTGTGTACAATACTGAGGATGTAATGGATATTTTAGATGGTTCAAAAGGCGGAGATGTGATTGATGACAATGACAATTAAGCAATATTTGTACTATATTCGTACCAAATAAATATGACTCATATCAATTTTATAAAAAAATGAAAAGATTAGCCATTGCATTGCTCGCATTACCCTTGTTATTTTCTTGTGGAAAATCAGCTAAGGAAGAAGCACAACGAATTCAGGATAGTTTAAATAACAGCAACCATGCCTTGTCGGGCAAATTGGTTGAAAAAGACTCTACCATTGGTAGCTTCATTCATTCTTTTAACGTCATCCAGGACAATTTAGATGAAATTAAAAAGAAAGAAAACATTATTAATTCAGTTTCAAAGGATGGTGATGTTAAAAGCAAGGAAGAACAAATTGTGGCTGATATTCAATCTATTTATGATTTGATTGCCCAAAATAAACAACGCATTGCACGCATGAATGCTAAATTAAAAGGTGCAAATGTTAAAATTGAAGAATTACAAAAAATCATAGAACGCTTGAATGCGCAATTGGTTGAAAAAGACAATGAAATTGCTTCATTGAAGGCTTCATTGGAACAAAAGAATGTTGAATTGTCATCGGTAAAAACTGAATTGACTGAAACAAAACAAGAATCTGACCTGAAAACAGAAAAGCTCAATACTGCCTATTATGCGGTGGGTACTGTGAAAGAATTGATCAAACAAAACGTATTGACCAAAGATGGTGGCTTTATTGGCTTGGGTAAAACAACCAAAATGAAAGCTGATTTTAATACTTCTTATTTTACGAAGGCGGATGTAACTACCTTGAAAGAAATTACCTTGGCTTGTAAAAAGGCTAAATTGATGAGCACCAACCCTACCGATTCGTATAAATTTGAAGGGGAGCAAGGCAAGAATATTTCAAAATTGGTGATTACCAATCCTACTTCATTTTGGGCTACAGACCGTTATTTGGTTGTTATCATTGAATAATTAATCAGCAAACCTGGTTTCAAAATAAACGCTTATGGCCAAAACCTTCATTTTTTGCGCAGTTCTTTTTTTAATGGCACTTGGAGCATCGGCTTCGGGTGCCAAAAAATCTGACCAAGAAAAAAAGTTTGATTTGGCTATGAAATATGTTCATATTGAACATTATACTGAAGCATTGCCTATCATTAAAGATTTATATTCGGCTGACTCAACCAATGCCAACTTGAATTATTTGATGGGAGTTTGTTTGTTGGCGAACGGAAGTGATTTAAATAGGGCTTGCGTTTTATTAGAACGTGCAAAAAAAACTGCAACGAGTGAGTATGTTCCTAGCTTGTTTTCGGAACGAAGAACTCCAATTTATGCTTATTACTACCTAGGTGTATGTTATGCACAAATGAACCGGTGCCCGGATGCAAGTGCAGTATTGGTTAAATTCATTGGAATAATTGCAGATTCTACCAGCGAGTACGTGCAAAATTCGCAACAAAAATTAAAAGAATGCCAAGCCAAAGTTGCTGCCAATAGTCCGGCACATTTTGCTGCCCAAGACCCTATTTACGCGGTTCAAATTGGCGCATTCAAACAAAATTCACCTGATGTGAATTACCCTAAGTTTCCGAACCTGAAATGCTTTTTAGATAAGTCGGGTACAATCCGTTTTTTGGTTGGTAATGAAAAAATCAGGTCGAATGCGGAGACCTTGCTGGAAAACATTTTGAAATCTGGTTTAAAGGACGCTTTTATTGTGGACCTGAATGCGGTGGTTAAAAACAGTCAAGAAATTACGGAAGAAGTGAATACTACCGTACCTGCATCTCCGAGCAAAATGTGGGCTAAGATTGAATATAAAGTTCAATTGGGTGCTTACCGAACCGAAGAAAAGTTAAAGGATGATCAGGCGAATAAGTTTAAGAATGTAAAGGGTGTTGTTCCGGTTAACGATGGGTGGATGACCTTATTGACTTCGGGTAATTTCTCTAATTATCCTGAAGCTGCCAGGTATAGGAATTATATCAATGAGCTTGGATTTGAAGATGCCTTTATCATTGTTTTTAAGAATGGCGTAAAGATTAGTACCAAAGAAGCTGAAAAATATACCAGCAAGGACTTTTAACACAATATTTCAACATGAAATTACTGATTAAGTACCTCAAGGTTTATTGGCCTTTGATGACATTGGCTTTATTGCTGGCTACCATTAACCAATGCTTTTCATTGGCGGACCCTTATATTGGGGGTAAAATCTTAAGCCGATTTGCGCATTCTGCTCAAAATGGAGAAATTGACCATTCATTTGGGAAATTCGTCAGTCAGATTGTTTACTTACTGTTGGCTTCGATGGGGGTGGCGATGGTTTCTAGGATAGCTAAAAATTTTCAAGATTATTTTACCAATGTAATTATTCAGCGCACCGGTGCCCAAATGTACCGTGATGGTATTGAACATGCATTGGACCTTCCGTACCAAGACTTTGAAGACCAACGCAGCGGTGAAACCCTGGGGAAAATTCAGAAAATGCGGTCGGATAGTGAGAAGTTCATTACTTCTTTTGTGAATATTGTTTTTCAATCCCTTGTGGGTGTTGTATTTGTTGTGGTTTATGCCGTTCGGATTCATTGGGTAATCGCTCCCCTATTTTTGGCCATTGTTCCAATTTTAGGTGTGGTTAGTTCATTTTTGAGCAAAAAAATTAAGACTGTTTCGAAATCAATTTTGGGAGAAACCACTGCCTTGGCTGGTTCAACGACAGAATCGTTGCGCAATATTGAGTTGGTAAAAAGTTTGGGACTTACCAACCAAGAGGTGAAACGGTTGAATACGGTTACCGAAAACATTTTAAAGTTAGAACTGAAAAAAGTTAAATACATCAGGAGTTTGAGTTTTATACAGGGAACTACAGTTAATTTTTTAAGAACCTGCTTGGTTTTTATGCTGTATTTCTTGGTATTCAGAGGGAAAATTGATGTGGGACAGGTTTATACCCTGATGATTTATTCTTTCTTTATTTTTAATCCGTTGCAGGAGTTGGGGAATGTGATTTCGACCTACCGTGAGACACAGGCATCGCTGGCAAACTTTGAAGAGTTGATGAAGAAAAAAGGTGAACCAAGACCTGCTCAGCCTAAAAAATTAGATACGCTTTCAACCCTGACTTTTAAAGAAGTTGGCTTTAAGCACCAGACTGCAAGTTCGGCTGCGGTTAATGGCATTAGTTTTGAAATTGCTAAAGGAGAAACCATTGCGTTTGTTGGGCCTTCAGGTGCTGGGAAAACAACCTTGGTAAAACTATTGTTGGGATTATACCGACCTCAGCAAGGTGATGTTTATTACAACAATATTGCTGGATCAGAAATTGATATTTACGAATTGCGCAATCAAATTGGGTTTGTTTCTCAGGACACCCAATTGTTTTCAGGCACTATTAGGGATAACCTTTTATTTGTGAACCCCAATGCTACCGATGAACAATGTTTAAATGTGTTGAGACAAGCGGCTTGTAATAATTTGCTTGAAAGAGCAAGCAATGGCTTAGAAACCATTATAGGAGAAGGAGGAATTAAAGTTTCGGGTGGTGAAAAACAACGCCTTTCGATTGCGCGTGCCTTATTGAGAAATCCTCAGTTGGTTATTTTTGACGAGGCTACCTCTGCCTTGGATTCAATAACTGAAGAAGAAATTTCGAGTACCATCAGAGAAGTGTCTAAACAACGTTCACATATTACCATTATGATTGCGCATCGGTTGTCAACCATTATGCATTCGGATAAGATTTATGTTTTGGAACATGGGCAAATAACAGAGTCGGGCAAGCATGAAGAGTTAATTGCTCAGAAAGGCTTGTATTATGCGATGTGGAGACAACAAATTGGCGAAAGGGTGTAAGAAGGTTGGAGGTACTTGTTTCAACTAATAAAGGAGGTACTTTTTTCAACTAACAAGGGAGGTACTTGTTTCAATTAATAAAGGAGGTACTTCGCTCTGATTAACTTGAATTTCTGAATGTCGGCTTGCCAACTTTGTTTGATTTGAAACAAGCTTTGGTGATTGATGATTTGTTGTTTGAGTTCTGAATTTCCGGCAACGTTATTGAAAAAGGGTACAAAAAAGGATTTTTCTGAACCGTGGACTGCTTGGTAATGTTCATAGGCATCTGCCATCCAGTTGATATGGATGCCATCTCTTTTATTGACTGAGTCTATTAAATTAATGCCCATGCAAAGGGTATCTTTGTAGGGTGGGTATTGGCTACCTGGTCGTGAATGCGGTGTGAATTGATAATTACCACCTTGGTACCCAGGAAATCCGTAAGCGCAAAATGGTTTTTCTGTTCCTCTTCCAACGCTTACGACGGTGCCTTCAAACAATACCAAGGTTGGATACAGTTGAATGGAGGCTGTTGAGTTTAAGTTGGGGGAAGGAGGATATAACAAGGGAGGAAATGGCCCATTGCGATTGTAATTGACCATTGGGACTACCTTGAGGTGACAACTAATACCACCCTTTAACCAACCCTCAGCATTGATCATTTGAGCATATTCTCCAATCGTCATTCCATAAACCAATGGAACGGGGTCCATTCCAACGAAGGACTTATAATTCAAATCTAACACTGGCCCATCAATTAAATCTCCATTTGGGTTAGGGCGATCTAAGACTATTAAAATCTTTTTGTTTTCGGCACAAGCTTCCATCACATTGTGAAGGGTTGATAAATAGGTATAGCAACGAACGCCAACATCTTGTAAATCAAAAACGATGTATTCAACATCTGCCAAATCTGATGGACTGGGTTTTTTCTTCTTTCCATAAAGACTGATATAGCGAATACCGGAGGTGGTTTCTTTAAAGGACTTTACCTTGGCACCAGCATCACCTTTTACATCGAAGCCATGTTCTGGAAAGAATATTTTTTTTACTTGAACACCTAATGCCATTAAGCTATCAGCTAAGGTTGCATTGCCAATGCGAGAACCTTGATTGCAAACCAGTGCAACGGATTTGCCTTTGATTAAATTGAGGTATTTGTTGCAATTTTCAGCCCCTGACAGATAGGATTGGGATGGATTATTGGGGGATTGATTATTGGTGGTTTGATTATTGGTGGTTTGGGCATTGAGAACCATGCCCCAACACATTAACCAAGCGAATAGAAATGAGAATAAAGACACCAATAAATTGGCAAATAGATTACTAGAACGCTTCATTCAATCAAAACTGTTTTGATCTAATGGTACAGAATAACGTTTGCCCTCAATGGCAAGTACAGTAGCATGGAACACGGCTTGGGCTTCTTGCAATAATGGTTCAAGGTCATTGTAACGTGCTGAATAATGCCCTATGATTAATGCTTGAACACCGGCAGCTTGGGCAACTGTTGCAGCTTGATGGGCAGTAGTATGAAATGTTTCTTTTGCTCTTGGTAACATATCATGCATAAAGGTGGCTTCGTGATAGAGTACGGTTGCTCCTTTAACCTGGTCGATGACACGTTGATCAAAACAGGTATCAGAACAATAGGCATAACTGTAAAGCATTGGAGAGATGGTTAATTCTTCATGAGAAATAACATTACCTGATGCGGTTTCAAAGCTATCGCCTAACTTGATTCGGGCATATTCTGAGGTTGGAACCTTGTATTTAGCGGCTTTTTCTTTGTTGATGAGCTTTGCTTTGGCTTTTTCTTTGAATAAAAAACCTGTACAAGGTACGCGGTGATTTAAGAGAATGGAGGTGACAGTAACTTTATCATCTTCAAACAAAATGGCTGGTTCTTTGGCAGAAATGGTTTGAAAATTCAACTCGTAATTGAAACGAGAGTCGGAGTATTTATTTTGCAATTCTATGATTTCTTTCAATCCTTCGGGACCAAAAATGGTCAAAGGTTCTTTGCGCCCCAATAGGTGCATGCTCGACAATAAACCTATGAGCCCGAAGTAATGGTCACCATGTAAATGACTGATGAAAATATGGTCGATGCGTTGTAATTTGATCTTGTATTTGCGAATTTGCATTTGGGTGCCTTCGCCACAATCGATTAAGAAATATCTGTCAGCAATTGTAATTAATTGAGATGTGGGATTGCGGTTAGAGGTAGGGGTAGCGGAGCTACAGCCTAAAACACAAACCTCTAGTTTTTGCATGTTAAATATTCAAAAATCAAGCCTTCTTCAATTGCTCACTTACCCTATCTAAACCAAGTTGTCTTGTTTCTGCGATATTTAATATGGCATCTAATTGAGAAATGGTAATCAACTTTTTAACAGCATCTTGCAGGCCGGTAATAACAAAATAGCCCAATGCATTTTTGCACAAACGGTTGGCAACTAAAATGGCACTTAAGCCGGATGAGTCGCAGTAGCGAACTTTATGTAAATCCAATACAATAAACTTTACGCCATCAGCATTCAACAATACTAGTTCAGACTTCAAAGCTGGAGCTATTGAAGAATCTAGTTTTTCGCCTTTGATGGTAATTAGCGTGTATTCCTGTTTTCTTTCAAGTTCAAAACTCATGGTGCTGTGGTTTGAAACAAATATACTAATTTAAATTTCTACCTGCAAGTAGGTATAATACTGCCATTCGAATTGCTACCCCATTTTCAACCTGGTCTAAAATAATGGAATGTCTGGAGTCGGCAACCTCGCTGGTGATTTCTACACCCCTGTTGATTGGCCCTGGGTGCATGATGACAATATCCTTTTTTAAGGAGTTTAACAGGGCAGCATTTACCCCATATTGCATAATGTACTCGCGAATGGAGGGGAAATACTTGATGTCTTGGCGTTCTAATTGGATACGTAAGACATTGGCTACCTCACACCATTCGAGTGCGTTGCGCAGATTGGTTTCTACTTTTACCCCTAAGGTATGGATGTATTTTGGGAGCAAAGTGGCTGGTCCACAGACCATTACCTCTGCCCCTAGTTTTTTTAGACATAAAATATTGGACAAGGCTACCCTGGAATGAAGGATGTCTCCGATAATTGCGATTTTGCGTCCTTTGATGTCACCTAGCTTTTGACGGATGGAAAAGGCATCTAATAAAGCCTGGGTGGGGTGCTCATGGGCACCATCACCTGCATTGACAATTTTAGCCTTTACATGCTTGGACAAAAATACGGCAGCACCAGGATTGGGATGGCGCATTACCACAATATCTACCTTCATTGCCAAAATATTATTGACGGTATCTATTAAGGTTTCTCCTTTTTTGACAGAGGAACCAGATGCACTGAAATTGATAATATCTGCTGACAAACGCTTTTCAGCCAATTCAAAGGATAACTTGGTTCGGGTAGAATTTTCAAAAAAAAGATTGGCAATGGTGGTATCGCGCAAGGAAGGTACTTTCTTGATGGGCCTATTGATGACATCTTTAAAATTATCAGCCGCAGAAAATATCAATTCGATATCATCGGCAGTTAACTCCTTGATACCGAGCAGATGAGGTGTACTGAGTTGTGTCAATCGAATAGCCATACCCGGTCCTTTTTATCTATTTCTTTCCATTCTACTTTAACCTTTTCTGAGGCAATTGAATCAATGATTTTACCTACATACTTGGGTTGAATTGGTAAATTTCTGCTTAAACGCCTGTCTATGAGAACCAATAACTCTACATCTGCTGGTCTGCCGAATGCCAGCATGGCATCTAACCCTGCCCTGATGGTTCTGCCTGTAAACAAGACATCATCTACAAGGATGACATTTTTATCTTCAATGATAAAGTCAATTTTGGTGCTATTGGGTACAAGCCCTTTTCTTCTGAAATCGTCGCGGTGGAAGGTTACGTCTAGGCTACCCACTGATATTTCAGGAACACCTAAGATTTTGCGCAATTCTTGAGCTAGCCGATTTGCCAATACAACTCCTCTGGGTTGCAGGCCAATGATAACAGAATTTCTAAAATCATTGTGATTTTCAATCAACTGGTAGCAGAGCCGCACCAAGGTTAACTCAAATGCTTTCTTTTCAAGAATTACTTTGGGTTGCATCTTTGAATTATTTCGTAAATATACAGAATAAACTATATTATTCCGATTTTTACATTTATGATGTTAAATTTCGAATGAACCTGCTGCTTCAATACCCTATTTGGTACTTTATTATTGCCTTGGCCTTAGTGGCTGGTTTAAGTTATTTGACCTATGCTAAAACCAAACATATTTGGATCAGCATCTTTAGAGGTATTTCATTGTTACTGGTGGTTGTATTATTGCTTTCTCCAATGATTCGCAAGACGATTGAGACTGCATCAAGGCCTATTTTGATTGTGGCTCAGGATAATTCAAGGTCGATTAATAGAGGGTTTAAAACCGAAAAAGAAAAGGCAGATCACAATGAAAACCTGAATGAGTTTTGCCTAAAGCTGAGTCAAACTTTTGACATTCAACGGCTTTCATTTGGTGAGAAGGCGCAGGTTTCAAACAATTACAACTACAGCGAAGGTGCAACTGATTTTTCAGAATTGTTTACCACCATTGACAATGATTATGGGGGATCCAATTTGGCGGCTATGTTGGTTTTAAGTGATGGGGTGATGAACCATGGATTGTCTCCTTTGTACCAAGTCAATAAAACAAATACCCCCATTTTTACCATTGGAATGGGAGATACTGTTGCGCATCCGGACTTGAAAATTCAGGGCATTCAATTGCCTCAAATTATTGGTATTAACAATGATTATCAGGTGGGAATACAATTAATTGCCCAACAATTAAAGGGGGAGAACTCGCAGTTAACCATAAAATTAGACGATTCGGTGGCGTTTCAGAAACCATTGTCTATTATTAGTGAGGAATGGACTTCAAACCTATCGGTTCAATTTCAGGCTAAAAGACCAGGGGTGCATGTTTTAACTGCTACACTTCAACCTATTGGTACTGAAATTAACAAGGTAAACAATAGCAAAACTGTTTCTTACACAGTTTCGGATGCCAAGGACCCTGTGTTGGTGCTTTATGGCACCATAAATCCGGATTTAGCTGCACTCAGAACGGCTATTGAAGGGGCTGGAAATCGCACGGTTACCTTGTTACCTGTAGATGATTACAAAGGAAACGCGAAGGCATTTTCATTGGTTATTGCCTACCAACTTTATGGCCATAAGGTGTTGAACCAATTGATGAACCAAAATACTCCGCTTTGGCTTATTGGATTGCCTAATACGGATGGAAATAAATTGGAGGGCGAACCAGAAGCAATGGCAAACGACAATTTTAATCCATTTTTATTGTCAAAAGATTGGTCAGCATTTGTAGGTACCATGCCTCCATTGACAAGTTATGATGCTGCTAAAGACCAGACTGACCCAAGTCAAACTTTACTTTACCAAACCTATGGCAATGGTAAAAAATTTCCGTTGTTCTATTTTAAAACAGATGGAGAAAAAAAGCTTGGCTATTGGAATGGAATTGGATTTTGGAAATGGAAAATGCGTGAATTTCAGGCTTATGGAAACCAACAACATTTTGATGAACTGGTTCAGAAATCTACCACTTACCTGATTGCCAAAGAAAACAGAACGCCTTTTGAGATTGTGAATCCGGGGCGGTTTTCGGTTTCGAGTTCTGTATTGTTGAAGGCCTACTTGCGCAATGCTGCTGGTGAATTTTTAACCAATGGGGATCTTACGATTTCATTGTTCGATGGTGAGAAGAAACAATTTGATTATTCTTTTTCAGCTACACCTAATGGTTACGAAGTGGATTTCGGAAAATTAAAGCCTGGAAAGTATAGCTATGTTGCACATGCCAAAACAGGAAATAACCAGTACAGTTTAAAGGGTTTATTTTGGGTAGAGGAGAACAATTTGGAGGATGCTGAGACTACTGCCAACCATGTATTGCTTTACGAATTGTCTCAGGCAACTGGGGGTAAGTTTCACCATTCGAATGAATGGAAACAGTTGGCTCAAGAATTGGAAAACCTACCACATTTAAAAAAGGTGATTTACAGCGAAACTAAACTTTTTTCATTGATTGACTTTCCGATTTTATTGGCATTGCTGGTTTTATCGCTTACGGCAGAATGGGTGATGAGAAGGAGAAATGGATTATAAGGTTTGAATTGGAATTGAGGGTGAAAATTAGGATTTAAATTTTGGCTGAAAAATTTGAATTGACCTTTAGGCTAAAAAACTTGAATTGGAATTGAGGGTGAAATCAAGCCTTTCTTATTTCTACAATCTTTTCAATGGCCAACAATTCATCGCGTAAACGGGCAGCTTCCATAAATTCTAATTTCTTAGAGGCTTCCATCATTGCCGCTTTGGTATTCTTTAACAGGATTTCTAATTCATTGATTGGCAAATAATCTAAAACCGGATCGGCAGCAATTGAAAATTCTTCAGGTCCTGTATAAACCTTCTTTAACTTGCCTTTGCTTGTGACAACAGATGTACCCAGAATAGAATTTGAGGCAGTTTTCTTAATGCCCATTGGGGTTATGCCATTCGCTAGGTTATAAGCAATTTGTTTTTGTCTCCGTCTGGCTGTTTCATCGATGGTTTTTTTCATCGAATCTGTCATTTTATCTGCATACATGACTACCCTGCCATTTAGATTTCGGGCTGCCCTGCCGACAATCTGAACCATGGCTCTTTCTGAACGCAAGAAGCCTTCTTTATCCGCATCTAGAATGGCTATAAAAGAGACTTCAGGTAAATCTAATCCTTCTCGGAGCAGGTTGATGCCGATGAGTACATCAAATATACCTTTGCGTAAATCTGCCAATATTTCAACCCTTTCAATGGTATCTATATCTGAATGAATATACCTGCACCGAATACCTGCATTGGCTAAAAACTTTGCCAGTTCCTCTGCCATTCGTTTGGTAAGGGTGGTAATTAAAGTTCGCTCATCGCGTTTGGTGACAATGTCTATTTCATGCAGCAAATCATCAATCTGATTGGCACTGGGGCGTACCTCTATCAATGGATCTAATAAGCCTGTTGGTCGAATTAATTGTTCGACAATGACACCTTCTGAACGTTCTAATTCATATTCGGCAGGGGTAGCACTGACGTAGATGACTTGTTTGAGCATGGTTTCAAACTCTTCAAATTTCAAAGGCCTGTTGTCCATGGCTGCTGGCAATCGAAAACCATACTCTACCAAATTCTGCTTGCGCGCCCTATCGCCCCCATACATGGCTTTGATTTGAGAGATGGTAACATGGCTTTCATCAATAACCATTAAAAAATCTTCAGGAAAATAATCCATCAAACAGAATGGTCTTTCACCGGGCTGCCTGCGGTCAAAATACCTTGAATAATTTTCAATGCCTGAACAATAACCTAGTTCTTGCATCATTTCAAGGTCATAGGTTACCCTGTCTTCAATTCTTTTGGCCTCGAGGTGTTTGTTGATGCTCTTCAAAAATTCAACCTGCTTACCCATATCGGTTCTGATTTCCTCCATGGCCATGCGCATGGTGTCTTTGGAGGTAACGAACAAATTGGCCGGGTAAAGTGTGAGGGTTTCAATGGATTCAATGCGTTTACCTGATTGAATTTCAAATCTTTCAAGTGTTTCTATTTCATCTCCCCAAAATCCAATGCGATAGCCATAATCGGCATAAGCTGGATAAACATCTACCGTATCTCCTTTTACCCGAAAGTTGCCCCTAACAAACTCAGCCTCTGTTCGAGAATAGAGGCTTTCGACCAAATGGGTTAAAAACTTATTGCGGCTGATTACCTCGCCTATTTTTACATTGATGACGTTTTTGTAAAATTCGGATGGGTTACCTATACCATATATGCATGAAACGGAAGAAACCACTATTACATCGCGCCTGCCACTCAACAAAGACGAAGTGGTGCTAATGCGCAGCTTTTCAATTTCATCGTTGATGCTTAAATCTTTTTCTATGTAGGTATTGGTGGTGGGCAGATAGGCCTCTGGTTGGTAATAATCATAATAGGAAACAAAGTATTCTACGGCATTTTCAGGAAAGAATGCTTTAAACTCTGCGTACAACTGGGCTGCTAAGGTTTTATTGTGACTGAGCACCAAGGTAGGTCGATTGACCTTTTCAACCACATTGGCAATGGTAAATGTCTTACCAGAGCCTGTTACACCTAACAAGGTTTGCGCTGCCACGTCTTGTTGCAAGCCACTTACCAGTTGTTTGATGGCGGTAGGTTGATCTCCCGTGGGAACAAAATCAGATTTAATTTTAAAATCCATCAGAATTTTTGGGCTACCTCTCGTTTTACAAACTCAATGGCTAAAGCGGTGGGCGTCTTTTTCAAACTGGAGGTTACATCGATAATTGCTTGAGCCAATTCAGTAGAAGGGCTATTTTCTGCAACTTTCATGGATGCTATGTTCACAATTTTAATGGTTTCTTCTTTGGCAGATACAATTTGATCCCAGGCTGCTGGGGTCATATAGATTTGTTGAGATAAATTGTGTTCAAACTCTGAACGAATGGCGGCAATGAGTTCAACATGAAAATGCCTTGAGCTCCAACCATTTTTATTTACCCTTACAATTAATTGGTAAGGAGAAATGCGTTCGAGTAATAAAACCATGCGCTCATAGGCTTGCAATTGAATGGGTGTTACCAATTCTCTTACATTTGATTTCATCTCAATCATTCGGCGTTTGGTTTCATTTTCAAAGAAAAGTTTGAGAAAGAAAAACATACCTGCAAAAACAATTAAAGCTGGTACAATCATTAAAACGAGGTCATACATTTTATCCATGGTCTTCATTTTTGGGGTTCAACAAAATTATTGAGATTTTAAACAGGAATTGAATACCCTTCATTAATTCTTTATTTTGAAATAATTACAAATTCAGTTCTTCTGTTTTTGGCCCTGCCTTCAGCCGTTTCATTGGATGCTACTGGTGCATTTTTACCAAACCCTTTAAATGCGACCAAGCGTTCTTTGGCAACCCCTTTCTGCTGCAATGCCTCAAGCACGGTAAAGGCTCGGTCATAAGACAAGGCTTCGTTACCAAAATCGCTTCCCACGTCATCGGTATGCCCATGAATTTCAATTTTAACCCCAGGGTTTTCATTTAAAAATTCAACAAATTGGTCTAATACAATCATTGACTCTTGCTTGAGGTCTGCGGAATTGGTTTCATAATAGATATTATTCAAGGTATAGGTTTGACCTACCTGAATTTCGCGGGAATCAAAATTAACAGCAGTCTTGGTAAAATCACTGTCAGGTAAATTTACCACTTGGGAGTTAAAAGCATAATTGTCTTTTTTAACAGTCATTATTACATTTTTAGACTTTTTCAAGTTTACAATGGCTGCATATTCACCAGTTACCGAATCGACCACCGCCTCAAATTTTTCTTTGGTCTTGGTGTCTTTGATTTCAATTTTGGCATTCTCAAGCGGTCGTCCACTTTCATCTTGCATGATGCCTTTTAAAATGGCAACATGGTCTGGACGGGCTTCACGGTACAAGGGGAAAGAATAAATATCCCAACCACCTACTCCTTTGCCTTTTACCTTGGATTTATCTTTGGTAGCAAAGTATCCTAGCTTACCATCGGTGCTTACAAAAAATCCTAAATCATCTGAAACGGTATTGATTGGGTATCCGATGTTTACCGGAGTGGTCCAATCTCCTTTGTCATTCTTTCTGCAATAGAAGATGTCAAAGCCTCCTAACCCCAACTGTCCGTCTGAAGAAAAATAAAGGGTTTCACTGTCGCTGTGCATAAAGGGAGACTTTTCATTGCCAGGAGTATTAATGACTGGGCCAAGATTGACGGGCTTACTCCAAACTCCGGTAGCATCGCGTACTGTTTTGTAAATATCACAACCTCCTAACCCTCCTTTTCGGTCACTGGCAAAGAACAAGGTTTTACCATCTGCTCCAATAGAAGGTTGAGAGTCCCAAGCAATGGGATCATTGATACCTGGAACTTTTTTAATGTCTGCCCAAACGCCTGATGGCAATAAGGAGGAATAATAAATATCACAATTCATTTGCGCCCCACCCTCATCTTTACAAACAGTAAAATAAATTTGCTTGTTATCTACTGTGAGGGTTGCCCCACCTTCATTCTCATTGGTATTGAATGGACTTGGCATGGGTTTGCCCTCATCAAATTGTCCAGAGGTTTTGTCGCGTTTAGCAAAACAAAAAAATTCAGCTTCTTTATCGGTTTGCCATACACGGTCTTTGCTTTGAAATGGCATTTGACGGGTAAACATCATCATTTCATCATCGGGTGAAATAATGGGCAAATATTCTTGTCGCACCGTACAAATTCCACCTACCGGAGATGGATCGAAGGGTACAACTTTTTTATAGATTTCTGAATAAAACTTGGCGTACTTCAACATTTCTTTGGCTTGTACCTGAAATGCCTCGTAACGGTCATCAAATTTAAGGTCGTTGTCATCAGTGAACTTCATGAATTTATCAAGGTAAACCTTGCATGAGTCGTACATCTCTTGTTCATAATAGGAGAACCCTAAATAATAATAGGGATTGGAATGGTAATGGGGACAAAGCTGAACAACTTTATTAAAATAGGGTTCGGCAGGCTTAAATGGTTTGTTTTGAGTAATGAGGGTGCGTATGGTTTCCATTCCATACTGAAAATTGGCTTCCATATAATCTGGTTCTAGGGCCAAGGCATTTTCGAGGAACTTCATGCGTTCATCTTTTCTGTAATGCTTTTTATCAATGCCTTTTTCATACCATTCTACTGCCTTTTTGTTTTTCATTTCAACACAAGGCTCTAATGGACTTGCACCCTTTTGGGCGCGGGCTATTAGGGTACAACCCAAGAATAAGACCAGGCAATAAGAAAATTTTCTAACGTTCATAGGCGAACCAGTTTGTTTCGTAAATAATGATCGGCTATTACCAAAGCAGCCATGGCTTGAACAATTGGAACGGCTCTGGGTATTACACAGGCATCATGCCTGCCTGTGTTTGTAAATTCTACAACCTGATTGGTAAGGCCATCGATGGATTGCTGGGGCAATTTGATGGTAGAAACAGGCTTAAAGGCAACATTAAAATAAATAGCTGAACCATTGCTGATACCTCCTTGGATACCTCCAGAATGATTGGTTGAGGTAGTTATATGGTTGTTGGAAATGACAAATGGATCATTGTGTTCAGAACCCAACATGGTAGCAGCCTTAAAGCCACTGCCATATTCGAAGCCCTTGACTGCATTGATGCTGAGCATGGCTTTGCCAAGATCAGCATGTAATTTATCAAAAACAGGTTCTCCTAAACCTGCTGGCACACCTTGTATTAAACCGGTTATTATTCCTCCTGTGGTATCTCCTTTGGATTGGAGGTCTTGAATGTATTGTTCCATTTGATGGCTTACTGAGGCATCTGGGCAACGTACCAAGGATTGCTCAATTGAAGCAGGAGGATACCACAAAGGCTCAGGTGTTGGTGCTGCATTTAAACCATAAGGCCCTATTTGAGTAGTATAGGCTTGGATTTGAATGCCCCATTCTTTTAATAACAATTGAGCTATTGCCCCTGCAACGACCCTGCTAATGGTTTCGCGGGCAGAGGAACGGCCGCCACCATTTTCATCTCTGATTTGATATTTCTGCTCATACACGAAATCACTGTGAGAAGGCCTGTAAATAGACCGATTCAAGGCATAATCAGCAGGTTTTTGGTCAGTATTGAATACTAAAAATCCGATGGGTGTACCTAAGGTTTTACCGTTTTTGATGCCGGATAACCATTGAACCTGGTCTGCCTCGTTGCGTGGTGTTACCAAGTGATTTTGCCCAGGCCTGCGTCTATTTAACTCAGCCTGAACAAAATCAAGATCTATGGTTAACCCAGCTGGACAACCCTCAATAATTCCACCAATTGCCTGGCCATGAGATTCACCAAATGTGGTCAATTTAAAAATTGTTCCAAAGGTGCTTCCAGCCATAGGCGTTTATTTAGCGATGTTTACTGCTCTGGTTTCACGAATTACAGTCACTTTTACCTGACCTGGGTAGGTCATTTCAGTTTGAATCTTTTGGGCAATATTAAATGACAAGGCTTCAGCATCTTTGTCACTTACCTTTTCGCTGCCAACAATTACCCTTAACTCACGACCAGCTTGAATGGCATAAGATTTTTCTACACCGGGGTAGGTCAAGGCCAATGATTCTAGTTCTTTGAGACGGCGAATGTATTGCTCAACCACCTCGCGCCTTGCTCCAGGACGAGCACCAGAAATGGCATCGCACACTTGAACAATAGGTGAAATTAGAGAAGTCATTTCTACTTCATCATGATGGGCCCCAATTGCATTGCAGACCTCTGGTTTTTCTTTGTATTTCTCAGCCAATTTCATGCCCAAGATTGCATGTGGCAATTCTGGTTCATCATCAGGCACTTTACCTATATCGTGCAATAATCCAGCACGTTTTGCGATTTTAGGATTGATACCTAATTCAGCAGCCATTGTGGCACATAAATTGGCTACCTCTCGGCTATGCTGCAATAGGTTTTGACCATAAGAAGAGCGGTATTTCATACGACCTACCATGCGAATCAGCTCGGGATGTAAACCATGTATTCCTAGGTCGATACAGGTGCGCTTTCCGGTTTCAATGATTTCATCTTCAATTTGTTTCTTCACCTTTTCTACCACTTCTTCAATTCGGGCAGGGTGAATACGTCCATCTGTAACTAATTGATGCAAGGCCAATCGGGCAATTTCGCGCCTTACTGGATCGAAACCTGATAGGATGATCGCCTCTGGGGTATCGTCAACAATGATTTCAATACCTGTGGCAGCTTCTAAAGCGCGGATGTTTCTACCTTCACGACCAATAATTCTGCCTTTCATTTCATCACTCTCTATATTGAATACAGAAACTGAGTTTTCAATGGCATGTTCAGTAGAAACCCGTTGAATGGTTTGAATAATGATTTTTTTGGCCTCTTTGTTGGCAGTCATTTTAGCCTCGTCCATGATGTCTTTAACATAAGACATGGCTTCAGTTTTGGCCTCGGCTTTGAGGGATTCAACCAACTGAGATTTGGCTTCTTCGGCAGAAAGACCAGACAATGCTTCTAATTGTTCGATGGAACGTTTGTGTTCTTTGTCTATCTCACTTTGTTTCTTATTTACCAATTCAAGTTGATGGTTCAAATTTTGGCGCAAAGCTTCTATTTCTGTGTTTTTGCGTTGCAATTCTTCGGTTCGCTGATTGACATTGCCTTCTTTTTGTTTGATGCGATTTTCGGCAACTAAAATTTGCTGGTTTTTTTCGGAGATGATTTTTTCATGCTCTGTTTTTAATTGCAAAAACTTTTCTTTGGCTTGAAGGATTTTTTCATTTTTCAAACCTTCAGCCTTTACTTCAGCTTCTTTTAAAAATACATCGCCTTTTTTTTCTGCATTGATACGCAGGTAATAAACTGTGCCAAATACACCAGCTGCGCCAAAAATAATAGCAGATGCCAGTAGGCCTACAAATGTGGTTAATTCCATACTTTCCTTTTTTTAATTTATACTATTTACCAACGGAGGTAAACAGTCAGGTCGGAAAATAAACCAACATCACGCTTCTAAACAAGGAGAGAGGAGTTGCTCCATTTCCGAAATTTTCGGAACGAGCTGAACCTGCTCAAGTGCCAATTGAAGGGCACACATGGCTAGGAGATCACGTCTGTCGGTAACGACATAAGTTTCACGAAGAATATCTAGTTTATCATTGATCAATTGGGCTGCTTCACGCACAGAGGCTTCGTCACTAGGACTTACCTTTACCTGATAATTACCGCCTGCAATTGCAACTGATATAGAAACCTCACTCATAAGCCTTTTAAAACCCAACTACTCGGGTTTATTTGTTTAAAATTGCGATTGACTGGTCAATCTTCTTTACTAACTTGTTAATCTTCAACTTCATAGCAGTTGACTGTTCACCACCTTTATTCAATGCCAAAGAAGCTTTTGCTATTGCCAATTGGTGTGTTAAGGCTTCATTTTCAAGTTGTTGCATTTGATTTATTTGCAATAACTTGTCTCGTTCTGCCACCAATTCGGCCTTTGCTCTTTTTTCTTGGGCAAACAAATATACCAATTTTTCAATTTTCTTGTGCAGATTTACTGCCTTTATATTTACATCGACCATAGTATTTTCGAATTAACCCAAAATTGAAACCAACATAAATTTAAATAATCTTATCAAAATTTAACGTAACTATTGAAGAATTAAATAATTATATTACTTTTGGGAACAATTTTATTTTTCGGAAAGGTATAAAATAATGTATTTTTAACCTTGTTACGTAAAATGATTTGTTATTTTTGCATTTAACGTATTAAAAATGAACTTGTCTTATCAGCTATGAGAAAAGTACTTATACTTATAGTCTTAGTAATACCTACACTGCTTTTTTCTCAAAGAAGAAACCGTTATAAGTGGGAATTTGTTGGTGGCGTTGGAATTGACAACCTATTTAGTTCTTTAGGAGGTAGCCCAGACATTGGTTCGCATGGTATCGTTGGTATCAAAGACTGGAATATACCAGGAACCAGACCCGGAATTAATTTTGGTGTTCGTTATAAAAACTCTAAACATTTTGCATTTAAATCAACAGCTACTTTTGCTTGGTTGTATGCCAACGATAATTTATCAACCAATTTTGTACGTAACAATAGAAATTTAAATGTTCGTACTCCTATTTTTGAATTGTCTGCCCAAATTGAATATTACCCGTTTAAAGAAAAGCAAACCCGATTATTGTACCGTGTAAAAAAAGCAATGGGTAAGCACCGTTTGCATTTGGCCCAATTTCAACCTTATTTATTTGTTGGCATTGGAGGTTTTTATTTCAACCCTCAAGGATACAATGCCAATTATGGTGGATGGGTAAATTTGGCACCGTTGCATACAGAAGGTCAAGGATTGCCAGGCGGACCTGCCCCTTATTCACAAGTTGCAGTTAGTTTTCCGGTTGGGTTCGGTTTGAAATACCCTGTTAACCGCAGGCTGAGTATTGGTTTGGAAGTGGCTGTTCATTTTACCACAAGTAGTTATATTGATGATGCTGGAGGTAATTATTACAATCCTGCTGACTTCATTAAATACGAAGGGCCAAAATTAGGAGCAGAATCTGCAGCTTTTGCTGACCCATCATTGGATGGCGGTAAAAGTGGTAACTCTGCACCGGGCCAAGAAAGAGCATCTGCTCATAAGGATGCCTTTATGACAGCGATGATTACCGTGAATTACAAAATCCACACCAGAAGGAGAGTTAGAACCAAGTTCTAATCCAAGAGGGTGTCGGCTGGGGTATTCAAATTCAAGCAGTTTTCTGTTGACCATTCGCATTGTGCTATGAAAGTTGGCACCGATGCAGTATTGCTGGGTGCATGGGCTTTTACTGAAGGTGATTGTAAGCGGGTACTGGACATTGGCACAGGATCAGGTATTATTGCGCTGATGTTGGCTCAACGTTTTCAATGGGCAAGGATTGATGCCATAGAAATTGATTCTGCCGCTGGGTTGCAAGCAAAGCAAAACTTTATCCAATCTAATTGGGGCAATAGGTTAAACTGCGAGACCATTGATTTTAATGCATTTATTGAGGATCGAAAAAGCAATCAAGCTGCAAACAATACTTTCGGATATGATTTAATTGTCAGCAACCCTCCCTATTTTAATCAATCATTGCAGGCGCCTGATGAAAAAAGGAATTGGGCAAGACATGGGGTGCAATTGACCTTTGAGCAATTATTGGCTGGTACTGGCAAACTTTTAAATGAAAAAGGCTTTTTTTGTGTGGTTTTGCCTATTTCAGCGGCCGAAAGTTTTATCAATTTGGCCTTGATAAACAACCTGTTTCTGTACAAAAAAACAATTGTTTACCCTAAACCAAATAGGAATGCCAACAGGGTTTTAATGGCTTTTTCAAAGCAAAACTTTGGAGGAAATGCCATTCAAGAGGATTTACAGATAGAAATCGAGGCTCGCTTTGACTATACCGAAGGGTATAAGCAACTGACCAAGGATTTTTACCTTAAATTTTAATTCAATTCTGCTTCGATAAACCGGATGCCAGCCTTGGCCAATTGGGCTAAAGCAGGCTCATAAATCTCTGAAGAAATGGGTATCATCACTCCCCTAGCCTTGATGTTTTGTTGGTGAATGAGTTTAACACCTATACCCAATGGTAAGCCAACGGTTTTAGCCATTGCGGTATGTAGGGTATCTGTTCCAATTAAATCAAGGGCAGATTGCAAATGATATACTTTTTTATTGAGTTCATAGGTAAAATGATGAATCATGACAATTCGGTCTTTGTCATGAGGCTGTAATACCCATTTGCTTTCAAGCAAATCCAATAAAATGGTGGCTGCTGTTCCGATTGTTTTACCCAATGGTTTTGAGTCAAATAGGCCTAACCATGCTAATTTTTGTTTTACAACCTCATCAGCAAATGCAGAATTTTCTATCACCAATAGCTCATACCTTTTACCTGCCCAATGTGCCCAAGTAGTATTTGTTGGCAATTCAAGTTGAATTTGGTCATCGGTTAATCCCATTAACACCAATGCTTGCCATGCTTGACAATAGCCAAGCTCACGCAATGTGCCACGGATTAAGGTAGCAACATGATTTAACCCATAAACTGCTTGGTAACTCAAAGAATCGCGGTTAGGGTATCCGTCGAAGGATTCGTGTTGGTTCAATTGAAACACCACCGGTGCAGCAAAAATGGAGGAATAAGGCAGGTGAACTTGTTGTCCGTTTTCAAGGTAATGTGCACCTGACTGACCTGCAACTACCACGTTTCGGGGGTTCCAGGAGAATTTATAGCCCCAAGGATTGTCATTGCTTTCAGGTGCAACAAGGCCTCCACAATAGGATTTAAAGGAGGTAATTTTACCGCCCTGCCCATGAATACGGTCTATAATTTGCATGGCACTCATATGGTCGATGCCAGGGTCGAGGCCCATTTCATTCAAAAATATGAGGTTCTTTGCTTTTGCCTCTTGATGCAGGGCTTGCATTTCAGGGGATACATAACTTGCTGTTACCAAATGCTTACCTAGGGCCAAGCAGTCGTTGGCGATGGTGATGTGCATAAATGCAGGCAACATAGAGACCACAATATCTGCCTGAGCAATGCTATTTCTGCGGGCCTGTTCATCAGCAGTATCTAAAGCTATGGCATTACCAGCAGAATGGTTGTTCACTTTTTGCTGGGCCAAGTTTAAACTTAAATCGGCTACCGTCACTTTCCATTGTTGGGTGGAGGATTGGTCAAGTAAGTATTCTATTAAGGAGGTGGCAGACCGTCCAGCTCCTATTACCAAAATATGTTGCATAGATCAGAAACTTAGTAGGTTAAAGTTACAATTAATAACTTTGAAGAATAAATCTAACCGAACCAACAGATAGACTATGAAAATAAATATTTTGACAATTGCTGGGGCATTGGGTGCAATAGGGGTTGCACTTGGGGCTTTAGGTGCTCATGCGCTAAAACCATTGTTGAATGAGACCAGTATGCAAACTTATCAGACTGGGGTTCATTACCACCTGATACACAGTGTGGTTTTATTGGTATTGGGTTTTCAACAAGGTAAATCAGCAATGATTGACAGGGCTGGCCAATTGTTTACCCTGGGCATACTGCTGTTTTCAGGTTCGCTCTATTTTTTGGCTTTGCGCCCATTGGTAGGCCTTGAACAAATAAAATGGCCTGGTGCAATTACCCCATTTGGAGGAATAGCATTTATTGCGGGATGGATATTGGTTTGTTTCGCCAATATTAACAAGGTTAATAAGTTTTGAGGCGGTTTTGGGGCAAAACATTAGAAATTTCGTTACATTTGGCCAGATTTTGGTAATTATTTAACGGATTCTTAACAAAAATTTAAAGCAATGAACGAATTTGGAATTAAGGCTGCCAATGCAAGCATCAAATCTTTAGGACTTGACCATGTAGCTGCTGCCTATTGGAACCTCAATCATGCTGAACTGGTTGAACAAACTTTATTGAATGACGAGGGCAGACTTGCCGATACTGGTGCATTAGCTGTAGATACTGGTGAATTTACCGGTCGTTCTCCGAAAGACAAATTTGTTGTATTGGACAACATTACCAAGGACACCATTTGGTGGGGAGATGTGAATAATAAATTTGACGCTGCTAAATTTGATAAATTATACGACCGTGTTACCGCTTACCTTACTGGCCGTGAAATTTATGTTAGAGATGCTTATGCTTGTGCTGATCCAACTTACCGCTTGAATATCAGGGTGGTAACTGAATCTCCATGGGGCAATTTATTTGCTAACAACTTATTTTTGCGTCCGACACACGAAGAAATTTTAAATTTCAACCCAGAATGGACCATTGTTCAAGCTCCAGGTTTTAAAGCTAACCCAGCTATTGACGGAACCCGTCAGCATAACTTTACCATTATGAACTTTACCCGCAAAATTATTTTGATTGGCGGAAGTGCATATACTGGAGAGATTAAGAAGGGTATTTTTACTTTATTGAATTATATTTTACCACATGAAAAGAATGTATTGAGTATGCACTGTTCTGCCAATATTGGCAAGGATGGAGATACTGCTATCTTCTTTGGTTTGTCTGGTACTGGTAAAACTACATTGTCTGCTGATCCGAACCGTGGTTTGATTGGTGATGACGAGCATGGATGGTCTGCCAACGGTGTATTTAACTTTGAAGGTGGTTGTTATGCTAAATGTGTTGATTTAAGCGCAGAAAAAGAACCAGAAATTTTCAATGCCATTAAATTTGGTACATTGTTGGAAAACATTGAGTTTTCTGACAATACCAGCACTGTTGATTACAAAAACATCAGCAAAACTGAGAATACCCGTGCTGCTTACCCTATTCACCATATTTCTAATGCAGTTTTGCCATCTGTGGGTGGAATTCCAAAGAATATTTTCTTTTTGACATGTGATGCCAATTCAGTTTTGCCTCCGATTTCTAAATTAACTGCTGCTCAAGCGATGTACCATTTTATCAGTGGTTACACGGCTAAAGTTGCTGGTACTGAAGTTGGTATTACTGAACCAACCTTAACTTTTAGTGCTTGTTTTGGAAAAGCTTTCTTACCATTGCATCCAACCAAGTATGCTGAATTATTGGGTAAAAAACTGAAAGAAAACAAAGTAAATGTTTGGTTGGTAAATACTGGCTGGACTGGTGGTCCGTATGGGGTTGGTAACCGCATGAAATTGTCTTATACCCGTGCAATGATTACGGCAGCTTTGAATGGTGACTTGGAGAAAGTGGAGTTCAAAGAATTACCAATTTTCGGTGTTCAAGTACCTACTACTTGTCCGAATGTTCCAACTGAAATTTTAGATCCACGTGCTACTTGGCCTGATAAAAATGCTTATGATGCAAAAGCCAATGCATTGGCCCAATCATTCGTTAAGAATTTTGAGCAATATGCAGATTTAGCTAACGAAGAAATTTTAAGTGCTGCACCTAAAGTTTCGGCTAAGGTTTAATCTATGTGTCTTAGAATAAATTGCAGGTTCTAAAGTTTAGAACTTCAACTTCAAGAGAAAGCCCCAATTTTCATTGGGGCTTTCTTCTTTTTAAACTTTATTAGTTTAGGAGATTTATTTTATAGGTGATTTACTTTTAAAGAAACTTACTTTTTAGGAATTGGAGCTTGCTTTACCCCTTGCTCTTTTTCAAATTTTTGAATGACCGCTTGGTCAGACTGGCCCAATAGCTGAATGGCTGCTTTTGCATCTTCTGCCAGCTTAGACTTAGGATAATCGGAAATTACTTTTTGGTACAATTGCTGGGCGCGTTTAAAATCATGAATTTGGTTATCGGTTACAAATGCCATCATAAAAGCTGCGGTTGGGGCTTTGGAAGAAGCTGGGAAAAACTGGATGAGTTTTTCATAATAGGAAACGGCCTTGTCGGATTGGTTCAATGCCATGGCAGTTTCTCCTGATTTTAACAAAAAATCTGCCGACAATGGATCAGTTGGATAATCTTTGAAAAAATCTAAATAGGATTTGACCAAGGTTGCACCATAGGTATAATCTAACTTAGCGTTAGGAGAGATGCCTTTTTCTAAAGCCTGTATGCGGCCCAATAAAGTATCACGGTGAGAGGGTTGGTTATTGGTATTGCTACCAGCAGCTGCGGCCTCTGGGCCATTGTTGGGTTTACATCCAACGATAAAAAGGGATGCCATACCAAGCATAATTAATCCTTTTCGCCAATCTATAGTGGTAATTAGTTTTTTAAATGCCATATAAGCTTATTTTCTACGATTGGGGAACTTCATTTTATAAGAAACATCAACCAAACCTTTTGAAATATCATCTAACTTACCTTTGAGCATTTTGCGGCGCATGGGTGTAAGGTGGTCAACAAACAATTTACCCATGATATGGTCGTATTCATGCTGAATGATACGGGCAGGAATACCTTCAAATGTTTCGGTATGACTTTCAAAATTTTCGTCTTGGTATTTGATTTTTATTTTAGGCAATCGAGCGATGTCTTCTCTCACCTTAGGAATACTCAAACAACCTTCATTAAATATCCAAGCCTCTCCGGTTTCTTCAAGAATTTCAGGATTGATAAAGACTTTTTTAAAATCCTTTAGAGATGGGTCATAATCGCTGAGTTCATCGTCTTCATCCAACTCCTCGTCTTCTTCGTCTTTTTCAGCAAATGGAGAGGCGTCCACAATGAATAATTTTATTGACTTACCCACCTGTGGGGCTGCTAAACCAACACCACTGGCCTTGTACATGGTGTCAAACATATCGGCCACTAACTGATCCAAAGCTGGATAATCTGCTGTAATCAGTTCGCCTTCTTTTTTTAAAACTGGGTCTCCGTAAGCAACAATTGGCAAAATCATAATAAATGCAAATATTAAATTTTAGGGTTAATTTCCATATAAGATTGAAGAATGAGGGTTGCGCTGACCATATCAACCGTTCCTTTGTCTTGTCTTGCCTTCTTTTTGAGCCCACCATCAATCATAGATTGAAAGGCAATTTTAGAGGTAAATCTTTCATCCATCCGCTTTACCAGTAAATTGGGTATTACCCTACTCAAATGTTTGATGAATTGCTGGATATAGACTTCTACATCAGAGGGATCGTTGTTCATGCGTTTGGGTTCTCCGATTACGATACAATCTAAAGTTTCGCTTTGAAGGTATTGCTGGATAAAGCTGACCAGGTCTTTGGCATGAATAGTTGTTAAGCCATTGGCAATCAACTGATTGGGATCTGTGACTGCAATGCCTACCCTTTTGGTACCATAGTCAATGGCCATGATTCTTCCCATGTAACAAAGGTAAGGGTATTTCACTTGGTTGGGGCGATTTTTATGACTAAATTCGGCAAAACTTTAACCCTGAAAATGGAGATGAGAGAATTGATTGAAGCGGCCTATCAAGATAGAACGTTGCTAACAAAACAAGAATACCAACAAGCAGTTCAAGAAGTGATTGGCTTATTGGATTTAGGTCAACTGAGAGTGGCTGAACCTGTTCAGGATACTTGGCAGGTGAATGATTGGGTGAAGAAGGCCGTGTTGCTTTATTTTCAGGTGCAACCCATGGAAGAAATTTCGGTTGGGCCGTTTCATTACAATGACAAGATAAAATTAAAAAACAATTTTTCAAAACTAGGTGTGAGAGCTATACCGGGAGCCATTGCACGCTTTGGTTCGTTCATAGGTAGTGGTTCAATTTTAATGCCATCTTTTGTAAACATTGGAGCACATGTGGGAAAAGGAACCATGGTAGATACCTGGGCTACGGTTGGCTCTTGTGCCCAAATTGGAGAGAACGTACACTTAAGCGGAGGAGTTGGTATTGGAGGAGTTTTAGAACCTTTACAAGCCGCACCTGTAATCATTGAGGATGGTTGCTTTATAGGTTCGAGGTGCATTGTGGTAGAAGGGGTACATGTGGGCAAAAATGCCGTACTGGGTGCGAATGTGGTATTGACAGCATCTACCAAGATTATTGACGTGAGCTCTACTGAAACAGAAGAAATAAAGGGTTATGTTCCTGCGAACTCTGTGGTTATACCTGGTTCATATACCAAAACCTTTGCCGGAGGTGCCTTTCAATTGCCTTGTGCCTTTATTTTGGGCAAAAGAAAAGAAAGTACCGATCAAAAAACTTCATTAAATGAGGCCTTGAGAGATTATAATGTTTCGGTATAAGTTTTAAACCTAATAATACAGCAATAGTATTCGATATAAGATTTACCATCAAACAACTATCCAATCAAAACCATACACATCAATGAAAAAATCTACCCTTGCATTTCAGAAAACAATCTACTTATTATTCGCATTTGGCCTTATGCTTACCTATTCATCGGTAAAAGCTGATGAAGGTATGTGGTTGCCGAATTTATTGAAAGAGTTGAATGAGAGTGCCATGCAAAAAATTGGCTGCAAACTGAGTGCTGAACAAATTTACAGCGTCAACCATTCATCGTTGAAAGATGCCATTGTGCAATTTGGAGGTGGATGTACGGGTGAACTGGTTTCTAATGATGGTTTGTTGTTGACCAATCACCATTGCGGTTACCCAAGCATTCAGATGCATTCAACGGTTGAAAACAATTACCTTGAAAATGGTTTTTGGGCAAAGAACCGTGAGGCAGAAATACCTACACCGGGTTTGACTTGCACCTTTGTTATTCGCATTGAGGATGTGACCAAGCTTGTTTTGAAAAACATTGCAGCTAAAATGCCTGAAAAAGACAGACAAGAAATTGTAAACAAGAACTGCAAAGCCATTGAAGATTCCGCCATTAAAGGAACGACCTACGAAGCGAAAATCAAATCTTATTTTTATGGCAACGAGTATTATATGGTTGTTACCCAAACCTATAAAGATGTGAGGTTGGTAGGTGCACCTCCTGAAGCGATTGGAAAATTTGGAGGAGAGAAAGACAACTGGATGTGGCCAAGACATACTGGTGACTTTTCAGTTTTTAGAATTTATGCCAATGAGAAAAACGAACCTGCCGAATATTCGGCCAACAATAAACCTTATCACCCGAAACATTTTTTAACCATATCGTTAAAGGGCTATAAGCAAGGAGATTTTACGATGACCTATGGTTTCCCTGGTCGCACGTTTGAATACATGACCTCGCATGCCATCAGGTTAATAACAGAAAACAGCAACCCAACTGCTATCGCTCTGCGTGAAAAATGTTTGAATACTTGGATGAACGACATGAAGGATAGTCCGAAAATCAAGATTCAGTATGCTAGCAAATATGCGCGTGTAGCAAACTATTACAAAAAGTTTCAGGGTGAAGACAAGGGAATGCGTGATTTGCATACCATTGAAATGAAAGAAAAACAAGAAGAAGAATTTCAGAAATGGGTGGTAGCCAACCATAAATCAGAATACGATAGCTTGTTGTTTCAATTTAAAAATGCCTACCAAGGGTTGACACCGTTGCAACAAGAATTGGACCTTTATGGTGAATGTGGCATGCGCATTGAAGTGGTAAATTTCGCGCGTAAGTTTTCAAAACTGATTGGTTTATGCCATGCAGATTCTATAAACAATACCTTGGTTAAAAACGAACTGGCCTCATTGACCAAGGATAGCAAGAGTTTTTACAAAGACTACAATGCACCAACCGATCGCAATTTGATGGGTATTTTATTGAAAGAATATGCTGAACGTACCAAATCATTGAAGCCAACCATATTTGAGAAAATTAGCAAAGACTTTAACAACGATTTTACAGCTTATGCCACAGATTTATTTAGCAAGAGCACCTTGGTAAATGGAGAAAAGCTAACAGCCTTGTTGAACAACTTTAAACCTGAGGATGCAAAAACCATTGAAGCTGACCCTGCTTATGCCCTGATGGTTAATTTGCAAAGCAATTTCAATAAAAACATTTTACCGTCTTATGACAATATTCAAAACCAATTGGATTTGTTGTACCGCCAATGGGTAAAAGGATTGAGAGAGATGCAACCTAAGCGTAAATTTTGGCCAGATGCCAACTCTACCTTAAGGGTTGCATACGGAACCGTTGAGCCATACAAGCCTTATGATGGAGCCATGTTTGATTATAAGACCACCTTATCGGGTGTGATTGAGAAAATGGACAATACAACCACCTACTACAAGGTACCAGCCAAGTTGGTTGAATTGTACCAAAAGAAAGACTTTGGCCAATACGCTGAAAACGGAGATGTACCAGTGGCGTTTATTGCTACCAACCATACCACTGGCGGAAACTCTGGTTCTCCCCTATTGGACAAAAAAGGCCGTTTATTGGGATTGAATTTTGACACCTCATGGGAAGGAACGATGAGCAATTATCATTTCGCTAATGACAGGGTAAGAAACATTAGCGTGGACATCCGTTATATATTGTTCATCATGGACAAATATGCCGGTGCAGGGTATTTGTTGAGTGAGATGAATTTGTATAAATAGGGGTAGCTTTTATCCCCATCTTGATGTTGCATTTTGAGATATCAAGATGGGGGAATTGGTTAAAGTGTTTAAATAATTCAACTGTTAGTTTCACAGCTTTGTTATTTTAATTTTGGCTTACAAAAACTCACAAACCTTATTTTTTGGGGAGGGATTGGGGGCGTTTAAAATTTGGCAGGCTTTTGATTTTTTAGGTGATAATTTACCTCACTTCTCAAATCAAGAACACTTGAAAAAAATAGAAATTACACCGCTAATAGTGCTCAATATATTTGCAAGATAAAACAGTGTTTTTTTCATTTAACAATTAGTTTAATGAATTACTGGTAGTTTTGTTTTTATTTAAAATTGTTGATATTCAAAAACAATGAATCCGCTTTAATTAGCTTTCCTTCCAAATTAAAATTGTATAGAATTCCTTTTAAAACACCATTATAATAATATCCTTGCCTCTTTAAATTGCCATTTTCATAATATACTTTGAAGGCTCCATTTTTCTTTCTATTTAACACATAATATTCTTCTGACTTATTACCAGTTTCATAATAATTAATTAAATAATAATCAAACGCATAAGCTTCATATTCTACTTTGGTATCTGGTAAAGTGTCTTTAAAAAAGCATTCTCCCATGGTAAATTGCTCCCATTTCATTTTTCCATTATTATAATATCCTTTAGAATATAAAAAATATTGACCAACATCAAAGTCATTTCTTTCGCTTAGACCAATTTTTACTTCAAATATCTTTCCGCTCTGGTCAAACTCAGTTGATTTAAGTAATGTCTTGTTTTTATAATTTTCTTCAAAATGCGGTATGCCATTCCCATAATAGCTAACAATTTTATACTCCTTTTTATCAGAACTTAAAAAAATTGTATCCTCCCTTTCATTTAAAAGTAAAGAGTCATTCTGTGCATTTAGTGAAAAAAAACATAATCCAAAGAAAATCAACAGAATTGTTTTCATTTTTCTTGTTATCAAATTTTAAAAACTAAGCTAAAAAGGCCTGAATTTCTTCAGGCCTTTCTCAATTATTCAAATTCAACAGTAACTAAACTATGCAACCACCTTCTTCACCAAATCCGCTGCCTCTTGCAACTCCACAGCAGAAAATACTTTCAATCCTGAGTTGGCAATCAATTGTTTTGCTTCTTCAGCATTGGTGCCTTGCAAACGAACGATGATTGGTACGTTTATAGTTCCAATGTTTTTATAAGCATCAACGATACCTTGTGCCACACGGTCGCAACGAACGATACCTCCGAATATATTTACCAAGATGGCTTTTACCTTAGGGTCTTTCAGTATGATGCGGAATGCTTTTTCAACACGCTCAGCATTTGCTGTTCCACCTACATCTAAGAAGTTAGCTGGCTCTCCATCTGACAACTTGATGATGTCCATGGTAGCCATAGCCAAACCTGCACCATTTACCATACAACCAACGTTACCATCCAATTTAACATAGTTCAAGCCATAACTTCCGGCTTCCACCTCTGTTGCATCTTCTTCTAATACATCACGCATAGCAGCGTAATCAGGATGACGGAACAAACCATTGCCATCAAAGCTTACTTTGGCATCAACAGCGATGATTTTATTGTCTGAGGTTTTTAAAACAGGATTGATCTCAAACAAATTAGAGTCAATGCTTTCATAAGCACGGTACAAATTGGCAATAAACTTGGTCATTTCTTTGAAAGCGTTGCCTTCTAAACCTAAGTTAAACGCAATTTTACGGGTTTGAAAACCTTGCAATCCAACACGTGGATCAACCTCTTCTTTGAAAATCTTTTCAGGTGTATGTGCTGCTACTTCTTCAATGTCCATTCCTCCTTCTTGAGAATAAACAATGGTATTTCTACCTTTTTGACGGTCTAACAACACACTCATGTAAAACTCCTTAGTCTTGCTCTCACCAGGGTAATACACATCATTTGCAATCAACACTTTGTGTACAATTTTACCTTGAGGACCAGTTTGACGTGATACCAAGTTCATACCCAAGATGGCTTTTGCTTTTTCAGCCACTTCTTCTAATGATTTGGCAACCTTTACTCCACCCGCTTTACCACGACCACCTGCATGTACTTGGGCTTTAACCACCCAAATGGTAGTGCCTGTCTTGGCTTGTAATTCTTTAGCCGCTGCTACCGCTTGTTCAGGGGTTTCTGCGATGATACCTTCACCTGTGGCAATGCCAAATGATTTTAGGATTTCTTTACCTTGATATTCGTGTATGTTCATACCGGTTTATTATTGGTTTTATATGAAAAAATAGAATAGTTCAGAACGAAATAAAACAATGATGACCAAATTTAAACAATTTCACGGTGAAACGCAACCAACGAGGCAATCGGTGACCCAATAACTTTACCAGGTATTAAACCATTGATTGACAGCACCTTAAACCATTGTTCTTGAAAATAATATGCCACAGAGCCAACGGCATGTATTGGGTAATTCAAATAATTGGGATAGGCCTTTAGCTGTTGGTCTATAAAGTCTTGAAAACAACCTTCTACCAAGTCTGCCAAAACGGGATGATGCAGGTGCTTGTGTATAAAAGGACAAAATGAGGCCAAAAATCGGTTGGGCAATGGTTTTTGGTACATTTGGGTAAGGATATCTTCTCGGCTAAAACCAACCTCTTGGGCGAAAGATTGAACGATAGCAAGGGGCAGTTGTTCTTTTAATAGGCGGTATAAAAATGTTTTGCCGATATAGGCCCCGCTGCCCTCATCACCAAAGAAATAGCCCAAAGAGGGAACATTACTTGTAATGGATTGCCCATCGTAGCTACATGAATTAGAACCGGTACCTAAGATACAGGCTATGCCGGGTACACGGCCACACAAAGCCCTGGCTGCTCCTATAAGGTCATGGTCCACTACACAATCAGCCTGGGTAAAAACTGCTTTTAATGCATTTTGAACCGATGCCACTTTGGTGGGGGTTGAACAACCTGTGCCATAATAATAAACAGTAAAGACCTGCTGAGCCATACCCTGAGGCAATTGACTTAACAGGTCCTTTTCTACTAATTGTTGAATTTGTTCAGTGGATAAGAAAAAAGGACTTATCCCCTGGGTGGTATAGGATAAAACAGGCTGGTGCTGACCAATGAACTCCCAATGTGTTTTGGTAGATCCGCTATCAGCAACTACAATCATCTGTCTCCTTTATATCCTCCTTTTGATGATGAACGACGTGAGCTGTAGCCACCTCCTCCACCTCCAAATTTGCCATCACGACTTCCGCCACCATCGCGGCTTCCACCTGATCGACTTCCGCCTGAACGTCCGTATCCACCAGATCCTCCGCTGCTTCTGCCACGGCTAAATCCACCTTCACGGCTTCCGCCTCCATCACGTCCACCACGGTCACGTCCGCCTGAGCGACCACCTCCGAAGTCTCCTCCTCCACCGCTAGGGGCACCAGAACGAACTGACAAATCCATTTTCACTGGACGTCCATTGTGTTCTGCATTTTTCATAGCGACAACCAAATTGTCATAAGCAGCAGCATCTACCTCAACAAAAGAATAGGTATGCCTTACATCAGCTGCAACAATTGGGAATGGGGTGATTTGACTGGTGGTATTGATGAAATGCTTTAAGCTAGAATTGTCTAAACCATCTAACTGGCCCAAGTTAACAAACATGCGCTTGGTAGCGATGTTTCTGTCTTTCTTGATTTCATTGCTAACATTCAGGTCTGGGGCCTTTTTGTAGTAATCTAAGAAGCGGTTGAACTCATCAGAGATGAAACGCTTGATCAATTCTTCTTTGCTAAGATCTTGCAATTCTTGCATGATTTTAGGCAAATACTGTTCTATTTCTTTTTCGTTTACTGAGGTTTCATGAATTTTCTTCACCAAATGAAACAATTGCTTTTCGCAAACATCAAATCCGGTTGGTACTTTGGCTTCAGTAAATTTCTTACCCAAGATGCGTTCAAGCATTTTAATTTTGCCGAACTCTTTCATGTTTAAGATGACGATTGAAACACCTGATTTACCGGCACGGGCTGTACGACCACTGCGGTGAGTATAACTTTCAATTTCATCAGGCAAGTTGTAATTGACAACATGGGTGATGTCATCTACGTCAATACCACGGGCAGCAACATCGGTAGCCACCAACATTTGAATGGTTCTAGCCCTGAAACGCTTCATCACAAAATCGCGTTGCGCTTGTGATAAATCTCCGTGCAATGAATCTGCACTGTATCCATCTCTGATCAATGAATCAGAAACTTCTTGTGTTTCAGCACGGGTACGGCAAAATACGATGCCATAAACACCAGGATTAAAATCCAAAATGCGTTTTAAGGCATTGTAACGGTCACGGGCATGTACCATGTAATACACATGCTGGATATTTGTTGCACCTTGGTTACGGTTACCCACAGTAATTTCATGTGGATTTTCCATGTAATTGCGGGCAATACGGCTTACCTCATTGGGCATGGTTGCTGAAAACAACCATACATTTTTTTCTTTTGGGGTATGCGATAAAATGCTGTTAAGGTCTTCTTGAAAACCCATGTTTAACATTTCATCTGCCTCGTCTAAGACAGCAAAGTCTACCTGTTTGATGTCAACCAACCGGCGTTCAATCATATCTACCATACGGCCTGGAGTAGCTACCACAATTTGGGTACCCTTCTTAATCTCTCTGGCTTGTCCATCAATACTTGCGCCACCATAAATGGCAGTAACATGTGCATTGGGGATGTACTTGGTAAACGCTTTTAAATCACCAGTGATTTGTAAACACAATTCACGGGTAGGACACAGGATAAGTGCCTGTACACTTCTTTTATCGAAATCAACCAATTGGGTCAAAGGCAAACCGAACGCGGCTGTCTTACCGGTTCCTGTTTGTGCAAGGGCCACAAGGTCTTTGCGTTGTTTTAAAATGACTGGGATAGCTTGCTCCTGAATAGGAGTGGGTGACTCAAAACCAAGCTCTGTGATGGCTTTAACAACATTTGGACTGATTCCTAACTCTTCAAATCGATTCATTTAGTTTGTATAGATGAACCCCAAAGGTACAACAAATATACCGAAAAATGGCAGTTTTCTTAAAACAGCTATCAGATGTGTAAGCCGGGTTTTGTACTTCCGAAGAAGCTTCTATCATTTATCTAGATCAGGCAAGCCTGATTTAAGCGACCTACCCATTGCAACATCTGTTTCCAGAACCAGGACGAGCAGCCCCGAATTTGCAACTTATTTGGTCTTTCAACTCCTGAGGTTTATCCGATTGCGAGTTACCTCAACAATCTGTGAGCTCTTACCTCACATTTTCACCCTTTCGCTTTCCGAAGAAAACGTGGTATAGTTTTCTGCGACACTTTCTGTTACCTGTCATTTCTTTCAGGTACCCCCGCTTATCACAGGGCAGGATGCTCTTTGTTGCCCGGACTTTCCTCTCCCGGTGTTAACCGGCAGCGATAGAACCATCTGATAAGCAAAGATACCAAAGTACCAACACATCGCACGTTTAACGTAAAATAATCTCGGTAGCCCCAAAACCATATTTGGCATAAGAGGCATCTTGCACCCTTGTAAAGCCGTTGGTACGCAGGTAAGACATGATTTCACTTTTGAGTTTGCCTGTACCTATTCCATGAATAACCACCAAACGCTTGGCATTCTTGACCAAGGCCCCATCAAGGGCAGCCACAAAATGATCCATTTGCAGTTGCAATATTTGACCGTTGCTATACCGTTTCGGAAATTCCATCAACTCTTCGGCATGCAAATCAATTTCAACATCTACTTCACCCCAAGAATGGCCCTTGCTTTGTTTTTTTTCATGCCCGCTTTTTTTTCCATTCAAAGCATTTGACAATGCCCGAGGGTCAACCACAAAAGGTTCGTTTTTAACCGGTGGCTCAATTTTAACTGGTTGGTTGGCTTTGGCCACTTTAGCAGCAGCTTTTTGAAAAAACCGGGCATAGGGGTCTGGGTCTGGCTCGGGTAAATATTCAGGAGCATCTAGTTTTACCTTGCCCTTGGTTGGGTCTGCAACTGGCACCAATTGGTCAATTAAATACGGAATTTCAAATCCAGATTCAATTTTGACTGCCACCCGTTCTTTGCTTAAAAACCGCACCACCAAGCCTTGTCCAACTTCATCTAGAAATCTGACTTGGGTACCTATTTGGATATTAAAAATGGGCGGTTTAGACATGACCATGCAAAGGTACTACCTATTTATGCTTATATTTGAATTGCTTCAACAAATTTATGATTCAAAGAATTCTCTATTTCACTTTTGCCTTGTTTGTGCTGTCTTTTGCAAGCTCATGCAAGAAAGAATTTGTTTCAGTAGGGGCTACAGGTAAATTGGCCTTTTCAACCAATCAACTGCTTTTTGACACTGTCTTTACCACCATCGGATCTACCACTAAAATTTTTGTCATCCGCAATCCAAATTCAAATGGGGTAAGTATATCCTCTATTCAATTTGGGGCTGGTACCAATTCAGTTTTTGCCATGAATATTGATGGCATATCAGCCAAATCATTCAGCAATATAGTAATTCCGGGCAAGGACAGCCTTTTTGTTTTTGTGAAAGTAACTGTGAACCCTACCAATCAAAGTAGCCCATTGGTGATTCGTGACTCGATTCAATTTATTACCAATGGCAATAAACAATATGTTCAATTAGAAGCCTGGGGACAAGATGCTTATTACCATTACCCCAATAAGACTTTGCAATTTTCAGATGGCACATCTTTGGCTTATAGCATCATCAATTGCGCCGCTGCCAATTGGGTTCCGGGCAAGCCTCATGTCATTTATGGGTATGCGGTAGTTGACTCTGGCTGCACGCTTACTATTCAACCTAACGTAACGGTTTACATGCACAACAATGCAGTTTTATGGGTGTACAAAGGGGCTTCTATCGTTGCCAATGGCAACTCTGCCAACCCTATTGTATTTCAGGGCGATCGTTTAGAGCCATCATACGCCAATATTGCTGGGCAATGGGGTAAAATTTGGTTATCACCTGGTAGCACTAATAATATTTTTAACTGGACTGTTATTAAGAACGCCAGTATTGGAATTGAAGCAGACACCATAGCCACAGGCAATTACAAAACAGCCGCTGCTACCCTAACCATGAGCCATAGTATTATTCAAAACGCGAGTATTGCAGGCTTGTATGCAGTGGACACCAAGGTTTATGCCGACAACTGCCTGTTCTCTAATTGTGGTCAATTTTGTGGAGCTTTTGTTTATGGAGGGTTTTACCGCATGAACCAATGTACTTTTGGTGATTATTGGAACAGCTTTGGGGCACAACGTACCACTCCTGCTGTTTTGATCAACAACTGGTACCAGGCTGGCAACGGTGTCAATGTATCACGTTCAATTGACAGCGCAATCTTTGCAAACTGCATTGTTTATGGCAATTTGGGAGCAAGCGAAGTGGGCCTAGACTCAGCCTTAGGAGGCAAATTCAACTACAAATTCAAAAACAGTTTATTGTACATTGACAACACCTACCCCATTGGCAATACCTTGCACAATGACAGTGTTTATACCAATAATGACCCCTTGTTTCAAAACCCTGGCAATTTTAATTTTACACCGGGTGTAGGCGGAGGGGCTTTGGGCATTGGAAGTCCAATTATTGGAGGATATTACCCAATGGATTTAAAAGGAAATGCAAGGCCTAGCAATGGCAAGTATGATGCTGGGGCAATACAATAATGCATGTTGTAAACATACAGCTTAGGCAATTCAACAAACTTCTGGTTATAGTTTCTGATGTACCAACTTCTCTACAAAAGCCAGTTGTTGTTCGCGGGTTAAATCAGAATTGTCTAACACCACGGCATCATTGGCTTTTACCAACGGACTTTCTTTGCGGTGAGTATCGTCATGGTCGCGCAAAGCTAAATTGTCTGCAATTTCAGAAAGGGTAACTTCAACACCTTTTGCCTGAAGTTCAGCAAACCGTCTTTGGGCCCTGATTTCATTAGAGGCAGTCATGAATATCTTCACTTCAGCATTCGGAAAAATATTGGTTCCGATATCTCTGCCATCCATCACCAAACCTTTTTCTTCTCCCATTTTTCGTTGCAAAGCTGCTATGGTTATTCGAACACCTTTGATGGCACTGATTTTACTTACCAAATTTGATACGGCTAGGCTTCTGATTTCAGCTTCCACATTTGCTCCATTTAAAAAAGTTTCGGAGGTGGACTGAGCTGCATTGAACTTTAAGGTTAAGTGAATACCACCAACTGCACTCACCACTTTTTTTTCTTCGTAACTGCCATCAGCCTTAATGATGCCTTGTTGCATGCAAAAAAGGGTAGCTGCCCGGTACATCGCACCTGAGTCAACATAGACATAACCTAAATGCTGTGCCAAAGATTTTGCCAAGGTACTTTTACCACAACTCGAAAAACCATCAATGGCAATTACAATCTTTTTCATGATTTGCGTCTGTATAATTCATTGAGATTGGTGCTAATAGAAATATGGTTAGAACCTGCTCCAATGGTATATTGTGAATAACCGTAACTGATGGTAAATCTTGAAATTTTAATGCCTGCACCAAGGCTGAAACCTGCTAAACTGCCATATCCAACCAATTTTAACTCTTGTTGACGTTGGTAATTATAAGCCAATCGAATGACAAAATTCTGCCCCAAATAGGCCTCTACACTCAAAATCATATGCCTTGCCAGTTGATCAGCAAAAGTTGCCACAACAGTAGGCTTTGCAACGGGCTGGGTGGGATCTAAAACCTGGGGTAAATTGACCGAGTCAACATAGGTTAAGTCCCAACGTTCGAGGTGAGTAGCGGTGAGTGTAAATCGGAAAGGAGCTTTGGGTAGTTTTTTTGAAATGGCCCATTGAATTTGAAAAGGGAGGGGTTCGTGGTTGTTTGCCACGTAGGTCGTCCATTGGTAACCTATGCCTTTAATCATCAGTGAGGAGGCCAAGAATTTTTCAGGCTTCGAATAGGTCAAGGCCAAATCAATAGCCGACCCAATGGAGGTGTATTGGTCTAGGTGAGAATAAATGGTTTTAAGGGTTCCTCCACAGGTAAAATTAGAGTCGAGTTGCTTGGCGTAACCCATATTAAACGAATAATCAGCAGGGGTAAAACTACCTGTAATTAATCCTGTTGGGTCAGCCTCATTAAACTTGCCATAATTGACATATTGCATCCCAAAAACAACGGTTCCAATACCTTTAATGGGTTGGGCTGTAGCAACATACCCATAATTGATGTCTGCCAAATAACTTACATAGTTCAAAGCCAATTGACCATTCATTTTGGGGCTGATCAAAGCTGGATTATTCAAGGTTGAACCAATATCAAAATCACCACCAGTAATCAATGTTCCGCCCAGGGCAGCTTCGCGCGCAGAGGTGGGCAGGTCTAAAAACTTATAGGTAGAATACCCCCCAATTTGAGCAAAGCCAAAACCTTGAATTGAAACCAATGCCACCAGCAACAAGTTTTTGAGGAGCTGGTGCAAAGGTCTTTTATTCATTCAGTAGTTAATTTCTGGTTGGATTGAAACGTGTATTATTTTTTGGACTTCTTTTTTGGAGCAATTTTCTTAGAATTGACCTTAATAGGACTTTTAGAAGTGGCCTTAATAGGACTTTTAGAAGTGGCCTTAATAGGACTTTTAGAATTGGTCTTAACCTGAGCTTTGGCCTGAGGTAGCGATTTAGCCTTCAGCTTAGACTTTGCTTGGGCCTGATTTTTTGGATTTGAAACCGGCTTTGGCTTGTTCTTAGCCTTAGCACCTTCTTTTTCCCTTAGCAAAGCAATCTCCAATACCTCGTCCATTCGGTCAACATAATGAAATTGCAATCCCTTCAAATAAGAGGCTTTGATTTCAGTAATATCACGCTGGTTGTCTTTACACAAAATAATTTCCGAAATTCCGGCACGTTTAGCAGCTAAAATTTTTTCTTTAATGCCGCCCACAGGTAATACTTTGCCACGCAGGGTAATTTCACCAGTCATTGCCAATTTATGTTTTACTTTGCGCTTGGTAAAGGCACTTGTCAAAGCTGTAAACATGGCAATACCTGCACTCGGACCATCTTTTGGGGTTGCTCCTTCAGGAACATGCAAATGCACATTGTGCTTATTCAATGCCTCTTCAGACAGGCCCCAACGGCTGGCATGAGCCTTTAAGTATTCCATCGCCAAGGTGGCACTTTCTTTCATGACATCACCTAAGTTACCGGTGATGGTCAACTTGCCATTTCCTTTGCTGATGCTGGTTTCAATAAACAAGATATCACCTCCGGTAGGTGTCCAAGCCAAGCCAGTAACCACCCCTGCCATATCATTGCCTTGGTATTTGTCTTTTTCATGCGCTGCCCCTAAAATCTTGGTCAAATCAGCCAAATCGGGTTTGGTAGGGTATTTTTCGTTGAGTGCGATATTTTTGGCGGCATGCCTTACCAACTTTGCAATTTGTTTTTCCAGGCCACGTACCCCTGATTCGCGGGTATAACTTTCAATCATGGTTTCTAACAAGGCTTCAGAAACGGCCAATTGCTTGGCTTTTAAACCATGTTCTTCTAATTGTTTCGGAACCAAATGACGGGTGGCTATTTCAATTTTCTCTTCTACGGTATAACCTGAAACCTCAATGATTTCCATGCGGTCTCTTAAAGCAGGTTGAATGGTGCTCAAGGTATTGGCAGTAGCAATGAACATCACCTTTGAAAGGTCATAATCCAACTCTATATAATTGTCGTAAAAAGCACTGTTCTGCTCTGGATCTAGTACTTCTAACAAGGCAGATGAGGGGTCTCCATGAAATTCGTTGCCCACCTTATCTATCTCATCCAAGATAAAAACCGGATTTGAAGCTCCGGCTTTTTTAATGTTCTGCAATACCCGTCCTGGCATGGCACCAATATATGTTTTGCGATGCCCACGTACCTCTGACTCATCTTTCAAACCACCCAATGACATGCGTACATATTTGCGGTCTAAGGCCTTGGCGATGGATTTGCCTAAAGATGTTTTACCAACACCCGGAGGACCTACCAAACAAAGGATAGGGGCTTTCATATTGCCTTTTAATTTCAATACAGCCAGGTGCTCCAGAATACGCTCTTTGACTTTTTCCAAGCCAAAATGATCCTCGTCTAAAATGCCTGAAGCCCTTTTTAAATCAAAATTGTCTTGGGTATATTCATTCCAAGGCAACTCTAAAAGTGTCTCTAAATAATTGGTTTGAACTGAATATTCAGCCGCATTTGGATTCATGCGGTCTAACTTTGCCAATTCTTTATTGAATGTTTCCAAAACCTCTTTCGACCATTTCTTTTCCTTGGCCTTGGTGCGCATTGCCTCTAATTCTTGGTCATGCCCATTGCCACCCAATTCTTCTTGGATGGTTTTCATTTGCTGGTGCAAGAAATATTCGCGCTGTTGCTTATCTATGTCAACCTTTACCTTGGATTGAATCTGACTCTTCAACTCCAACATTTGCATTTCTTTAGACAAATGCTCCAACAAAAGCATCATGCGTTGCTTTAAGTCGGCTACCTCCAACATTTTTTGTTTGTCAGCTACGGTAGCATTCATATTCGAACTAATGAAATTCACCAAAAAGGAGGCACTTTCAATGTTCTTAATGGCAAAACCTGCTTCAGAAGGAATATGTGGAGACAATTTAATCACGTTGAGTGCTGAATCCTTTGCCGTTGAAACCAAGGCTTCAAATTCTTTGTCACCCTTTACTGGTTTGATTTCATCAAAAGGCACAACAGAACCCTTTAAATAGGGGTCAGTTTCTAACAATTCTTTCACCTCAAAACGCTTCTTTCCCCTGATGATGGCAGTGGTATTTCCATCAGGCATTTGAAACATGCGCAAAATTTGAGCAACTGTGCCAATATGGTGTAAATCTTCAAATGTAGGATCTTCAACCTTGTCATTCTTTTGCGCCACAACGCCTATTATTCTGCCTCCTTTAAAGGCTTCTTTGATGAGGCGAATAGATTTGTCTCTGCTTACTGTAATAGGAATCACCACACCCGGAAACAAAACGGTATTCCTCAATGGCAATAAAGAAAGGATGTCAGGTACTGGTTCCGCATTCATTACGTCCTCGTCTTCGGAGGTTAAAAGCGGTATAAACTCGGTTTCGTCGTCAATAACCTGTGTAAAATTTAAGCCTTCAAAATCAAATCCTGTGGTCATTTATCAACTGGTTTTTATTTTCTGGGCATGCTAAACAAGAGGCATGCCAGAAACAAAAATATGACATTCTGACACAATTCCATAGGAAGTTTTGTAGTATATTTACACTTTTAAGTTTTTAACCTTTTAATCCATCTTTGATATGCCAGGTACTGAACTGTTTGGTGAAGAAGAACGTAAAGAAGTGAACGATGTGATGCAAACAGGTATTCTGATGCGTTACAATCATGATACCCAAAGAAATAACCATTGGAAAGCAAAATCATTTGAAGAGGAAGTAAGAAAAATAACAGGTGCTAAATTTGCGCATGCAGTTTCGAGTGGAACGGCAGGTGTTGCAGCAGCATTAACCGCAGCCGGAATTGGAACTGGAGATGAGGTCATCGTTCCCCCATTTACTTTTATAGCTACCATTGAAGCCGTATTGTTTGTGGGTGCCTTGCCAGTTTTTGCTGATATTGATGAAACTTTGTGTTTGAGCCCAGCAGGTATTGAAAAAGCCATTGGCCCTAAAACCAAAGCGATTTGTTTGGTGCATATGTGCGGAGGAATGGCAGATATGGATCCGATTATGGCCTTGGTAAAAAAACACAACTTGGTTTTGGTAGAAGATGCGGGGCAAGCCTTTGCAGCCTCTTACAAAGGAACTGCCGTAGGTTTATTTGGCAAAACCGGAAGTTATTCATTTGACTTTTTTAAGATTGCAACAGCTGGTGAAGCTGGTGTTACTGTTACCAATGATGCAGTTGCTTACAAGCATATTGAAACCTATACCGACCATGGACATGACCATATTGGAGCCAACCGTGGAATGGAACAACATCCGATATTGGGCTTTAACTTCAGAATCAGCGAATTAAACGCTGCTGTTGGTGTAGCTCAAACCAGAAGAGTGCCGCATATAGTGGCAATGAATCAAAAAAACAAGAAAAGATTAAAAGATGGTTTGGCTGATTTACCAGGCATTTCTTTTTCTAGGTTACCTGATGAGGCTGGGGATTCGGCAACTTTCTTAAATATTTTAATGCCCGATACAGCTGCTGCCCAAAAATTAGTAAACGCATTCAACCAACAGGGGGTTGCAGGGTTCAATTATTGGTTTTTGAACATGTACCATTTCATTAACCAATGGGACCACCTGAAAAGTTTAACCACAGCTGCAAAACTACCTGTTGAGGTTTTGGGTGCTCCTCAAAATTACCACCAACTTGATTTACCAGTTGCACAAAACGTAATTGGTCGTTTGATTTCATTTGGCATTCGTTGCACTTGGACAGACGCAGAAATTGACAATTTGATTACCAGAATAAAGCAATGTTATGCTGCATAAGAATTTTAAAAACATAGACAAAGTTGTTTTCGGACGTGGAAGTTTTAGCAACCTGGCTTCTATTTTAGAAGAAAAAAGACCTGTCAATCAACAGTTTTTTGTATTTATCATTGACAATTATTTCAAGGGCAAACCTTTGGCGGCCAATCTTCCAACAAAGCCAGAAGATGAGGTATTGTTTATTGATGTCGATCCACATGAACCTACTACCGAGCAGATAGACCATATCCGCGATACCGTTTTGGCCTCAAAAGGACTACCTGCAGGTGTTATCGGAATTGGTGGGGGAAGTATCATGGACATTGCCAAAGCGGTTTCATTGATGTTTACCAATGAAGGCCCATCTATGAACTACCAAGGATTGAACCTGATTAAAAAACCAGGAATCTATCATTTGGGTATTCCAACTATTTCAGGAACTGGTGCTGAATGTTCGATGACAGCAGTTTTGACCGGACCTGTTAAGAAATTGGGATTAAAATGTGATTGGACAGTATTTAACCAAGTTATCCTTGACCCTGAATTGACCACTACCGTTCCCCGTGACCAATGGTTTTTTACTGGTATGGACACCTATATTCATTGCATTGAATCTGAAAATGGCATTTTAAACAATGCTTTTAGCAGGGCCTATGCAGAACAATCGCTTAAATTGTGTAGAGAGGTGTTTTACCTTGAGAATGCAGGTCAGAACCCTGAAAACGATGACAAATTAATGATTGCTTCGTTGATGGGGGGATTAAGTTTGACCTATTCAGAAGTAGGGGTTTGTCATGCCTTGTCTTATGGTTTATCTAAAATCTTAGGCACCAAGCATGGCTATGCCAACTGCCTGGCATTTTACCATCTTGAAGATTATTACCCAGAGGGGGTAAAAGAATTTAAGAAAATGTTGGAGAAGAACAATGTTGCTTTGCCACAAAACCTTGCCAAAACTTGGTCTGAAGATCAAATTAAGGCAATGGCTGAGGTAGCCTATAACTTGCCACATATGTGGAACCATGCCATAGGTACTGATTGGAAAAACACCATCACACTTGAATTGATTGAAAATTTATACAAACGATTGTAAAAGCTCATCCGTATGGCAAAGCATATAGTTAAAGTAGGAAATATTGATTGTGGTTCAGATGAATTGTTTTTGATTTCAGGCCCTTGTGTCATTGAAGATGAAATGACCATGCTGAAAACGGCTGAGAAAATCAAAGAAGTTTCTGAACGTTTGGGCATTAAAGCCATTTACAAGTCTTCCTTTCAAAAAGACAACCGCAGTAGCCTTAAATATTACGACGGACCAGGTTTGGCAAAAGGTGTAGCTTTATTGGCGAAAGTAAAAGAACAATTTGGATTTCCTGTTTTAACCGATATCCATTATCCTGACCAAGCTGCGGCTGCAGGTGAGGTTTGTGATGTGTTACAAATACCTGCATACCTTTGTATGCAAAGCACCTTATTGACAGCTGCTGCAAAGACAGGAAGGGTTATCAACATCAAACATGGCCAATTTTTGGCACCTGAGAACATGAAACATCCTTTGCAAAAATGCAAAGATGCGGGCAATGACCAAGTGATTTTGACTGAAAGAGGATATACGTTTGGCTACAATGATTTGGTGGTTGACCCGAGGGCTTTTTACCACATGAACCAATTGAATTACCCAGTTGTATTTGATGTTACCCATTGCATTCGCAAATATGGTACCCCAAGTGCTGATGCTGCAGGTGGAGCAAGAGAATTTTTACCTGTATTGTCGAGGGCGGGTATTGCATCAGGTGTAGATGGACTTTTTGTTGAAACACATCCTGAACCTGCTAAAGCCTTATGTGATGCAGCAAGTCAACTTTGTGTTTATGACTTAGAAGAGTTTTTAAAACCATTGCTTGAATTGCACCATATAGAAGTGAAGTACAGAAAGTGATTCAGCCTAAAACAAATTAAAATTAAACCAGAAAATAAAAACCTAAAAATCAAATAAATGGAATTATACTTAGACTCTGCCAACTTAAAAGAAATCGAAGAAGGCTTTAAATTAGGATTTCTCAATGGCTTGACAACTACTCCTACCTTCATGCAAAAAGAAGGCATTACAGATATTGACGGCACCATTGTTAAATTATCTAAAATCGTACCTGTACTGCAAATCGAAGCTTTAGGAGATACTGCTGAAGAAATTTTAAAAGAAGCGCAAAGGCAATTGGCATTGGGCCTTGACCCTAAAAAAACCGTATTTAAAATTCCGGTATCGCTTGAAGGTGTGCGTGCCTGTAAATTATTAAGAGACCACGGTTTGTTGGTGAATGTACATTTGGTTTACACCTTGCAACAAGCCTACATGGCCATGCAAGCTGGTGCTACTTACGTTTGCCCATTGGTAGGTCGTTTACAAGACCAAGGTCATGATGCCTTGGCATTGGTAGAACAAATTGTTGATGCGGTTGATTATTACGGATACGACACCAAGGTGATGTTCTCATCAGTTCGTACAACTGAACATGTGCGCAATGCCATCAATATTGGTGTGCATACCATTACTGTTCCTTTGAAAATTTTAAAGTCATTGACTGAAAACAATTTTACAACCATAGGTACTGAGCAATTTATTACAGATACCCGCTTGATGACCGTTCGAATCAAAGATGCCATCAACGGAATTAACCCTGTTGTTGACGCAAGCCTTTCATTAAAGGATGCCATTGTAAAAATGACTGAATATGGTTTTGGTGCGGTAACCGTTCTGAACAGCAACGGAACTATTGCAGGTGTGTTTACCGATGGAGATTTGCGCAGGTTATTGCCGCAAGGAGGCAAAGATTTATTAGACAAACCATTGAGCAGTTTAACATTCAATGCTCCTCATTCTATTGATGGTGGATTATTATTGAATGAAGCTGCGGCTTTGTTTAAAAAGACCAATGTGGACACCTTATTGGTTACTGAAAATGGCAAAGCAATTGGTATGTTAGACATCCAAGACCTAAAAGGCTAAGATGGCGAAGCACGATAAAATCAAAAAACTATTTGAAAAAGGCGGAGGGGTGTTTTGCACCCCTCTTCCTGATTTCAGAAGGAAGGTAGAAGCTGCCTTAGGTATCGTATTTGATTGGGACGGGGTATTTAACAAGGGTGAAAAACATGGAGGTGGATCAAGCCCATTCAACGAAGTTGATTCTATGGGTACCAACCTTTTCAGGTTTGCCTTTTGGATGAAGCACCAAAACTTACCTACCTCAGCCATCATCTCTGGCGAAAACAATGAATCTGCTACAATTTGGAGTCAAAGAGAAAGCTTTCATGCTGCCTATTCTAAAATGGCCAATAAGCCTGAAGCCATTCAACATTTATGCGAAAAACAAGGCATAGCACCCGAACAACTTATTTATATTTTTGATGATGTATTGGACTTACCTGTTGCAGAAATAGTTGGGGTGCGCCTATTCATCCCACGCACGGCCAATCCCCTATTGAACAAATATGTCATTGACAACGGCCTGGCAGATTATTGTACCGGAGCAAGTTCGGGCAATTATGCTGTGCGTGAAGCCTGTGAATTGTTGATGGGCATGCTTGGGGTTTATGAAGAAGCCTTGAGTGAGCGCATCAAATTTTCAGAAAAATACAGTCAGTTTTTGGCAGAAAGAAACAGCACCAAAACTGTTTTATACACCAAACAAAACAACCGCATAACTACCCTACACCCATGATCATTGGAATCATTCCTGCACGTTACGCCTCATCGCGCTTTCCTGGAAAACCACTTGTTGACATCCAAGGTAAGAGCATGATTCAAAGGGTATATGAGCAAGCCATACAAGCCAAAAAATTAGACAAGGTTGTGATTGCAACGGATGATCAGCGCATTGCAACGCATGTTCAAACTTTTGGGGCAACGCCAATAATGACCAAAGAAAACCACCCGAGTGGAACTGACCGTTGTTTTGAGGCAGCATTAGCTGTTGTGAATGCAGGTAAAAATGCCAATGAAATACAAGACGCATCTACCATCGTAGTCAATATTCAGGGTGATGAACCATTTATCTCCCCTGAACAAATCGACCTCTTGTGCCAAACGCTGATAGAAAGCAACCTTCCGATTGCCACTTTAGCTATACCAGTTGACAGTGAAGAATTATTGTTCAACGAAGGGGAAGTTAAAATTGCTATGAATGCCAACAAAGAAGCCTTGTATTTTAGCCGTTCACCTATCCCCTACCTCAAAGGATTGGCAAAAGACCAATGGCATAAACATTACCCTTATTTCAGGCATGTGGGGCTCTATGCTTACAAAATGCAAACTTTGACAGCGATTACACAATTACAACCGTCACCGCTTGAAAAAGCAGAATCTTTAGAACAGTTGAGGTGGTTAGAAAATGGCTTTAAAATACAAGTAGGCATTACCCTGCACGATAGCCATTGCATTGATACCCCAGAGGATATTGAAAGGGTATTACACTATTTTCAACCCAAATAAAACCAGGGCAATTATTATACCCTAGAATGTTTGGTGGTTTCAAAGACGTATTCAATGATTGCCTTTTCAGCAACTGACAACTCAATATTTCTGCGTTGCATCACCCGTTCGGCAACTTGAAAAACATCATTCACCTTATAAACAGACATGCCTTGTGGACCACCCCAGGCAAAATCTGGAATAAAATTGCGCAAATACCCTGCACCAAAAACATTGCAACAAACACCCACAACGGTTCCAGTATTGAACATGGTATTGATGCCACTTTTAGAATGATCGCCCATAATCAACCCACAAAAGGTTAACCCTGTTGAAGCAAAACTATGCCGCTGATAATTCCACAACTTTACCTCGCTGTAATTGTTTTTTAAATTTGAATTATTGGTGTCTGCACCTAAATTGCACCATTCAGCAATTACCGAATTGCCTAAGAAACCATCATGTGCTTTGTTGCTGTAGCCAAAGACAACTGAGTTATTTACCTCTCCACCAATTTTGCAATGCGGACCGATTGTAGTTGCTCCGTAAATTTTCGCACCCATTTTAAGGGTAGAATGTTCTCCTAAAACAAATGGACCTCTCACCATACTGCCTTCCATTATCTCAGCATCTTGGCCAATATAAATCGGACCAGCAGTAGCATTCAAAACTGCACATTCCACCTTTGCACCAGCTTCAACAAATACTGGATGATTACCAATAACAGTATTGGTAGTACTTATACCAATTGATTTTCTTCCTTTAGTAACCAATACAAAATCTTCAACAATGGCGCGCTCATTGTGTATGAATAAATCATAGGTATGGTAAATAATCAACGGCGAAGCTTGGGTAAACTTTATAGTGGATTGCAGAATAGGATTTCTTGAAATGGCATCTGGATTAGGCAAACTCTCTGGATGAAAAAGTGGATTTGATACAGATTGCTTTGAACCTGACTCAGTACGGAACCCAACCAATTTACGGTCTTTCCAAAGCGATTGCCCCAATTGCAACTCATTCAATTCATTCAACAATTCAGCAGATGGACAAACCACCCCATTGATCCAGATTTCTGCCTCACCAGCAGGAGGCGCAACCATAGGGTATTTCAACCTTAAATAATTTTGAGTATGAACAATTACCTTTTGGCCCAAATACTTTTGCCACTTTTCACGGATGGTTAAAATTCCAATTCTTAAATCGCAAACAGGGCGAAAAAAAACAAGTGGAAGTAAATTGTCTCTTGTTTCATCATCAAACAATACGTAATTCATCATTTTTCAAGGTTGTTTATCATTTTCAAAAAAGAAATAGCCTGGTTATAAAGGTAGTCAATGGAATTATTCGAACTGATTTCTATTGTTAAATCATGGGTAGCATTATTGGCCTTTGACACTTTACCTACCTTAAATTTTGCACGTGAAAGGGCGCCCAAATAGGTCAAAGGAAACTTGTCATTGACATTGAGGTCTAGCAACAAATCAGGTTCATCAGTAGCCAAGTTTTCAGATAAAAAACCCAATGGTTTCATCCAAGTACCCAGATTTTTTTGGTTAAAAAGGTCAAAATCTATTTTTGAATAATTAAACTCAATGGCTTCAGCACTGTCCACCCAGCCAATGACCCTTACTTTCTTTTGTAAATCTTTCAGTTGATTGATGTATTTTTTCACCAATTCAATATCATCTTGGGTGCGAATTTCAACCAAAATCAAAATGGTTGACAGTTGATTCAGGTTAAAGGCCTTAGGTTGGCGTCTTATACCAGCCCATTCACTGCGCAGCAAGATTTTTCCTATGCTTGTCCTTATCTTTCTAAAATACATAATCAAAGTGAATCACTTATTAATACCATAAAGGCTTCTTCATTCATTATCTGAACCCCCAACTTTTCGGCTTTCTTCAACTTTTCAGGTCCAATATTTTCCCCAGCCAACAAAAAACTGGTTTTACCTGAAATTGATCCTGAGTTTTTACCCCCATGCAACTCAATCGTTTTTTTAAGCTGATCGCGTGAAAAATGAGTAAAGGTGCCTGAAATAACAATTGTCTTTCCTTCCAATTTATTTGAAACTTGCTCTTGTTGTTCGACTGACAATACCAACTGCAAGCCATGTTGACGCAACCTTTCAATGATTGCCAAATGCTGCGCATCTTTAAAATACTGTTGAATGCTATGGGCAATCACCTGTCCAACATCACCTGAGCTGAGTAAGGCTTCTGAATCAGCCTGCTGAAGTGCTTCCATCGAATGAAAGGTTTGTGCCAATTTAGAGGCAGTAGTTTCACCCACATGCCTTATTCCGATGGCATACAAAAGACGGTCGAATGAAACAGATTTACTTTTTTCAATTCCTTCCAATAAATTGTTCACAGACTTTTCTGCCATCCGCTCCAATTGTATCAAGTCTCCAAATTTCAGGTCATACAAATCTGCAATGGTACGCACCAAACCTGCATCAAACAATAAGCCTATGGTTTCTTTTCCAAGGCTATTGATGTCCATTGCCTTTCTGCTAACGAAATGTTCAATCTTACCTTTTATTTGAGGGGGGCAACCCGTATCATTCGGACAAAAATGCAAGGCTTCTCCGTCTTCACGTTGCAATTGGAATCCACATTCAGGGCAATTTTCTATGTACAACAAAGGCGCAGCTGATTCAGCACGTTTGCTCAAATCAACTCCTACAATCTTAGGAATGATTTCACCACCTTTTTCAACATACACAAAATCACCCTCTCTTACATCTAATTTCTGAATAACATCTGCATTGTGCAGACTTGCTCTTTTTACAGTGGTTCCTGCCAACAAAACAGGCTTCAAATTGGCAACAGGTGTAACTGCGCCTGTACGTCCTATTTGATAGGTGATTTTTTCTAATTGTGTGGCAACCCTTTCAGGGGTAAATTTATAAGAAATGGCCCACCTGGGTGATTTAGCCGTGAAGCCTAATTTGCGCTGTTGCCTAAAGTCATTCAGCTTTATAACCACCCCATCAATATCGAAGGGTAGGTTAACGCGTTCTTTGTCCCAATATTGAATATAAGATAAAACAGCCGCTATATCTTTGCAAATGGCCATTGAATTGCTAATCTTAAAACCCCATTCTTTAGCTGCATCAAGGCTTTGCACATGATTTTCAAAAGGCAACTGTTCACCCAATACAGAATACAAATAGCAATCCAACGAACGCTTACCTACCTCAGCAGAGTCCTGCATTTTAATGGTTCCAGCAGCTGCATTTCTGGGATTAGCCAATGGGGCATCTCCGACCTCTTCACGTTCACGGTTAATGGCATCAAACTCTGGTCTTGGCAAAACAATTTCTCCCCTGATTTCAAATTCTGAAGGATAGGCATTGCCTTGCAATTGCAGGGGAATACTTTTGATGGTTCTTACATTGGCAGTAACATCATCACCTTGTTCACCATCTCCGCGAGTAACTGCGGTTGTCAATTGCCCATTGATGTAAGTTAAACCAATGGCTACCCCATCAAATTTCAACTCACATACATAGGCATATTCTTCATTTAGGCCTTTGGCAATACGGGCATCAAAATCATTCAAATCTTCTGGCGAATAGGTATTGCCTAAGGATAACATTGGGTATTTGTGCTTTACAGCAGCAAATGCCTTTGTAATTTGACCACCCACACGTTGGGTTGGAGAATTGACATTGGCGAGGGCGGGAAATCGTTTTTCGAGCAGTATTAACTCTTGCAGCAGTTGATCAAATTCATAATCACCTATAATTGGATCTGCCAATACATAGTACCTGTAATTGTGCAATTGCAATTGCTCGGTCAATTCTTTTACTCTTTGGGCAGCTCCAAGCTCCGTAATTTGATTAACGTCTTGCATGTAAAAACCTATAATTACCTGATAAATCCAATTTCAATTCAACATCCTGATAACCTTTAGCTGTAAATGCTGCTAACACTTGGTGTGCAAAAAGTGGATTGAGTTCTACAAAAACATGTCCACCTGGTTTCAAATGGTGCCATCCAAATTCTGCTATGCCTTGGTAAAAAACCAAGGGTTGTTGGTCTGAAACAAATAAGGCCAAATAAGGTTCAAAATTCAACACATTGGCAGCCATGGTTTGACTTTCAGCCTGAGCAATATAAGGTGGGTTTGAAACCAACACATCAAATTGCATACCTGGTTGATACGTAAAAAAATCATGCTGAATCCATTGCACCTGAACCTGTTTTTGAACAGCATTGTATTGTGCAATGGCAAGTGCTTCAGCAGAAACATCCAAACCACTAACAGTTGTAATTGGCCATTTCTGTTGCAAAGTAATGGCAATGCATCCGCTACCCGTTCCAATATCTAAAATTTGAGCTGCGGCAGAAAGAGTTGCAGGCGATAGGCTTAATATCCATTCAACCAATTCTTCAGTTTCTGGCCTTGGAATTAAAACTGCCTGACTTACTTTAAAGGGCTCATTGAAAAAATAAGCCTCTTGCAAAATGTATTGCAAGGGTTCATTTTGTTTGAGCCGTTTTATGATATGTACAATTTTCACCAAATCACTTTCTTGCAAACGAGGCCCTTTGGCATCTATTTTTTCAAATACAATGCGCGACAAAGCAACTAACTCGTCTGTCTCAAAACGGTCGGCCAATTCTGCCTTAAAATAACTTTGGGCAGCAGCAAGGGTATTTTCAGGTATTCTCACGGAAGTCACTTAAAGATAGTAACTTATTTGTAAATTAGACTGTATGCAAGCAGCGAGTGAAATTGAAATAAAAGCCATGTTTCGATGCCTTGAATTGGCTGAGAAAGGACTAAAATTTGTAGCTCCTAATCCGATGGTAGGTTGTGTCATTTTACACCAAGACAAAATCATTGGAGAGGGTTACCATATGATTTATGGAGGCCCTCATGCAGAGGTGAATGCTGTAGCTGCGGTTGAACCTGAAAACAGGCATTTATTGCCCGATTGTACCCTGGTAGTGAGCTTAGAACCTTGCGCCCACCATGGTAAAACACCCCCTTGCCTAGACCTTGTTATTGAAAAGGGATTTAAAAGAATTGTCATCGGAACAACAGACCCCAACCCCAAGGTGGGTGGAAAAAGCATAGAAAAACTGATTGAGTTGGGCAGAAGTGTTACTGTCGGGGTATTGGCAGCAGAATGCAGGTCACTCAACAAGCGTTTTTTCTGCTTTCAAGAAAAGAAAAGGCCCTATACCATCTTAAAATGGGCACAAACTGCTGATGGATGGATAGGAAACAAAGATACCCATGAACGCCTTTTGATAACTGGTGAGGAAACCAATCAATTGGTTCAGCATTGGAGATCAGAAGAAGCTGCCATTTTGGTGGGTACCCAAACAGCTTTATTAGACAACCCTGCCCTATCTGCTCGGCCTAAAGCTCAGAACCGCCAACCTCTAAGGGTGGTATTGGACAGAAACTTAACCCTACCCCAAAACCTTCAACTCTTTGATGATAGCCAACCCACCTTGGTCATCCATACTGGCAAGTCACCCAATAGAACTTCAACCAAAACCTATTACCAATCCACTGATAATCTATCAGTTAAGGCTATTCAAGCCATCTTATTTGAGCAAAAAATCACCTCTTGCATTGTTGAAGGTGGAAGCAGCCTTTTACAAGCCTTCATCAACAATAATAGTTGGGATGAAATCAGGGTAATTACCTCTTTCAGAACCAAATCAGCATTGAACAGTCAATACCCGGGGGTACCTAGCCCCAACTTTGCAATAACCGAATGTCAAATGGTGAATAAAACCACTACCTCAACTGATGTGATTGACATTTATACTCCCCTAAAATAAAGGCTTTCGCTATTAAATTTAAGCAGAATAGGGTATATTTGAGTGAATTAAAAATTGTGAAAACATGGCAATAGATGTGGCTTTCAACAAAAATGAAGACAAACTCAAACAATTGATATCTGCCATGGAGCAGAAATTGGAGAAGGTGAAGTTGGGCGGAGGAAAATCCAGAATTGACAAACAACATGAACAAGGAAAAATGACCGCCAGAGAGCGGATTGATTTCTTAATTGATAAAAATTCAGACTTTATTGAAATTGGTGCTTTTGCTGGAGATGGCATGTATGCTGAGCATGGAGGTTGTCCATCTGGTGGGGTGGTAATGGGCATTGGTTATGTATCAGGCAAACAATGTATCATTGTTGCCAATGATGCAACGGTAAAGGCCGGAGCTTGGTTCCCCATTACGGGAAAGAAAAACCTAAGGGCGCAAGAAATTTCAATGGAAAACCGTTTGCCTATCATCTATTTGGTGGACAGTGCTGGGGTTTACTTGCCCATGCAAGATGAAATTTTTCCTGACAAAGAACATTTCGGAAGAATATTCAGAAACAATGCCATCATGTCTTCGATGGGAATTACCCAAATTGCTGCCATTATGGGCAGCTGCGTAGCTGGTGGTGCTTACTTGCCCATTATGAGTGATGAGGCATTGATTGTTGACAAAACTGGTTCTATCTTTTTAGCTGGATCTTTCTTGGTTAAAGCTGCCGTAGGTGAAACCATTGACAATGAAACATTGGGTGGGGCCACTACCCATTGCGAAATTTCTGGGGTAACCGATTATAAATGTTTAGATGATAAAGACTGCTTAACCAGAATTAAAAATATTTTCAATAAAATTGGAGATTTTGAAAAAGCTGGATTCAATAGAATTGAAGCCCAAGCACCTGCTAAACCAGCGGAAGAAATATTAGGCATTATGCCTGACACCCGCGACAAACCTTATGAAATCAGAGAAATTATAGAAAGAATAGTTGATGCGGGCTCATTTGAAGAATACAAAGAATTGTATGGGCAAAGCATCGTTTGTGGGGTTGCAAGGGTAAACGGTTGGGCCGTAGGAATTGTTGCCAACCAAAGAAAAGTAGTGAAAAGTAAAAAAGGAGAAATGCAGTTTGGAGGCGTTATCTATTCAGATTCTGCAGATAAGGCAGCTCGCTTTATTATGAATTGCAACCAAAAACACGTTCCATTGGTTTTCTTCCAAGATGTTACAGGCTTTATGGTTGGTTCTAGGTCAGAGCAGGGTGGAATCATTAAAGATGGGGCCAAATTGGTCAATGCAATGAGTAATTCGGTTGTGCCCAAATTTACTGTTATCATTGGCAACTCTTATGGGGCTGGCAATTATGCCATGTGTGGAAAGGCTTATGACCCAAGGTTAATTTTCGCTTGGCCAACAGCACAGATTGCGGTAATGGGTGGAGCACAAGCTGCCAAAACTTTGTTGCAAATACAGGTGGCTACCTTAAAGGGGCAAGGCAAAGAAATCACCAAAGAGGATGAAGATCAGTTATTAGAAAGCATCAAAGCAAAATATGAAGCTCAAACATCGCCTTATTATGCAGCGGCAAGGTTATGGGTGGATGCCATCATTTCGCCTACCGACACACGCAAATGGTTGAGCATGGGAATTGAGATGGCTAACAATTCGCCTATTAAAAAACCCTATAATGTTGGGGTAATCCAAACTTAAAGCTAACATAGGCAAAGCGAATGGCAGAAAAACAAATAGACTTTGACAAGTTGGATCCTAAACAATGGATCATTATCAAAGGTGCTAAGGTTCATAACCTTAAAAATATCAGCTTGGCTATGCCAAGAGGAAAGTTCATTGTCATCACCGGTTTATCTGGCTCGGGCAAATCCTCATTGGCCTTTGACACGTTATATGCCGAAGGTCAAAGAAGGTATGTAGAAAGCTTATCTGCTTATGCCAGACAATTTTTAGGCCGACTCAACAAACCAGAGGTTGAATACATCAAAGGTATTTCACCAGCCATAGCCATAGAACAAAAAGTCATTTCGCGTAATCCAAGGTCAACCGTTGGTACCACCTCTGAGATTTACGATTACATCAAACTTTTGTATGCCCGTATAGGTAAAACCTATTCTCCGGTATCAGGCAATCAGGTTAAAAGACATACGGTTCAAGACGTGATGGATTACCTGAACAACTTAAAAAATGGAGAACGTTTTTTAATTGTAGCACCCATTTTCACCCAACCAGAAAGACCTTTGCGAGAACAATTGAAACTGCTTTTGCAACAAGGTTATACCCGTATTACTTTCAAAGGCAAGGTGCTTTCATTGGAAGATTTTTTACTAGACCCTATTAAGGGCAATGAGGTAGTAGGTATTGTGGTTGACCGTTTTCAAAAATCAACTTGGTCTGAAGAAGACAGCAACCGATTGTCTGACTCCATACAAATTGCATTTGCTGAAGGACATGGCAATTGCCATATTGCATTTCCAGATTCCACTAAAACTGAACAATTTTCAAATTTGTTCGAGTTAGATGATATGGTATTTGAGGAGCCAACCTCACATTTCTTTAGTTTTAACAATCCGGTAGGGGCCTGTAAAACATGTGAAGGCTATGGAAGTGTAATTGGCATAGATCATTCGTTGGTCGTACCCGACCCTAGCAAGTCTATTTTTGATGAAGCAATAGTTTGTTGGAAGGGTGATAAGATGCAAGAATACAAAAAACAATTTTTAAGGTTTGCCTCTAAAATTGACTTTCCGGTTCACCGTCCTTACCAAGACTTGAATAAAAAACAACTTGAAATACTTTGGAATGGACAAGGTGCCTGGGAAGGCATCAATGGATTTTTCAAATTTATTGAAAGCCAAACCTATAAAATTCAATACCGGGTAATGCTCGCCAGGTACAGAGGAAAAACAACCTGTCCAGATTGTTTAGGTACCCGCTTAAGAAAAGATGCTCAATACGTAAAAATCCAAAATTTATCTATTGCCGAGTTGGTATTGATGCCCATTGAAGACTTGGTTACCTTTTTTAGTAATTTAAAACTTACCGAATTTGAGAAGAAGGTTTCAAAACGACTCATGGTTGAAATCAATTCAAGATTGCAATTCTTAATCAAGGTAGGTTTAGGTTACCTCAATTTAAATCGATTGTCGAACACCTTGTCTGGAGGAGAATCACAGCGCATTAACTTAGCCACCTCTTTGGGCAGTAGTTTGGTGGGTTCGATGTATATATTGGATGAACCCAGTATTGGCTTGCACCCAAGAGATACCTTGCAATTGATTGGGGTACTCAAAACATTGAAAGAAATAGGCAATACGGTAATTGTGGTTGAACATGATGAAGAAATCATGCGTGCTGCCGATGAAATTATAGATATTGGACCATTGGCAGGAACAGGAGGTGGAGAACTTATTTTTCAAGGACCTATCACTGCCATAAAAAACAATTCAACAAGTTTAACTGCACGTTACCTCAATAAAACAGATGCCATTCCTGTTCCGAGTTCAAGAAGGGTTTCAAAATCTTTCATTGAAATCATAGGGGCAACTGAAAATAATTTAAAAAACATCAATGTCAGATTTCCACTTAAATGCCTTATTGCTGTTACAGGTGTGAGTGGATCAGGTAAAAGCTCACTTATCAAACGTATTTTATACCCAGCCATTAAAAAAATCAAGGGTGATTTTTCTGAGTTTTCAGGCAAACACAATAGCCTTAAAGGAGATTTAGACAGCATTTATGGGGTAGAATTTGTTGACCAAAACCCCATAGGTAAATCTTCTAGGTCTAACCCAGTTACCTATATCAAGGCTTATGATGAAATCAGAAATTTGTTTGCAGAGGTAGCCTTATCTAAGGCAAGAGGATATAAACCTGCCCATTTTTCTTTCAATGTTGATGGAGGAAGATGTGATACTTGTCAAGGCGACGGAACCGTTACCATTGGCATGCAATTCATGGCCGATTTAGAATTGACCTGCGAAAGTTGTCAAGGCAAACGCTTTAAACCTGAGATTTTAGAAGTTCAAATTCAGGGCAAGAGTATTACAGATATTTTAACAATGACAGTTGATGATGCCATTGTTTTTTTCAACGGGTTGACCACTGCTAGTAACCAAGGAAAAAAGATTGCTACCAAGCTTCATCCACTTTCTGAGGTAGGCCTAGGTTATATCCAGTTGGGACAGGCATCGAGTACCTTAAGCGGAGGTGAAGCCCAACGCATCAAACTAGCATCCTTCTTAGGAACAGGAACTGCCAGTCATCAGCCCATGTTATTCATATTCGATGAACCAACCACTGGTCTGCATTTTCATGACATCCATAACCTGATGCATGCATTTGAGGCCTTATTGCAATATGGCCATTCTATCATTGTAATTGAGCACAATATGGAAGTCATCAAATGTGCCGATTGGGTTATTGACATTGGGCCTGAAGGAGGCGAAAAGGGTGGACAACTTTTATTTGAAGGAACACCAGAGGACCTTTGCAAAGTGAAGAGCTCACATACCGGAAAATACCTAAAAAAAAATATTGAATGAAATTTCTGCTTAAAACATCCTTGGCAGGATTGGCAATAACCGGCCTAATGGCCTGCCATTCTGAAGATAAAAAGAACACCCCTGCAACTGGCCTTGTAAAAGACAGTGTTACCACTTTTGAAAAGGTTGAAAAAGGGAATATCTTGGTATGGAAAGCTACCAATGATACAACCATTAGTTATGCCATTTACATACCTGCGGTATATGATGGGGTAAATGCCCTTCCAGCAATAGCTTTTTTTGATCCGCATGGCAACGGAAGTTTACCATTAAGCAATTATAAATTATTGGCTGAAAAATACGGATTCATATTCATTGGCTCTAACAATGCCAAAAACGGAAACAGTCCTGAACAAAACATTGGTTATGCCGAAGCCTTGCTAAAAGATGTTGAAACAAAAGTAAAAATTGCCAAAGGTAGGTTTTATGCCGCAGGTTTTTCAGGTGGAGCCAGAGTAGCTGCAGGTTGGGCCATACAGAATACCCATATTGCTGCGGTCATTGGTATGGGCGCAGGATTTCCAAATACTGACAAACCGATTGAGCATCCATTTCCGTACATTGGTATTGCTGGCAATCAAGACTTTAACCTGACTGAACTGGAAGAATTAGACCATCAATTGAGCCAATCAAGAATTATTCATCAGCTCTTGACCTTTAATGGCAAACATGAATGGTGCCCTACAGCGGTTTTTGACAAAGCAATTACTTGGCTCAATTTTAAAGCTATGGGTCAACACCTTATTGCAAAAGACAGCTTGGCCATTCAAGCTTATATTGCTAAAACAGACAGTACCATTGATAGCCAAGAATCTAAAAAACTTTATTACGAGGCGTTGACTGGAAAACGTGAAAAATTAGAATTCTTGTATGGCCTTCAAAGCACTCAAGAAGCTACAGCATTAGAAAACCAAATAAAAACACTCAAACAAAACCCTGTCGTTCAAAAAGCAATTGAAAGAAAAAAAGAAATCAGGACTGATGAAAAACAACTCAGAGAAGCCTTGTTAAATGCATTGGCTACGAAAGATGAGAAATGGTGGAAGCCAGAGGTGGTCAAAATGAATGACCCGAGTAAATTTCAGGCAGACCAATTTCTAATGAACCAAAGAATCCTCAATTTTCTAAGTTTAGCTTGCTATATGAATATCAACCAAATGTTGGCAAACAGACAAGTACCTGAGGCTGCCCATTTTGTTGAATTGTATGCTATTATTGACCCCACCAATGCAGAAGCGCCTTATATCAAAGCTAAAATTGCAAACAGTGGAGGAGATAATAAAACTTGCATTGCCCAAATTAAAAAGGCCGTAGAAATGGGTTTCAATGAGCCTGATCGCTTTGCCAAAGAATTTAAAAAAATATTACCTGAGCAAGACTTTAATACACTCTATGCTGCAATGGTAAACAATAATAGCTTGAACAAGAAAAAATGAAAAACATTCATTTGATTGCCATCGGTGGAAGTGCCATGCATAATTTAGCTTTGGCTTTGCACCATAAAGGATTTGTTGTAACCGGCTCCGATGATGAAATTGCAGAACCATCCTTGTCACGTTTAAAAGCAAAAGGTTTGTTGCCTGCATCGATTGGATGGTTTCCAGAAAAAATACATGCTGGTTTAGATGCCATTATTTTAGGCATGCATGCAAGGGCAGACAACCCCGAATTAATCAAGGCAAAAGAATTGGGGCTAAAAATATTCTCCTACCCTGAGTACATTTATGAGCAGTCTCAAGATAAGAAAAGATTGGTCATAGGGGGCAGTCATGGTAAAACCACCATCACTGCTATGGTATTGCATGCGATGCAGGATTTCCATAAGGATGTGGATTATATGGTTGGGGCAAAATTACAAGGCTTTGACACCATGGTAAAACTTACCAAGGAAGCTGATACCATTGTTATAGAAGGCGATGAATACCTGTCTTCACCCATTGACAGAAGACCTAAGTTTCACCTTTACCAACCACATATTGCATTGATCAGCGGAATCGCCTGGGACCATATCAATGTTTTTCCGACATTCGAAAACTATGTTCAACAGTTTGAGCAATTTATCGCATTGATAGAAAAGGGTGGCACTTTGATTTATTGCGAAAATGATCCCATTTTGGTAAAGTTGGTTAAACAAGGTCCTAAACACTTGACCTACCTACCCTATTCGACTCCTAAACACCATATTATCAATGGGGTTACTATTTTAGATGCCACACAAACAGCCCTGAAAATTTTCGGACAACATAACCTTATGAATTTGGAAGGAGCAAGGCTTATTTGTTCAACCTTAGGGATGAGCAGTCAAGATTTTTATGCATCTATGAGCACGTTCGGAGGAGCTGACCGAAGGCTTGAAAAATTAGGTGAAAACAGCCAAACAGCTGTCTATAAAGACTTTGCCCATTCACCATCTAAGTTAAAAGCCACCACCACTGCGATGAAGGAACAATACCCCAATCGTAGGTTAATTGCTTGTATGGAGTTGCATACCTTTAGCAGTTTAAACGAAAACTTTTTAAAAGAATACGATGGTGCCATGAAGATGGCCGATGAGGCTTGGGTTTATTTCAATCCAAAAACCATTGAACATAAAAAACTGAACCCTATCAGTATTGAAGATGTAAAAACTGCCTTTAATACACCCAATATTAAGGTATTCACTTCATCAGATGTATTGACCAAAGCCATCCTAGCTGAGTCTTGGCATCAAGCAAATTTGCTCTTGATGAGTTCTGGCACTTTTGATGGACTTAACCTAGGAAACATCTCCAATCAGGTATTATCCTCTGCTTCTTGATTGACCTGGTAAGGCGGTTCTTTTTTGAGTACCCCTGCTACCACAAGGGCAATAATGGTTTCAAAAAACAAGGAACTAGAAAAACTGGACCATGCCATGTTGATGGGCGAGTATTGAGCAGAATACATCTCTTTAAATTCATCAAAATTTTTTCCAAATTTTAAAACACCTGCAAGACTTTTATAAAATGGCTCTGCTTGTTCAAGAAAATTTTGAAGGAAGTGAACATCAATGAATTGCAAATAAATGTATTGGAAAAAGGCCAATAACAAAGCATTGATGAAAATAAATGTATTGGCTGCTTTCCAGGCATTGCGAAAACTAATGTACCCTCCCCCTTCGATTTTACGTGATTGGTAAACTGCAACAACAATAAATACCAAATCACTAAAGGATGAAAAGAATGAAAATAGGTTTTTTGTGAAATAGGAACCTACTCCACCAAAATGTAACAACAATACAAAAACGATTGTAATTCCGGCAGATAAATTACCCAATCGAGCAGCTACGTTCAATGATTTCATACCAAACAAATTATCCGTTCATCGAAATTAAAAACTCTTCATTGGTTTGCGTGTTTTTAATTCGGTCACGCATAAACTCCATTGCCTCAAGCGGATTCATATCTGCCAAATGTTTGCGTAAAATCCAAATGCGCTGCAAGGTATCTTTGTCAACCAACAAATCATCTCTGCGTGTGCTTGAAGAAACAATGTCAATGGCTGGGAACAAACGTTTGTTTGACAATTTGCGATCCAATTGCATTTCACTGTTACCAGTACCTTTAAATTCTTCAAAAATCACCTCATCCATTTTAGAACCTGTTTCAGTTAAGGCAGTTGCTAAAATAGTTAAAGAGCCTCCTTTTTCAATTTTGCGGGCGGCCCCGAAAAAACGTTTGGGTTTATGCAATGCATTGGCATCTACACCACCCGAAAGCACCTTACCTGAGGCTGGTTGTACGGTATTATAAGCCCTTGCTAAGCGGGTAATAGAATCCAATAAAATAACTACATCATGTCCACATTCTACCATGCGTTTGGCTTTTTCAAGCACAATATTGGCAATACGTACATGTCTATCAGCAGGCTCATCAAAGGTTGAAGCAATGACTTCTGCTTTAACACTGCGCGCCATATCTGTCACCTCTTCAGGTCGTTCATCAATTAACAAAATAATCAAATACGTTTCAGGATGATTGTATGCAATGGCATTGGCAATCTCTTTCAATAAAACTGTCTTACCTGTTTTTGGTTGAGCCACAATCAACGCCCGTTGACCTTTACCCAGTGGTGTAAATAAATCTACAATGCGGGTTGACAAGGTGCTTTGTGGGTGACCTGTCAATTTGAATTTTTCGTAAGGGAAAAGAGGAGTTAAATAATCAAACGGAACTCGGTCTCTCACATAACTTGGATCACGACCATTGATTTTATCAATTCGTGTAAGCGGAAAATATTTTTCACCCTCTTTAGGTGGCCTAATTCCTCCTTTAACTGTATCACCGGTTTTTAGGCCAAATAATTTAATTTGATTTTGTGCAACATACACATCATCTGGACTATTCAAATAATTATAATCGGAAGAACGCAAGAAGCCATATCCATCAGGCATTATTTCTAACACGCCTTCAGAGGTAACAATGCCATCAAAATTATACAGTTCAGCCAATTTTGCACGTTGCTGTTGTGCTAGTTGTTGCGGATTGGGTTGATTGTTATTGTTTTGAACATTGCCATTCGCTTGGTTATTGCCATTTACTTGGTTATTGCCATTTCCTTGGTTATTGCCATTTCCTTGGTTATTGCCATTTCCTTGGTTATTGCCGTTATTACCTTGGTTGTTATTGCCTTGGTTGTTGTTGCCTTGGTTGTTAAAAGAATTATTCCGTTGTTGGTGTTGGTGCTTCTGATTCGGATTGTTGTGCTGACGATGTTGGCCTTGGTTGTTCTGACCTTGATTGTTATTTTGTCCCTGGTTATTGGAGCCTTGATTGTTCCGCGGTGGGTTAGAAGGTTGATTGGCAAGGTTGTTCAAATTATTGGTAACCGTAGCATTTTCGGCTAACTTAATCTCGGCTGATGTAACTGCGTCTTCTGGTTTTATTTCAGCTTTTATATCCGCTTTAATTCCATCTTGAGTTTCAGGTAACCTTTGATCATCTGAATTAAGCTGAATACCAGAATTAGCCTGAACACCTGAACTGACTTGAACTTCAGGTACCAATTGGTCTTCAACAGAACTATCAGCTACCGCCTCTTGTTTTAATTCACTGCTTATTTCAGGCAAAACCTCAGAGCGTATGCCCAATGGCAACTCAGTTTGAGGTTCAATATTTTTGGGTCTTCTTGGTCTTAATCTCACTTCTGGTTTAGAAGTTTGGTCAGTAGGTATGCGCGTTTGCGATTCTAAAATCTTTGCAATTAACTCTTGCTTCTTTAGTGTTTCAAATTTGCTAATATTCAATTCTTTTGCCAAGTCCCTTAATTCAGGCACAAGCTTGGCGGTCAACGCTGATAAATCATACATAAGTTTCGAAATATGCTAAATTCAACTTTAATTGGGGTGGGATTTAAATGATACAAGAAACTGTACCAATAGAATAATTCAAAGATAGTTTATTTTGAACACCTTACAAAATTTTCAATCGGCCAATTCAACAACTTCAAGGTCTTTTATTTGAGTTTTGTCGATAACGAAACGCAAAACAGTTTTTTTAACATGAAATCCTTGCTGGCCACAAGCCCCAGGATTCATAAACAATGTTTGATTTACTTTATCATACATTACCTTTAAAATATGCGAGTGCCCCGCAATCACCAATTGAGGTTGATGCAGTTGAATAAGTTCTTGTGCATCTTTCTTATACTTACCAGGGTAACCTACAATATGCATTAAAAGCACTTTTACACCCTCACAATTGAATACATCAACCATCGGAAAATTTGGCCTTATATCGTGGCCATCAGCATTGCCATAAACCGCACGCAATGGTTTAATTTGCTTCAATGCAGTAATGGTTTGCATTGAACCTATATCACCTGCATGCCAAATCTCATCGCAGTTCTGAAAAATACGGGGCAAACCAGGATGAATAAAATGATGGGTATCTGATAGCAATCCAATCTTCACCACTGTATTAGCGAATAAGGGTTACATGACCTACAAATTCATGCCTTTGACTTGAATTGTCGAAAATCTGAATGAGGTAGGAATACACATCTTGCGGAGCATTCACAGCAGATCCTTGCACAACCCCATTCCAACCCAGTGCAGGATTTTGACTATTAAACATGACTTGCCCCCATCTGTCAAAAACTGTAAAGCTAAAATTACTGGTTTGGTAGCCTGAGCCATAACCCATAAAAACATCATTCACATTGTCTCCATTGGGTGTAAATGCATCAGGTACATAAAAGGAAAAATCACTTACATAATTGATGCAATGAACAACAGAGTCTTTGCAACCATGCACATTTGTTACCCATAGCTTAGGACAATAAGCACCTACACTGTCATATTGAAACACTGGGTTTGGTAAAACAGAAGTTGAGCTTGGCACTTTATTGTCGTTAAAATTCCAAAGCCATTTTGTTACGTCCGCAGAATATTCTTCATAAAAACTAAACAAAGGATTTACAACACTTGCTTGTTGAGGATTAACAGCAAAAGCAGCAGCTGGCACATGAAAAACATTGATCATATTAGAAATGCTATCAAATGAAGTGCAACCTGCTTTGGTTGTAACCTTCAATCCGATGGTGTATTTTCCGGTTGGATAACACAAAGATGGATTTTTTAATTTGGAAATTGAATCTAAACCCAATGTCCATAACCAAGATTGAATAGAATCAGTACCATTGATTATTGAAAGATCTTTGAAATTAACACATAAGGTGGGACATCCTGAATCTTTGCTGGCAGAAAAATTAACCAAAGGGGCAGGCAGCAATGTAACCAGCTTTTTAGCAGAATCGGCAGGTGTTCCGCAACCATCAGTAACCACCAAGGTAAACGTTGTTGTGGCATTTAATTGGGTAATTAAATTTTGGGTAGTTTGATTGGGATTTGTCAACCAACGGTAGGTGTATTGCTTGTTTCCTCCAGTTGCTACAGCATTGATTTGAATTGTATTTCCTGTACCACAAACCGACGGAACGCCAGAAAGCTGTAAACCAAGTGGACCATGCAATGGCAATTGAATGGTTTGTTGAGGAATGCCGCAAGCATTGGCATCAGAACCAGAAACACTAAATGTAGTGGTTGAAAGTACACTTACTTGTACTGAATCTCCAACCAAGGCACCTGGGTTCCAGGTTAATTGATAAGTAGGAGTACCCCCTGATGGATGGGCAACGAGCCAAACTTTTTGACCAATACAAGCCGTATCTGGTTGAGCAACCGTATTTGACAATATTAATGGCTGGGTTAAAGTTTGAGTGGCTGTTGCTGCGCATTGGTTAGCATCGGTAATTGTAACGGTATAAGAATTGGCACATAAACCGGTTGGGGTAGCCCCAGCAAAGCCATTGCTCCAGCTGTATTGATAGGGTGCGCTGCCTCCTGTAGGTGAGGCAGTGATGGCCCCATTGCAAACGCCATGGCAACTGAGATTTTGAAAATTGGAGATTGTAGCCAAAACACCTGATACATTAGCAACAGTTGCAGAATCCTTTAATTTACAATTGTTGTTATCAGTTACAGTAACAGTATAAGTACCTGGTACCAATCCTGAAACAGATGCCAAAGTAGCACCTGTTGACCATAGGTATGAATAAACCCCACCATTCGGTGTTCCACCGGCAACATTGGTAACGGTTGCAGTACCTCCAGGTTGACCACAAAAAGCTGAAGTAGCAGTTATACTCATGCTTAATGCGGTTGGCTGATTAATGGTCAAAAAGGTATCCCTTTGGCAATTATTGCCATCGCTTACCGTAACCGAATAAGTTCCTGCACTTAAATTACTGATGCTAAAGCCCGTTTCAGAGGTACTCCAAGTGGCACTGTAGTTTCCAGCACCACCAGATGGAACAATCACAGCCTGTCCATTCTTTCCTCCCCAACAGGATGTATTGATAGCAGTAGAGACTAATTTTAACTGAGTAGGTTGGGTTATAGTAGCATTGGTTGATAAAGAACAACCTGAAGCATCAGTAACAGTAACTGTAAAAGCACCAGCACCAAGACCATTGATGACACTGTCAATACCTGCATTGCTCCAAGAATAAGTTAATGTGCCTGTACCCCCCGATGCCCTAACAGTCAAACTGCCATTGGTATTCCCATTGCATTTTAAATTGGTATAAGGAAGAATATTGGCTTTTAAAGTGGATAAATCATTCACCGTTGTAACTTTTGACAAGGTACAACCATTCGCATCAGTAACGGTCAAAGAATAAGTTCCAGCAGAAACAGCAGGCAAAGTACTGTTGGTGGCAGCATTGCTCCAAGCATAAGAATAGTTAGGCACTCCACCACTTGCCACAGCAACAACGGACCCATTTGATTTACCGCAACTTGATGAAGTTGGTGTTAATGTTAGGCCCATTGCAGAGGGGCTTGTGAGGCTTACCGATGAACTAGCTGTACATCCATTGGCATCTGTTATTGTCAAAGAATAAGTATTCACACCCAGGCCACTGTTGGCATTTGAAAGTGAAGTAGTAATGGCAGAAACTCCATTGCTCCAACTATAGGTAAAAGGTGCAGTACCATTGCTGGCAGTCGCAGTTGCCACCCCAGTTTTTGCACCTGAGCACATTATCGGTGTAGTTAAGTTAACTGAGGCAACAACAGCAGGCGTTGAGGCAACAGTAACAGTACTAGAAGCAGTACAAGAATTGGCATCGGTAACTGTAACTGAATAAACACCACCACTTAAATTGGTTAAGGAGGCAGAGGTATTGGCATTAGACCAAGTATAAGTATAAGCTGGTAAACCATTGGTAGCCGTAACTGAAGCCTTTCCATTTACTAATCCACAAGTTGCAGGAGATACTGTGGTGGAAAGTTGAGGTGGTTGACTCGGGGTAACAGATTTGGTGATTGAGGAACTGCAACCTGTATTGGTGGTAACAGTCAAGGTTACATTGTAGGCTTGGCTCTTATTATAGGTATGGCTGGTTGACCCTGCCCCAGCAACCGTCAAGGTATCAGTGGCCACATCACCAAATGACCATAAAGATTTTGAAATGGTTCCGGTTGAAACGGTAGATGCATTGACAAAACTCATGGTTTCAGTACAAACCGATGGACTGGTAAAGGCAGGAACCAAATTGACATTGGCTTGTTTCAATGTATAAATATAGGTATATGGACATCCAAACCCATTGTCACAAGTAAGTGTATAAGTACCAGGTGTGGATGTTATTAAGGTATCAGCAGTAGAAGTGACGGGACCGGTCCAAGAATAACTTGAAAAACCAAGTGGCGGATATAGCTTTATGGGTGTATTTCCGCAAAGGGTATCGCTTTGAATGATTTTATTGGGTGGGGCACAAGAAGCATCAATATACGTATAAGCCCAATCTACATTTAAGATACACCAAGAATTAACCACTGAAATCGTTACAGCCTGACCAACATAAGCACTCAGGTCAAAGTTGAGTGTTCTCCATTTCAAATACTTCACCGGTTCTTTTGGAAAAGGGCCTGTATTCGGTTGAGCCCCTTCATAACCCATTTTAGAAGAAATGGAAAAACCTTTGGTTCCAGTACCATAATTATCGTCCCAGGCCTTGTATTTGGCACAGGCGATGGTATCAGTTGGCCCCCCGGGGCCCAATAATGCAACTTGAACATAGGCTGCCTGAGATTTTGTATGGTTACCAAAATTTAAAATATCAAATGCATATTGTAATTTAATAACAGGGTCTGCAGCAGGTATGGTAAAGGTGTTTTGTGCGGTTGAACGTTGGTAGGTCCAAATGGGGGTATAACTGATGTATTTAGGGTACCAATCCCCTAACCGCAATGAATAGGTTCCGCCCGGGGCTGATACAGGGTACAATCCAAAAGTATCCAAGCCTGCAGAAACAACGGTAGCAGAGCCGGTGGTGGTCCACCCGGTAGAATTGCCAGTTTCAAAATCTAAATTTGAGGTGCAAGATGTACCTAAGGCTTTAAATTTATGCCCAGTTTGAATTGGAGCTAAAAACCTTTGAATGGCAGCAGGTGAAATGGAATCTTTTTCAAAAGCACTTAAAACAGAATCATGACCAGATTTTGGAGTAAAGGCATCCAATGATTGAGCAAAAGAGCCTGATGCACAATGAATTAACCACAACAAAAAGAATAAAACAACCTTTTTCAATCTCATTTAATAGGTTAGAAATATTTATTGAATTTACGCTTTGTTATTGAATCTATCAAGTGGTTTTAGCCAAGAATATGATTTTGCTCATATGCACATATAAACGCATTGGCAAGGTCAAAACATAAAACAATGGAGGAATTAATTTGGGGTTGTTAATGACAAAATTGGCAATACGTTGCCTGCGCCTCAACAGCGGACCAAATTTCTTTTCAATGGCTTTATCATATCCCTTACAAAACTTGGCTGAAAAGTCATTCGCCTTAAAACAAGCTAATGCTTGGTAGCCTGCTATTCTTCCTGCAACCATGGCAATGCCTATCCCCTCACCTGTCAGCGGATCAGCCAAAGAGGCTGCATCTCCACACAATAAAAAGCCATTACCTGATAAGGGAAAACGTTCAAATCCATAGGGTATGCCTCCTCCTTGAAAATCGTTGACCTTAACTGCATCCTTAAAAATGGTTCTTAATTCAGGGGTACTTTGAATGACTTCCTCTAATAGCAGTTTCAAATTTACTTTCTTTTCAATGACCTCTTTTCCTAAACCACCCAAACCTACATTGTACATTCCATCATTGGCTGGAAAAATCCAGAAATAGCCACTCTTTAACAAAGGACTCAGGTAAATGCCAAATGAATTAGGCAAAACATGGGTCAACCCCTTGTAATAGGCCCTAATGGCTGCGTAATTATAATTAGCATCCGTTTTATAATCCGTCAAACTTCTTCTGACAACAGATTGGGCACCATCACAACCAATGACTAAACGCGTATGAAAAGTTCCATTGCTGGTTACTACACTTTTCAAATCACCTAAGTCCTCCACTTTTTCAACTTTTGTAGCCAATAGATAGTCAATCTTTCCAGTTCCCTTGGCCAAATCATATAAAAAATGGTCAAAATCAAAGCGAGAGGAACAGAACCAAGGTTCTGGAAACTGACCTACCAATGATTTTGCACCAACCTGAATAGAGAAGGCATCAATGGGTCGTTTATTGGGCCAAACTCTAAAGGCATTGCCATAAATTGGGTTAATCCGATCCAAAACTTTAGGAATATAGGCAGCCAATCCATCCCCACAGGTCTTTTCTCGCGGAAAATTACTCTTTTCTATCACCAAAACCTTTAAACCTGCGTCCACCAAGGTCAAAGCACAGGTATTTCCTGCAGGTCCTGCTCCACAAATAACAATATCGTACTGGGTAATTTGCATGAACGAAAATAGCAACAAATTTGTTGTTAATTTTGCACCTGATGAAAAGATTCAGCCGGGGAAGCATATTCAAAAAAATACTGGCATTTTCAGGACCTGGATTGATGGTTGCCGTTGGGTATATGGATCCCGGAAACTGGGCAACAGATATTGCGGGTGGGGCTCAATTTGGGTATGAATTACTTTCTATTATTCTACTTTCCAATATTTTCGCCATTCTGTTGCAATACCTGAGTCTTAAACTCGGAATAGCGGCCGAAATGGACCTTGCTCAAGCTTGTCGAAAAAATTATCACCCTGCAGTCAATTTTACTTTATGGTTATTGTGCGAAATAGCTATTGCCGCTTGTGACTTAGCCGAAGTGGTTGGTTCTGCCATTGCCCTTAATTTATTATTCGGCTTAGACATGTTATGGGGAGTGGCACTTACCTCATTAGATGTACTCATCATTCTGGCTATTCAAAAAAGAGGTTTCAGATTGCTCGAAATCATCATTGGGGCTTTGATTTTGGTAGTGCTGGGTGTTTTTGTTTATGAGGTAATCCTTTGTTCTCCTGAAACCTTGGCTGTTGCAAAAGGGTTCTTGCCCACTTTTCAATTGGTTACCGACCACCGAAAACTTTATTTGGCCATAGGCATTATCGGAGCTACCGTTATGCCGCATAACCTTTACCTGCATTCGCATATTGTTCAAACCCGGCCTTATCCCAGAACTGAATTGGGAAAAAAAATGGCCTTAAAATATGCCACCTTAGACAGCACCATGGCTTTATTGGTAGCCTTTTTAATCAATGCCGCTATTTTAATTGTGGCAGCTGCCAGTTTCTATACCAGCGGACACCATGATGTAAACGATATTACCACTGCTCATCATTTGCTCAGTCCAATTTTGGGCACTTCTTTGGCTGGTATATTTTTCGCTATTGCTTTACTCGCCTCAGGCCAAAACGCAACCCTTACTGGCACCTTGGCTGGGCAAATTGTTATGGAAGGCTTTTTAAGCTTTAAAATGAAGCCTTGGGTGCGCAGGTTAATGACTAGGGGTATAGCCATTTTTCCAGCATTGGTCATTACCTCTATCAAGGGTGGTCAAGGAGCCGCGGATTTATTGATTGCCAGTCAATTGATTTTGGCAATGCAATTGGGATTTGCCATCATTCCGTTAATTTTGTTTACCAGCAATGGGCGCATAATGGGAAGTTTTAAAAACTCTACAATCACCCAAACTGTGGCTTGGTTAATTGGTGGAACAATTGTAATGCTGAATGTCATTCTCATCGTTCAGTGGTTGTTTTAATAATTGAATTTTGATTGCGTTTTGAATTAAATTTTTGATTGAATTTTTGATTGGATTGCATATATGAAGCTTAAACCAAACCAACTCTTTAGCCTGTTAACAATACTGGCATTGAGCATTTCAGTTGCCAATGCCCAGGTTTTATTGACAGGAAAATTATTTGATGAACAAACCGCCTACCCATTAAAAGGAGCCTCGTTATATATTCATGAACTTAAATTAGGCACCACTACTGATTCAACTGGGTTCTTTAAATTTCACCATTTACCCAAGGGTACCTACACCATTGAAATTCAACTGACAGGGTATAAAACATTGGCTACCACCATAAAAATGGACCAAAACCAAAATATTATTTTGGAATTAAAATCATCGAATATCCTCATCAACGAGGTCATTGTAACAAGTATGGGTAATGAAACCACCCGAGATCGGTCACCTACCCCAATCACCATTGTTTCACACAATGCGTTTGTCGATCAAGCTTCTACCAATGTAATTGACGCCATAGCCAAAGAACCAGGAGTAAATGCCATTACAACTGGTCCGGGGGTATCAAAACCTGAAATCAGAGGATTAGGCTTCAACAGGGTATTGGTGACATTTGATGGCATCAGACAACAAGATTTTCAATGGGGTGATGAGCATGGTGTACAAATCGACCCTTATGCAGTGTATAGTGCTGAAATTGTAAGAGGTCCGGCTTCATTGCAATACGGTTCAGATGCAGTAGCAGGAGTTATCAATTTTAAGTCAGCCCCCTTTCCTGCATGTGATGAAATTCAGGCTTCATATACCACCGAGTACCAAACCAACAATGGTTTAATCGGCAATTCATTGCATGCAGCAGGTAACGAGCATGGATTTGTATGGGACATACGGGTTTCAAATTCTGATGCACATAGTTACCAAAACCCAAAAGATGGTTATGTATGGGGTACTGCCTTTAATGAATCAAATGCCAAAATTACCCTTGGCATTAATAAAAACTGGGGGTTTTCCAGGTTAACCATCAGTGCACTTCAACGCACACTTGAAATACCCGATGGCAACAGAGATAGTTTAACCAATAAGTTCAAATTTGATTATCCGATTCAAGGTAAATTATTCCCCACCTTGTCAAATTTTTTATCCTATAATCCAACTGTTCCGGGCTATCAAAAGGTAGATCATACCTATTTGTCATGGCAAAATGGCATCAATTTCAACAATGGACATTTATTGGCAGATATTGGTATAAGTGCAGATAACCGCAGCGAAATCGATTCTGCTACAACACCAGTTCTGCAAATGCATTTGCTATCTGTACCTTACTCACTTACCTACCATTACCATGCCAATAGCAATAATTTAAAACTAAGCACCGGTTTAAATGGCATGTATGAACAAATGCAAAATGGAAATGAATTACAGGCTCCTTTTGTAAGTGTCTTTTTGGTACCTAATTACCATTTATTTGATGTAGGCGGATTTGCCATTGTGGAACGTGACTTTGAAAAACTAACCCTAAATGGTGGAATTCGTTATGATGCCAGACACGAAATCGGTGATGCCATGTGGGTCAGCAACCCAACACCACGCCAACAATTCAATGCATTTGGATTGAATTTTGGTGGCCTTTCTTATAGTGTTGGAGCCAGTTACCAAATGGCTTACAATAGTTATGTCAAAATCAATTTGGCAAAAAGCTACCGCGCACCTGCCATCACTGAATTGGGTGAAAACGGACTGCATCCTGGATCAAGCAATTATGAATTGGGCAACATCAATTTAAAACCTGAATCAGGAACCGAATTGGACCTGAGCATTGGCAAACAAGGGGCAAGTTACCGTTTTGAAGTAACGGGCTTCCTCAATAATTTTTCTAATTTTATTTTCGCTTCTCGCCTTGCTTCGGCGCATGGGGGAGATTCGTTAACCACTGGTTTTCCGACCTTTAAATTTCAGGAAGAAAAAGCTATAATAACTGGACTAGAAGCAGCTATCACCTACAGGCCAGAAAAACTCAAACAATTAGAATGGACAGGTGGCTTTTCGTATTGCTATAGTTTACTTCCTGGACAAAGTGACTCCACCAAACATCTGCCTTGGACCCCTGCACCAAGGTTAACCAATGCATTAAAATGGAGTTTAAAGAACAAAGAAAATAGCCGTTGGACAAAAACTTTTATCAAATTTGAAGTTGATTATTATTGGGCTCAAAAAAACATATACAACGCCAATTTTACTGAATTTGCCTCAACAGACTATACCTTGATGAATTGTGGATTAGGTACCACCTGGCAAAACAAAAAAACGCATAAACCAATTTGTCAAATGATGCTCAACATCACTAATTTAGGCAATATTGCCTACGCAGACCATACCAGCAGATTAAGGTATTTCCTTTCGTATACAGGAGGAGCACCTATTACAGCTTTTCAACAAAACTTGGGCATTTACGACATGGGCAGAAACATTGGATTTAAATTAATTTTCCCTATTGATTATAGCCGTGAAAAGTAAATTGCATCAAAAATCATTGTTTCAATTTCCATTATGGTTGCAAATCACCATTAGCCTTGTTTCAGTTTCGTTGGTGGCAATATGTTCTTACCCAGCTAAACACTTTTTAGACTACAGGGTAATTGGTTTTTTATTATTGATAACTGTTTCTTTATTGGCCATATCATTGCAAATTGGACCGGTGCTTATTGGAGCAATATCCAGCGCCCTTTTATGGGATTTCTTTTACATACCGCCCACCTTCAATTTCACCATAGGAAATACGGCAGACAGAATTTTGCTCGGCATGTATTTTATCATTGCATCAGTCAATGCAGTGTTGACAGCTAAAATCAGAAACTACGAAAAGGACATTCAAAAAAAAGAAGAAAAAGAAAGAACACTTCATTTGTATTCTCATGTATTCAATTCACTTTCGCATGAATTGAGAACGCCAATTGCAACCATACTTACAGGGACAGATACCCTCAGAGACCCTGCCTTGCAGCACAAATTAACTGAGGCACAAAAAGAAATTATGCTGCAAGAAATCTCATCAGCCGCATTGCGCCTAAATGACCAAGTCAGTAACTTATTAAACATGTCGCGGCTAGAGGCTGGACAGTTGCAATTAAAGCCAGATTGGTGTGATATATCCGAATTAACTTACAAGGTAATTGACAACTTGCAAAACTTATCAGAAGAACACTTGATTGAGGTAAATATACCTAAAGACATACCCCTTGTAAAGTTAGATTTTGGATTGATTGAACAAGTCATTGAAAACCTTTTGCGCAATGCTTTGATGCACACACCAGCTGGCACTACCATCAATATTGAAATTAAATGCGAAGAAGGTGAACCCAGCCAATTAAAGATAGTAACCTATGACAATGGCCCTGGCTTTAATGAATCTGAAATTGCACATGCATTTGACAAGTTTATCAGCGTCATCAAAAACAAACCAGGTGGAACCGGACTGGGCCTTTCCATTGTCAAGGGATTTGTGCAGGCACACAATGGGCAAATTGAATTAATCAATCGGCAAGCTGGTGGAGCACAATTTACCATCTTGATTCCAGTTTCTACCTCTTACTTGAATGCCCTAAAGAATGAATAAAGCCAATCTATTGCTCATAGATGATGAGCCAGCCATTCGCAAACTGCTTGAAATCACACTCGAATCGCATGACTACCAATTGCATACTGCGGCAACAGCAAAGGAAGGGTTAATCATGGCAGCCAATCATCCTCCAGATTTGATTTTATTAGATATAGGTTTGCCAGATTCAAATGGGCATGTGGTATTGGAAAAATTAAGAACCTGGTATTCCAATCCCATCTTGGTACTTTCTGCCCATAGCGAAGAATCGGATATTGTAAAAGCATTAGACAATGGTGCAAATGATTACCTCATAAAACCATTCAGAACAGGAGAATTGTTGGCAAGAATTCGATCTGCTTTGCGCTTACATGGAGATAGTGTTTCTAACCCTAATTTTGTAAGTGATCAACTTTCTATTGATTTTGGTTTGAGGACGGTAAATAAAGAAGGTGTGGCCATTAAATTGACAGCAACAGAATACACCTTGCTGGCATTATTGGCTAAAAACCAAGGTAAGGTGCTTACGCATCGGTACATCCTAAAAGAAATTTGGGGGCCTGGTTATGAAAACGAATCGCAATACCTCAGGGTTTTTATTGCACAGCTCAGAAAGAAAATAGAGAACGACCCCAATCGCCCCAAGCATATTCAAACTGAATCAGGAGTAGGCTACCGTTTTCAATAAGAATAGGGCATATAGTTCGGAAGCTATATTGAAACTCCATTGAAACTACATGAAATCTTTATAAAATCTTTATACCTATAAGCATTAGTTTTACACCTGCTTTATTAAATCTGTAGTTCCTTTGTTGCATGAAAACTACAACTACTCATTTCAACAAAATTACCCTAGGCTCCTTAATGGTAGCTTTGGGTATCATTTACGGCGATATTGGAACCAGCCCATTGTATGCATTTAGTGCAGTTATTGGAGACAGGCCCATCGAAAAAATGTTAGTCTATGGAGGAATCTCCTGTATTTTCTGGACCTTGGTATTTCAGACTACCATCAAATATGTTTGGTTGACTTTAAGAGCAGACAACAATGGTGAGGGCGGTGTATTTTCCATTTATGCCTTGGTTCAACGTTATGGAAAGAAATTAATCATACCAACTATCTTAGGTGCTACCACTTTGCTTGCTGATGGTATCATTACGCCTCCTATATCAGTAGCCTCAGCCATTGAAGGATTAAACATGGTAAAAGGCCTTGAGAAAACCATAGTACCAGGCAATAATTTGACCATTGGCATTACCATTGCCATCCTTTCAGGACTTTTCTTTTTTCAAAGGTTTGGCACCCAAGCAATAGGCAAGATATTTGGACCAATTATGGCTGGTTGGTTTGCTATGCTATTGGTGGTCGGAGGCGTTCAAATCATACAACACCCAGATGTCATTAATGCACTTAACCCTGCCTATGGATATGACCTATTGGTGCATTATCCTAAGGGATTTTGGCTACTCGGGGCTGTGTTCTTGTGCACAACTGGTGCTGAAGCTTTGTATTCAGACTTAGGTCATTGTGGCATTCAAAACATTCGCATCACATGGGTCTTTGTAAAAACAAGTTTGGTTGCCTGTTACCTAGGGCAGGCGGCTTGGTTAATGCATCAAGGCAAACCCACACTTGGCACCAGTAACCCCTTTTTCGAAATCATGCCCAGTTGGTTTTTATTGCCAAGCATTGTTTTGGCAACCGCAGCAACCATTATTGCCTCACAAGCGCTGATCAGTGGTTCTTTTACTTTGATCAGTGAGGCTATGAATCTGAACTTCTGGCCTAGGGTGGCTGTGCGCCAACCTTCCGATTTAAAGGGTCAAATTTACATACCAAGTATCAACATGATTTTATGGTTTGGCTGTATCTTAATGATCTTATATTTTAAAGAATCTGCTGCTATGGCCGCTGCTTATGGATTCTCAATCACCATTGCAATGATGATGACAACGCTCTTGCTTGGTTATTTCTTAATTTATCACCTCAAATGGAACCAAATTGCAGTAATAGCCCTATTGTCAGTTTTTGTCATCGTTGAAACCTCCTTCTTCATCGCCAACGTAGCCAAAATAAAAGAAAGGTGGATGTTCTTGTTTTTTGAACTTTCTATTTTCATGACCATGTACGTTTGGTACTTTGCACGTAAGGTGAATAACCGTTTCACCAAATTTTTAGACCTTGGACGTTTTACCTCTAAAATTCAAGAATTAAGTGCAGATGATGCCATCCCTAAATTTTCAACACATTTAATTTATTTGACAAAAGCCAACCACCGCGAACAAATTGAGGAAAAAATCATCAAATCAATATTCTCAAGAAAACCCAAAAGAGCCGATGTGTATTGGTTTTTACATATTCAACGAACCAATGAGCCTTACACCCTCACTTATGACATCAATGAATTGATTGATGATAAAGTAATCAAAATCAACGTCAATATTGGATTTAGGGTACAACCAAAAACTGAATTGTATTTCAAAAGAATTATCAAAGACCTGGTTGCCAACAAGGAATTGAACCTACATATTAGACCTGATGGATCAACCCGATACAACAACGAACCTGATTTCAAGTTTATCGTTATTGAGAAATTCTTATCCGTTGAAAACGAATTTTCGTTGCGCGAGGGTTTATTGCTCAAATCTTACTTTTACCTTAAACACATGGGTCAAAGTGATGAAAATGCCTTTGGATTGGACAAATCAGATGTGGTGGTGGAACTGACACCTCTCATTTACCATCCGGCTGAAAATGTCGAACTTTACCGCCATAAAATATAATACGATGAGAATTTCTACTCCAAACATTTTCTTAGCTGCATTTTTACTTGCATTCAGCCTGAACATTTTTAGTCAAAGCCTTACCACTAATTTACAATCAGTGCAAACATCCTTACCCAGCATGCCTCCTGGGTCTAAAGTTCCATTAGATGGCATGGATTTTACTTGGCTGAATGGAAATGACAGACGCGACTCCTCTGTTTTTAAAATTCCATTTTTTAGTCCCACAATTTTGGTGGATGTCAACGCAACACATTCATTTAATAACCCGATAGACCATACCGTTGTTGGTTCTACAGCATTGGCAAGAAATGATGAAATGGAGGTTTCTGCAGCAGCAATAGGCGGAGACTTTAACTATGGCAATGCCAGGGGGCGCATCATGACTCAGTTCGGAACCCGTTCGACCATAGTACCAAGAAACGACTATAGCGCATTCAGAGGGCAATATGATTTACCAGATGCCTACAGATACATTAGTGAAGCTTATGCTGGTTATCATTTTAACAAATGGTATGGCATCAACCTAGATGCAGGCTTGTTTATGTCTTATATCGGACTCAACTCTTATTACCAAGCCGAAAACTGGGAATACCAAGCCTCTTATACTTCAGACAACACCCCTTGGTTTTTCAATGGTGTCAGGTTGCAGGTTTTCCCAACAAAGAAATTCAAATTTGAGGCCTGGATCATCAATGGCTGGCAAAGTTATGGCTCTTTCAATGCCTTGCCCGGTTTTGGAGGAAACTTAACCTATTGCCCTACAGAAAACATCAAATTGATAACCAATGATTATTATGGTACGGATGATGCTGGATTATTGGGGCGCAAACGGATACACTCAGACAATAGTTTTTTATACAGGTACTTTCACAAATCTGTTCAACAAAAGGGCATTAACCAAATGGCATTGTCGGCTACTTTCGACATAGGACAAGACAAAGGTGATGGTGCTGATGGGTTTTCAAATGCAAATGGCCATGCCGACTATTTTACAAGTTTCATGGTTTATAACCGCATGTGGTTCGCCCATAAAAAATGGGCATGGTGTATTGGAGGAGGTTGGATGACAAACCCTGGCAGATACTTGGTACTCGCACCAACTGGGGATGCTAATCCCTTACCCAATCCCTATAACCCAACAGCAAATAATGGCAGTGCAGGAACCCACCCTTTTAGCATGAACCCTGGTGATCCATTTACCGCTTGGGATTGTTCTACCAATATCAGTTGGATGCCCAACCAAAGTATAGAATTTAGGTTAGAATGGGTACACCGTCAAGCCAATGTGGGTTACTTCGCAGGTGCAGGAGGAGTAACATCTCCTACAGGATTTACCAATACTTCAATCCCCAATAATTGGTCACCAGACCTAGTTAAATCAGAGGACAGGGTAATTGTAGCGGTCATGTTTAGGCTCTAATCATGGTATCGCCAGCTTACGTTCATACCGCATGGTATAGTTGGCTGGCAACTGAGCTACCAATGAATCGGTAAAATATTTAGACTCCAAACCTAGTTGCTGAGAGGCGCTGCTCTTAAACACCAACGAACCTTCTTTGGTACGACGCAACACAACTGATTCGCTGTTAAAACGGTAATGTACTGGTCCTCCTTCTGAACCTTTGATGACAGTTACCGCATAATACTCTTTGCCCGAATGATGCACATGGCCTTGTACATCTTCATAAGACTCTAGCAAATTACCATCCTCGTAAAACAAGCGAATAAAGATATCTACAAACCATTGCTTTTCTTTGCCCTTTGGCTTGGGTTTTGGCTGTGCTACAGAAACTTCAAAAGCAATGATAAATATCAAGGTGAAGGCAAAAAAAATACCAAAAGTTTTGTAAAATCTGCTCAACATACCTCACTAAATTAACAAAAATTAGGACATTTTTTGTTAACTTTAAGCAACGATGAGGTTGTTAATAAAGAATATCAAAAATCTGGTGCAAATTGACGCACCAAAAAGGGTTGTTGTCAAAGGAAAAGACATGTCCATTTTGCCCCAGTTAACAGACGCTTGGTTGGCGATTGAAGATGGTTTAATAGCCGATTTTGGCAAAATGGATGATTTCCCTGGCATTGAAGACTGGTCAAACCTCCAAATTATTGATGCCCAAGACCGATTTGTATTTCCATCTTGGTGTGATTCTCATACCCATTTGATTTATGCCCATTCAAGAGAGGAAGAATTTGCAAGTCGCCTCAAGGGTGAGTCTTATGCATCTATTGCAGCAAAGGGTGGAGGCATCTTAAACTCAGCTAAAAAACTACAAAATACTTCAGAAGACAAACTGGTGGCTGCTGCATTGGGGCGCCTTAATACCATTATTCAGCAAGGAACAGGGGCCGTTGAAATTAAAAGTGGCTATGGCTTAAGTATGGCAGGAGAACTCAAAATGCTTAAGGTCATTCAACGCCTTAAAGCCCTTTCTCCCCTGACCATCCAGGCTACATTTTTAGGGGCACATGCCATACCAGAAGAATTCAAAAACAATAAAGCCGGCTATATCCAACTTTTGACTGAAGAGTTGATACCTGCCATTGGTCAAGAAAAATTGGCCGATTATTGCGATGTGTTTTGCGAAGAAAACTATTTTACCAAGGCTGAAACCATTCATATACTTGAGGTTGGCTTAAAACATGGCTTAAAACCAAGGGTGCATGCCGAACAAATGAGCCATAGTGGTGGCATAGAAGCTGGGGTTCAATGCGGTGCCATTAGTGTAGATCACCTTGAATACATTTCTGACAATGACATAGACCTATTGCTCGCCAGCCATACCATGCCTACCTTGTTACCAGGTGCCCAATTGTTTTTGCAATTACAAACCCCTCCGGCCCGAAAAATGATGGACAAAGGCCTGCCAATTGCCATCGCGAGTGATTTTAACCCGGGTAGCTGTCCATCGGGCAATATGAATTTAATGGTTAGCCTTTCTTGTATTGTCAATAAAATGACACCTGAAGAAGCCATCAACGCTGCAACCATCAATTCAGCTTATGCCATGAACCTCAGCCAAACACATGGCAGCATTGGCATCGGAAAAAAGGCCAACCTATTTATAACACAACCTATTCCATCCATCGCATTCTTACCCTATAATTTCGGAGAAACACTCATCGAAACCGTCATTTTAAATGGCGAAATACAAACATTTAACTAAAATTCCATACCAAAAGCCAGTCCATTATGAATACGCAACAGCAACTCATTGAATGTGTACCAAATTTTAGTGAAGGTGTAAACCTCAATATTATCAAACAAATTACAGATACCATTGAGCAAGTAGAAGGTGTACGGTTACTCAATGTGGACCCAGGAAAAGCAACCAATCGTACTGTAGTAACTTTTGTAGGTCACCCCAAAGCGGTTATTGATGCAGCTTTTTTAGCCATCAAAAAGGCTTCGGAGCTTATCGACATGACCAAACACAAAGGTGAACATCCGCGCATGGGAGCCACTGATGTATGTCCATTGATTCCAATTTCAGGCATCACCATGGAAGAAACTGCTAAGTATGCCCAACAACTGGCTAAAAGGGTTGGTGAAGAATTAAATATTCCGACTTATCTATACGAACATGCCCAACCAAAAGCAGAAAGAAAAAACTTAAGTATCATCAGAAATGGCGAATACGAAGGATTTTTCAAGAAAATCAAATTACCTGAATGGAAACCAGATTTTGGTCCATCTGAATTCCCGGCACATTGTGGAGCTACCGTAATTGGGGCGCGTGATTTTCTAGTTGCCTATAACATCAACTTAAATACTACCTCAGTGCGCAGGGCGAATGCCATTGCATTTGACGTAAGAGAGACAGGTAGGGTAAAACGCGAGGGCAATCCGATTACAGGCAAAATTGTCAATGATGAAAAAGGCAATCCAGTGTACATTCCTGGAAAACTAAAAGCCGTAAAAGCCATTGGCTGGTTCATCGAAGAATATGGGGTAGCTCAAATCTCTATGAACTTGGTCAACACCCAAATTACCCCTGTTCATATTGCCTTTGATGAGGTTTGCAAATCAGCCGAAGAACGGGGCATCAGGGTTACTGGTTCAGAATTGGTAGGGTTAATTCCACTTCAATCTTTAACTGAGGCAGGCAAATACTTTTTAAAAAAACAAAAACGTTCTATCGGTGTTTCTGAAAAAGAACTGATTAAAATAGCCATCAAGTCATTAGGGTTAGATGAACTGGGTCCATTTAAACCAGAAGAAAGAATTATTGAATACATCTTACGCGACCCTGCACAATCTAAATTACAAAACCTTACCCTTAAAGCCTTTGCTGATGAAACGGCAAGCGAAAGCCCTGCCCCTGGTGGAGGTTCGATTGCTGCCTATGTAGGTGCATTAGGGGTATCATTGGGTACAATGGTTGCTAACCTATCTTCTCATAAACCAGGTTGGGACGAGCGTTGGGAAGAGTTCTCTCATTGGGCTGAAAAAGGAGCAAAATTGCAACAAGAATTATTGAAATTGGTTGATGAAGACACCATCGCCTTTAACAAAATCATGGCTGCCTTTGGTTTACCTAAAGGCAACGATGAAGAAAAGAAAATCAGAACAGCAGCCATTGGAGCTGCAACACGTTACGCCATTGAAATTCCGATGAAGGTACTCAGCCTTTCTACTGAAACCTTGGATGTCATCAAAGCCATGGCTAAAGAGGGCAATCCTAATTCAGTTACCGATGCTGGTGTTGGGGCTCTGTGTGCCAGAACAGCTGTAAAAGGTGCATACCTAAATGTTAGGGTAAATGCCGCTACCTACAATGACAAAAAATTCGTAGAAGAAGTGCTTGAAAAAGGCAAACAATTAGAGGCAAAAGCAGAAGCTTTAGAAAAAGAAATTTTGGCCATCGTAGATGAAAAATTAAAGCATGAATAAATTACTGAGCCGTTTTGGTTGGTTGCGTAGAATTATATTTTCATTTTCACTCCAACTATTGATGGTGCACCTTAAAAAGAACCTCAACATGGTTCTTTTTTGGTTATTCTTATTTGGCTTAATTACCGGTAATATTGCCCCAAGGTATGGTATTCCGTATCTTTTCCTAAGCCCTGAATATTTTGACAGGGTGAGTTTTGGAGCTTACTTTTTAACTGGCTTTGGATGTGGAGGCTTCATCATGGCCTTTCATATCTCCAGTTATATCCTCAACTGTTACCGCTTCCCCTTTGTGGCAACATTGGCAAATCCGTTCATCAGGTATTGCATCAACAATTCTATTATACCATTGGTATTTGTTGGCACCTATATGTATGCCATCTATCAATTTTTATTAGGAGAGCACCTCTATCAAATCAATCAAATCATCTATTTAGAATCAGGTTTTGCAGCAGGTGTCATTGCATTTATTCTATTCTGTACCTCTTATTTCTTCACCATCAACAAAGATATTTACCGCATGTTTGGGGTAAAAGAAGACGACCCCAACAACAAACCCTTGCGCACCTACCATTCTAAACACAGTTGGAAAAACCCAAATTTAGTAACCGAATCAAGAGATTGGTATGTAGAAACCTATTTGATCTATCCTTTCATCAATCGCCTGGTAAGACCCATCAGGCATTATAAAAAAGACATGCTCATTCGGGTATTCAGGCAAAATAACCGCAATGCTTTTATGTTCATTATGTTGGCCATGCTTTCATTGTTCAGCTTAAGTTATTTACAAGACATTCCTTTGTTCAATATTCCAGCTGCATCCAGTTTGTTTTTGCTTTTCACCATGCTTTTGATGCTCAGCAGTGCCATGTACACCTGGATCAGAGGTTGGTCTCTCTTATTTATCATCGGGGTTTGTGTGGTCATTAACTTCGCCTATAAATCAGATTTATTCAACCACAACAACAAGGCATACGGACTCAACTATGAAACAGCTAAGGCTGAATACAAAAACGCCAAAATAGACCAACTCGGAACCGACAGCACCAATTACCAAACAGATGTGCGCCATACCATTGAAATATTAAACAAATGGAGGCTTAAAAACTCAACCACCAATTGCACCAAGCCTCCGATGGTCTTAATCAATGCACCTGGAGGTGGATTAAGGGCATCCCTATGGACGTTCTATTCATTGCAATACATTGACAGCTTGCTCAATGGACAATTACTTAAACATACCGAGCTAATTACTGGTTCATCTGGAGGAATGGTCGGGGCGGCTTACCTGCGCGAATTGTACCTGCGCCAGCAGCATGGCACTTTCAATGAATTGCACACTTCTTCTTATGCCAATAATATGGGCAAAGACATCTTAAATCCGATTGCTTTCAGTTTGGTAGTCAACGACTTTTTCTTTCCGCTTCAGAAAGTTGCAAAAGGTCATTTTACCTACAATAAGGATAGGGCATTTGCATTCGAATGGAAATTGAACCAAAACACAAATGGTATTTTAGATAAAACCCTGCATGAATACCAAGCTCCTGAAAATGATGCAACCATTCCATTGATGGTCTTTTCACCTACAATTGCAAACGATGGACGCAAATTATTGGTAGCCTCACAACCTATTTCTTACCTCTGTCAAAACACCTACCAAGCCAACCTGAAACTTAACCCCATTTACGATGCCTTAGAATTCAACCGGTTATTTGAAAAACAAGGCGCCAATAACCTCAGGTTTACAACTGCATTGCGCATGAGTGCATCCTTCCCCTTTGTGTCTCCATTGATTTCGCTACCTAGCGAACCCAGAATGGAATTATTAGATGCTGGCTTGCGCGATAATTTTGGATTAGAACTATCGCTTAAATTCATGCATACTTTCCGAAATTGGATCACCACCAATACAAGTGGGGTAATCATCATTCAAATCAGAGATAAATTCAAAGAAAGCCCTGTGGATGATAACCCACAACGCGATATGATTGGCAATGCCTTAATGCCATTGGGCATATTATACGATAATTTATTTATGATTCAAGACCTCAACCAAAACCAACTGCTGCAATATGCCAGCCTTTGGTTCGACCAAAAGGTTGAAATCATTGACTTGGTAATGAACCGCAATTCTACCAAGAATGTTTCTTTGAGTTGGCATTTGACCAATAAAGAGAAAAATCAAATTCTCAAATCAATTGACCTACCAGCCAATCAACAAGCAGTAGAACGATTGAAATACTTATTACTCAACAATTCAAGTCCTAATTTAAATTCCATTGGCAAAAGCCAACCAAAGCAGAGGATTCTACCCTAGCCACTTTAGAAAAGGCCAAAATATTTGCAATGGTCTGATTAGAAGGTTCTTGTAGATTTTGAGTTTCGCTATTTTTAGCTAGAAAATTCTCGGTTAAGCAATTTTCAGTCGCGCCAATGGCTACAAGGTGGTTTTGCAAACCTGATTTTTTTGAGATAAAATGGAGAGGAGTAGTTGTTTTATTCATGCAGATTTCAATTGATTTGCACTAATAACGCAACTACTCCTCAGTTTATTATATCAACTGTAATTTTTTTTCAGCCATTAATTTTCGCATGTTCATTAAAGCATAGCGCATCCTACCCAAAGCAGTATTAATACTTACATTGGTAGCAACAGCTATTTCCTTAAAACTCATATCATAATAATGGCGCATTAAAATTACTTCGCGCTGGTCATCGGGTAATAAAGCAATTAAATTCTTCAACACTTTGCCCCTTTGCCTT
>Ga0364880_10037_pt1 | contig 91978 bp, 59 predicted proteins | sample ExccelJu500001D3_5_FD_206927 | JGI IMG/M metagenome (GOLD analysis project Ga0364880, IMG submission 206927) | Enriched cells from Trout Bog Lake Hypolimnion, Wisconsin, USA - BchlTB.July30.5000.01.D3 | ecosystem: Environmental > Aquatic > Freshwater > Lake > Hypolimnion/Profundal zone | place... | reverse complement strand
ACTTTTTTTCAGCGGCGGCGAGATTATGGTCGTTGTTTTTTTTGTATTACTCTTTTTTGGCGCCGATGCCATTCCCGGTCTGGCCCGAACAATCGGGAAAGGGATGCGTGAATTCAATAAGGCTACTGCTGATCTTAAAAATGAGTTTGAGACTCACACAGCCGATATAAAGCAGGATCTTACTAAACTTACCGATAAACTTGAAAAGGGAACTTCAGAAACAAAGCGTAAGATTGAGGAAGAGTTGAAGGATTAGTATATCTGAGAGATTAATAGGCTATTAGGTTTTAAAGCAGGGAATCAGGAATATACCAGATGAAGTTTTGTTGAATTCCTAAAGGTCAGTAGTCTACCGCCTAAATACCGAATAGAGATAATCATATATCTAATTATCTGCATATTGATGCTTACAGCAGAATTACTTGTTAAATCGTTTGGGGACCTGAAGGTTTTGAAGGGTGTCTCGCTTGAGGTGAAAAAAGGGGAGATTGTTTCCATTGTGGGGGCGAGCGGAGCCGGTAAGACTACCTTACTGCAAATCCTGGGAACTTTGGGGAGGCCCGATTCCGGTCAGGTCATTATTAATGGTAAGGATATCTTTTCGATGGGAGAGTCTGAATTATCCCGTTTCCGGAATAAGGAGATTGGTTTCGTCTTCCAATTTCATCACCTGCTCCCTGAATTTACCGCTTTCGAGAATGTCTGCATCCCCGGATATATCGCCAGACGTAACCGGAAAGAGGTGGAGTTACGTGCCGGAGAATTGCTGCAACTGCTTGAACTGACTGACCGTCTCGATCATAAGCCGTCACAACTTTCGGGGGGCGAAAAACAACGGGTCGCGGTGGCCCGGGCTTTAATAAACAATCCTGCCATTATTCTGGCCGATGAACCTTCGGGAAATCTTGATTCCCATAATCAGGAAGAACTTTATCGCCTCTTTTTTAACCTGCGCGAGAAATTTGGCCAGACCTTTATCATCGTAACCCATGACGAGCATTTCGCAGGAATGTCTGACCGGATGATCCATATCCGGGATGGTATTGTGGGAATCTGATTTTATCGGGGTTTCCGACGAATTTCTTTTTGCCCCGGAAATTTTATACGCTAATTATTCCCTGTCTGTTAAACTTTCTGTTAGAAATCGGGTCCGACTAACGATCTGAAAGGAATTTCAAAGCTTATCACAGATTTAAACTAAACCCAAATGTTTTTAGAACAATTTTTCGAGGATTCTGCAAGCGTTTATCCAAATGCAATCGCTCTGGAACAAGATGAAATAAAATATACTTATGCCGAAGTTGAGCATACGGCCAATAAATTGGCCCATTTTTTACAGGCTGAAGGGATAGGTCCCGAAGATAAGGTAGCGATCCTGTTGCCACGTTGTGCGCTTGTGCCGGTTATGATGGTGGGAGTGTTGAAAGCAGGAGCTGCTTATATCCCGCTTGATCCCGAGATCCCTGCGGACCGGGTTAATTTTATCCTCGAAGATGCCGGTGTAAAATTGCTCATCACCTCTGATCAGATTATCGAGCGGATAGGCACACAACTCATTCAGCAATTTGTTTTTAACATCGACCACCAACTTCCTGATTTAAATACCTACCCTGACACTAAGCCGGCTGGCTTACTCCGTGCTTCAAGCGATCTATGCTACATTATCTATACTTCGGGTACCACAGGTAAGCCCAAAGGGGTCTTGCTGGAACACAGAAATGTGGTAAATTATATCCGGGGAGCCCTGGCTATTTATCCGATTAACACTTCATACAGGGCGTTACAGGGTTTTTCGGTCTCTTTTGATGCCTCTGTTGAGGAAATATGGGTGCCACTTTCCGTTGGCGCCACACTGGTTATCGGAACTTTTGAAATCATGCGTTCCGGCGACCGGTTTTCATCCATACTCATTAACCTTAACATCACCTTTCTTTCGTGTGCACCTACTCTTCTTTCGATGGTTAAAGAGGATATTCCGGATTTGAAAATACTCATTTTCGGTGGTGAAGTGTGTTCCAGGGAGGTGGCAAGCCGGTGGTGTAAACCGGGCAGATTGGTCCTCAATACCTATGGTCCTACTGAGGCTGCCGTTATTGCAACTTATTCGGTTTTGAAACCGCTGGATGAGGTTACAATTGGTAAGCCGCTTCCAGGTTATGATGTTATTTTGGTCAATTCCGGGAATGAACTTGTTGGTGCAGGAGAGGAAGGGGAGATTCTGATTGGCGGTGATAGTATTGCGCGGGGATATCTGAACAGGGAGGAATTAACGGCTCAGAAGTTTTTTGAAACAGATCAATATAAAGGTGTTAAGATGCGATATTACCGTTCAGGCGACCTGGCAAAACGGGCGCCTAATGGGGATCTGATATTTTTAGGCAGGGCCGATGACCAGGTCAAAGTTCGCGGATTCCGGGTGGAACTGGCTGAAATTGAAAGTTTACTTGCAAAATGTGAAGGAATTCAGGCAGCTGCTGTTGCGTTGGATCAGAGTTCTCAGCAACTCTCTGCCTATGCTGTATTGCAGAATAAGGGTCAGATTAACCGTGAAGAGATTGCCCGCTTTTTGAGGCAAACCCTTCCATATTATATGATTCCTGCCACACTCGACGTTATTGATTCCTTGCCAATGACACCGAGTCAGAAGATTGACCGGAAAAGATTGCCTCCCCCTCAGGCTCCGTTGAAATCCTCTGCCCGGAAACCCCTTATTCCCCCTTCAACAGAGATAGAGGCTGAGATGGTCCGAATCATCGCAAATAATATTCAACGGGATGATATCTCGATGGATGATAATTTCTTTGAAGATCTGGGGGGCCATTCCCTGCTGGCAGCAATTGTTGTTTCTCAAATGCGCGAACTGGAAATGTTCGGGAATATGTCGGTGGTTGATGTTTATAAATTCCCGGTACTCTCCGATCTGGCGATGGAGCTTGAACTGAAAAGGCCTGAAATCGATGCGCCTCCCCCTAAAGAACGAGACATTCACACACCGCCAAAGCGAACCTATTATACCTGCAGCTTCTTTCAGGGGGTTTCCCTGATATTCCTGATTCTTTTCTTCGGGATCGAGTGGCTGGGTCCGTTTTTTGTTTATTCCTATTATTATCAGGCAGATAATGGAGTGGTCTATTCATTGTACATGAGCCTTCTGATGTATTTTGCCCTTTTGCCAGTGCTTTCAGTGATCGCCATCGGATTCAAATGGGCGGTCATAGGCAAAATAAAAGCGGGAAAATATAAACTTTGGGGAAGCTACTATTTCAGGTTCTGGATTGTCGACAAGGTGATCAATATTTGCCCGATAATCTACTTCACCGGTACCAATATAATGAATATTTTTCTACGGTTGGTTGGCGCAAAAATTGGAAAAAACACCTTCATTAACACCTCATCAATATCTGTTTTTGACTTATTTAAAGTTGGCGATAATGTAAGCATAAGCACTGACAGTCATCTGAAAGGGTTTACCATAGCAGATGGTTACCTCCATATTGGGTCTATTGAATTGGAAGATAACGTGTTCCTTGGGACAAGGTGCTGCATGGCTCACAACACGAAAATGGAGAAAAACAGTTCAATAGAAGATCTTACCCTTATTCCCGAGGGTTGCACCGTGCCCCGGAACGAAAACTGGGGTGGCTCTCCGGCAGTCCGCATTGGTTTTAACCAGCCCCAGGAGAGCATACAGCTCTGGTCAGTCAAATATTCACTCCTCTCATTGCTCGGTGTTTTTGTCATTCCATTAATTACCATGGTGGCCTATTTCCCCGGAATGATGCTGATTACCCACTTGGACTACTCTTCCGAAGGGTATCGTTTTCTTCTGGTAACGATTGTTATTGGTATTTCGTTTGTGGTGTTGCTTACCATAATCATTACGATCCTTAAATGGATGTTGCTTGGGAACATCAAAGAGGGTAAATATCCGGTGAATTCATTTTTCTATAATAAGAAATGGTTCTTCGACCAACTTATGAAGTTGAGTCTGCAAGTCATTGGTACGCTCTATACTACGCTTTATTTACAGTTCTGGTTTAAGATGCTGGGGGTGAAGATGGGCAAACGGGTCGAAATATCAACTGTGGAATTTATTTCACCCGATTTGCTGGTAACCGGCGACGAATGTTTCCTGGCCGATTCGGTTTCAATCGGGGCTTCCCACGTCCGGAACGGCTATATTGATATCGCCAAAACATATATCGGAAACCGGACATTTGTTGGAAACAGCGCCGTTATTAGTCCGAATACCCGCTTGGGGAACAATGTACTGGTAGGTGTCCTCTCAAAAATGAGGAGCGAAGATTTACCGGCCAATGATGGTACCTCATGGTTCGGATCACCGGCAGTATTTCTGCCCAAAAGAGATATCAACCACGATTTTTCGGCTGAACTGACTTACAAGCCTTCCAAAAAACTCTTTATTCAAAGGTACTCCATTGAGTTCTTCCGGGTGGTGTTGCCTGCTACACTTTTCATAATCTTCGCATCGCTGATCGCAAATTTTGCCTCTTATTTGCAGGTCGAAAAAGATCTTGGCGATTTGTTTGTTGTTTTTCCGTTTCTATATATTGGAGCCGGTGCACTGGGAATTATAGTCACAGCCTTGCTAAAATGGATTATTATTGGCCGCTATCAACCCGCAAAAAAACCGCTTTGGAGCAATTATGTCTGGAGAAGCGAACTGATTACCGGTATTTACGAAAACTTTCTGGTCCTGTTCTTCCTGAATATCCTCACGGGAACACCCTTTATAAAATATCCATTACGTTTACTGGGGTGCAAAATAGGGAAAGGGGTCTGCCTCTACACCACCCAGATCACCGAGTTTGATTTAATAAAAATAGGCGATAACTCTGTTTTGAACGATAATTGCACACTGCAGACGCATCTTTTTGAAGACCGGGTGATGAAAATGTCATACGTTGATATCGGAAAGGAATGTAGCGTTGGGGGTATGGCCGTTGTACTTTACGACTCAAAAATGGAGGACCGTTCGGTTTTGGAACCTCTTTCAGTGCTGATGAAAAACGAAACTCTCCCTGCCAATACCAGTTTTGTCGGGGCTCCGGCTGCAAGATGCTGAGGTTCTGTTTCGGCTGACCAGCTTTTAAATGAGGATTTAAAACACTGGTGGATATTCAAAATAGTGAACTTAATCAACATCTGAAACGACGAAAGGAATTCATGGCTGGTAAACCCGCTATCGGCAAACAGGGCTGGCTGGTTTGTCAGGGTATAGCTCCAATCTGCAGGGTTTCTTCTACGGCCCCAAACATCAAAGCTGTATTCGCTTGCCACCTTATTAGTAGCATTTACCACGCGGGTAATGTTGCCTAAATAATCGCGCAAAAGATAGTAATCCCCTAACTTAAGGCCGTTGTTCCGATGTCTGATCTGGTATTGATATTCCAGTTGGTGTTATAGGTCATCGTCAGGTTTTGAGGACCTGTTACTGTAAGCAGGCGGTAAAGCGTGTTGTCAAAAGTAAAACTTTCTGACTTGCTTTGCAGGAAGTTCTGACTTGATGTTAAAGTGCCGGTAATGGGTTCAAACACATACCGGTAATCTTGTGTAAAAACAGAACCAGCTTTCACATTCTGTGACAGGGGAAAACCATAACCATCGAACCCATAGGTTGCTGTCAAGGGAGTTGTGCTGCCGTATGTACTTCCTGTAAGTTGTTCAAGTGCGTTCATTCCTGTTCGTGTATATTGCGTCGAACCTCCAGCCGAAATGGTTGCCAGATATCCATTGCTATTATACCCCATCGTTTCCACAATGCCTGAAGGATGAGTGCGTGTACTTAAGCGGCCAGGGTTGTTAAAGCCAAAAGTAGTTGAAAAACGTGAACCTGCAATGGAATCGGTAATGCTGTTTATACGTCCCTGAGTATCGTAGCTGCAGGTATGGCTAATGCTGCTTGGCGAGGTGATACCCAATTTTAGCAAATTAAATGTTCTGATTGGAGCTTTGCCATAACCAACAACCAACCGATCCGGAAAGGACATGAATCCAAAATATTCTCCTTTTTCTGGATTCGCACCAAAAATATTGGACCAATGGTAAAATTGATGGTTTATTATTAAAATTTTTCGAAAACGCCCAAACCAAACAAGGCAAAATCATATTTAACCGGATCATCCTTATCCATTGCGCGCAAATTGGCGTCCAGCTCTGCGACCGCTTTCGAATCATTCTGCGATCGGGTTAGCAGCCCCAGCTTCCGGGCAACATTTCCCGAATGAACATCGAGGGGACAGGATAGCTGATTGGGCAAAATAGTCTTCCAGATCCCGAAATCGACTCCGCAGTGATCATTACGGACCATCCAGCGAAGGTACATATTCAACCGCTTGGCAGCTGAACCATTGGCCGGATCTGAAATGTGCTTGGCCGTTCGACCAGGCTCTGTCTGAGCAAAGAACTCTTTCCTGAAGTTTGAAATGCCGGGTTGCGTGGAGAACTCAGTTACAGATCGGGCAAAAACCGGCTCGATTCCCCCCTTGTTTAAATAGATATTTTTCAGGGCCTTAATGAAATATACCAGATCAACAGGATTGAACGTCCGGTGTACAAATCCTTCAAGACGGGTCAGGTGATCTTCTCGGTGATTCATCACGAAATCGTACGGTGAATTCCCCATCAGCTCCATTAATTTAAAGCCGTTTCTCAGGATCATTGTTCGGTTTCCCCATGCGATGGTGGCAGCCAGAAATCCTGAAATCTCAATATCTTCTTTAAGATCATACCGGTGCGGAATGCTTACCGGATCAGAATCAATAAATTGCGGCGTGTTATATTTCACCGCCATCTCATCGAGGAATTCCTTTATTTCGGGGCTAATACTGTTCAAATTGAATTAATTTTACATTGGCAAAGGTATGAAGATATTTTACCCGGATCATTAATGACCGGGTGAATATCTTAAACTCTTGTAAATCATCGAGTCAATAATAAACGAATGGGACGAAACAACTGGTTTGAATTTAAACAGTTCAGGGTAGAACAACAGGTATCGGCCATGAAAGTGGGTACCGATGGAGTTCTTCTCGGCGCCTGGGCTCCGGTGAAAGATGCCCTCAGAATTCTGGATATCGGCACAGGAACAGGGCTAATCGCCCTGATGCTTGCCCAGCGTTCAGAGGCAAGGATTGATGCAGTGGAGATAGATAAGCCGGCTTCCGGGGAAGCGAAATTTAACTTTGAACAATCGGTATGGAAAGAGAGGCTGACCCTTATCAACGCTGATTTTCATCATTTTTCCGGCTCTGCTGACTTTTCCTACGATCTGATCGTTTCGAATCCGCCATATTTTGTTAACTCTCTAAAATCCAGTGATTCAGCCTCCTCGATGGCGCGTCATAACGACATGCTGACATTTGACCAGCTGATTGTGGGCGCACGAAAATTACTAAACAGCTCGGGCAGACTTTGTGTAATTCTTCCTTTCTCCTGTTTTCAGGAGTTCAGAGAGAGTGCAAGGATTGCCGGTTTTTACCTGCGCCATTTTACGGCAATTATTCCCAGGTCGGGTAAACTGCCAAAACGGATGTTGATGGAATTCACCCTTGAGGCGTGCTATCCAATCGAAAATGTATTAACGATATCCGGCTTGGATGGAATGTATACAGAAGATTATAAAGTACTTACGGCCCCTTATTATCCTGCTTTCTGAACTGTTCGGGTTTACTTATTGTTAAATGATGAATTATAATTATTAAAAAGTAAAGTAATGTTTACTATTCACGATATTAATTTGGGGGCAGTTCTGGTGGCCTCTTTCACTAAAGTTGCGATCGGAAGTTTTTGGTATTCCCCGCTAATTCTTGGTAAGAGCTGGATGAAGGAGAATAAATTGTGTGAAGATGATTTTAAAAAGGGGCATTCACTTTGGTTGATGGCGCTCTTTTCGTTTTTATTTGCCTTTGTTGCTGCGCTGGGAATGGCTTTTTTTATTCCCCCTGCATCAACCATCCTCACCGGCGCGGGAACAGGAGCTCTGATTTCACTTGTTTGGGTTTCAGCCTCCAAGGCAAATACGGCTTTATACGAAAACTTCACGATCAAACACTACCTGATCCATGCCGGTTATGACATATTCAGCTACACGGCAATGGGGGCAATTTTGGGGGGATGGTGCTGATAACTAAATGAATTGCTGGAAATTGACAGGTGGCTCCGTCCAACTAATTATTAAAAATAGTCACGATTGGTTAAATACGATCAGCGCTATTTTAAGGAAATTCCATGGCTATACCCTTCCATTGCCTCCCGGCTTCCTTCCTTCATATAACCATAAATTGAAATTTAGCTGCCACTTTTATTTACTCTTCATTACAGATAATTGCTACTTTTGAGCCGAACCATCAAAATATGACCTGATGAAGATTTTGGCATTACTGGCTATTTTTGCCCTGGTACTATTTCCGAAGATATATGCGACCGAACTTTCTCAGAAAGCAACGATTTCGTTGCTGACCTGTGCCCCTGGTGATGAGATTTACTCCTATTTTGGACACACTGCCGTCCGTATCAATGATGCGAAATTGGGAATCGACTATGTTTTTAATTATGGACTCTTCAGCTTTGATTCCCCGAATTTCGCCTGGAGGTTTATGAAAGGGGAGACCGATTATATGATTGGAGGGGAACGAATGCCCTCATTTTTAAATTCCTATGTTGAAGAGCAACGAAGTGTTTATGAACAGGTTTTAAATATTTCACAGTCGGAAAAGCAGACCCTTTTTGATGCACTTGTCGAAAATGCCAAAAAGGAGAACCGTGTCTACCGGTATCGCCATTTTTCGGACAATTGTTCCACCCGCGTCCGCGATCAGTTTGAAAAATGCGTGAATCACCACCTGCAATACGATACAACTCACGATAAAAAATTGACTTATAGACAATTAATAGATCAGTGCGTACCGGTTAACAGCTGGAACGGATTTGGAATTAAAATTGCACTGGGTATCCCGTGTGATCATCTGACCACTTTTTCAGAGAAAATGTTTCTTCCCGATTACCTGATGAGAAGTATGGCCGGCGCGAAGGTAGTGAGGGATGGCACAAGTTTTCCTTTCGTTTCTCCCGTAACCACCCTGTACGAGGCAAAACCAATCAATCAGGGTTTCGATTTCACCTCACCGGTTATCGTGGTAAATCTGTTCTTTTTAATCGTTGCCGGACTTACGGCTATCGAATACCGAAGAAAAAGAAGGATGATCTTGCTCGATGTTGTGATCTTTTTATCGTTGGGATTAGCCGGTCTTTTGTTAACCTTCCTATGCTTTTTTTCCGTTTTGGAGGCGACAGGGTGGAATCTGAATCTAATATGGGCATTTCCCGCACATCTGATTTTCGCGATTCTCTATCTCTTCCCATCCCTGAGGCCAGCGCTTGTTTGGTATTTCAAACTAACTGCCGGTACGGTCGTATTATTCCTGATTTCGATCCCATTTCTTCCTCAAACCTTTCACTGGCTGATAATCCCGCTTTGTATGGTTATTTTATTGCGTTGCGCAAGCGCTCTTTTATTTCTGCCCAAAACCGCAAAGTGACCGGGTGTATTGGAACTCAAACCGTAAAGCTTTTGAGGGATAACGGTTAATATTTTTAATATTTAGTGGTTAGGTAGGCAGGAACTTGCTTGATGACCTTTGAGGCAGGTCGTTTAAATATCACTCTTAACGCATCTGGCAATTAGAACTGGCCGTTGGCAGATTTTTCTGGGTGAAAGGCGCCATTTTCAGAACAGGGTTAAGATTTAAACTTAATTCGTTGCAGTAAATCAAACGGGCCCCTGGAGCTGTGAGCAAATCGGGAACCTTTAAACAGGAAGAAAAGGCTTCTTCACCCAATTTAAAAGGTCACAGAACCGTATAATTTATCTTTTTTCAGTTGTTTATCCAAGCTTCTTCACGCTTTGTTGAAAACTTCCGGCAAACGAATATTCTGAAAACTATTTTCCTCTTTTGATTGTCTTATCTTTGTTTAAATGAGTTTTCCTTAAACCAACAACATTGACACAGCAACCCAATAAATACGCTGAGACGCCGCTGATGAAGCAGTATTATGCCGTCAAAAATAAATATCCTGATGCAGTATTGCTCTTCCGTGTAGGTGATTTTTATGAAACCTTTGGGGAGGATGCGATCAAAGCTAGCGGAATACTGGGAATCACCCTTACCCGGCGTGCGAATGGGTCAGCCAGCTTTGTCGAATTAGCCGGTTTTCCCTACCATGCACTGGATACCTATCTTCCAAAACTGGTGAGAGCCGGTCAGCGAGTCGCGATATGCGAACAACTCGAGGATCCTAAATTAACCAAGAATATCGTTAAACGGGGAATTACCGAGTTGGTCACTCCCGGAGTTTCTATTGATGACAATGTCCTTGAACACCGTGAGAATAATTTTCTGGCTTCGGTTCACATCGAAAAAACGGTGGCAGGAGTCGCGTTTCTGGATATTTCAACGGGCGAATTTCTTACCGCCGAAGGCTCATTTGAGTATGTCGATAAGTTGTTGAACAGTTTTCAGCCCAAGGAGGTGCTCTTCCAGAAAGGGAAGGAGAAACTCTTTACTGACCTTTTTGGAAGCAAGTTCTATACCTATAAGCTGGATGACTGGATTTATACGGAAGAGGCCGCCAGCGATCGCCTGCTGCGCCATTTTGAAACCGTATCACTCAAAGGATTTGGAGTGCAGGCCCTTCAACTGGGTATCATTGCATCTGGGGCAATCCTTCATTACCTGGATTTTACCCAGCATTCCCAGCTACAGCATATTTCGGGACTATCGAGAATCGAGGAAGACCGTTATGTCTGGCTTGACCGGTTCACCGTGCGGAATCTCGAACTCTTTCATACCATTAACGAAGGGGCAAAGACGCTGGTGCAGGTGATCGATCAGACAATATCACCCATGGGAGCACGCCTGCTGAAACGGTGGGTGGCGCTTCCACTGAAAGACATTCAACGAATAAATGACAGGTTGGATGTGGTTCAGAAATTTACAGACCACAGCGAATTAAAGGGTAATATCGAAGACCAGCTCAGACAAATTGGTGATCTGGAACGGATTATTTCCAAGGCAGCGGTGGGTCGTGTGAATCCGCGTGAAGTGATTCAGCTAAAAGTTGCTCTCAATGCGATCGCTCCGGTTAAGGAGCTATGCGCATCTTCGGGTAATGGGGTGCTGATCCGGCTTGCCGAACAGCTCAATGTCTGCCAGACTATCAGGGACCGGATTGAAAGGGAGCTGTTTCCGGATCCTCCCATGATGATTGTCAAGGGGCATGTGATTGCCCGGGGGGTATCGGCCGACCTTGACGAATTACGCGAACTGGCTTTTTCCGGAAAAGATTATCTGCAAAAGATGCAGGAACGCGAAATTCTCGCCACCGGAATAACTTCATTAAAGATTGCCTTCAATAATGTTTTCGGTTATTACATTGAAGTGAGGAATGTTCACAAAGATAAGGTCCCTGAGAACTGGATTCGGAAACAAACCCTGGTCAGCGCCGAGCGTTATATTACGGAGGAGCTGAAAAATTACGAATCGAAGATTTTGGGCGCTGAAGAGAAAATACTCGCCATTGAGACTCGTTTGTACGGAGAACTCGTTTCTGCGCTCACCGAATATATCCAGGCGATCCAGCTGAATGGTTCAGTTCTGGCACAAATCGATTGTTTGCGCTCATTTGCAACGGTAGCGATTGAGCATAAATATCACCGCCCCGAGATTAACGACTCCCAGGTTATCGAAATCAAGGATGGTCGTCATCCGGTGATTGAGCAGGCGCTTCCGATCGGTGAAAAATACATTACCAACGATGTTTACCTTGACAACGACGAGCAGCAGGTCATTATTATCACCGGGCCGAATATGGCCGGTAAATCGGCATTGCTGCGCCAAACAGCGCTCATTGTACTGATGGCTCAGATGGGATCATTTGTTCCAGCTGAAGCCGCCAGAATCGGGTTTGTGGACAAAATCTTCACCCGTGTTGGCGCTTCCGACAATATCTCCCTTGGGGAATCCACTTTTATGGTCGAGATGAATGAGGCAGCAAGCATCCTGAACAACATGTCGGACCGGAGTCTGATTTTACTCGATGAACTCGGCCGCGGCACAAGCACCTATGATGGCATATCAATTGCATGGTCAATCGTGGAATATATCCATGAACACCCAAAGGGTAGGGCAAAAACTCTTTTTGCCACGCATTATCACGAACTGAACGAGATGGAGAAGTCGTTTGGCCGGGTGCGTAATTTTAATGTTACAGTAAAGGAAGTGGGGAACAAGGTAATCTTCCTGCGCAAACTCGTCCGGGGCGGAAGTAATCACAGTTTTGGTATTCATGTAGCTCAAATGGCCGGAATGCCCAGGAGTGTGGTGAACAGGGCGGGGGAGATTTTAAAGCAGCTTGAGCTGGCCAATCGCAAGGAGTTGCCGGTTAAGAGAGTCAAAGACCTCGCCGAAATGCGTGAAGGTTTTCAGCTGAGCTTTTTCCAGCTTGACGATCCGGTTCTTAAGCAAATCAGGGATGAGATCAAAAATCTTGATGTCAATAATTTAACACCAATGGAGGCCCTGAATAAACTCAATGATATTCAGAAGATTATCGGGAAATAATGTGTGGTTTTTATGACGACTGCATCAATATATCAGGTCTTGAACAAGTCATACAGTCACTTTATTAAGCGGAATATTAAAAAAAAAGGCTGTCCACTACATGGGGGGCAGCCTTTTTTTTAATCGTATGGGTAATTGGTTTTATTTCTGATGAAACTCCTCCGATACAAACTCCAGTACTTTGGGTAACGCATCACGCCAGTAGGTCCAATTATGCGCTCCGTCACGTGTGCGAAACTCGTGAGGAATGTCTTTCTTGCGCATTGCAATATGAATCAGACAATTTCCTTCATAAAGAAAATCATCGTCACCGCAATCGATGTACCAACGCACCGCTTTTTTCTGATCCTCGGGTATCCGGTTAACCAGTTCAATGGCGTTATGATTTTCAAAATATGCCTTGATCTTTGCTTCATCCGTGATTTCAGGATTACTCTTTTTCACACGTGTCTTTGCCTCATCCATATTCAGAGGACCTACGTAAGCACTTAACGGACAGGCTGAAGAGAACAGTTCTGGATGGTGAAGGGCATACATAAAGGAGCCTCCGCCGCCCATGGATAAGCCGGCGACCGCACGATATCTTTTTTCCCCTTTTATCCGGTAGGTTTTTTCGATGGCGGGGATGAACTCCTGAAAGAAAAAGTCTTCATAATTCCAGTTGCCGGCAATACTGTTAAAATAACCCATCTGGCCCGTTTTAGCATCTGGCATCACGATGATCATCGCAGTTGCAGTGCCGTTTTCAATCGCTTTATCAGTTATCCGCTGAACCTCGCCGAACTGTACCCAGCCGGTATGATCGTCACCGGCGCCATGCAGTAAATAGAGCACGGGATAACTCCTTTGGGAGGTTTCATAACCGGGCGGGAGATAAATGGCATATTTCCGCTCACATTTAAGGATTTTACTCGGAATCGAGAGATCATCGAAAACTTTACCGGACTGTCCAAATCCCAACAGGCTAAAACAGATGAACCACGCGGATAACCAAAATGCTTTTTTCATAATTGATTTGTTTAATGTTCTTTATTTAAGGTAGTTGTGTAATATCCGTTAAGGGAAGAGCAGTTGAAAATGAAGTTATTGCCTGATTTCGTATCACGACAAAGGTATGTTTTTCTGACAAGCTCTTTTTCTGGTGAATGCAGTTAATTAAGTTCTGAATGTTTTTTATTTTGATTCCATTTATTTCCTGAATCAGGTCTCCTGTTCGGAAACCCATCCTTGCGGCTTCCGAGTTTTCCGGTACTGTTGTGAATGCCACACCACCGGCATTAAATCCGACTCCGAAAGCTGACATCTCATCACCTTCAGGTTCGTTTAAGCGAATACCCATCCAGCTGAAAGGCCGTTTTTGAGACAGGGTATTTATCGAACTGATTTTGATCACCGGAATTACAGGGGATTTGGCAATCGCTTTTAGGGAGGGCTTGATCACCCCAAACTGGTTCATTGGAAAATTCACGAATCCTATTCCCAATGCGGGGGAGTCTTTCCGGACCCGGAAATCACCCTTTTCGGGCTCAATAAATTGGGGTTTACCATTGCGGGAATTTATATCGCACCCATTTAAGGCATAACGGGTCATAAATTCCTTGTCCGAAGCGTAAAAATTGAAATCCAGCTCCTGGCCCCATTTCCCGTCATTTGCAATTGTTGAATTCATTATTGCCGGCTGATAGGGGAGAAAAACAATATTGTTCTTAAAAATATCGCCGCTGTTGATGTACCACACATGTGGATGCAGGCCGTTGTTGATGATGATGTTGTTGGTGGCTGTCCTGTGATATCCTTCCCGCATCTTTAATCCGCCGTTTAGCAGCAGATTATTGATAATCAGATATTGAGAGGAACCGTCATCCAGGTCGATATCCCATCCATGGTCGCAGCGCCAGCGGCTATTGCGAATGATGTTGGGATCAGGCATATCCAGAAATGGTAACCCGGGCTCTTTCTGTACCGCTTCAACAGTTTTCCTGACATCGGGCGTCCAGTAGCGGTCGCGCCCCCAGGAATTAAAACTCCCGTGATCGCCTGTCTCTAAAACGGTGTTGAATACATCGCAATTTTCGATAATATGCCCTCCAAAAGTCCCTTCGTTGATATTGATTCCGGCGCGTGGCACATCATAAATTGAACAATGATTGATTCTGATCCTGTGAGCCATCGAAATATGGACCGCGGCCGTTTGTTTTTCGTCCCTTCCCGTGAGGGTAATCAGACAATCCTCCACCAGGCAATCCTCCGGATAGTTATCCCCTTTTGGCCCGGGGGTATGTTCTATGCGCTGATAATCCTGTGGCCCGTAAGTGAAAATGGGACTTCGCACTGTGGCGGGGTCACCTACTAAGGCTATCCCGTTTGCGCCGCTGTTATGGATGTAGCACCCTTTTATGGTGATCCTCCGGTTGTAGTTATTTACAAAAATGGTATTGCCCCCTACCTGATCAAATTCGCAATCCGAAATGGTGCAATCCTCCGCTCCGTTATAAACAACAGCTCCTCCCCGGTATACGGTCCAGTCGGAACGTAGCAGCGGCTCTTTGTTCTCCATAAATGTGCGCGCCGTATGCCGGAATACAAAACCTTTGAGATGGACCGATCTGACAGGTTGAAGTGATGAACCCTGAAATTCAATCAGTTTGTTGAGTCGGACAACCTCCACCTTTGCAGTTCTTAAATCAGTCTGTGGTTCAGGTATATAATAGAGCTTCCTTGTTTTAGCATTAAAAAACCATTCTCCCGGAACATCAAGCTCCTCAAATATATTCTCTACCATCCGGTAAACGGGGTGCATTTTTGAAGGGCGGTTATTCTGCCACCCCCCTTCATAATTGAGGGTTCCGTCACTGTTTTTTCCTCTGATGATCCAGTGCATATCTCCCCAAAGGGCCGAATGCATTGCGTGAATATATCCCCCTTGCGGATTCTTCCACCGGGCAATCCTTTCGGGAGTGAGGGGATCATTCAAAATATCCGGCTTAACATTATGATTTAATTCCCAGGTATCGAAAACGTTCCTGCCGGCAACTGCATTTGGAAAACGGGCCATTCGCTGCCGGTTGCCATTGATATAGAGCTGGTCGATAGTTAAATTATCCGGAACATTTGCAACGAAGATTCCTTTCTCATCCGGTTTCCATTCAAGATTCAGAACCGTTCCCCCGCTTAGGATGACTTTTCCCTCTTCTTCCGCCAGATAGGTCACTTTCGCTTCATTGCTTTTGCTGTCATCTGCCGTAAACAGTACACTACTGGGCAAATAGTAGGTCCCGTTGGCAAAAATTACAGAAGCGGTCTTATTCCGGGGAATTTTCCGGGCCAGCACCTGAGCAGATACAAAGGAGGCAACCGGGTTCTCTTTTGTTCCGGGATTCTTGTCATTACCCTGAGTCGAAACATAGATTGTTTGTCCCGATAAGGGTGATGTGGAATAAATTGTCATCAGAATTAGGGCAACAAGCAGGACTAATTTTTGGCTCATTTTAGGATTTATTGAATAATCAGAATAGGATAAGCGATCCGGATCGGGAAGGGGAGGATCTATGGAGAAACAACCAGGGTGAAGTTTAAATCCAGCGTTGCTTTTGGCGGTGCAGTGGCATTATCCAGAAGTTTATAGTTTATGAGATAGGATCCCTGGAGCAGCTTCCCGATTTTAATGGAATCATTTGTTATAAAACACGGCATCATTATTCTGCTGTTGAACTGCTTCACAATTTGAATCATATTCCCCTTCCGGGTGATGCCTGTCAGGTTATTGTATTTGCAATCATTGTAGACCACCAATATAATTTGGTCGCTGCTGGTCGGATTTGAAGGGATGAACTTCATATTATGCTCAGCCGGATCGCTGATTATTGCCGGAATTACCATATTCCTTGAGCAGGCAATTGGAAGTGCCATACTCAATGCAATGGTTATGATAATCTTATAGACACGATCCGTAATCATGATTATAACAGGAATTAGATTGCAATCAAATTCAAATCATACTTGTCAAGTGAGAATTCCTGATGTAAATATACGTTTATTCATAAAAAAAGCCGCTGAATAAGCGGCTTTTTTTATGAATCTATTTGATTAATAGAATTTTGCCCGTTTATCGACTATTTTTGCGTTTTCGCGTAAGGCTTCAAAAGCATACATGTTGGCACGATAGCTTACCGAAGCAGAGAGCTTCTGTTTCTCACCAGCCAAATCCTGATCACTCCCCGAGGTAACGCTGGTTGCTTTGACTACAAAAACGCCACTGGTTCCGGCTACAGGTTTTGAAACCTGATTGCTTTCCAGAGCTGTTGCAGCGCCTGCGATGGCTGGTTCAAACCCGATACCGGGAATTGAATAGGTATCGAAACTTATGTCTTTGGCTTCAGTGATGGTGGCGCCAACCGAGGAGGTTAATTGATTAAGATCTCCCTTTCCTGACATTTTTTCTATCAGCATCTGCGCTTTTTTCTCTTTCTTCACTTCTGCATCGACACGGCTTTTAATCGCATTGAGTGGTGCAATCCCTTTTTCCTGTTCACCTGTAAGTACAGCAATGACAAATTGATTTCCAAGCTCGAAAATTGGTGTCCCTTCTGAACCGGAAATGATTGTTCCCGTTTTGCCGTTAAAAGCAGCCCTGATCAATAAACGTGAATTTTCCAGACCTGCAACCTCTTTGTCGTTTTCATTGATGGTTGCCATCCGTTTATTGAGTCCCTGAGCAATAATTGCGTCATTAAATTTCTTTGGATCCTGATTTGAGCTGGCAAATTTGGATGCCTGAGTATAGGTCGCCTGGTAGGTCTGGCTACTTGGCTCAATAAGCCTGCTTATGGTTGCCAACTGAACGTTTGGTGCAGTTTTACCGCGGTTGGTTACCTGAACCAGGTGCATGCCAAATTGTGTTTTAATCACCTGCAGCTCATTTAATTTTCCAAAGAAAGCCGCCTCCTCAAATGGTTTAACCATCACTCCACGTCGAATCCAGCCTAATGCCCCTCCATTATTAGCTGTTCCATTGTCCTGAGATTTGGTACGGGCCAGATCTTCAAATTTCTGTCCCTTTACAACGATCAGGTTTTTAATACTGTCAATAGCAGCTGTTGCCTTGGTAAGTTCCTGAGCGGTGTTCACTTTTATCAGGATATGGCGTACCTGAACCGAGTCAGGAAGATCTTCAAATCGTTGAATTTTAATGAGTTTCCAGCTTTTATTGTCCTTGTAGGGACCATAAATATCACCTGGTTTACCGGAAAAAGCAAAATTGCCAATCTCTGGTGAAAGTTCCCCTTTTTTAAAGTAAGAAGGATCGAACGAGACATCCGAATTGATATTTACAAATGCTGCAGGATCGGTTGCCGCTGCAAACTCTCCCTTGATATCGTTTGACCATTTAATCAGTTTATCTTCATCAGCTTTTGAGGCAATAACAGGGAAAGAGACGTAATCAATGGTTCTGTTATTTTCCTGTTTGTATTTTTCCTTGTTTTTATCGTAATAGGCCTGAATGTCTGAATCGGATACCTTTACTTCACTGTCGGAAACAGAGGAGAACAATTTGGTGGCGATCTGAATATTGGCCTTGTGATTTGACCCTTTTAAATCGCTCTTTGCTTCCTCGGAAGTTACATACATCCCTTTACCAAGAAGATTGTTGTATTTCGAGAAGGAGCGTTCTTCAACGATTTGATTTTCGATAAATAACCAGTAATTGTGTTCCTTTCCACTACTGTTTGTCTGCTGATATTTTAAGAACTGGATTAACGCACCACGGTTAATGGCTCCGGTATTGGGGTCGCGGAAAATACTTTGGATGATCGGATGGGGATTCTTTCCCTGTACCAGATCAAAAAGTTCTGTTGAACAAACGCCGATTCCCAGATTTTCATAGATATCTTTCATGGTCAGATTCCTGACCATGCTCTGCCAGGTTTGCTCTTTTATCTGGTCAGTGGTTTTCTGGTCAAGCGTGGTTTTGCCTGAATTCATTTTATAAATATCAGCCAGCTCATCAACTTTTGCCTGGAATTCGGGGTAGGTTACCGTTTTCCCGTCAATTACTGCTAATTCCATTTTCTTGCCACGCATAATCGAGCTTGATGATTTGAACAAGTCTCCGAGAATAAATGCCGCAAGTGCCATCCCAATAAATATTGCAATCGCAATTCCGGCACGGTTCCTGATTTTCTGTAATGTTGCCATTGATATTTGGTTACTTTATAATTATTTTTTTCTTAAGCTCTGTTAAGCGTGCGAAGATAATAAATTTCAGCATGCAAATTGCTGAGGATTCATGAAATTCACTTATTGTTCTGATCTGTGATATAAATATGTCCGGTAGTCTTGATAAACGACCATTTCTTCATTTGTGAATCCGATACGAACCCGCCAGTTCCGGAGATGTCCTGATCCTCTTTCCTGATATTTACAAATTTTTCCGAGTAGATCTTGTCTTCCTTGATCAGGTAGATCAGCTCTTCCGATCGCAGGGTGTCCCCCTTATTGTTTACCATTACCACATTCCCCGTTGCAATCCATTTTTCTTCCAGTTCGAAATTCTTCCCGTAGTTGGCTGATAATTCGGAAATGATTTTTTTATTGGCGTCAAATTGCTGAAGATGAAAGCCTTCCGGAAATTCCTTGTAGGGTGATTTTTCACGGTCAAAGATCAGCAGCCGTGGAGTTTTCAGAAAATACCTCACCACTCCCGAATCGGTATAGGAGGTTTGAAAATTAAAAGCCTCCACCGAGGGGATCTTTTTATTGCTGATCAGATCCTTGGGTATATCTGAAGCGACTTTGGAATTGCATGCCGTCACAATAGCGATCACCCCAAAACCAAGGATGGATATTGCTATTTTAGAACTTTGCTGATTCTTTTTAAGGATGCCAGCGATTATGGACCAACTTAATCTCATGAATCTGTATTTTTCATGAATGACAATTTGTTTTTTGCATTGTATTCCAGAATTTCATTCAGACCGATCAAAGTCAGCTCGAATTTTACAAAGATGGTGTTTTTTAATTTTTTATCAAAGAAATAGGAATCGCCGCCTGTTAAAATCGCGTAACATCCCGGGCTGATTTGATCGGCGTAGTCGATCATGCCGTCAATCTCGAAGATCATTCCCCGTTGAACTCCCGTCCGGATCGCTTCCCCGGTGGTTTTTCCGATATCAGCCATCTGGTCGGCGGCAGCTATTTCGGGCAGATTCCTGGTGAAATGGTGTAGCGCCTTAAATCTCATGGCCAGTCCGGGTGAGATATTACCACCCAGATAGCGGTTGTTTTTATCGATAAAATCAAAGGTAATTGCGGTGCCTGCATCAATGATCAAAAGATCTTTCGCCGGAAAGAGGTAAGCGCCCCCTACCGCTGCAGCCAGCCTATCCAGACCCAGGGTCTGTTTTGATTCATACCGGTTTTCTATTGGAACCGGAGTCTGATGGTTAAATTGGAGAAAAAAATCAAATTCATTGGTTAACACCAGCAGAAGATCCTCGTTGATTTCGGCAACAGATGAGAGGATTGCCTGGTTTAAGCCGGGATATAGCTGTTTTAATCGGGAAATTTGTGTCTCATCAAGTGATTTGGTGAAAATGGTTTGCACGATCTCACCAGCATCAAATACTGCAACTTTGGTCTGACTATTTCCTATATCGATAATGAGATTCAATGGTTCAGGATTCTATGTTCATACTGATATCAAATGCTGTAACCGAATGGGTAAGCGCTCCGATGGAGATGTAATCCACCCCGGTAGCCGCAACCTCCTTTAACCGTTGAATAGTCATATTTCCCGAGGCTTCAACCTTTGCCCGGTTATTGATGATTTTTACACTTTCGGCCATTTCCGCGGTGGTCATATTGTCCAGCATAAGGATATCCGCTCCGGCAGCCAATGCTTCGCGGACCTCGTCAAAGTTGGTTACTTCAACTTCAATTTTGAGGTTGCCCGAAACTCCTTTTTTGATTTGCATTACGGCATTGGTTATCCCTCCGGCAATTTTAATATGGTTGTCTTTTATTAAAACCATATCGTAAAGCCCAATCCTGTGGTTGGTTCCCCCCCCCATCAGGACGGCATATTTATCCAACAGTCTTAATCCCGGAACCGTTTTGCGTGTGTCAAGTATTTTAGTTTGATAACCTGCCAATTCCGCCACACATTGCGAAGTCATGGTGGCAATTCCGCTCATTCGCTGCATAAAGTTTAAAGCCAGCCGTTCTCCGGTGAGCAGTGCCCTGTATGAACCGGAAATTTCAAGAATAATTTCTCCTGCGTTTATTTTATCTCCGTCGTCGATATAGGCTTTCCAGTTGATATCCCGACTAAGGGTGCGGAAAATGGTTTCAGCTACCGAAAGGCCGGCTATTATTCCGGATGATTTTGCAGTCATTGTAGCCCTTGCCTGAAGGTCAACAGGTATTAACGAGTCGGTGGTCACGTCGCCACTTCCTATATCTTCGTGGAGTGCATATTCAATGAACGGCTTGAGCGCCTCAAGGTTTAATCCCGCTTTAGGATGTTCTGACTGTTTCATATTGAATCTCTTTACCTTTTTCCTGAATGATATGATGCAATTGTTCGTCGATTTCGGAGGGATAATCGGTTCGGATATGCCCCCCACGGCTCTCCTTACGTTCCAATGCCGACCGGGTAATGATGCGGCATATGTCGGTAATATTTAATATTTTATGATAATTGTAATCGGGTCCGGGATCTTTGTACTGACCGGCAATTGATTCAATTCGGGAAAGGGCTGACTGCAAACCTTTTGCATCACGGACAATCCCTACCTGATTACTCATAATATTTGCCAATTCGTTCTTAATCTCAAGATACTCCTGATCGGTATCCGAATTCAGCCGGACCGATTTCTGAGCGGTTGTTAATGGTGGATTAACAGGCAGATTTTTTGCTTTTTGAACAGCTCTTTTTCCCCAAACCAGACATTCAAGCAGTGAGTTGCTTGCCAGCCGGTTAGCTCCCATTACACCTGTTGAGGCCACCTCGCCGCAAGCAAAAAGAGCCTGTATGCTTGTCTGACCCCAAATGTCAGTGCGGATGCCCCCGACCATATAGTGGGCTGCGGGTGCCACAGGAATTAAATCCTCGAGGAGGTTAATTCCGAATGTTTTCAGATGGGAGTCGATGGAATGAAACCGATCTGCAAGGGTTTGATTGTCAAGGTGTCTCAGGCTGAGAAAAACAGATTCGCCAGTCTGCTGCATTCTTTTAAAAATGGCTGAAGCGACAATGTCCCGCGGGGCTAATTCCGCCAGCGGATGCACCTGAGTCATAAATCGGACCCCGTTCACATCGAGCAGATGTGCCCCTTCACCTCTGACGGCTTCACTGATCAGGTAGGCATCTTCCCCGGGAAGCGACAGGGCTGTGGGATGAAACTGGATAAACTCCATGTCCGCAAGCTTTGCTCCGGCCTGCCATGCCAGGGCTATACCATCACCGGTAGCGGTATATGGATTTGTTGAACGGGAATATAGTCTGGAAAGTCCGCCGGTCGCCAGGATTATAGCCTTGCCATTAAATATAATATTTTCTCCGTCAATATATTGGAGTGTCTGGATTCCTTTGCAGATATTATCCTCAACAATAATCTTTAAAGCTGCACAATATTCGAAAGTTGTAATTTCAGGTTTGTCAAGCACCTTCCTTAACATGAAGCTGGTCATCATTTTGCCGGTAGCGTCGCCATCGGCATGTAAAATCCTCCGTTTTGAATGGCCCCCTTCGAGTCCTAATATCAATTTCCCATCAGAATCCTTGTCAAATTCCATCCCCTGAGAGATGAGTTCCCTGACCCTGTCCAATCCCTCTTCGACAAGCAGTGAAACGGCATCGTGGTCACACAGGTTTCGTCCGGCAACCAAAGTATCTTCAAAATGTTCGCGGGGATGATCATCTTCGCCGATTGCTGCAGCAATGCCTCCTTGTGCGTGATAGGAATTGCTGATGTCGAGTTCAGATTTCGAAATGAGTGCCACACTGCCATAATCTGCAGCGTGATAAGCGGCAATCAAGCCTGCAAGTCCGCTGCCTACGACAACAAAATCAAAAGTAAGGATCTTCATTAAATAATAAGCTACCTCCGGATTAATGAGCGACAAAAGTAACATTTCCGCTTTAGAATTCACGGGTTGATCTTATATTAATCGGAATTGAAGCTTCAGGACTTAATATTAAATTCCCTTTAAACGGGCATAAGAGACAGGAGGCTGCCTCAATTCATCAATTTTTATTTCGATGATCTCAGGGTATTTAAGGATGAATTTTGATAATTTACCATAGGCAATATTCTTCTGGCGTAGCAAAACTCCTATTTCAGCAAGATTTGCCCAGCCATCCGCCTTTGCACATTCGGCAATCACCTCTGTCAAAACCTCCCTTTCTGTTGTTTCCATATTGTTTGATATTTAGTCCGGTAAAAGCGGACAAAAAGAACAAATAAATATAGTATAAATCGGATGCTAATATACACATTATTTTGATTTTCTGTTCCGGACTTTCCCCCTGAAACTGCCAATTTTCTCTGTTTTTTGAGGGGAATTATTCTCTTTTGCCGGTGCTGTGAGTCATGATAAATCCACTGCCATGAATATTCCGGATCTCGACCGATTGGTCATCCTTGAGATATTTTCTTAACCGGGTAACGAAAACATCCATGCTTCGGGTCGTGAAATAGCCATCATCGCCCCAGATTCTCTTCAGGGCAATCTCCCGCTCCAGCAATTCGTTTTTGTGTTCACACAGCAGTTTAAGTAAGGCAGACTCCTTGGGGCTTAATAACTGTCGCGTGTCGCCTAACCTGATTTCGCGTATCCTGGGATCAAAGATGTAATTCCCAATTTGTACCAGGTGATCCTCATTGTTCTCTGAATTGTCCGATCTTTTGAGGACTACTGCAATTTTATAGAGCAGTACCTCCGTATCAAAAGGTTTGACGATATAATCGTCGGCGCCGATACGGTAGCCGGTAATAATATCTTCTTTTAATGATTTGGCAGTCAGATAAATCATCGGTATCTCCGGCTTAATGGTCCGAATCTCCCGGCCAATGGAAAATCCGTCGACATGGGGAAGCATCACGTCGAGCAGGCACAGGTCAAAAGATCCTGCCCGAAAGGCGGTGATGGCATACTTCCCGTCATCGATCCAGGTCACGGAATAATTGCAGATCTCAAGATAGGATTTTAAAACAGCTCCGAAACTGAGATCATCCTCGACAAAAAAAAGTGATTTCTTTGGGCTCATCATTTAGACATTAAAAAGGGTATGAAAACCAAAAACCGACTTCCTTTGCCCGGTTCACTGGAAACCTTAATGGTTCCGCCATTGATCTCAAGAATGGCTTTGACATAGCTTAAACCAAGACCAAACCCTTTAATATTGTGGATATTGCCTGACGGAAGGCGGTAAAATTTATCGAATATCCTGGCCTGAACTGTCTTGCTCATTCCGATGCCCTGGTCTTCAACAGAGATGATTAACCCTTTCGGGGTATTGGTAGTTGCAACTGTAATTAACGGGGTTTCGGGAGAATACTTGTTGGCATTATCCAAAAGATTATAAATAAGGTTTATGAAGTGAATGGGGTCGGTGGTAACCACTGGATTCCCCGCATTGAGTTTGGCAATAATATGCCCTCCCTTTTTTTCGACTTGCAGGGAGATTCCTTCAATCGCCTCCCCGATCAGCTCATGGACATTGACCGGCTGAAAGTTGAATTCAAACTCTTTCTTTTCCAGTCTGGCTATCTGAAGGATCCGTTCCACCTGCTCGTTCATCCTGATATTCTCTTTCCTGATCATCCCGGCAAAAAATCTGACCCGCTCCTCATCCTTTATCACCTTTTTATTGAGAATGGAGTCCGAGGCGATAGAAATTGTGGCGATTGGTGTTTTGAATTCATGTGTCATATTGTTTATAAAGTCAGATTTGATCTCCGATATTTTTTTCTGCCGCAGGATCAGGAACAGGCTTAATGAAAATGTAAGGAAAATAACGAGCGAGAAAATGACTGAGAGTCCAAGAAGCAGATTGGTTGACCGGCCAATAAACAGGTTTCTTTCCGGGAAGGAGATGGCAAGTTCCACATTTTTGCGGAAGATATCGTCCGGGAAAAGATTGACTTTATACCACCGCGTGCGATCGGTTAATTTACTTCCGGTTTGCCTGGAGCTGTCTGAAGGAGATATAAAATAATCAAATCCGATTGGGATAGCCCTGTTGACCAGTTCTTCAGAAAGAACTCTTTTCAGTTGATTCTCATCGAACTGCCGCCCGAGCTCCCAGCCTTTATATTCGATCGCAATTTGCCTCGAAAATTTCTTCAGCTGGTCGATTTTCACCCTTATTTTATTTGTGTCTCCGGGGTATTCAGATACAACCACGGAATCAGTATTGGTGACAATGAGATCTCGCCTGTTGAGATCCGGGTCCTTGGTATCTCTTTTATGATGATGCGAGTCGCGGACAAAGGTCCTGACATTTATCGAATGGATACCCTTTTTAGGTTTGCCTCCCCGGGAGGCAATCACCGTTAGCCGCCCGGCAACACTGTCTTTTTTGATAATCACATCCATATCCTCAGAGTCAGGAAGCGGGGGAGGTGGCGGGAAGTTCATCCTTTCATCCCACTTTGTGGAATCACCGGATGTGAAATTCCGGATGATCTTTAAATCATGGCCCATTTCAAGTCTTCTGACCGCTTTGTTCATCGCCTCATTAACCGATCGGTCGAAGAGTTCATTCCTTACCCTGACAGAATTGTTGAACCAATAGAATTGAACAGCTATTATTCCTAACAACGAAATTCCCATCAGAATGACCAGTCCAACGATTGTGCGCTTCTTCATAACCCAAAATTAGACAATTATTTAACCCGGTTTTCAACTTTAACTTTCCCTTAACACTTTTTTGCCAAGCCTTAACCGGTCTGAGTCTCTAAACCGACTACTTTTGAGATATTCAAAGAAAAATAAGTTCACCTTAAAATTAATTCAAATGAAACGAGTATTCAATCTGAGAAACCAAATGGGAATTACCCTGGCTTTAATAAGCCTGCTGTTTATGGCATCCTCATTCACTGTCGGTTCAGCCGAAAGTGCACAATTGGTCGGCGATCACACCCAGCAAAAGGAGCAAAAAGTGAAGGTTGTCGTCGTCGTGGATGGCAAAGAGACAAAAATTGATACAACCTTTAACCTTCCTGATGAGGCTGCGATTAACCAGAAGGTTGATTCGATGCTGACGAAGCTTGATGTGAAAGGTGAGTCGGGAGGAAAGGCAAATCGTATGGTTTTCCGGTTTGACAAATCCCGGAAATTTAATCATGAAAATATGACAGGAACCCCTCCTGGTAATGAGCAATTTGATATCCGGATTCAAAATGAAGATTCAGATAAAGTAAACGGTAAAAGAGAGATCATTCGCGTAAAGCGGTTTGAAAAAGAGCGAATGGGAGGTGAGTCTGACTTGCTTCTTCCACCGCCTCCAATGCCTCCTCACTCTTCATTCATGAGGCATCAGCCGTTTGGCGGAGATCCTTACGCATTCGATACGAGAGATGAATCTGTGGTCTCCTACGAAAAGAAGGATATCGGCAATGGCCTTGAAAGAATAACTATTGTGAGGAAAAAACACGAAGAGCATCAGAACAGAAAGGAAATTACCGTAAAGGTTGAGGCATCCGACGGAGCAGCGATTAAAAAGAAGGGAGCTGAAGGTAAGTCTTCAAAGAAACTGACAGAAAAAGTTGAGACAGGTAACTCTGGCGGCGTTAAGAAAATAGATTGAAATATATTGACTCAGGTTGCTTGAAATTAAAAAAGGTGGAATTGCTTCCACCTTTTTTAATTTCTGAAAATGATTAGTTATACCGGCATATTTGGTAATGACCAGGGTTCGCGGTAAGTGTGTTTAATCAGTTCTGCAGCATATGCTTTTGCAGCAATCGGATCGGTAAATGTTTTGTTGAAGGTTGGATGACCATCATGGATTTCAAATTTATCCTCCAATACGGTTTTGATGACTTCCGTTTCGTTCAGGTTAGTGAATTCCATTTTTGGGCCATCCCAGTTCAATACCTTATTCAGGGATTGAAGACGAACAGCTAAAACGCCCATTACAACCATTTCGTTGAAAGGACCCGATTCGCTGAAATCGGAAGCTGTCTTTTGACGGGCTTCGGGAGATTCTTTCGCTGCGCGCACCCAGTCCATTTCGTGGGATAGTTCGACACGGCGACGGAATTTAGGGGCATTTTCAGGTTTGGCAACGGTGCCATCAGGACGTAAAATCCATGGATTAACACCATAACAGCCACAAACCAGTGTGCCTTTGGTACCATGGAAAAATACACCACCACCTGCATCATTCGGATTTCTTCCTGCCGGCCAATTTTCTGGCAACATAGGTTTAATTCCACCATCGAACCAGAAAACCTCTACTTTAGGAAGTTTAATCTTAAATTCTTTAGGTTTGACCCTCTCAGGGAAAGTCAGACAAACTGACTGCGCAGTTGGAGCGCTGTCGGTGAGCAGCATGGTTGAATTACCCTGGGCATGAATAGGATAGCCTAATTTAAGACCCGTGAAAACCGGATGAAGGATGTGGCAAGCCATGTCTCCCAATGCACCTGTTCCAAAATCCCACCATCCGCGCCAGTTCCAGGGATGATAAAGCTCATTGTACATCCTTTTCTTGGCAGGACCAATAAATAAATCCCAGTCCAAAGTTTCAGGTACCCATTGGCCGTTTTTGGGAGTATTCTGTCCCTGGGGCCAGATAGGGCGGTCTGTGAATGCTTCAACTTTTGTGATTTCCCCGATTTCTCCGTTGGCAATCCATTCGCAGGTCAGGTTAACACCCTCCTGAGAGGAGCCCTGATTACCCATTTGAGTGGCAACATTGTGTTTGGCAGCCAGTTTAGTGAGCAACCTTGATTCATAAACCGTATGGGTAAGCGGTTTCTGGCAATAAACGTGTTTGCCAAGGGTAAGAGCGTGAGATGCAATTATTGCATGAGTATGATCCGCGGTAGCGATCACAACCCCATCAATCGATTTTCCCAGCTCATCGTACATCACTCTCCAGTCTTTGTACTTTTTAGCTTCAGGAAAATCCTTGAAACTTTTTTCAGCATACTTCCAGTCAACATCGCATAAACCAACGATATTCTCGGATTTCAGGTTTTTTAAATTACCATGGCCCATTCCGCCAATCCCTACGCCTGCAATATTCAGCTTATCGCTGGGTGCACGGTGGCCAAGACCTGCAATTGTGTTTGAGGGAACAATCGCAATGGCGGCAGCAGCAGCTGCACCGGTTCCCAGAAATCCCCTTCTTGAAACTTTGTTGTTTTCTTTCATGATGATTAATAAATCTTATAAAGTTTGATGGTTGTAATTGACTGCTAAAGATATTTGTTCTTAACCATTCAAACAAATTTCCGGTGTTTTAATTAACCTTTATTAACGCTCGATCACTCCGGCTGTATATTGTTAGCTAATAAATTAAATAATAGTGATTTGATCAGACTGTTTTTAACTGGAAATCTGTTCCGGACTCGATGTATTCCGCTGTTTATCCTTATTGTACGTGGGTTTTCCGGATTCATGAAGCCATGGTTCCGATTTATCTTAATTTAAAGCGCATTTACATGGGATTTCTCTTGCCGGGCAGTTCCGGCTAATTCATCTTACTCCCATACTAATTTAAGGTGAGACAGATTTTGACAGGCAGATGATCGCTTATCCCCCCATGGTATGCAGGTCCCAGATAAGTTCTGAAAGGTTTTTTTCCCAGATAGGTGGGATCCGGTTCAAGTAGAAACCAAAAAACACAAATTCCCCCACTCCGTGTATCTATCTTTAACGACTTGTTTGTTAATAAATTATGTGAGCATATCATCTGGTCGAATATTTCCCACTGGCCACTGTTTTTAATGGTTCCTTCGGCTCTTTCTGACCAAAGTGTCGCTAAATTGACTAACGACCGGGAATTGTTTTGCCCCGGATAAGGAAACGCCTTTAGTCCGGTTAGGAAACATTCCTCCCGTGGGGTGGCATTGAAATCACCCATAATAACAATATTTGACTTTATGTCATTATTGAACAAAGAATCAACTTTCTGTCTTAGGATTCCGGCTGCGATGTTCCTTTTCTCCCTGGTCTCGACATATCCGCCACTTCGCGAGGGCCAGTGGTTAACAAAACATTCGATTTTCTCATTTCCGAGCTGAGCAGTAAAATGGACTATATCGCGTGAATGAAAAGGGTTCTTTCCGTAACCGGATACCGGAATAAAATCAAAATCAACAGGTTTTACCCTGTCTTTGCGGTAGAGTAAAGCGACATCGATTCCCCTGGGATCAGGTGATTCTTTGTGAATTATTCCATAAGGAATCCTGTTTAAAGGGGTGTGACTGATCAGTTGCTCCACAACCCAGCGATTTTCAACTTCTGCCAGCCCGATAATATCAGGGAACTGACCCTCTCCGGCTGTAATCAGCGCTTTGTAGATTAACCTGATTTTATCCTCAAACCGTTGCATCGTCCAGTGCTTGTCGCCATGAGGTGTAAACTCTTCATCTGCAGTGGCTGGGTCGTCCCGGATATCAAACAGATTTTCAACATTGTAAAAAACAATAGTGTATCTTTTTTGAGCTGATACGGTTAACGCATTTGCCGATAAAATGAGTGCGATGATGATAATCCATTTCGGAAGCTGATCCATCGAAAGGTCATTATGAATTTCAATAATAAATATACAAAAAACAAGTGATTCTTTTAAGAGGAGGAGAGGAGTTTTAATTTCTCAGAAACGGACTGGGAATTCATGGCAGTAAACCCTTAATGCGGAAGTTTCCATACGAAACAATATCCCAGCGGAAGTTTTCAAAAGGGTGGGGAATTTAATCAAAAAATGCAACAAGGGAAAGCAATACTTACTTTTCAGCCCGCTCAAATGCACCCAGATCAGGACCGGCATCGCGTGTGCGGCTCACATTTTTCAGATCAGCCGGATATATCTTTGCATAACTCATCCGTCCATAATCTTTGGCAATGGATAAAGTGTCCAATTCAAAATTGCCTTTATACGGGCTGATAAAACGTGGATTCACATTTCGGATGATTTCTGTAAAGGCCGCAGGATTTTTGAGTTTAAAGGTGTCGGAGATCTGAATCAGACTTCTGTCGAAAAGATAGTTGGTCTCCCCTTTATTATCCATCGAGAGGAGTAACTCGTTTGCCCGGTTACCTGAAATTATGCAATTCCCAAATAATGCCTGACTTAAATCCCCGACATACCGTATTCCGCTGTTGGCGTCAACCAGGTAATTGGAGATTACCAACGTTTCGGTCGTTCTTACCCCTGAGGATATGTCATTGTAATAGTTTGCAAATGTTGTATGGTAGAACTGATAATCTCCGCCAAGTAAAAGTGCCGTGCAGTAGTATCTTACGTTTGATATTACACAGTTGTATGCCAGTATTTTCGATTTCATCGCCCAAATACCTGACCAGCTCATATTTTCAATGCGGGTATTTGAAAGCTCCAGGGAGGCAAATCCGCTATGTTCGATTGTTCCTACCTGCAATCCGGTATTGGCATTCTTTATTTTTGCATTATTAATGACATTATTATGACTTCCCGAACAGAGGATGATGCCGTTCCATTGATCCGGTATTTCGCTGTATGCCGGCTCAAGGCGATCCCCTTTGAATTCTGCGGGCTCATCAAATGTTCCATTCACAATTAATGTTCCTTTGACGATCAATCCGGCATTCTTGTGAAAATATACCAAAGTGCCCGCTTCAATGGCAAGGGTTCGGCCGGAGTCAACAGTGGCCTCATTATAAACCAGATACGGCCGGTTATTGGTCCATACGGCATCTTTCGAAATATTGGAGTTGATCATCACAAAATCCTGACCCCAAGCCATCAGCTTTACCCTTTGCTCAACATTATTGACCATGAAAATAATGGAATCTTCTTTAATCAGCGGTTCGCTTTTGCCTGTTTTCCCCAGGGTGGCATCAATGAAAATAAAAATGCTGTCTTGAGGTGGCACCTGAACATTATAGGTTTCGTTGGTCGCTTCACCATTGACATTCAGGCGAAAACCATTCTGACTCCCGCCTGCAAGCACAACCGACGAAATAACGATTGTTTCGTTGGTCTGGTTGGTAATCCGAAGGTTCTTGGTCGGGGAACCAATTGAGGTGAAAAGGGTGTCAAAGGTAATTGTGGTGGCTGAGAAATGGAGTGATGACTCAGACGAGCCTCCCATTTTCTCTTTTTGACAGGCGCAAAAGAGAATTAAAGCTGCAAGTAGGGTCAATATTTTGGATAAGCACTTCATCCCGGATTGTTAGTTGATTACCTTGGTCCTGTTTTAAAACAATTACCCGACGGTATATCTCAAAGATACGATATAATTGTGAGTTTCCTTAACTTTTTTTAACTAATGTGATGTTTTTTTTGAATCAGCAATAATCCAATGAAGGTGATTCCGCCGTTTATGATAATCAGCTCAAAACCAATTTTATAACCATGCAGTAGCTGGGCAGAGAGCAGGTTGATAAACCATGCAATAAATGGGGAACAAAGCGTTACCAGCGGTACCCACCGGTCTTTCACCTGTTTTTTGGTGATTAATCCGAAGGTGAACAGCCCAAGGAGTGGGCCATAGGTATAACCTGCCGCCTTAAAAACGGCGACTACTACACTTTGATCATTAATAAGTCTGAATATCATAATTACCAAAAACAGCAGCAGGGAGAACCCCATATGGGTGCGCCGAAGAAGCTTTTTTTTCTGACCCTTTTCACTGTTGCTGATGTTTAGAAAATCGATGCAAAATGCAGTCGTTAAAGATGTTAAGGCAGAATCTGCACTGGCGTAATTCGCGGCGGTGATTCCGAGCAGGAAAAAAACTCCGATCATCAGATTCATATGATTTAATGCGAGCATTGGAAAGAGAAAATCCGATTTTGAAGGGAGTGGTATTCCGTTGGTAGCGGCAAAAATGTAAAGAAGGACACCCAGCAAAAGAAACATTCCCACAACAAGGACAAAGATAGAACTGAACGTGAGCATGTTCTTTTGTGCATCCCTCAAGCTTTTGCAAGTGAGGGTTTTCTGCATCATATCCTGATCCAGGCCAACCATTACGATAGTCACAAAAATACCGGCAATAAATTGTTTGAAAAAATAGCTCCCCGATTTTATATCCCAGTCGAAAATCCGGGAATAGGGATGAGCATTTATTTTATGTATGGTTTCGCTTACCGACCATCCGAAGTCCGAAAGGACATAGCAGATCGTCAGGATTACCGCTGCGAGCAGGAAAATGGTCTGCAGTGAATCGGTCCAGATAATGGTTTTCACACCCCCTTTGTAGGTATATACCCAAATCAGGAAGATACTGATCAGTACCGTGAGGGCAAACGGAATTCCGAGAGCGTCGAAAAGTGCCAGCTGTAAAACCTCAGCAACCAGGTACATGCGGAATGCCGCCCCGACCGTTCTTGAGAGGAGAAAGAAAAATGAGCCCGATTTATAGGAATAATATCCAAACCGCTGTTCAAGGTAAGAGTAGATAGAGATCAGGTTAAGTTTATAATAGACAGGTAAAAGCACGAGCGCCACAATCCAGTAACCCACCAGGTTTCCCATTATAAACTGGAAATAGGTACCTGCCGAGTTTCCCACTTCCCCCGGTACCGAGATAAAGGTGACACCGGATATAGTGGTTCCAATCATCCCGAATGCCACTATAAACCAGGGGGATTTCCGGTTGGCTGTAAAAAATGTATCGGTCGTGGCCGATTTACCCGTAAGGCGGGAAATAAGAATCAGCATCAGGAAATATCCGCCAAGGAGGAGTGCTACAAATACGGGATTCATCCTTTTTTATGTTTTTTTGACGTTTGTGATCCCGTTGCAGCGGGATCACAAACTATGAATAAATTTAGTTAAGCGGAATGATTTATTGTCGTAATTATATCTTTCTATATCTCTGATGTTCAATTTGTAATAACATTGAACATTATTCATTTAGAATTACTTAATTGACCTCTGATCCGGATATAACAAATATTTTTGGCGCATTGCTCCATAACCTGCAAGTTCAACCGACCAGCTTTTCCGGATCTCAGCCTCAGATTTTCCTTCCAGAATGAGTTTCAGAACGAGGTCGTTCCCCATCAGTTTATTAAACCACTGGCTGCGGGTTAGGAACTCCTCCCTGTTTTTAAACTTGTGCATCCAATTGATAAAAAAGGAGAGGGTCAATTCCGGAACCCTGGCCATCCTGCGCAAATCCTCTCCATAACAAATGTGATCCTTTTGAACCGGATTCATCTCAATCCCTTTTAGACTAACCGGTGTAAAGCTGAATTTCCCAAAGGATTGATCGGGAAATCCCAATACCTGGAACGGAAACCCGGTTCCGCGTCCAATGCTTACGCTGGTTGCTTCAAAAAAGCATAATGATGGATATAGTCTTATAGACAGATAATCAGGCAGATTTGGCGAAGGGCTGACTGGCGGTTGGTAGGGCATTGCATGGGTATAATTTGCAACTTTAATGATTTCCAGACGGGCCTGAGCTCCATTGGCCAGCCATTTTTCGCCATTGATCATCAAAGCCAGCTCACCTATCGTACATCCATGAACTACCGGAATTGGATCCATCCCTACAAAAGATCTGAAAGCAGGTTGCAGCACCGGTCCGTCAAAATAATCCCCGTTTGGATTTGGACGGTCCAGGATGAGCAGCGTCTTATGGTTTTCGGCACACGCCTCCATGAGATAATGAAGCGTGCTGATGTATGTGTAAAACCGGCAACCAACATCCTGAATGTCAAATATTACAAGGTCTATATCCTTCAGTTGTCCGGCTGTCGGCTTGCGGTTTTTTCCGAACAGCGAGACGATTGGAACTCCAGTGGCGGGATCTTTTGTATTTTCAACGGCCTCACCGGCACCGGCCTCGCCCCGGAATCCATGTTCCGGTGCAAAAATCCGCTTAATCGGGATATGATGGCTTAATAAATAATCGACAAGGTGCTGATCCGCAACCCGAGAAGTCTGGTTTACGACAAGCGCCAGATTTTTCCCCTTCAGCTTCTCAAGGTACTGATCCGGCTGTTCTGCCCCCGGGGTGATTTTGTCAGATTTCGGATAAGCCATGGCGGTAAATCCAGACATTAATAAGGTTATCCAGATATATAATATTTTGATTTTACATGAATTTATCTGTAACCTGAAATTCTTAAACCTCATCATGATTTTTTTTGTTATGCCTGAATTGAAGTAATCTATTTTCCGGAATTGCATTTCCCCGCTGTTCTGCGAAAGTATGGATATGATTTAATAATCCGGGAACTTTAAACTTCTTTTTTGATAAAATGTAGAGATGGGTTTCCATTTCTAAGGTTTTGTCTACTTTTGAGCGAATTCACCCTTAAATAATTATGTTTAAAGTATATATTGTCATCTTCTGCACACTGTTAGGCTTAATATCAGCTGCTCAACCGGAGGTTCGCCCCCCATTTTTAGCCTACCAGACCGACCAGTGGGTTGACTCGGTTTTTAAATCGCTTACGTTGGATCAGAAGATTGGTCAGCTAATTATGGTTCCCGCCTACTCCCGGAGAGGGGTTAAACACAGAACCCGTTTAATCAAAATGGTTCGCGATAATCAAATAGGCGGTATCATTTCGATGCAGGGAGGGGCTGTGCGTCATGCCAATATGGTAAATCAGCTGCAGGCGGTATCGAAAATACCTTTGTTGGTGGCCATTGATGCCGAATATGGGTTATCGATGCGTCTGGACAGTACTATTAAATATCCCTATGGATTTACCCTTGGGGCGATCGGAAATGATTCCTTGATTTTTGATCTGGGAGCTGACCTTGGAAAACAATGTAAACGATTGGGAATTCACATCAATTTTGCCCCGGTGGCAGATGTAAACAGCAATCCCCTCAATCCTGTGATTGGTTTCAGGTCATATGGCGATAATCCTGCGAAAGTCTTACAAAAAGCTGTACATTTTGGATTGGGACTCCAGTCAGAACAGATGCTGGCAACCCTCAAGCACTTTCCCGGTCACGGCGATGCACAAAAAGACTCCCATTATACCCTTCCTTTAATTGGCCACTCCAGGGCTCAGCTTGATTCAATTGAACTATATCCCTTTCGGGAGGCGATTAAATCCGGTATCGGCGGTGTGATGACCGGATTTTTAAATGTCCCCGCCCTGGATAGCAGCGGTGTGGCGGCAACTCTTTCAAAATCAATTGTTCATGATTTGCTGGTCTGTGATTTCGGATTCAGGGGATTGGTAGTGACTGATGCAATGAATATGGAAGGGGCGGTTGATCAGGAGAATCCTGCGGATAATAACAGTTCGGAGGTGAAAGCCCTTATAGCTGGAAATGATCTTCTTGAATTCGTGGTAAATCCTGCAAAAGTTATTGAGGCAGTAAAAAAAGCAATTTCAAACGGGGAGATCTCCACCGAAGAGATTGACCATAAATGTCGTAAAATTCTGATGCTGAAAAGGTGGGCCGGCCTTAACCGCTATGCTCCCGTAAAGACCGAGGGGCTCTATTCCGATCTTAATCAGTCTGCCTACCGGATGACGATGCGGAATGTCGCCCAACAATCACTTACCGTTTTGCAGAATGCCAACAACCTGCTGCCACTGCGACGTCTCGATACCTTAAAAATAGCCACACTTAGTATCGGTCGCGGAAATACAACTCCGTTTCAGTTCTCCCTCGAGCGTTATACCCGGATGGACCATTTTGCGATTTCAAAGGATGCTGAACCCGGAGCGGTAAAAAAGCTTATCCTTCAGCTGAAAGGCTATAACCTGGTGATTGCCGAACTGGATAATCTGGGCAATTTTGTGTCATCGGATTACCGGATTACAGAAATTCAACAGAAAGTAACACAACAGGTTGCGAATATCGGGAACTCGGTCTTTGTCCTCTTTGGCAATCCCTATGTTTTGAATTACCTGCAGGGAATTGAAAAAGCAAATGGTTTGGTCGTGGCCTATCAGGAGAGCTCCGACGCTCAGGATCTGGCGGGACAGCTGCTGTTCGGAGCCTTTGCGGCGGAGGGGAAACTCCCGGTTACCGTAAGCAAGGCTTATCAATCAGGTGCCGGCCTTGAGACCCCTTCACTTGATCGATTTAAATATACCCTTCCCGAAGAGCTTGGGATTGATTCCACCTATCTAAAAAAAAAATTGACTCACTGGTAAATGTGGGTTTAAGTGCAAAAGCCTTTCCGGGTTGTGCGGTTTTCATAGCTAAAGATGGGAAGGTGATTCTGCATGAGGCTTACGGCTTTCAGACTTACAGCAATGAGAGGCCGTTACATCAGGATGACTTGTTTGATTTTGCCTCATTAACCAAAATCCTGGCTCCGCTGCCTGCATTAATGCGGCTGAATGATCAGAAGAGATTCAACGTTAAAAAGAAGATGAGCGATTACTGGCCCGATTGGAAAGGGTCTAACAAGAAAGATATCCTGGTGGAGGATATCCTCTCGCACCAGGCACGCCTTAAATCGGGGATTCCATTTTGGCTTAAAACGGTTGATTTACAGGGTAACTTTAGGCCGGAGTACTGTTCCAGAGACTCCACAGCCCAATTTGGGTTGAGGGTTAGCAAGGCCCTTTTTCTGCTGAATAGTTTTCCCGATTCTGTAGTTTCCGCCATTCGTAAGTCAGCGCTTCTAAAGCGGAAGAAGTTTGTTTATTCAGACCTGGGGTTTATTCTTTTCCCCCGGATCATCGCTTCGCTGGTTCATCAGGATTATGAAACGTATATTAAGACTAATTTTTATGACCTGCTTGGGGCAAATACGTTAACCTACAGACCATATTTGTATCAGCCCATAGGTAAAATGGTACCCACAGAAAATGATGATCTCTTCAGAAAAGAACAACTGCAGGGATTTGTGCACGATGAAAGTGCAGCAGTTTTGGGCGGAATCTCCGGAAATGCCGGCCTGTTTGGCACCATTAACGACGCAGCCAAAATGATGCAGATGTATCTTAATTATGGATTTTATGGCGGCGATCGTTACCTGTCGGAGGCGACGATGAAGGAGTGGACTACCCGTCATTTTGATAAGCTCCATAACCGGCGTGGTTATGGTTTTGACAAGCCTGGCCCGGGGAATGATCTGAGCAGCGGCGAGCATTCCTATCCGGCCCCCTTGTGCGGAGACGCCAGCTTTGGTCATACCGGGTTTACCGGAACCTATGCCTGGGCAGACCCCCAAACCGGCATACTTTTTCTGTTCTTTTCAAACAGAATCTACCCGATCCGCTCCAATCATCTGCTCAATAAGCTAAACCTTCGGGAGTCGATACAGCAAGCGGCCTATCAGATCCTGGAAAACAGGAATCCTGTTCACTGAGGGTTCGACCTGTTGTAAAACAGCTTTTTCAAATTGCTTTTTAATCTCCCCTGGCTTACCTTTAATGGTTTGAAATACAACTAATTATTTTAAGAACGAAATTGGTCAATTGTTAATAATTCTAAATTTGGGATTTCAGGCAGAAAAGATATTACATTTAGGTTACATAATTGAATATTTAGTATTAATTTTCGGCGTGTACAAATTGAATCAGGGTACAGATTAGGGCAATATTAATATTAACTTTTTAAAAACTTTTCGCTATGACTCAAAAAATTACCTTCAATGAGCTTCGGGATATCAAGGATCATTTGCCTCACGGTTCGATGCAACGGATTGCTCAGGAGCTAGGGATGGAAGTTGAAACCGTGAGGAATTATTTTGGTGGAACGCATTATGATAAAGGTACCAGTGTTGGTATGCATATCGAACAGGGGCCTCAGGGAGGAATTATTCTGCTCGACGACACAACGATTTTAGAAAAAGCTCAGGAAATTCTTGAAGGAAAATAATTGATTGAATATTATAAATTTTTTAACTGCCTCAGCATTGAGGCAGTTTTTGTTCGTATATAACTCATAACTATTCAGGTGAAAAAACTTATTTTGATTTGTGCCGTGTTCTCCGTTACCCTCACAGGCTATGCACGGGGAGGGATGAAATCGCTCTTCAACGGGAAAGACCTTACCGGTTTTGACGTATTTATCGGGGCAAAAGAGAAAGAGGGGAAACCAATGGGGCTGAATACCGATCCGTTGAAAGTCTTTACCGTCATTCCATTAGGGGGTGAGACGGTATTACGCATTTCAGGCGAGGTGAATGGCTCAATTGCGACAAAGAAGAGCTATCGGAATTATCATGTCCGGATGATCTTTAAATGGGGCGGGAAGGTATACCGACAGCTCAATTCAGGACTCCTGTACCATAGCTTCGGCCCTTTTGGCGAAGGGTTGAATGTCTGGATGAGTTCTCACGAGTTCCAGCTCTATACCGGCAAGATGGGTGACTCCTACTGTATGGGGAAGAGCTATTTCGAAATTCCGGTTGTTCAAAGTGGTGACGGAAAATCTTTGGTATGGTCCCCATCGGGTGAGACAACTCAGTTCGGGGATGGAAAGAGCGCAAAAAATGGTTCAAAAGGGGGTGACTACGAAAAACCGAAAGGAGAATGGAATGTCATAGATCTCTATTGCTTTGGCCGCACTTCAGTGCATGTAGTCAACGGCACGGTGGTTATGGTCAATCATAATTCTGGCAGATTAATCAATGGTAAGGTAATCCCGCTAACCAGGGGGAAGATTCAGATCCAGTCAGAGGGGGGTGAGCTCTTTGTAAAAAGTCTTGAATTGGAGAAAATCGGGAAAAACCAAATGACCTTTTGAGGCAGTAAACCGGGTGATTAAAATATTTGCCACGAAAAGGTGTTTATTTTGAACTAATATTTGGTGTGAATTAAAAAAGGTATATCTTTGCATCACTTTAAAAGAGGGTATTTAATACCGCATTTATAGCAAAAGGGAGCTTAGCTCAGTTGGTTCAGAGCATCTGCCTTACAAGCAGAGGGTCGATGGTTCGAACCCATCAGTTCCCACCCTGAAATCCAGATAATTACGAAAGTGATTTATCTGGATTTTTTGTTTTTAATGAGGTTTTTTATGGTGTTCATGTAAAGGATCAATTGATATTTCGGGTGGAGTAAAAGAATTACGCATAAATTTTGGTTAAACAAGCAGCTTCCCAAAATTCGCAATGAGGGATGGCAGGCATTCCTGGAAACCAATTCAATCAATTTTAACAGAATATTACATGATTATTCGTATACATAAATAAACTATTTTCGCAGTCATGAAGTTTAAAATAATCATGCCTCTATTGTTTCTTTCCCTGTTCCTGAACGGACAAACCAAACAGGATTCTACGATGCTTAAACGTATTTTCAATGAAGAGTTAAGTCATGGGCACTCGCATGAAAACCTTTGTGAATTATGCAAAGGATATGGCAAACGACTCAGCGGTTCGCCTGTTGCTGCAGGGGCTGTGGAGTGGAGTTTCAATAAAATGAAAAGCTATGGCTTCGATACGGCATTCAAACAGGAAGTTATGGTCCCACATTGGGTGAGAGGCGAAAAGGAAACTGCTTCTTATCACCTCAGTTCCGGGTCAAAACCAATATCTGTAAGTATTTGTGCATTGGGCGGAAGTATCGGGGGGAAAATTAACGGAGAAGTGATTGAAGTGACATCATTCGAAGAACTTAGAGCATTGGGTAAAGATAAAGTGAAAGGACATATTGTTTTTTTCAACCGTCCGATGGACGATACGCAAATTAATACGTTCCCGGCTTATGGAGGTGCCATAGATCAACGTGAATATGGTGCAAACGAGGCTTCCTATAAAGGGGCTTCTGCTGTAATTGTGCGAAGCATGAGTCTGGGGATTAATCCTTATCCGCATACCGGAGCAATGATGAATTATATTGACTCTGTAGCAAAAATTCCGGCTTGTGCCATCAGCACCCAGGACGCAGAAATGCTCAGTAAGGATTTAAAGCAATCATCAAAATTGTCGTTCAACCTCGAAATGCATTGCCGTTGGTTTCCTGATACGCTGTCCTATAATGTGATTTGTGAAATAAAAGGCTCTGAACATCCTGAAGAAATAATTGTCATTGGCGGACATCTTGATGCGTGGGATATGGCTGAAGGGGCACACGACGATGGTTCTGGGGTGGTCCAAAGTTTGGAAGCATTACATTTGTTTAAAGAGTTAAATATCCGACCTAAGCATACTATTCGTTGCGTGTTCTTTATGAACGAAGAAAACGGGATGCGCGGCGCATTAAAGTATGCTGAGGTCGCGAGGCGGAAGGAAGAAAAACATCTTGCAGCGCTCGAAAGTGATGAAGGCGGTTTTACACCGAGAGGTTTTTCCTTTGAAGCCAGGGGTGATACATTAAAAAGATTTTTCGCCTATAAAGAGTTGTTCACTCCTTATTTCATGGATAATTTCCGGAGCGGAGGCGGAGGCGTTGATATTGGCCCTTTAAAGGCATTGGGAACTATCCTTATCGATCTGAATCCTGACACTCAACGCTATTTCGATTTTCATCATGCTGCCACCGACATGTTTGAAGGGGTGAATAAAAGAGAACTCGAAATGGGCGCTGCAGGAATTACCGGATTGATTTATCTGATTGATAAATACGGGCTATAAACAGACTATAAATAATCGGAAAGATATTATTCGTACGATTTAAATCTCATTTTTAAAACAGAAATAACAGATTCAAAAACCGTGCTCTTCCTGGTTTTAACATTGATCTCCGATAAATTCGTATTTCAATCCCTTTAAATTTTTTTCAAGTTCATCCTCGGTCATGTCAAGCGACAAAGATTCAACACATCGCTTTGATGTATAACAAAAATCAACAGGATTCATATTTTTGTTATACAGGATCGAAATCAGTGAGATTAAGGCTGTTTCCCTGGGCTTATCGACTAAAAAAACAGATCGATTCTTTATTCGCCCCAGCTCACTCGATTTTCTGATATCGGCAATCTCCATTAGCGCCTTAGGATTAAATAACACATTAGCCTCCCGATAGTCTAAGATTAATTTTTCTAATTTAGCACTATCCGACTTCAAGAAAATATATTGTATGTAAGACTTAATAGCTTCTTTATTAATATTTCCAATATATTTGGTGAGTAACAATTTTCCATCTTCAAAATATTCAAATCTTACCATGTGGCGGTTTAAATTAGCTGGCTAAAGGTAAATTTAAATTCATTGGAAGCAAATAATAATTCGATTTATGCCAAAAAACCGGGATCAATTGACATGTCAGCCGGAATAAAAAAATTATGCATAAATTTTCGTTAATCTGAAACAGGTTTTATTGTTCTTTAACCGGTATTGCAAATTTAAATTCACTCCCTTTCCCTTTTTCACTCCTTACCCAAATTCTTCCGCCATGTTTCTCCGCAAATTCTTTGCAGAGAATCAAACCCAAACCTGTTCCCAGCTCTTTATTCGTTCCCGGAGTTGAATAAATTTCGTCAAACCTGAATATCTTATCAATATGTTCCTTAGTCATTCCGATTCCTGAATCTTTAATGGAAATAATTAGTTCATTTCGATTCTCCTTGGAGGAAATAATGATCCGCCCTTCAGGAAAGCTAAATTTAATTGCGTTTGAAATTAAGTTCCTTAATATGGTGCTGATCATATCCTTGTCCGCATAAACAGGTTTAACCGGAGGTGATTCAATCAGAATGGATATTGATTTAAGTCTGGCAATTTCAACGAAAATTTGAGAAATATCCTCTATCTGAAATGCCATATCAAAGTATCGGGGTTTAAATTCAATCCTTCCGGTCATGGATCGCACCCACTCCATCAGGTCTGTCAACAAGTTCATGGCTCTGAACGAAGATTTTTTGATTAGAGTGGCATATTCTTCAATTCTGTTATTGTTATTATCTTTTATATGCTCGAGGAGGATTTCGCTAAGTCCTGTAATTGAGCTTAAAGGACTTCTCAAATCATGGGCAATAATGGAAAGGAACTTGTTTTTTTCAGCAATATTAATATGAAGCTCAGAATTTTTATCGGAAAGTTCTGCATTCCTTTGTTCCAGGGTTTGCTGCCAGACTAATGAAAAATTTACTTTGGCTAATTCATTAGCCTGATTTTCCAATTCCTGGTTTTGTCTTGAAAGCTCATCAATAGTCATTTCCAGCTCAATTTCATGAACCTCGAGTTCATGCAGGAGTTTCAGCCTATCACCATCAGAACGCTCAGTTTTCGCTCTGGATTGCAATAAGATTTCTGCTTGCTGACGCAGCGTAGTATAATAAACTAATTGGTCCACGTGTTTGGTTAGGTTTGAATCAATTTTGTAAATTGATTTGGTTATAGGTGACGCGAAATTTCAATCGTCCATTAATGATATAAATTTTCCTGTATCATATTAAAGCACCTGTAAATATAATAAAATTGGATTGTTTTATTTGGATTCTTTTATGGATTAATTCATTTAATTATGAAAATTGTCAAACCTGAGATAGGGCTGCAGCACTGCTGATAATCTTCAGTAATTATCCTCTTCATTAATGACTACAATTTAATGTCGTATTTAATTTTTAACGGAAGGATTGTTTAAAATTGAAAAGGACGGAATCGGGCGACTCCATCCTTTTACTAAAACTAACCAAACTAACTAACTAACTAAACCATTGCAAAGATGAGGTTACTGAAGTTATCCGCCAAATTTTTAAGGTTAAACAATTGTAAAATAATTGCGAAGATTTAGATCGAAAAGTTAACATTATTCTTTTTTCCACTTAAATACGAATATTCAAATTTGTATAACTCCCGGTGGATATGGGAGATATTCATGGAAAACTTCTTTTAAATTAGAATAATGCAGCAAAATTCTTATCCCGATGACATTGCCCGGGGCATTGTCGCTTCAGCTCTTAACGCGATCTTCTCACCTTTTAATAGCCCCGCTTCAGTTTTTAACCGGATATTGTCACAACCTAATCGCTCCGCGTCTGCTCTTAACCGGATATTTTCACTGGTTAATTGCTTCGCAGCAACTCTTAACAGGATGTTGTCACATCGTAATCGCTCCGTGTCTGCTTTTAACCGGATATTTTCACTGGTTAATTGCTTCGCAGCAACTTTAAACAGGATGTTGTCACATCGTAATCGCTTCGCGTAAGCTCGCAACCGGATATTGTCACATCGTAATTGCTTCGCATCAACTCTTAACCCGATAATGTCACCTCTTAATCGCTATAAATCTCCCGTATTCTGAACAATACCTCCTCAACCCCTCCTTTCCCCTTTGGAGGGGTTGAGGAGGTCAGGGGTTGGGGGGGTCAAAAGTGGAAACTAATAATTACGACATTATAATGATCTTTTACTTATTGATCGCCGGACTTTCTAAAATTACAAAGATATACTATTCACATATTGAACTTTATTTCCGGCTTATCAGCCGTGAGAAGTTTAGGTATTGCTGAGCATTCCGCTCCGGGCTTAAAATGGTCAGAAGAAACACAGCCGTTTTCAGTATGGCCATTGGTTGATTTCTTCAATTCCGCCAACGAATTGTGCTGGTTTTCAAAAATTCAAAAAGTCTCCTAAGCATAGGCCCCTTATTTTATAAATTTGCACAATCGGGAATAACAATTCCACACAGATTTAATTTATATGCGTTAAACATCTATAAGATGAGATTAAGAGTCGAAGGCTGACATATCTTATGCCATTTCTTGTTTCCATGTTTATCTCAGATATTTTGATGATTCATATGGCATCAACCAGCATTTTAATCTTTTGACAGACCGAAACAATTTCAGTTAATAAGTTGTAGGAAAAGGTTAGGTTCTGTAAAATGTTACGTATTATTGGGCTATTTAGAATTAATGAATCGTATATTGAGAATATGGTTGAAAACGAGAATATAGTATGTTTAGCGAATACAACGTGGGATGGATTTTATACCAAATCAACGGTTCAAATCATGTCGTTACTTGCAAAAAAGAATACCGTTCTTTTTGTAGAATATCCAAATACTTACAAGGATTTAATTGTTTCATTTTTTGGAAAAGGGAATGCGCCTGTTCTTCGAATGTTAGGTATTAAAAACCGGATTGAAGATAAAACCACTTCCCAGGGTAATATGGTTCATCATTTGGTCGTTCCGCCTCTATTGCCAATTCAATTCATTAAAATTGAATTTATATATAATTTGCTTTACCGTTTCAACGTCTTTATCTATTCACAATCGATTTTACGTGCTATTAACAGGCTATCTATGCAAGATCCTATTTGTGTGAGCGCGTATAATTCTATTTATGGTAACAAAACAGTAGGGAAATTAGGTGAAAAATTGAACGTTTATTATTGCTATGATGATACAGAGGTAATGAGATATGGCAAGCGGGCTATTGAAGCCGAAGAAAGTCTGTCGCGGCGGGTGAAGGGAATTATTGTTACATCTGAGTACCTGGCTAATTCTAAATACAAGCTCAATAAAAATGTATTTATAGTAAAGAATGGAGTCGATGTTAAGTTATTCAGCAGGATGGTCAAGACCGATATAAATCGTTTAGCCATACGAAAACTGATTGGGTATATTGGGTGCCTGGATCATCGCTTTGATACTGACACAGTAGAATATGCCGTAAAGCATTTACCCGGATATAATTTTGAGTTTGTAGGACTGATTAAAAATAAAGGGATAGAAAAAGTTCTTTCAAAATATTCTAATGTAAAGTTTTTACCTCCGACCAACCCGGAAAACATTCCGGGTTATTTGCACAAGTATGATTTGGGTTTAATTCCATATATTTGTAATGATTCAAATAAGAACATTTATCCATTAAAATTGAATGAGTATCTCCTGGTTGGATTGCCAGTTGTTCTAACCGCATTCGCTGATTTGTCTGAATTTGAAGAGGTTGTGAGATTTGCCAGGGATAAGGAATCCTTTTATAATGCAATAGTTAGCGAAATTGAGACAGATAGCGAGGAAAAAATCAAAAGTAGATTTGAATTTGCAAAATATAATTCCTGGGAAACCAGAGCCGAATATTTTGGGGACATTCTGGACCATCTGCTGAAAATTTAAGCGCTTCCTAATTACTGATGTTATATATTAGAACTGTCATTTTTTAAATTTCAAATGAGAAACGTCCCTAATCTCACAAGATATCTATGATTTCAAATTTATTTACCAGGAAAAAAGGTAAAATAGCTGATTTGAAAGCACAGAGAACCTCTTATCGTGATATGTTTAAGGCTACATCTTTGTTTGGAGGTGTGCAGGTATTTAATATTCTGATCGCAGTAATCCGAACCAAATTTGTAGCTGTTTTCCTGGGCACTTCCGGGATTGGCATTTTAAGTTTGTTGCAATCGGTTTTATCCCTATTGGAAAATATCACCCAAATGGGCCTAAGCGTTAGTGCAGTGCGTGATATTTCAGTCGCGTCAGGCACCGGCGATCACCATACGGTTTCGCGCACAATCACCGTATTCCGGCATTTAATTTGGTTCACCGGGATATTGGGTACCCTTTCAATGATTGTATTATCACACTGGCTCAGTATCTGGACGTTCGGAAATACCGATTTTACCTATGTGTTCGTCTGGCTCTCAGGTACATTATTCCTGGCTGCCATCAGTTCAGGGCAAATTACGTTATTGCATGGCCTGCAAAAATTAAGAGAGATGGCCAAGGCAACTGTTTGGGGATCTGCCATGGGCTTAGCCATTTCGATGCCATTTTACTATTGGCTCGGCCAAAGGGGGATTGTCCCTACTTTGATTATTTCGTCAGTAATGGGATTAATGATATCCTGGCTTTTTTCGAGAAAAATTCAATTCCAAAAAATCAAGGTTTCCTGGAGGGAGGCTTTCCGGGAAGGTAAAGATATGGCCAGATTGGGGATATTAATGACAATGAGTAGTTTCACTAATATGTTTGCCTCTTATATGGTTAATGTTTTTATTGCCCGGAACGGAGGTCTGGCCGATGTCGGACTTTTTCAGGCTGGATGGAATATAACGAATAAATATGTTGGCCTTGTCTTTACAGCTATGGTTACTGACTATTTTCCCCGTTTATCGAAGGTTCATGATGATGTTAAAAAAATCAGAGAGGTACTTAATCAGCAAGCTGAATTGGCTTTACTTATTTTAGGACCAATTCTGATTATTTTACTTTCCACTACGCCATTTGTGATTCATCTTTTATACACCAAACAGTTCCTCCCTGTAGTTTCGTTCATTCAATGGGTTATTTTCGGATTGCTTTTTAGCGTAGGTTCCTGGAGTTTAGGTTTTATCTTTATGGCAAAAGGGGATTCAAAACTTTACTTCCAAAAAGAATTATTTAGTAGTATTGTAATTGTTGTTTCGAATATTCTGGGATACTACCTGGGTGGGCTTGAAGGACTGGGAATTTCGTATACCGTGGGCAACACAATTATTTTCTTCTTTGTAAGCTGGCTATGTTTCTATAAATACAAAATTGTTTTGGGCTTTGAGTTTAGAAAAATCCTGATCATTGAACTTGTTCTTTGCCTGATTGCTTTTTTCATAGCCTATAAGTTCGGATTCCCTTATGCCTATTTTTCCGGAGGGATTCTGCTGATAATAATATCCGGTTTCTCTTTATTTGAGCTTAATAAACGGATGAATATCATGGAAACATTAGTAAACAGGTTTTTAAAAAAAATAAAAAATTAACGAGATCTGATCATGGTTTACGTTTTATTGGATGGGAGATTGGGAAATAACTTATTTCAAATTGCTGCAGCTGCAAGTTTTGCGAATGAAAATAATGATGACTTTCAGGTCGTCGTACGTGATTACTATACACCCGATTCACAATGGCTTATACAGTATTTAAAACAATTTGAAAATAATATACTTCGGAAAATCGTCATAAAACACAATTTACCTGAAAACGTTATTGAATACCGGGAAGAAAAGCCAGTTTACGCCCCCATTCCCTATGCTGAAAACATTTTGCTGATTGGTTTTTTCCAAAGTGATAAGTACTTTAATCCTGAAGTGGTTCGCAGTCTGTTTGAGATTGATGAAGCAACCGCGCACTATATTGAGCTGAAATACGGCCATTTATTCAGGGATGAAATCACCAGTATACATGTTCGGAGAGGTGACTATTTAAAATCGTGCGACCAGTTTTCATTGTGTTCTTATAAATATTTTCAGGATGCGATAGCGCATATCGGATCAGATAAGCGCTATCTGATAACCAGCGACGATATAGCCTGGTGCAGGAAAAAGTTTAAAGGGAAGAACTTCTTTTTTAGTGAAGGGGAAAAGGCAATTGTTGATATTTATCTTCAATCACTTTGCACTAATAATGTGATCAGTAACAGCTCGTTTAGCTGGTGGGGCGCATGGTTGAATATAAATCCCAATAAAAAAGTGATTTGCCCCACACCCTGGTTTGCGCTTTCGTTTAAAGACAAAAACAAAAATGATCTGATCCCCGATGGCTGGACAGAGCTTAAAAATAAAACGCCGTGGCTATATACCATTACCGGATATTACATTTGGTACAAAAAGCGGCTGGATTACAAAATCCAACAGTTAAAAGCGGAAAAGTCAAACAGCTAATTATCTGAACAAATATATTATGCTGATCAAACCACAAACCATGGATATCGTCTTGCTAATAAAAAGCGATTTAATTCAGTTAGCCTCGCGGTTTACCGTTCCCTTTTTGCTAAAACAGATCACCTCCGGGAATATATATCTAATTACAAACAAGGGGAATTTTGGAGGATTCGAAAAATTGAGCTCTGACCCAAGACTCAGGTTTATAGACGAAAATGAGGTTGTAGAAGGTTTAGTGCTGAGTGATATTCAGAATTATTTAAGCGCTCAGATAGGGTCAGACCAACGAGCGGGATGGTATTTTCAGCAGTTTTTAAAACTCGGCATTGCCTATCGTCATGAATTATCTCACAATTACCTGGTTTGGGATGCCGATTGTGTTCTTCTCCGGCCTTTGCAATTTATCACTTCTGAGGGGAAAATTATCATAACCAAATCGAAGGAATTTCATCCACCCTATTTTGTTACGATAAATAACCTGCTGAATTTGGAACGGGCCGTTGACTTTTCTTTTATTTCAGAGCATATGGTATTTTCCAGGCAACTTGTAAAACAAATGGTGTCGCAAATCGAAAATAACTCAACCCAAACCTGGTGGCATACCATTCTTGACGCTGTTCCTTTGGGTGATTTAGGGGAAAGCGGATTTAGCGAATATGAAACTTACGGGAATTTTGTAATCGCAAACGATCGTAATATTTTTGAATTTCGGGAGCTTCATGTGAGCAGAAAAGGGACTGAATTATTTGGTGTGATTCCTACTAAGCTCGATTTGATAATTGCCTCACTGACTTATAGCTATATTTCATTCGAATTATGGCACGAGCAACTTAACAACAGAATGATCAGTTATTTGAAAATCGTTAAATCATCATTTTATAAACGGAAAAGCAGGATTATTTAACTTTAATTTAAACGGAAACAGCAACCATGAGCACACAGAAAATAAGCATTATTGTTCCGATTTATAAGGTCGGAGTATACCTTCCGCGATGCATCGATTCAATTTTGAATCAATCCTATAAAAACCTGGAAATTATTCTGGTAGATGATGGGTCCCCGGATTCTTCCGGACAGATTTGTGATGAATATGCCCAACGGGATAAGCGGATTATCGTAATTCATAAATCTAACGGTGGAGTGTCTGATGCCCGGAATGCCGGTTTGAATATTTGCACCGGTGATTGTATTGGATTCATTGATGGCGACGATTATATTCACCCGGATATGTTCGGGCACTTATTAGCGCGAATTGAAAAATGCGATGCAGATATAGCTCAGTGCAAATACACAAGGGTTTCGGGTGATTTGAACGTGGAGTATATTGAGACTTTTACTGAAAAAACAATCAACTCCTCCGAGGCCATACGTTTTTTGTTCAGCTCATCGGTTGTTGAGTATGTTGTCTTATGGAATAAACTTTATAGAAGACAATTGTTCGATTCGGTCAGGTTTCCAAAATCAAAAATTCATGAGGATGATTTCACAACTTATAAGTTGTTTTATGGCGCTAAAAAAATTGTAGTAACCGACAAGGTATATTATTATTATTGTCAGACACCTAATAGCATAATTCGAAGTGGTTTTAATAAAAACAAGATTCACTATGCGGATGCAATGGAGGAACAAATCTTATTTTTCAGGGAAAAAGAGTTGGTGGATTTATATTCCCTGCGAATAAAGAAATATGCGCAATGGATCCTTATGTTCCTCTATCAAAATAGAAAATCGATAAGCAGATATCCCTTAATAGAAGCAGATTTGTATACCAGATTCTCTGAAGTTGTCAAACTGATAAATGAAGATAAATCGATTAACAGCCGGTTTAAAATAACGATGAACAGAGGACTTTTTTTGCATCCTGTCATCGGGTTCATTATTTACCAAATGAACTACAAAAATAATATTATCTCCAGGTCAGCTCATTTGTTGGGTCTTGGCTAAAATAAGATAGCCGGAACCTTTTGGCCTTTATAATTAGTTTTAAAGCACTATTTTTTCGTCGTACATTTGGCGAAACTTACCAGCACCGATTTATTTTAGTTAACAGCATAAACTTTCAAAAACAAACAGATGACAGGTAATCTTCGCACTCCCGGGATGTTTTTGGTGATCCTATTGATTTTACTAACCGCGATGGATGTCGCCGGCGCGCCGGTACGCAAAGCGACCCCGTGCTTTTCGCAGGTCGAATCGGGCTTCGTAACTATTCCCGATTCGGTATTAACCAGTGTTTACTGGTATTGGATTTCAGACAATATCTCCCGTGAAGGGGTTATTAAAGACCTCCAGGCGATGAAAAGGGTCGGGATAAACCGCGCCTTTATCGGGAATATCGGGTTGCAGGGTACCCCCAATGGTGAGGTTAAAATATTCACCGACCAGTGGTGGGACATTCTCCATGCCGCACTGAAGACTGCATCGGAACTCAATATTGAGATCGGTATCTTTAACAGTCCCGGCTGGAGTCAGTCGGGAGGACCCTGGGTGAAAAAAGAGCAGTCGATGCGTTATCTGAACTCGTCAGAGGTTGAGGTAACGGGACCTGTTCTGTTTAATTCGAGGCTGGTGGACCCAAATGCTGATTTTCAATTTGTGAAATTGATTGCCTATCCGGTGCCGGAAGAGTTAGAGAAAGCGTATGCTCTTTTTCATCCCCGGATTACTTCACAACCCCAAATTTCAACCATTGCCCGGATTGCAGATGGCGATACTAAAACAGATGTTCCGGTTTTAAAAAATCAAACCCTTACCGTTGATTTTGAAACCAAAGAGATGGCAACAGTGAGAACCCTGTTGATTAAAACTGCTGAAAAGCCTTTCAAAGCGAGAGGCGAATTATTGGTAAAAGAGGGGAATGGGTTTCGGTTACTAAAAAGCTTTGAAATCGACCGGAGTAACCCGAGTATTAATGTCGGTTTTGATCCGTACTCACCTGTGGTTCTCTCTGTTCCTGAAACCAGGTCCTGCGGGTTTCGCCTTGTTATCAGTAATGTTACAAAGGCTGGAGGAATAGCGGAAGTTGAACTTTCTCCGGTACCAAAACTCGAGCGCTATCCCGAAAAAACACTGGCGAAGATGTTTCAGACGCCGCACCCATTCTGGAAGGATTATTTATGGCCTGTTCAGGCAGAGGTCGCCCCGGCGCTGGTTATTGACCCCGGGAGCGTGGTGGATATTACCAAATTCAGGATGGCTGATGGCACGGTGACCTGGAACGTCCCTGCGGGAAGGTGGAAGATCATGCAGGCCGGGATGACTTCAACCGGTCAAACCAATGGCCCGGCAACACCTGAAGCTACGGGTCTCGAGACAGACAAAATGTCGAAAAAACATATCGCTGCCCATTTCGATGCGTTTATGGGTGATATCCTTCGCCGTATTCCCCCTGAAGATCGCAAAACCTGGCGGATTGTTGTGGAGGATAGTTATGAGACGGGAGGCCAAAACTGGACCGACGGGCTGACCGAAGAATTTGCTGCCCGGTATGGCTATAGCCCGGTACCCTATCTCCCGGTTTTAAAGGGTGATGTCGTGGGGAGCAGGGATCTTTCCGACCGGTTTTTATGGGATTTAAGGCGGATGATTGCGGATAAGGTTTCGTATGATTATGTGGGTGGTTTGCGTGAGGTCAGCCATCAGCATGGGTTGACAACCTGGCTCGAGAATTACGGGCACTGGGGTTTTCCGGGTGAGTTTTTGCAGTATGGAGGTCAGTCAGACGAAGTTGGGGGTGAATTTTGGAGTGAAGGTGATCTGGGCGATATCGAGAACCGGGCTGCCTCATCCTGTGCCCATACCTACGGAAAGCGGAAGGTCTCGGCTGAGTCGTTTACCTGCGGCGGAAACGCTTTCTCGCGCTACCCTGCAACAATGAAGCAACGCGGAGACCGGTTTTTCACCGAAGGGATCAACAACACCCTTCTTCATGTCTATATTGAACAGCCCGATGAACGGGTTCCGGGGGTCAATTGCGGTTTTGGAAATGAATTTAACCGCCACAACACCTGGTTTAATTATATGGACTTGTTTACCCAATACCTCAAACGCACCGGTTTTATGCTTCAACAGGGAAACTACGTGGCTGATGTGGCCTATTTTATTGGTGAGGATGCACCTAAAATGACCGGAATCTGCGATCCCCCGCTTCCTAAGGGGTATTCGTTTGATTACATAAACGGAGAAGTAATCAATACCCGGCTGAGTGTGAAGGATGGGAGACTCGTGTTGCCCGACGGGATGAGCTACCGTATGCTGGTCCTGCCCGCACTGGAAACGATCCGCCCTGAATTGCTCTTGAAAATTAAAGAGCTGGTTAATCAGGGAGCAGTGGTGGTTGGACCGGAACCAAAATCTTCACCCAGTCTCCAGGATTATCCTGCAGCGGATCAGCGGGTGCGGAAGTTAGCCCGTGAACTTTGGGGCAAGGTCGACGGGATTAAACTGAAATCGGCCAAAGCAGGGAAGGGGATGATCTTCTCAGGCGTTGATATACAGCAGGCTCTGGATGTAATTAAGGTGATTCCGGATTGCAGGGTGAATTTGAATGACCCGGCACTTTTTATTCATCGTGTCTTGCCGGACGGGGACCTTTATATGATTTCCAATCAGTCGGATAAGACGATTGACATTCGTCCCGAATTCCGGGTGACAGGCAGAACTCCCGAGCTTTGGGATGCAACGACGGGCAAAGTCCGCAAATTGGCTGCCTTTCGCATGACAGGTGAAACAACGATCGTGCCGTTGAAAATGGAAGCTTATGAAAGTCAGTTTATCGTGTTCCGGAATGCCGGAGGCAAGGCGGTAAGTTTCAGCATTACAGATAATTTTCCGGAAGGGAAGGTCCTTGCAGCGGTCGACGGGCCATGGAAGGTTACCTTTGATCCGGAAAATCGGGGGCCGCGTTATCCTGTTGTATTTAATGCTCTTACTGACTGGACCCTTTCAATGAACGACAGTATCAAATATTTTTCAGGAACTGCAATCTACCGCAACTCATTTAATCTTCAGCAGCTCTCTTCCGGTCAAAAGATTGAATTGCAGCTTGGCCGTCTCACCGCGATGGCGAAAGTTAAAGTCAACGGAATTGCTGTGGGGGGTGTATGGACTGCTCCGTGGAGAGTCGATATCAGTGCGGCGGTTAAACCGGGGGTGAATGAAGTTGAGATATCGGTAGTCAATAACTGGATGAACCGGCTGATTGGAGATCGGAATATTCCGGTTAATCAGCGGACAACATGGAGTCCGGTCATCCCTTATCATGCAGACAGTCCGCTTCAGCCTTCAGGGTTGTTTGGACCGGTGAAAGTGACCGGGCTGCCATTGTAAAATCAGAATTCCTGCTGCACTTTTTTAGAGTGAATAATTTCCTCCGGGGCAATACCCCGGAGGGATATTATTCACTCTTTATTCCTGGCCACCCTAAGTTCCTCATTAGCTTTTAGGAGTTCAATTTCCAGTTGCTTGGCCAGGGTAATATCGGTAAAGGTGATCACCAACCCGTCAATGCGGTCGTCCAATGTCCGGTAAGGCATGATCCGGATATTAAACCACCTGTTGTCGATGGTGGAAATGGCTGATTCGATGGTACTGAGTGTTCTAAGTACCTGCCGGGCGTGTGTTTCTATTTCGGGATATTGCAGGTTGCTCACCAGATCGGTAAAAGGTCTGCCGGTATCGGAAAGCCGCAGTTTGAAAATGGTGGCAACCTGATCTGTAAATCTTCTGATATTTAAGTCTTTGTCGATAAATAGTGTGGCTATTTCGGTGCTGTTGAGCAGGTTTTTCATGTCGTCATTGGCACGGGAGAAATCGGAGATTTTCGTTTGAAGTTCAGCATTGACGGTTTGCAGCTCTTCGTTCAGACTCTGCATCTCCTCCTTTGAGGTCGTAAGCTCCTCATTGGTTGACTGCAACTCTTCGTTGGTGGATTGTAATTCCTCATTGGTTGATTTGAGTTCCTCCTGGGAGGTTTGCATCTCTTCACGCAGGCTTTGAAGGTCTTCAAGGTTCCGTTGCAAAGTTAACTCCAGTTCCCTTTGACGTTTTGAGGTCACCCTTTTTTTCGATTTGGAGTTCGCATCGATTTCCGGCTCGGCCATTGCGGTTATATCGGAAAACACAATAAGGACCATCCCTTTCAGCATTTCGGGACTTTCAAGGCATTGGACCGTCACATCTACTAACAGGCTATTCCCGTTGGTTCCAACTTTTATCCCATTGGCCTTTGCGGGTTCATAATTTGCCAGGGTTTTACGGAACAGGCCGGGGAGAATATCCCTCAATCCTTCTCGTGCCATTGCAAAGATGTTCCAGTTTGCTTTCCCCGCCACCGGCTCCAGGTACTTCCCCGTTTTATCGGTGATGTATAAAATATCTCCTTTATTACCTGCCAGCACACTTGAAGGGGCGAATCGCTGCAGCAGAATTTGTTCTGTTAGTGACTGGAGATTTTCGGTCGCTTTCGCAGACCTCTTTACCTCACTGTTAGCTCTTTTGTTATTGAAAAAGGAGCTTGGAAAGTCTACGAGTTCAGAAATCAGCGATATTTCGGTCCGTTTATATATTTTCAATTTGTTATCCAGGTCAATAAACCCATTTTTATCCCCGCCAATTGATTCAGCGGTACCGAGCACTATAATCCCATGGGGATTTAAACTGTAATGAAAGAGGGCGATCAGTTTTTTCTGTAGTTCCGGTTCCATGTAGATCAAAACATTGCGGCAACTCAGGAAGTCAATTTTGGTAAATGGGGGGTCTTTGATCAAATTCTGCGGTGCAAAGACCACCATTTCCCGAATTGAATTAACAACCTGAAATCCTCCGGGGACGTCATTAAAGAACCTGCTAATCCGTTCAGGCGACAAATCGGCCACAATATTTGAAGTAAAAATGCCTTTACGGGCGATCTCAATGGCATCGATATCCAGATCGGTGGCGAAAATCTGCAGTGAGAGCGCTTTGTGATGTTTTACCTTCTCCATGGCTTCCTTAAAAACAATCGCCAGAGTATAAGCCTCTTCACCTGTAGAACAGCCGGTTACCCAGGCTCTGAACACATAACCGGTCGGAACTTCTTCAATCATTTCGGGGAGGATGATCTCCCTGATTTTTTCCCAGACTTCGCTATCGCGAAAAAAATTGGTAACTCCGATTAATAGCTCTTTGAAAAGAATCTCTGTCTCCTTAGGGTTTTCCTGCATAAACCTGACATAATTGGAGATCTTGTCAATTTGATGGATCCCTTTACGTCTTTCGATGCGACGGAACATGGTATTCTTTTTATAGGCAGAGAAGTCATGCCCCACCTGTTCACGAAGCAGGATAATGATTTTGTCCAGACTGCTTTTATTTTTGGAGTCAATTGGGATATCCGGCTTAGCGGTGCGGTAGTATTTTATTAACTCAATCAGCCTTTGCGGCAATTTATCGGCCGAGGCGACCACATCAGCAATGATGGAAATCATTGCACTGTGCGGCATTCCGTCGAATTTGGCCGATTCGGGGTCCTGTATCAGTACGAGTCCGTTATTTTCCTTTATTGCTTTCACTCCGAGTGTGCCATCAGAACCCATCCCGGAAAGGATAATGCCTACACTTTTTTCCTGCTGGTCCAGCGCCAGGGAACGGAAGAAAATATCAATGGGCAGACGCAATCCGCGTGGTTCCACAGGATCAAACAGATAAAGTTCCCCTTTAAGGATTGACATGCTTTTATTGGGGGGAATGATATAAACACAATCTGGCTTAACTTTAAGCTTGTCCGTGACCTGGAAAACATTCATCGCAGTGGTTCGCTGTATAAGTTCGGGCATTATCCCAATATGGTTGGGGTCAAGATGCTGAATGACCACGAAACCCATACCATTTTTTGCCGGCATACGCTGAAAAAACTGCTCCAGCGCTTCAAGTCCTCCTGCGGAGGCTCCAATACCCACAATGGGAAATTTATTTTTACCTGAAGAATTGACATTTTCAGCTTTGGGGAGTCCTTCGCTTAGGGGTTCTTTGTTACTCATGGCTATAAATTTGGAATGAAGGAGGTTTATTCTGAACTGTTATATTGCCGAAAATTACAAAAAATAATGATTGATTAATACCAATGCTGACCAATTTTAAAACCCGGGATGTGAGCAGATGGTGATATTATTTGGTTTTGATTTCGTGGGATTTAATTTTTTGCGGTTTATTGCATAACTGACTGACCGCGGCCCGTGTTCCGGAATTGTGTTTTTTAGAAATATTTTGTGACTGCCGGCACGCGGCGGGAATAATGGACCTTAATTACATTTGCCGAGGCAGGGTAAAGCGGAAAACACTCCCTTCCCCCTCCTGGCTTTCCACTGATAATTTACCCCCCTGCTTTTCTATCAGGTCCTTGCAAATAATCAGACCAAGGCCTGTACTTAATTCATTATCTGTCCCTCTGCGCCCTGTTTTTGCATTGATCGAGAACAGATTTTTGATTAAAGAGGCGCTCATCCCTATTCCGAAATCACTTACTGAAAATTCGATGAAATTATCGGGGAGCGACTTTGCTGAAACAGTGATGCTCCCCCCTCTTGGGGTAAATTTCACTGCATTGGATACCAGATTGCGGAAAACCGATTCCAACATGTTTTTATCGGCATAAACCCCCAGATCATCGGGTATATCAAAATCAATGACGATATCCTTTTCCTTGGCATTTTCAAGGACTAAAACAAGGCTATCCTTTAGTATTGGAGCCAAAAAGTGCTCCTTGGGGGCAAAGGAAATTAGGCCTCTCTCCATCTGGGACCACTCGAGGAGATTTCCAAGTAAATGGTTCAGGTTCGCGGCCGAGTTTTTCATCAGCAGGGCAATTTTCCGGATTTCGTCCATTGACATTTTGGATGAACCTTCAGCCAGCAGCTCGGTCAAACCCATAAACCCATTAAAAGGACTCCGAAGGTCGTGGGCTATAATGGAGAAAAACTTATCTTTTTCGGCATTCACCTTTAGAAGTTGTGCGTTCTTTTTTTGGATCTCCCTTTCAATCTGTTTGAGGAGGCTGATATCGGTGGCTGCAATCAGGCAATGTTCCACACCTGTAGTCATGATACCTGTCAGATATAATTCAACCGGCAAGAAGCCTTCTTTGGGGTACAACCAGATCTCGCACGAGGATTTATTGTGTGTTGTAAATAATGTTTCGATGAAACTGCTAAATACCGGTTTGGATTCCTCCGCCACAAAAAAACCAAACCGGCGATTTTTCAGGTAGGTTCGGTCTTTGTTAAGTAGCTGTGCCCCAAAGAGGTTTAGTTCGATGATTTCACCTTCGCGGGAGAGTGTGAAATATCCGGATGGTGAAAAGTCGTAAAGCTCGGTATATTTTTCGGCCAGTTTTTGTGATTGAACCTTGGCCAGTTCAAGTTCCTCGTTTTGCATTTCCAGTTCTATCTGATGGACCTCCAGCTCGTAAATAAGCTTTTGGGTATCAGCATCGGCAAGGTTGATCGGTTGTTTAATTTTCCTCAGTCTGACTGATAACGGTAAGGGCTCCTTCGACTCATGTATCTCTTCGGCTTTCTTCCGTAAGGATGAACTTCCTGAAGAGAGAACTGTATGAATATCAGTTATTTTTTTCTCTTCCGGCAATTCCTCTGATGTAGATTTTGAGGTATGCATTAGTCTCGATTTTGATCAAATGGACCTTTTAAAGATAATTAGGGTAAATTACTAAAAAAAAAGATCATTTGCAAATCAGACGGCATGGAATTTCCCAACTCAGCCGGTTTGCCGGAAGTTGGCCTGAGCGGGATAATGGGTGTATTATCCCGCCGGGTTATAGCGACAGAGACGTACCGGAGCACGCCTCTGCTAACGAATTATTCCTTTTCAAATAACATTTTTCCGGCGCCGCAAATCGGACAAGTCCAGTCGTCGGGTAACTCGAGAAATGAAGTACCCGGGGATATTCCTGAGATTGGATCCCCTTTTTCCTCCTCATATTCGTAATGACATAACTGGCATTGCCAGACATCCAGCTGTTTCTTTTGGTCCGAAAGGATCGTTTCGAGATTGGTTTTTTCGATATAGGTAGGAGCATTCTTCGGAGAGTATCCCTTCAATACTTCCCGGTAGTAATTGTAAGTTAGTGATTTAATCTTTTCTTCTATCGATCCGTTATCAATTACTTCACCAATAAACATCACATGTGTACCCACTTCATAAGATTGGGTAACCTTGCATTCAAACCAGGCAACGGATGAGTCGGTTACGATCGGACTCCCCGTTTTGCCCGTGAAGTAATTGACCCCTGCAAACTTATCAAAATCACGGCCGCTCTTGTAGCCAAAATTACCAATAAGGGCCGGACTTGCCTTTTCGCTTAAAACGGAAAAGCCGAAAACTCCACTTTCCCTGATCAGACCTGTGGTGTAATTGTCCTTATTGCAGCTTATTGCGAACTGTGGCGGGGTGGCCGTTACCTGAAAAAGGGTATTGGCGATATATCCCCCTTTTTTATTGCCTGATTGGGTTGTTACAATATATAGCCCGTAACTGATCTTAAAGTATGTTTCAAAGTTCATTTTTGGAATGTTGGTAAGTAATGGTGTAAAAATATTCAAAATTTTGAACAAAACACAATTTAGATTTGTTCTAAATTATTGAAATGCTAATCTGTTCAACCTGAGGCAAAAAACAACTTGATTCTTTGTTAAAAACAGACATTAGGCCAACCGGTTAACTTTTTTGAGATAAACTAAACCAAAGAAAGGAGGGGAAAATGAGAACGATAGCGTGGTTAAAGGAGGGAGCTCAGTTCTGCCCTATAAGTCACTGACCAGCGGGGTATATCTTCTGAAGAGCCATTGAATGTCCTGATCTAATAAAGGATAGCATCTGGTTCGTAAATCCTGGATAGCCCAAGCCTGACTGCCGGAATTTTTCCGGTTTCATCTGTATTAATTTGTTTTTTTTAAGCCAGATGGCATCGCCAGGGGAAATATTCATTTCGCTTGGTGATATGCTTATCATGGCGATTTCATTGATTCATATTTATTATTTAATAAATTATCCTCATTATGAAAACAATATTCACATTGGTTTTGGTTGCATTAATCACCTTTAGCGTAAAGGCCCAGGAAAAAACTTCCTCTTTGTATTTGCTGTTTGAGTTTATGCATGTTGAAGGTCAGCATAGCAACGATTATTGGCAGGTTGAAGATTTTTGGTCCGGAATTCACAAACAACGCGTTGCCGATAAGTCAATTCTGAGGTGGGACCTTTGGTCGTTATCCCCATCCGGCACCCAGCAGGGTAGTCAGTATTTAACGGTGACCCTATTTTCGAGTCTTCAAAATATGTTGCAGGCGATGAATTCGATGGATGTAATGGCTTACGCCAAAAAAGCCTATCCGAAAATGACCGATAATGAACTCAACTCAATGTTAGAGAAAACGGTGAAATCGCGGGATATGGCCAATCAGGTACTTTTGAAGCAGGTTGACCAGACAAAAGGTGAGTTTACGATGAAAGTTGGCACTATGATTACGATTGACATCATGAAACAAACGGATGACAGCTATGAGAAAGTTGAATCGGAGATATTCAAACCATGGCATCAGAATATGGTTGCCAAAGGTAAAAAAGGGAGCTGGGAATTGCTTCGGGCTATACTGCCTGCAGGCGAGGATGCTAAAGGGACACATCTCACCATCAGTATGTACAATGATATTGCACAATTATCTTCATTTATGGAGGAAGCCGGCGGTGATATGGATCTGACCACCGGTCTGGCAGTGAAGGAGGGTTTGAAAACCAGGCAATGGAAGGAGGTGAAGATTGGTAAACTGCAAATGATGGTCCGGTAAATTCTAAATCTCTACTATGAAAACAGCTATGCCAAATTTTCTTTTGATAGGTTCTTTTGTTTGGCAAGAAGCAGCTGCTTCAGTCAAAATAATGAGACAAGAGCCGATCAATCCATTAATTATAAAACAGGAAATCCGGCGGACTGGCCCAAGAATCGGGATGCAGTTGTAGCTGCACCAAGGAATCACAAGATTTTACTGGAAAATGAAAATGTGAGGGTTCTTCAGGTTACCCTTAAGCCGGGAGAGCTGGAGCCGCTCCATTACCACCAATGGCATAGTGTACTTTACATTCAGAGTGCGGGTGATTTTGTGGACCGGGATGGGGCCGGCAACGTTATTTTTGATTCGCGTACATTGAAAACACCGCTGAAATTTCCCATGACGATGTGGAAAGATCCGGAGGCGCCACATTCAGTTGAAAATCTGAACAAAACAATTACCCTGCGCCTGATACGCGTTGAGATGAAGAAATAAGTGTTTTAAAAATGATACTGCCCTGACAGGATTCCAAATCCTGTCAGGGCTATTCAATGTCAGATTCCCCTGATTACAAGGGAAATTTCCCGTATTCACGGACCAGTTTCTCAATAAAATCAGAGCTTTGAAACGAAACACGGCCTGAGATATTTTGATTTTAATCCAGATGAAAGACCTCTTCCATATCTGCCCACCATTCTCCGGCAGCTCTTGTGGCCAGTGGCTTCTGCAATGGCATCATCACGCTCCACCACTCTTGTGTTTTAGGATCGGCTGCCATTCTTGCCATATCCGTTTCAAAATCCTCACCCGAATATTCCATGCAGGCAAAGAGTAAACCATCCTTATGAAAAATTGAATAATTGCGGATATTGCAGGCTCTTATCATTTCCAAAACCTCCGGCCAGACCGCAGCATGATAGGCTTTGTATTTTTCAAATTGCTCAGGATCGACCCCTATTATTTGCCCGAAACGTTTCATTGTAATCTTTTTATTTGATATCCAGCGGTTTCATGTCCATGACATCTTTTGTCGTTTCAATTTCGACAATGGTGTCGAACGGTTGCAGGGATTCATTTTGAAGTTCAATTGTGTATAAACCCCGTTGCTTGATCAGCTTCACTTCACCCCCGTCAACCAGCCGGCACCATTTGATATCTATCCCTTTGGCCGGAAAATCAATTTTGGGTGCGCCCCCTTTCCAGCTGAGCAGATGGAGGAAAATGGTATTCCCTTTCCGGGTGGTCACTCCCCAGACAGCGGGTTTGAATGGACCACCTCTTGTTCCGTAGATGGTATAGCCATATTTCTGAAGCCATTGTCCCATCTCTTTCAGACGGGTTACCTGCAATGGTTCAATCCTTCCGTCAGCCATCGGTCCGACATTGAATAGCAGATTTCCGTCACCACCTGCCGAACGGATTAAATTGTGAAGGCAAACTTCCAATCTTTTGACTTCATCATTTGGTTTCCATGCCCATTGATTGGCAATGGTCATGCAGGTTTCCCAGGGGCGGTTATTTTGAAAACCGCCAATGTGCTGTTCCGGGGTATCGAAATCCCCTTTGGCGCCAGTGCGGTTATTGACGATAATATCGGGCTGAACTTTCCGGATAGCATCAATGACACCCTGGCCGCGAATGGAATCAAATTCCATTGGGACATCGTACCACATGACGAGCAGGGGACCGTAATTTTTAATGATCTCGACAGATTCATTCTTAAGGTATTCGGTATATCTGTCCAGATTCGAGGTAGCCCTTCGGACTCTTCCTCCGGGACTTGTAACCGGGAAATCGGGATGATGCCAGTCGCAGGTGGAGTGGTAGAACCCAAGCGCCATTCCCTGTTTTCTGCAGGCATCAGCCAGCTCCTTCATCACATCCCGTTTAAACGGTGAATTCATTATGTTGTAATCGGTATATTTGGTATCCCACATGCAAAAGCCGTCGTGGTGTTTGGAAGTAAAAACGATATATTTCATCCCGGCATCCTTAGCCAGTTTGACCCATTCATCGGCATTAAAATTGACAGGGTTAAACTGCTTGTAGAGTGTGTCATATTCTGCAACAGGAATTTCCCTGCCCCTTGACCAGCCGATTTCTGTCCCTTTCTGGCTTACGGGTCCCCAATGGATAAACATTCCGAACCGGGCATCCTGCCACCATTTCAATTTTTGCTGATGACCAGTATCGGCCTGACAAAAGGCTGAAGTGATTGTCAGCAGTGCCGTAATTAATAAAAGCGATTTTTTCATTTTTATAAATTTTTTAGGAGCCATTTCGAATTGAACTTATTTTAAATATTTTTCGGGATATGCTAATCTACTTCTTCGTGCATTTTTAAAATAATTTAGTGCATCCGCTCAGCCCAGACTCTGCCCGCTTCATTGATGTGCCAGGTGCGGAAAGACTCGTTCAGTTTTGCGGTAATTTCATATCCGTGCGGAGTAATATGGATTGCCGGGTGAAAATTCAGTCTGAGAAGGTTCTGATCAACGCCGGCCAATTTATTTACCGATTCTGCAAATTGCTTATGGTTGGATCTATATTTTCCCTGGGCATAATACAAATTACGCAATTCATCCTTGACCATCTCCTCCGGATTGGGGAGGAAGGTTGTTATTCCGATTCCGGCCACCAGGTCCGAAAACTGAAGATATCCCCACTTTTCAGGGCAATGCATGTTGACTGTTTTCTGAGGGGACCAAACCCAGTTATCTTCGGGGAGAGGCCTGCCGGTGCGGACATTGGTTTTTTTCAGGTAATGGCCGTTCTCAATAAGGATTTGCCATTCCACCCTTGAAAAGTTGATCCTCCACTGATCACCCTGCTTAACGGGGATCACACCGGTTGAATCCCGGAAACATTTCATGGGAAAGGCGATTTCCACCGACCAGCACCGGTCAGTATCCGAAGGATTATTTATTGTTCCCTCAATATTCACCGCTGATAACATTCCGTTGTAATTCCATGAGTCATTCGCAATTCCCCCGTCGCGATAGGGTTTGGATAGCTGAAGATCCCACTGGGTATTGAGGGCATTCATCTCATATTCGTAATAATTATAGGTATCGCCATCGGGGTCAATAAATACCTCGAAGTCGTTGTCCTGAAAAATCACCTCATCGCGCCGGGTTACATTTGCCCAGATATGTGGCTCACTGACCTCTGCAAACACATACAGGAAGTTGTTATCCCATAGTATTTTTGCCCGTGTCCGGAAGCGGGGAGTCTGTCCTTTATCGCCAAGTATATCGGAGAAATCATCGGTCCAGCGAGCCTTTTGCCAGCTCAACTCATTAGCTTTACCATCAATCTTAAGAGGGGTATCTGTTCGGTAACACACATAATGTTTTGGTAGTCCAGCTTGCTTACTTTGTACCAGAAACGGGGCGAGAGCGCAAAACAGTAATAAAGTAATCCTGAATATATTCATTTTGAGAAACCTATATGGACTTTTAAGCAGTCGCAAAAGTACGGTTACTGCCCGAAATAAAAAAAAGTTTTCATTCAATAGGATCTGGCAGTGTTTATCATTCTCCTCAAATTTATTTCCGGTGTCATCGAGGGTAAGGCACAACCGGCATTTAAGATAAACCGCGAGTTGTTTGCGAAAATTCCGAGCAATTCATTCGTTTTTCGTTCCACAAGTTCGGGTGATCCGAGCGCCAGAACTCCGCTCGGATCGATGTTGCCGATAAAACAGGCTTTGTTGCCGAAGAGTTCCAGCGCTTTTTGTGCATCTGTTTTATAGTCCAGCTCAAAGGCATCTGAACCGCTTTGGACCATATCTTCAAGAATCGTATCGGTATTCCCGCAGATGTGCAAGGCATAGGGCAGTTTACATCTGTGTGCCTCACCGACGATCAGTTTTTCGTAGGGGAGTGCAAAACAACGGTACATCTCAGGTGAGATCATCTCCGGGCCGGCAGGGCTGTCACCGTTTGAAAGCATATCGCATCCTGTTTGAGCCATAAGCCGGATAAACTGGCAACTAATGTCCGTGGCATAGGTGAGCAGCTCTTCAACCAGATCAGGTTCTCCGATGACGAGATCGAGCATCCACTCCTGGCTTCCGCGCATCATGCTGGCCAGTGAGAAAGGGGCCTGATCGCAATTGCCTCGTACAAATATTTCATTTTTGAAATGATTCTTTACCAGGTGTACCGCCTCGAGCCAAACCTCAATATATTTATAGTCGTGTACCTTTACTTTACCTAATTTACGGATTTCGGAGAGTTCTGCCAGGTTTCCTTTGGCTGAGCGGGCCGGCTCATCAACCGGGAAATCGACAGGCACTCCAACGGCGCCGGCTAAAGTTACGGTATCCAGATCAACCAGGATCCCATCAAATTCATACTTTTCAACCGAACGGATAAAGGTTTCGGCCATATTCCGGGGTTTCTCCCTGAACTGGTGCATGGTGAAGCCCGCCTCTTTGGCCGCCATCATAAAATTGTGCAGCATGATCGGCGTCTGATCAGCCTTTTGCCCCTTTAACGCCGCGTGAATCCGTTCAAATCCGTTCATGATAAATTAATGGTTAATTCTGAATGCTAAATGGTTAATTATGAATGCTTAATGCTTAATGGTTAATGGATTAGTTCTGAATGGTTATTATTGCATTAACCATTATTTAAATTGTTTTTAGCCGTTTTAATGGAAGCGGTAATCAGCTTGATTAATTCTTCACAATCTGCCAATAATGTGGTTGATACCGATTGGTCAAAATATTCGCCATCTGTCAACAGTCCCAGCCATTAGCGGGTTTCATGAGAGACTCTTTCGGGGCAATACCCAATTTATGAATAAAATCTTTTTTAGACTCTCCCTGGTTCGCCTCTTCCACATTGGCTCCAATTGATGTTCCGGATTTGAGAATTTGTTTTTTCAAAATATATTCCCGCTTTTCTTCAGCGAATTTTTGACACATTCTGATGATAAGCTGGGCAAAATTATAAGATTTTTCCTATAAAATATTCGTCTTCATTGGATCGATCTTTAGTTAAACCATCAATTAAATATACGAATATTTTATTAACTAATTAGATATTAGATATTAACTGTTATTCGTTAAGCATTAATTAACCATTATTCCGTTTTAATCGTTTCGATCGCATTATGCCCTAATTTGATTGCAATTGTCTTTCCCGTCAAAGTGATAGGTTGTTGATTTGATTCAACCAGATTAGTATGCTGAGCCTGTGAAAAACCTTTGAAACTTTCAAGGATGATATCCTGATCCTTCCCCGATCTCTCTACCATTCGGATTACAGCTTGGTTAGTGTCTTCACCCTTTTTGAAGGTCGAGATTTCAACATTTGACTGATTGGTTTTAAGGAAGCTAAGGGTTTCAGGGAGCGACGCCTTTTCAAACCGACGGACTTGTTTTACGGCCATCAGTTTTTCGTTTGACTCACGCCCAAACAGAGCGCCATTTTGCCATCCGGGCTTGTGTGAAGTCATGGAGAAGCTGAAGGAGTGATCTCCGGTTTGGAGGTATTCATTCCCTTCCCAGTGACAGCTCTTTCTGGAAGCGAGCAGGATGGGTTGCAATACCTGGTTTTTTACGGGCTGGTCGGTCGGGTCTATCCAGTCGGCGACCGCAACCGAAGAGCTTAGGGTTACTCCGAAACCGGCATTGCCCGAGCTGATCCAGTTTTGAATTCCGCGAGGATGGATATTTTTGCATTCCGTCTGATAACGTTCCCCCGCAGCGCCATCGATCTCATCTTTGCCCACCTCGACAACGCCAAACGGAACTTCATAGGCCACCTTGCCGTCGGTCATATTCAACGGGAGAGCCATGCGGAATTCGTGGTAAAGAACACCTTCCCAGTTCAGGAGCTGTGTTTCGAAGTCAATCCGTTTTTGGCCGTGGAAGAGTTTGATCCGTTGTTCAACCACCGCGTATTTGATGGGCTGACGATATTTATAGCAGGTGAATACAGGACCGTCCTCCTCAATCTCCCATTTGGTCGGGTAATTGCCGGTTTTGTCAAAATCCTTCATGTCGGGTTTTTGAATGTCCGAAAATTCACCCGCTCCGTTCCCTTCAGAGTGCATGGTAAATATTTCACCTGCCTTAAATTTAGCCGGATCTACGAGCTCCTGATTCAATTCTTTATCATAGATGGAAGATAACCCGCCGTCAGCAAAGGTCAGCCTGTAAAAACGGTTTTCTGTCTTTTTCTCAAATGCCGGTAAGGATTTCGGTTCAGATTTTTTTAACGGATGAAGAAAGAAGGTCCTGTAGCCGATCGATGGAATATTTTCAGCGATAAACTGAAGCGTGGCCGATTTGAGCGACCCGTCTTGGAAATAGCTGGCTGAAGTTAACTGACTTTTGACCTCTTTCCCCGATCCATCCGCGAGTTCCAGTCCGAAGGCCTCCGCTTTATCGAAGCTCAGCCGGGTACAAACCTTATCTGACCGGAGTTCATTGATACTATTAAACACCACCAGAGGTGTCCCCTTATGACTGTCGGTTTTAATTTTGGAGGCCAATTCATTCAGGTTCTGATTTACAATTTTTTCAGCTTCGGCCTTTGCGAATTCATATTTTGAATGGAACCAGTCGTCGGTAATGTCGCCATGTTTGCCGCCCCAGCCATGGTCGGGATAGATTTTTGCCTCCCAGGCTTTATTTAACCGCTCCTGAGGATAATTGGCAAAAGAGGCGTCAATCAATGCATTGATAGTCGATAACTTCTCGGCAACCGGGAGTAAAATGTCGGCTTCGCGGCTTGCTTTTAGTGCTTTCTGATGGGAGGGCCCGTGAATATATAACCAGACGGCCGGCCGTTCCCCAATGATTTTGGGTAATTCGGGTTTCTGATCCAGCAGGATTTTGAAAAATTCCGGTGCGGAGGCGATCTTGAATTTAGGAAGGGTTACCGGCACATTTTTACCCTGCCCGCCGGGAAGTTCCCGGATATTTTCCCAGTTACTAATCAGCTGGCTATAATCTTTCGATGGACTCATATCGTTGTCCGAAAGAATGGGAATTACCGGTGAGGCTGTTTTGGGATTGTAGAATTTTTGCCAGTACATTGAAGAGGTGGCAATATATTGCGCTGCTTCGGGAAAATTCTTTCCCAGAGATCCGAATGCATCGCCGTAATGGCCGGGGGAAAATACGGTAATGTAAGATCCGTCGGGACTGTACCAGTTAAATATTCCCCGTTTTATCCGGCTGATCATCATATATTTTGTTCCGGCCTTTCGCATAATCTGGGGCATCTGAAGAGTCCTGCCCGGGACATCCTCATTCCAGTAAACCGTGGCGTCATAATTAAATTCGTCCTTCAGCCACTTCGTCCCGAAATAGAACATCCGTGCCAGCGACTCCCCTGAATACATCTCCTCGTAAGGCTGGATAAATCCTGATCCGGCAGCGATCCGGCCGTCGGAAAACATTTGACGGAGCAATGGTTTTTTATCGGGATGACGCTGGGTATATTCCCTGATCATCAGGGCATCTTCGATATCAAAATGGTAGTTCTTATCCTTTTCTGCCATTTTCAGCAGGGGGGTAATCAGCATGGTATCGCGTTCGATCACACATTTTTCGGGGGAGTCCATCCAGGCAATATCCTGATGACTTGAATTCATGAGTAATATCTGACCTTTCCCAAGGATAGAACCCGAAAGTTTAAGCAGATCCGAAACCGTTGCAGGATAATAAATACGATGTGCATCAACAGTGATTTTTTTATCGCTGATTTTACAATTATTGTTCAGAACCGCCTTGTTGAGCAAGAGTGTATGCCGGGTCACTTCACCCAGCGATGAGACAGAAATAAGCTCACCTTCCGGATCATTGATTTTGAGCGGATGTTTTTTGGCAGAAAGGGGGAGGGTAAAGATTGCTTCTGAAGCTGAGGTTCCCTGTTTCAGGGTGATCTTCCGGGTTTTCCCTGATGTCGTTAAGCTGAGTTCATTGCCAGTCAGATAGTCGGGAGCCTGCAGCAGGCATTCCAGTGAACCGTTTTTTTCTTCCATGGTCATTTTCACCCGGATATTATACTTTACCGAGTTTTGCAGATTGGCTATGGCATCGGTTGCCTGAAAAACGATGAGCCAGTCAGTATTCTTATTGGCCCTGCCGGTGATTCCTATTTTCTGAACAGACCCTTTGTTGAGCCAGCTTACCGGGGCAATCATCGACATATAGCCATGGGCACCCTGCTGATCGTCTGTGTTAACGACGGTAAACGCAAGTTTGCCCCCTTCAGGTGTGGTGATTTCCCACTCTCTGTTCATGGAGGCAGGGATTTCAAACCTTTTGGTTCCATTCACGAATACGTCAAAGATATTCTTGTCGGTGGTCAGATTGATTGATGCGATCCATAGAAAACCTGCATTTGGCTCTGAATAGTTTGCTGACAGCGGTTGCGTTTCCCATTCAATCGCCATTTGTCCGTTTGAACAGCGGGTAATCAGCCCGTCGGTCACATCGTTCCTGAACGTGTGATAGGAAAAGGTATTTTCTCCTGTGTTTTTTTGAAATCCTTCCATCCAGTTTTTGGATTTTCCGGCCAAATCGTACAGCACTTTATGCCGATCGTTTTCCGCGAATACATTTCCTGCTGTCATTTGCAACACCAGGACGATCACTAATATTTCAAACTTGTTCATAATGAAGTTATTTCAGATGTTTTTATGCGGTTAATGATTTGATTCTGCCGATGAGTTCCATCATGGCTCTTCCGTTGTGATAGGGACATTTCCACGGGTCAATTTTCCAGTCATTTCGGTAAAACGGCGATGGATCGTTCTCCGGTTCAATGAGGTATGGAATGCCCAGCCGGTTTACTTTGGTGAACCATTCCCCGTTCCGGTGGTCAATCATGCAATTATTCACAAAATCCCAGGATAGTTTTAACTTTTCCCAATAGTGGTTATCCGAAGTCAATTGGAGGCCATTCATCAGTGCAACCAACGTTTCGGCTTGCGGCCACCAGTGTTTGTTGGTTCGGAGATGGCTTCCAAACCGGGTTGATTCGAGGAATAACCCACCGTCTTTGTCGATTCCGACCCGGTCAACAGCTTCTAGCATTTTGATGCAGAGAGGCCTCATTTTTTGGATAATTTCCTGATTACCCAGGATTTCTGCGGCTTCCCATAGCAGCCACGATGCTTCAATATCGTGTCCAAAAGAGCAGGTTCCTTTGGATTCTTCCGTTTCAATGAATTGCTCATCAAAGAAAATACCCAGATGACCGGTTTCCCGGATTATCTTAACCAGGAATAATTCCAGCAATTCCTTAAGCCGCTTTCCAACCAGATCGTCCTTGCAGACTTTGTAAAATGCGGCGTAGGCTTCCATGATGTGGAGGTGGGTATTCATCGATCGGGGCTCGTTGTTGTCTGCCATCCGATTTTCGGAATATACCTGCCAGTCCCGGGTGAAAGCTTCCAGATATCCTGGATTTTGGGGATCCTTGGTTTTCGCTTCAAGTAAAAGGAAATAATCCCTGAGCTGACTCAAAATTTCGGGATCACACTTGAATTCATAATATTTGCTCAATGCATAAAGCACAAAGGCCTGCGCATAGGTATGTTTGATATCGTCCAGCGGTTTGTTTCCTGAGGTTATGCTCATGAGATAACCACCGTTCACCGGATCGGCAAAATATTTGGCCAGCACCTGATAAGCCCGGGCAGCTATTTCGGCGTATTGCCGGTTGTCGAAATTCTTTGCAGCTTCGGCGAAGGTCCATAAGATCCGGGCATTCAGCACGCACGATCGGGGAGCATCAGGGATTGGGTTTCCGGTCATATCAACAGCTCCGTAAAAACCATCCCCATCTTTTTCGACCGCATATTTTATCCAGAATGCTAAGATATCATCATGCAATTCTGTTTCGAAAATCCTAGAATACGCTAATAATTCCGTCCTTAAAGATTCCATAATAGTGTGAGGGTATAGTTAACTATTACAAACTTCGAAATTTTTTACTAGTCTGAAAATAAAATTCGAGGTTTTGTAAGTTATTAATAATCAATTTAAATTATGCGGATATTTTTTATTTATGAAAGTAGTTCTTTAGTTTTGTGTAACAACTTACTAAACACACTTTCAACATGCCACTACACATTAAGCGCCTCATCGGCGTATTTGCTATTTTTATAGCATTGTTTCTGGTCATGCGCCAGGTTTTAAGACCAAGCTCTTTTGGCGAGTTAGGCCATTTCCGTGCAAAGGCTATCAATGAGAATGCCTTGAGGCCAATGCACTATACAGTTGCCGACAGCTGTACGAAATGCCATAAGGATATCCGTTCGGATAAGGATCTGGGATTTCATATCAAACTTAAGTGTGAGGTCTGCCATGGACCAGGATTAAAGCATGCACTTTATGCCAATCGGTTTAAAAATAAAGAATTGCCAGATTCGCTCCTTCTCTACAAGCCGGGAGAGCGGAAAGACTGTGCCATATGCCACAATATGAACAGGGCAAGGATCAAAATTCAATTTGATACCATTAATACCACAATGGTTCACCAGGTAAATGTGATGAAACACCACGTGACCGATCCAAAAACGAAAGAAGCTTTGAAATGTATTGACTGTCATAATCCTCATCAGCCATGAACGAAGACACAACTAAACTTTCCAGAAGAAATTTCTTCAAGGCCGGAACCGTTCTGGCCAGCGGGGTAGCGATAGCCTCAACCCTGGCACCTTATGATGGTTTGCTTTTTGCTGCTGAAGCCCCCGGCGCAAAAGGGAAATGGTATGGAATCGGGATTGATATCAATAAGTGTATCGGTTGCGGAAAATGTGCAAATGCTTGTAAACAAGAGAATAATGTCCCAAAGGATCCGTTCTATTTCCGGTCATGGGTGGAGCAGTATACCATCAAAAACGATGGCTCAATCCTGGTTGAATCACCCAACGGAGGGATTGACGGATTTAAACAATCGGTTCCGGATGGTGATATTTACAAATCGTTCTTTGTGCCCAAAATGTGTAATCATTGCGCGAAATCACCCTGCACCCAGGTTTGCCCGGTTGGAGCTACCTTCGAAACAGAAGAGGGGATCGTGCTGGTTGATGAGACCTATTGCATCGGCTGCCGGTATTGCGTCCAGGCATGTCCATACGGATGCCGGTATATTCACCCTGAAAAGGGGACGGTCGATAAGTGCACACTCTGCTTTCACCGCCTGAAAAAGGGGTTGCAACCTGCCTGTTTTGAAATTTGTCCGACTGAAGCCCGAATTTTTGGGGATTTAAATGATCCGAAAAGTAAACTGAACTACTTTTTGAAAAATCATACCTGCATGGTGATTAAACCACATCTCAACACAGGTTCAAAATTATTTTATAACGCATTAACGCCGGAGGTAAGATAACATGACTGAACATTTACAAAACCTATACGAAGTTCTATCCAAAGTGGAAGGATATGTTTATCCTAACGAGATTGAACTAAACTGGAGTATCCTTATTGTACTCTATCCTTACATTACCGGGTTGGTTGCAGGTGCATTTATACTCGCCTCGCTGGAGCGTATCTTCAAGGTCCGGATTCTTAAACCAACCTATGGTATTGCACTTCTGACCGCATTTTCGTTTATGCTGGTTGCAACCATGCCATTAGTGAGTCACCTTGGTAAACCGTTACGGGCCTACGAAATCATGATCACGCCTCATTCGAGTTCCGCGATGGCGATCTTTGGCTTTGTCTATCTGTGGTACCTCATGGTCGTCCTCTTCCTGGAAATCTGGTTTGATTACCGTCGTGATATGGTGATCTGGGCCAATGAAACAACCGGGTTCAAACGATTTTTGTACAAACTTCTTTCACTCTGGACTACTGATATTTCCCCCAAAGCGGTTGCACTCGATGACCGGATCGGGTATATTGTTACCGTGATTGGGGTTCCCTCCGCATTTTTACTCCACGGATATGTCGGATTTATTTTTGGTTCGATAAAGGCAAATCCTTGGTGGTCAACAGTATTGATGCCTGTGATCTTTCTCTTCTCGGCCATGGTATCGGGAATTGCCCTGGTCATGCTGATCTACATCGTTTTATGCAAGATCAGAAAGCAAATCGTTGATATGGATTGCCTCGATACCATCGCAAAGTACCTGTTTTATATCCTGGTTATTGATTTTACTCTCGAAGGATTGGACCAGATTCACCGGATTTATGTGGCAGAAGAATCATTCGAGGCATTGCATAAACTGGTATTTGGAAAACTCTTCTATTCCCTGTTCATCTATCAGGGATTATTAGGCACAATCATCCCCTTGCTGACCCTTGGAACCCTTCAGTTTTACAAGCCAAAGGAAAGGATAAGAAGGGCCATTTATCTGATTCTTCCAGTACTTGTTTTAATGGGAATCTTCTTTATGCGTTGGAATGTAGTTATCGGAGGACAGCTGTTTTCTAAAAGCTTTTATGGCTATACGACCTTTAAAACCGGACTTATTGGGACTGAAGGATATTTGATGGCGGCCACCTGGCTAATTGTTCCGTTTCTGATTTTATCGTTTCTATTATGGCTTTTGCCACCCTGGAAGAAAATTGAAACCAGTCATGAATAGGAGGAGCGGAATATGGATCGTATCGACTTAAACCAGGAAGATATCCAAAAAATCCTGATCCGTTTAGATGTGCTTGAAGACCGGATTGCCTACCTGGAAGCGGAACGGGATCAATTCAAACAGGTTCAGGGTAATGGGGAACAGGCAACGGAGGAGTCTGAGGAGGAATTTTCGGACGTGAATATCTCGATAAGCTCCTTGTTTGAAACCAAGCTTGGTGAATATGGTTTGGCCTGGCTGGGAAACATCGTGCTGTTTTTTGCCATCGCCTTCCTGTGGCAATATTTTAACGATCAGGGGAAATCGTTTGTTTCCCTGGTAGTTGGACTGGTAAGTGTTGGCTCGGTCTTCATCTTGTCCCGCCTCGCCCGGAAGAGCTTTGCCTATCTTTCTGAAATTTTCAGGCTTTTTGGATTTTTTATTTTATATTTCATTCTGCTCAGACTGCATTTCTATACGAATAATCCTTTGGTAACCAGTGGAATATTGGCTGTTTCGTTATTGCTGATTGTGATTGGGGTGCTTTACTATGAGGCTGTTCATAAACGATCTCCTGTTTTGGCGGGAATAGCTTCTACGCTGGCTGTAATCACCGCTTTTGTTTGCAATTCGACTCAACCGTTTTTCCTGATCTCACTGGCAGGTTCAGCATTGGTTGTCCATTTCTTCTGGAAATACAACTGGTGGAAGCCGATGGTCTATGTTTTGTGTCTCACCTTTTTTACTTTCCTGGTTTGGTTACTGAAGAGTCATGCGTCCGCGGTTAAACCGGGTGAAGATTTAACATTTCAATTTGCATTTGCCTATTTTTCAATAACAACCGCAGTTTATTCGCTTGTTGCTTTCCGGAAAAAGAATCAGTTGTTTCCTGATTCTTCGATTCTCACCACGATTCTTCTTTCGGGAATGGGCTATTCCGTTTTAATCCTTGTTTTGGTTTTGTCACATTTTGCAAAAGCCTATATCCCATTTTTTACCATTATTTCGATTTATAGCATTGGCTATTCGATTTTGCTAAAACTCTATTCGGAGTGGAAATACTCCCCGGCACTTTATGCCTTATTTGGTTTCTTTGCCATAAGTGTGACCATCAACGGGATCTACCATATCCCCGATTCCTTTATGTTTCTGATCTGCCAGAGTTTTTTGGTGCTGGTGCTGGCGCTCTGGTACCGGTCGCATATTATTACACTTATAAATACTTTTCTGCTCATCTTTCTGGCGATAGGTTACTATAATCTTTCAGGTGAACTAAACTCAGTCAATTTTTCTATTCCGGCCGTAGCTTTCCTATCCGCCAGGCTGATTAACTGGCAAAAGGAGCGGTTAAATATCAAGACTGACTTTATACGGAATATTTACCTTGTTATCCTCTTCTTTTCATTGCTTTACGCGACCTTCAAAGGATTGCCCGGACAGTATATCACAGTTACCTGGTTGCTGATTTCAGGGGTTTATTTTGTATTAAGTATCCTGATCCGGAGCATTAAGTACCGGTGGATGGGGATGGCTAATTTGATTGTATCGGCATTCTATCTTTTCCTGGTAGATATGGCTAAGACCGATCTTATTTTCAGAATCCTTGCATTTCTTGCTTTTGCAATTATTTCTATTGGGATTTCGACCTTTTATGTAAAAAAACTCAAAAAGAGGGATGCAGGTCCGGAAAAATGATAAAAAATAATTTACCTCTTTTGCCTGTAGGGCATAAATCTCAATAGAATAGCAAACCAACGAATAACCTTTGTCAGTTAGGACATTAACAGGTAATTGGTTAATTTCTGAGGGAAATTTGTTTTCAGAATTTTTCTTTTCTATTGATATTTATCTCTTACGGAGAAATTTAACCAGTTAAGATGTTACGGTACACGGTACCTGATTCAACTCTATTTTCACTCCTGTTCTACAAACAGAAACGGTGCTCTGCACCTCAGAGTATTTAGTGCAATAAATTAGTCTTACCCCTTATAATCCCATTTTGGCCCTGAATTTTATGTTTCCGCGTGGTTTGTTCCATTTAATAGAATTCATGTTTTCGGTTACAGTTGCCCCGGATGCCGGATCGACCGATTTTACCTTAAGACCTTCGGGCAGCCGGATATGCATTTCAACCCATTTCGGCGGAAATTTATTATCCAGGATTATTTTTCCGGTGACTGCAGATGTGGCTGAATCATAGCACAATTCATAGGAAATAATTCCAAAATGTGTGGAGGCATCCTGAATGCCGACCAGCTTTCCCGAGCCCAGCCAATCGGGGTCAGTACCCAAAGCAAGGTCAAGCCCGTCCCCGTTTTCGAGCACAAGCATGTCCCGGATAGCCCTGACAACTGCCACGGGTGTCCAGAGATGCTGACGGTCACCCGAACATTTGGTGGTTCCGGGTTCCTGTCCTCGTTCCTCGCACCAGGTATAGAGTGGTGTGGCGTGGTTGAGCGTCGAATAAAGATACTTAGCGGCTGCATTTCCATTTCCCCGGGCCAGATGGGTTTCGGCCACATTGTCGAGGGTGATTGCCACCCAGGCACCATCAACCATCCATCCGGTATGAATTGGCTGACCCCCTTTGCTGATATTGGCTTCTATCTTGCGGAGAGTGCCTGTGACCAATTCGTGACCGGCAGGAACCAATCCGCAGGGTGTCACGATATTCAGCGCCCCCCAGCAACTGCCGGTTTTCTTGCCCGGAACCCCCGGAATCCACCGGTAATCCGCTTCACTGATCGCCCCTTTATCGAGTGCGGTCATCAGGTCATTGAAGGCTGTTTGAAAGATTTTTTTGAGTTCGGAGAGGTCATTTGTTTTGCCGAGAATTTCAGCGGCTTCGAGGGTGCACCGATCGGCGTATACTGACCAGATATTATGTGGAAAAAATACCCCGTAGTTGTCATCGTCGTTCATCAGCCCGCAATCGCCAAACCCTCTTGGCATTAGGCCATACGTTGCTGAACTCCGGTTCTCCTCCAGCCTTGTCCTTTCACGCTGGCTTTCCTGCCACCGCGAGCTTGAAATCATATGCGGATAAACCCCGGAGAGCCAGGCAATATCTCTGGTATTCCGGTAGTGTTCCATGACTGCCCACGACTTGAAACCCGCAGCGGCCCAGAACGTGTGGCACCATCCTCTCCGGTCTGCCCAGCAACCATCCGACTCCTGCATCTTAATGGAAATGGCTGATTCCTGAGCAGCCTCTTTATACAATCCATTTTGATCCAAAGCCACAGCGACAATAAGCGGTTCACCCGAATTGCCGGCGCGGTAAACCTCTGTGCCCGGTACCCCAATAATATTTCCATCGGCCAATGGCTCACGCATAATAAACAGGTCTGCCAAACAGGCCTGGTAGCCATTGGATACCCCTTTGTCGGGAATGGTCAGCTTTGAAGCCCGTTTCAACAAATTATCCCACTCCAGTTTCCCGGAATCCATCTCTTCCTGCCAGTTTCGTCTACGCAATGACGGGAGATCCGCTCCATAGCCGTGGTATGGCCGGATAAGCCATCCCCGGCGGGTTTCCCCGGGGTTCAGATTCCAAACCATAATCATTTTTTTAGGTCCCGGAGGCAGATGGTCGGATTGCATGGAATAAGAATCAGCACCCAATCCCAGAATTAAGATGCGGTCCGCTCTGTCGTTCCATCCGGCTAAGATATGGTCTCCCACATTCCAATTCGGGTCTATCCAGGCGGGGTTCTCTCCCCAGCTGCCCGAATCACACCGGAACGCATACTGATGGGCAAGGAGATCGGAATTTGTGAGCGTGATCCGAATGATCGCTGCAGTCATACCCCCGAGAACTTCCAGTTTTACCACTCCTGAATGATCTTCATAAATGTTTTCCAAACCCGGAAGAACCTCCTCAAAACGTGTCCATCGGCTGGTTGAAAAAGGCTTTCCATCGATTTCGGGCGTAAGCTGAATATTCCATAAGGTAGGTGGAGTCCGGAAGGCGAGGGGCGGGTAATTGGACATCGCCAGGTTGTCATAGGTCCATGATATTTTCAGAGTGCCAGGTTTAACATCGAGTAAAGTCCGGTCGCTTGCATCCGGCCGGCCGGCAGTGATTCGGTGCGGAGTCCCAAAGGCGTATGAAAAATCGATTTTTGAGGGGATGGCATGATCCCCGTTTAGTGACTCAAAGTCGTTGTCATCTAAAGAATTAAGAGCATTTACTTTTCCAAACGAAGCGGCACCAATGAGTGCCCCGCTGATCTTCAAAACATCCCGGCGGGTTAAATCAATTGAAAAGATTTTATCTTTCATTTTTTAATTTTATCGATATAATAATCCCAGGTCATCTTTGATATGTCTGCAATGATTTTTTCATTTGTTTGGTCATCCTCCTTTGATTTTGAGATGAAAACCGAGATTAAAAAATGTTTTCCGTTGGGCAGGACAACTATTCCCATATCATTTACTGCTGCAGATATTCCATTTTTATTTTTTCCCGATGAGCCTGTTTTATGCGCAACTGATGTTTTCTCCGGCAGATCGCCCCTTAACCGTTTATTCCCGGTTGTGGTTCCCAATAATGTTTCCCATAAAAATGCACGGCTATCCTTAGAGAGAATTTTCCCCTCTTCAAACTTTCTAAGCAATTGAACTGCAGCCAGTGGTGTCGTCCAATTGGTGAACTGAACATTCCACTCCCTGCTCATCTCCTGTTCTGTTGCCTTTATTTCAATATTTTCAATCCCAATACCGTGCATATAATCGTTGACCACCTTTGTCCCGCCAATCAGCCTGAATAAAAGATCACATCCATTATTATCGCTTTGTGATACCGTATAGACTAAAATATCTTTCAACGGAAGTTCGATGTTCCCTTTGGGATACTTATCGCGCAAAGGGCTCCAGGTATCGGGTCGAAGATCGCTTATTGTAATTGGCACCTTCCTGTTTAAATTAAGTTCCCCTTTATCCACACGATGTAAAACAGCGAAAGCCAGATGCAGCTTATAAACACTCTGCATCGGGAAACGGGTATTCCCGTTAATGGATAAGGTATCGCCCGGCCCGGTCCCATAAATGGCAACGCCTACCTCTGCTTGCTTCGATTCGAGGATCTGATTAATTTTTTGCTTTAATGGGCCAAATTGTGCAAAGGTTAAGTTTATGAAACAGGATAAGAAAAGAGTTAGTGCAAAGCGTCCATTTTTCATCTTATTATTCAGTTAAGTTAAATCATATTCAAAAGCAATTAAAATAAATCACTTTTTGATAGCTGATAAGTAGCGATGCCGGTTTTTGTGGGATTGTGAGCTCTAAACCTTCGATCATTTCCCGTCCGGTTTTGCGGATTCGCAGTCCGTAATCTTCGAAGAATAATTCATAGGTTGCCTCTGCCTCGACTCCCGAAAGTTTTACCTGAATCGATTCTGTGTTACTTCCGCCACGGCGAAAGGCAATAATTATTCCGTCCTTCTGAACCGGCCTGTGCATCTGGTAAGCCAGCCATACATTATCACCGGTATTATTCCGGCTTTCGGTCAGCGGATAATAATCGGCATAAAAAAACGGGCGCAGGTCTTTAAAATCCTGCATACGCTTTTGAATGGCGGGAATGGGTTCAGAGGCCTTCCCGGTAATTTCCCAGTTCATCACGGCAGTAGCTCCGAGTCCCGATCTTAAGGTGTAATTGTCTGTCTTGTATATCGCGGTACCATGGATGGGTAGGTAGAAGTTCAGACCGAAGGTATGGCATTGATAGCCATTTGGCTCACCATACTGGTAATCAGTCCGCCAGAGGGGTGAGCTGCGGGAAGTTGTTTCAAGGTCGAGACGGCGTCCTCCGCTGGCGCAATTATCGATCAGAAGGTTTGGAAACCGGGCAATTAAGCCGTCCCAGAATGCATAGAGACCTTCGATATGACGGATTTCCGAGATTCCGATCCTGCCCGGTTTGTCTTTGGCTTCCCAGTAGGGGAGGGGATCGAAGTTGAAATCCTGACGGTAATTGTCGATCCCTTCGTTTTGGATTAAATCGCCGATTAGATTTGTAAGCCATGCGAGTGCATCCTTATTTCCAAGATCAAAAAGATAATTGTCATTCCCTTTGAGTTTGATAAGCCATTGGGGATGTTCACGGTCAATCATTGATCCGGGACTCACCCGTTCAGGTTCGAACCAAACCATGAATTTGGCTCCGGTAGCATGAACTGCATCTGAAACAGGTTTTAATCCGCGCGGAAAACGTTCCTTGTCAACAGTCCAGTTTCCCACGTTCTGCCACCATCCCCCTTTGGCTTTGTCCCAGCCGCATCCGGTGTACCATCCGGCATCAAGCCAGAAAACTTCAGGCAGTATTTTGAATTGCTGGTACCGTTTGACCAGTGCAATGGCAAATTCTTCGGTCAGACAATTATACTCCCCGCATGGCTCCGGGTCACCGTAATCGAAGCTTCCCGATAACGGGTATTCGGCATATTTCCCGTTTATTTTTCGGGAGTGATGGGCAAGGATGAACTGCCGGAACTGGTTGTGACCAACCATCCGGTCTGACCCTTTCCAGAAAAGGAGGCATATTTTCGGGGTGCGGATCTCTTCGGATGGGTTGAGTGACAATTGCATCTTCTCCATTCCCGATTTCAGGGAGACCGTTTGGTCATCTGCCTGCAATACATTGGCATACCATTTCCCCGTCCACCCAACTGCGGCTAAAATGCCTTGCCGACCCGGAGCCTCGATGTTGAAAAACGGGAAAGCGGTATTATCCGACGATCTTCCTCCAACCGGTGTCATGTACACAGGCTTTCCAACCTTCATTTTTTCGTCAATGGGTTGGAAGTCGTTTCGTTGGGCATCACTCCCCCGGTTGTGGTGAAGGATATAATTCCCTGAAGTTTCACCTGTAAACGGTTGATCGATCACTGCGGCCTGTTCAATAATAGGGGTGCTGGCTGATGATGTATTTGAAAATCTCAGGACCCATTCCACTGCAGGAAAATCGGTGAAGCAAGTAACCAAACATTTAACCACCAGTCCGGTTTTGGGATCGGTATAGGAGAAAACCAATTCTTCAGTTGTTGAATCAGTTGGTTTTGGCTTTTCGGTACGGAACTGCCACCCTTTGATAAATTCGTCCGATTTTTTCCCGTCATAAACGAATGAAAAGGGGGGGATCTTCCCTTTGGCGAAATGTTGACTTACCCATTTTTGAATGCCCGATCGTGAATCAGGAATTCCCTTTGAGGATTGGGCAGAGGTATTTCCACAAATTCCGAAAATGGCTAAAGTTAATAGCAGACATAATTTTTCTCTTAGGTGATGAACAGAGATGCAGGAAGCTAGCTTCATAAGTTTTTGATATTATATAATTAACAGGCAATTAGCACTTTTTGCCAGACTGCTGTACCTAAGCACCGGTTTTTTTTAAATCCGGCAGCCGGATTTTGGCATTCTCCGGGTAGTTGTCCGGATAGCAATAGAACCGGTCGATCAGCGCAGATGTATAAAAATAATCCATTCTGGCAGATCAGGTGACACGGCTTAATCATTTAGGTCAATTTTATTCCAAAGATATTTAAATCGGTCTATAAAACACCCGTGCCTTTGCGGAGACATTCAAATTTATTAAGATCGAATCGCGATTTGATCTTAACCATTTTATCCTGGTTCTCTTGGCTGTATATTATTTATAATCAGGGTTAAATATAAATATTAATATTTTTTAAATGCAACAATATTTCTTTAAAAATTAACAACAATTCAGATTAATATCTATTTTTGTCCTATAAGAGTAAATAGTACGCTTAAAAACCAGCTAACACCGTAACCACCGGCTATTACTTTTTTGTAATCAAATTACGCCATTAACTGAATGAATCGCATTGTTATTTTAATTTATGCCCTATTTATATGTTTCCCGTCCGCCTTTGGACAGGATATCAACCTTCGGTTTCAGCATATTACCTCCGAACAGGGTCTGTCGCAGAATACGATAGGGTGTATGTTGCAGGATAGTCGCGGATTTATGTGGTTTGGGACCTGGAACGGGCTGGACCGTTACGATGGCTACAATTTTCTGGTGTTTAAATCTGAGAATCAGGAGGGGGGATTATCCAATAATTTTATCTATTCGATTTGTGAGGATAAAGCAGGGAATATTTGGGCAGGTACCAAGAACGGGCTGAACAGGATCGATCATCAGACTAACTCGATCACCACTTTTTATCACAACGTGAATGATCTGAATTCCCTGTCCGGGAATATTATAAATGCGCTCTACTGTGACCAGCAGGGGTCAATATGGGTTGGAACGGCTTCCAACGGATTGGATAAAATCAGGTTTGACCAGAGTGCCGAAAAGTATGTGATCACCCATTATACTTACAACAAATCGGACGCAGCGTCACTGCCGGGAAATGAAATTAATGCCATACTCCGGGATAAAAGCGGGTATTTATGGGTTGGAACAAATTCCGGACTGGGAAGGATGGAGATCAGTACAGGTAAATTTACCATTTTCCGGAATAATGGGGCTTTGAATAGCAGTCTGTCGTCCAATGGTGTACTCTCGGTATTTGAGGATCGGGCGGGTGTTATCTGGCTGGGTACCAATAATGGATTGAATAAATACAATGCCTCAAGCGGAGATTTTACAAGCTTTCTTCCCGATCCGGATAACCCGGGAAGTCTATCACATCTGACCGTTAAGGCAATTTCGGAGGATAATGATGGCCGCTTACTTGTTGGAACCCTGGGTGGGCTTGACCGTTTAAATCCGGGGGATGTCAGTTTTTACCATTTTCCGGTGGGAGGGAATGACAACTATGGTTTAAATAATGAGTTTATTAATGCGCTTTTTGCTGACCGGCAGGGAAATATCTGGATTGGGACCGACAAGGGTGGTATCTCGAAGTATAACAGTAAGCAAAAGGGGTTTGGTTTTTTCGCATCAAACCGGTCGAATTCCAATAGTCTGAGCAGTAATACGATAAATTCTGTCTATGACGAACCCTCCAATTTGTGGATTGGGACTGCCGGTGGCGGATTAAACAGGTACAACAAGTCTGACCGGACTTTTATCCACTACCGGAATTCGACCCACGATCAAAATTCGATCAGCAGTAATTTCATTTCAGCAATTTGCAAAGATCCTGGCGGAGATACCTGGGTAGCGACATGGGGAGGTGGATTAAACCGGCTCTTAGCTCAAAAGGGTTCCGGAGTTTTCAGTCATTACCGGGAAAATGGGGGTGAAAACAGTATTTCGAGTGATTTTGTATCTTCGGTATGGGCTGATCCAACCGGTTATTTGCTGATCGGGACCTTAACCGGACTTGATCTGTATCAACAGGATCAGCACTTGTTCAGGCATATCGCCAGTCAGCAGGACTGGAAAAACAAAATTTCGGAGGTGGGATGCATCCTCAAAGATAGTAAAGGATTCTATTGGATTGGGACCCGGCTGGGATTATACCGCATCCCCTCCGACCTTCTTCTGCGTGGCGCAGGTGATAAGGATATCCGGAAATTTACTAATATTTCAGGTGAAACCAACTCACTCACGGGGGATTATGTGATTTCACTGTGCGAAGATAACCAGGGAGATATCTGGGTTGGGACTTATGGCAGCGGGATAAACCGTATTCATCTTACCGACAGGGGGTCATTTAAATTCACCGGTTTTAATCAGAATGACGGCCTTTGTAACAATGTAGTTTATGCGATTCAGAAAGACCGGAATAATAATTTGTGGCTCAGTACCGATAACGGATTATCGCGTTTTGATCTTCAAACCGGTCAGTTTAAGAATTTTTATACCTCAGACGGATTGCAGTCGAATCAGTTTTACTGGGCGGCTTCATGCGCGGGTAAGGACGGAAGACTCTATTTTGGAGGAATGGAGGGGCTCAATTATTTCGATCCCGATAATATCAGGGATAACACCTTTATTCCTCAGGTTGTTGTCACCGACCTGAAAGTTTTCAATTCTTCGGTAAACGTCGGTAAATGGAACGGGAAAAAGGTGTTGCTCGACAAGGTGATCAATGAAACTACAGCCCTGAATCTGAGTTACAGGGAGAATGTTTTCTCGTTCGAATTTTCTTCGCTCGACTATTTTTTACCCGAAAAGGTTCAGTATAAATACCGGATACAGGGTGTGGACAAGGATTGGGTAACAGTTCCATCGACACGGCGATTTGTGACCTATACGAATCTTGAAGGGGGCGATTATATCTTTGAAGTCAAGGCATGCAACAGTGACGGGGTCTGGAACGATTCCCCCACCAAATTACATATCCATATTTCGCCACCCTTCTGGGCCACGGTGTGGTTCAGGATATTGTTATTGCTGACAGTTACCGGTTTGGTGCTGGCTTATATCCGGTACCGGACAATCAGCCTGCAACGGCAAAAGCTTGTCCTTGAACGATTGGTCAGGGAACGGACCAGAATTGTGGAGGAGCAGAACGAAATGCTTCAAAATCAAGCGATAAGTTTGCAGGAGTCGAATGTTTTGCTGGCCTCGGGCAAAGAGCAGATCGAGGGACAGAAATATCAGCTGGAACTGAAAAATCAGGAGATCTCTGTACAAAGGGACAAGCTCATTGAACTGAATAAACATGTCAATCTTGTCAATCAGTTAAAGTTGAGGTTTTTCACGAATATTTCGCACGAATTCCGGACACCGCTCACCCTGATTCTGGGGCCGCTTGATAAATTATTATCTTCATGGAAAGGTGAACAGAGTACTTTTGAAACCCTGCAACTGATTAACCGGAATGCACAGCGGCTGCTTCACCTGATCAATCAGCTGATGGAGTTCCGGAAAATTGAATCGGGTAAGCTTGAACTCAAGGTTTCATTGGGTGATATCAATAATTTTCTGGAAAATATCTTCTCCAGTTTTCAGCAACTTGCCATTCAGCAGGATATTAAATGTGAATTTGTCCCTGTCCCTCAGTCGGTTGATTGCTGGTTTGATCATGAGAAAGTTGAGAATATAATCTTTAACCTGCTTTCAAATGCCTTTAAATTTACCTCTTCCGGGGGTTCTGTCAGCCTTAAAATGTCCTTTACAAATATAGTGGGCAGAACCGGGGAGATTGAATCGAAGCATAAATCCTCACCCTCAACTCCACTTCTTGAAATTAAGGTGTCAGATTCCGGAGTCGGTATTTCAGAGGAACACATTGCCCATATCTTTAAACGATTCTACCAGGTTAACAGTTCCGAAAGTCTGAAAGTGAGAGGGTCCGGAATCGGATTGTCACTTTCGAAGGAGCTGGTTAAGGCGCATCATGGTTCAATAATGGCAGAAAGCCGGCACAACGAAGGGTCTGTTTTCACCGTACATCTTCCGGTATTCAGGGAGAACTTTGATCCCAAAGAGATCTTTGACCAGAAGGTTGAACTTAAGCAAACCCTGAAAGAACAGGTTTTGAAATTAAGCGGTGAATTGCTTGCCGAAGTGCCTGAACCCAGGAAGAAGCCGTATTCAGTCTCGGATGAATCAAGAAAACCGCTGATCCTGGTTGCCGAGGATAATTACGACCTGCGGACCCATATCGCTATTTCTCTCGGAGATGAATACCGGGTGATGGAGGCTGAAAACGGGAAGGTCGCCTATGAACTGGCCAAGAACCACAATCCGGAACTCATTATCAGTGATATCATGATGCCGATCATGGATGGGTTGGAGCTATGCAGCCGACTTAAAAACAACCTGCATACCAGTCACATCATTGTTGTACTCCTTACGGCCCGGAATTCGGTGGAACACTGGATAGAAGGTTTTGAAACAGGCGCCGACGATTATATTTCAAAACCGTTTGACATGAATCTGCTCAAGGTTCGTCTCAGACAGTTAATCGAATCACGCAGACAGTTGAAAAAACATTTTGGTAAAGATCTGACGCTCGAACATACTGAAAATTCGATTTCGGCTGCCGATGAAAAGTTTATTCAGAAGGCGCTGGAGGTTGTTGAGGGGAATTATGCAGATGCGGGGTTTGGGGTGGAGGAGTTTGTAGCTAAAATGTTGGTTAGCCACAGTCTGCTGCACAAAAAACTTTCGGCAATAGCAGACCAGTCCGCCAGCGATTTTATCACCTCATACCGGCTGAAGAAGGCGGCTCAGTTGCTTCAGTTAAACGAAAAAAGTGTTTCTGAAATAGCCTATGATATTGGATTCAACGATCCCAAATATTTTAGCCGGCAGTTTAAGAAATATTTTGGATCTACCCCTTCGGAATACTGCAAACCTCCCCGGTAATTATCAGTTTCTCCACCTGAAGTGGTAAAACGGCTGATGGATGTTAAGGTTGCGATTTTGGCTAACATGTTAATAAATAGTTATTTTAGTGCGAATGCAAAAGTTGGAGACTACATTTTTCCTGAAATTTTAACAAATAATTAACAATTACATAATCCTCCTCCTTAAAAACAGAAAATTCCACCTCCTATTTACGTTGTTGCCGTTTATTTGCCTTAGATTTTTTCATGAAAAAGAATTCGCAACCAATCAATTTATTAATGAACAAAAAAACCAGCGAAATGAGACAAAAGCTATTTTTAAAAGCTTGCCTGCTAAATTTGTTTTTTATGTTCCTGTTTGCAGGGACATTGTTAGCGCAGCAACTTAAAGTTACCGGAACTGTAAAAGATTCCAAGACCAATGAAGCATTGGTAGGAGTAAGCATCGGTGTTAAAGGGACAACCATAAGCTCCATTACAGATGCTGACGGAAAGTTTGCCGTTGTGCTGAACAGCCCCAAGGTAGTCCTCACTTTTAGTTATGTGGCTTACTCACCTCAGGAGATTGCCGTAAATGGCCAGAATAAAATTGACGTGAACATGAGTGCAACAGAAACCCAGTTAGATCAGGTTGTTGTTATCGGTTACGGTACACAAAAGAAATCGGATCTTACCGGATCAATTGCTGTAGTGGATACCAAAGATGTAATGAAGGTTGCCTCCAACGATGTTACCAAGGCGCTTCAGGGTCAGGTTGCCGGTCTGAGTGTTCAGGGTGGCGGTGAGCCAGGTGCAGTTCCACTGGTAAAACTAAGAGGTGTTGGTTCTTTCAATAATACCACTCCGCTTTATATTATCGACGGAGTTCCAACCCCGGTAAATGACTATCCAATGTCAGACATTGAGTCTATCCAGGTTTTAAAGGATGCTTCCGCAGCCGCCATTTACGGATCACGTGCTGCCAACGGGGTTATTATCATTACCACCAAACGGGGCAAGAGCGGTAAGCTGAAGGTGAACTTCAATACGTATTATGGTGTTCAGAATATTGCCAACCGTTATAATGTGGCCAATGCCACACAATATCAGAAAATGGTCAATACCGCAACTTATAATGCAATCAAAACAAATCCTACCTATTCCGGTGATACTTTGCCGTTGAATAATCCAAGTGACCCGCGTTTCAGCAGGTATAATACCAATTGGCAGAAAGAGGTATTTAAAACCGGTACAATTGCCAATCATAATATATCCTTGTCCGGGGGGAATGAACATTCAACCTTTAATACTTCACTCGATTATTTTGACCAGACGGGTACTATGGTGGGTAATGGCCCAAATTACAAACGGTATTCCTTTTCACTGAATTCAGATCATACCTATGGAAATTTGAAGTTTGGCGAAACGATGAGTTACACCTACGTTGATCAGGATCTGATGACCTTCCTGAAAGACGGAACAGCTGTTTCGTTTGCTGTTGAGGCAATCCCAACGCTCCCTATCCATGATAAGACGACTATTGACGGATACAGCGCTTCAGACAAAACGCTCGATGGTTCCTACTCTGCGAACGTAATCGGGATGAATTCGATGATCCAAAGCAATACCAAGCGTTATAAGTTTTTTGGCAATGCCTACGCCGAATATAAATTTGCCTCTTTCCTGAAATATAAGCTAAGCCTCACATACGACCGAAGCGATTTCCATGATTTCAATTTTGATCCTATTCACAACCTTGGGTGGGCTTATGTCAACAGTATCGCCTCGATGAATGATAACCGCAGTGAAGCTTCTACATCGACCATTGAGCAGACGCTGACCTTCGATAAAAAAGTGGGCGAGCATACGATTAACGGGATGATTGGAACTTCGGTTCTGGACGGTAAATCAAGCTATGATAATGCCTATGCACTGGGCTTTACCCAGCCTTATTTCGAACAAATCAGTAATGGTGCGACAACCAGCGTAATTGGAGGTTCAGCCGAAAACAGGCTTGTCTCCTATTTCGGACGTGTCATCTACGGCTTTCAGGACAAATACCTGGCAACAGCTTCGATCAGACGTGATGGTTCCAGTCGTTTCGCACCATCTCAACGATGGGGTGATTTCCCTTCTGCAGCTGTTGGCTGGAAGATCAACAAGGAAGAGTTCATGAAGGATTTTACCTTTATTGACCTGTTGAAACTGAGGGCAAGCTGGGGAAAACTTGGAAACCAGGAAATCGGTGACTATGGTTATCAGTCACAGATCAATCCGTATGCCTCTTATGTATTCGGTGGTACCTTAAACGCCGGATCTGCGCAGATCTCTTATGCGGACCCTTCCATTCACTGGGAATCCAAAACAACCTCAAACATTGGTCTTGATGCATCGTTATTCAACAACCGTTTAAGTTTTTCGGGTGAATATTACAACAGTAAATCATCTGATATGCTTTTGGTGGTTGAGATACCTTATTCGAATGGGGTTTATTCCTGGCTGGCTCCAACCATCAATGGCGCTACGGTAGTAAATAAGGGATTGGAATTTACCGCAGGGTGGAAAGACCGCAAGGGTGACTTCTCGTATAGCATCACCGGCAATGTTTCAACGCTGAATAATAAGATCACCTCCTTAGGTTACGGCAACAACCCGATTTACGGAACGATCAGTAAGTCATCAGTCGGAACCTCAGTAGGGGAATTGTATGGTTATAAAATTGATAAAATTTTTAAGACTCAGGCTGAAATCAGCGCTTTAAATACAACTGCCGCTCAGAAAAACGGCGCCGGACAGGTTTATCAGTATCTTTATACCTCTCCCGGAGATTATAAATTCAAGGATCTGAATGGCGATGGTATCATCACAGACAAGGACCGCACCTATCTTGGAAAATCAATTCCAAACCTCTATTTCGGTCTTAATTTATCTGCAGCCTATAAAATCTTCGATTTCTCCCTCGCAGGGAATGGGGTATCGGGTAATAAAATTTACAATGCAATCAATGCATCACTTGAATATGGCGGAGGTGCCGATCAGTATTCCACCCGGATGCTGAATGCCTGGACTCCCTCAAATCCTAATTCAACAACCCCCAGAGTTGTCATGGGCGATCCAAACGGAAACGCAAGAAACTCTTCACGCTGGCTGGAGAATGGTGCTTACTTCAAAATTTCGAATGTAGAGTTGGGGGTTACTTTACCTTCAGCACTTCTTCGGAAATATAAAATAAGCAGCCTGAGGATTTATGCAAAAGGTCAAAACCTTTACACATTTACCAAATACACCGGGTTTGATCCTGACTTTGGAAGTGACGGACTTTTCGACAGGGCCGTTGACCACGGATCGTATCCAAATAAGCCTTTTAACGCTTTCTCAGGGGGATTACCAAATCCAAGGACATTCATGTTAGGATTACAATTAGGATTGTAACTTATAACCTCATTTAAAATTTCAAGAAAATGAAGACTAAAAAAATCATTATACTTTTCGTTACAATCGGATTATTATTCTCAGGTTGTAAGAAGAACTATCTGCAATTAAGCAACCCAAACCTTCAGACTACCGCCACATTCTGGCAAACTGAAGACGAGGCTTTGCTTGGAGTAAACGGGATTTATCATGCACTGGGCTATGACGGTACCTTTATGCGTTTCGCACCTGCCTGTCTGGACAGCCGCGATGATATCACCTGGTCCCCAAGTCCGTGGGACGCTTTCTTTGCTGTAGCTCAGTTTAACCTGGCCGTTACCAATTATATGCCTGAAGCTATGTATGTTGCGCACTATGACCTGATCAAAAGGGCAAATGCTGCAATTGCCAATCTTCCCAATATTACCTATACTGTTCATCCCGAATACAAGGATCGTTTAATGGGAGAAGCGCTGTTTTTACGTGGATTGGAATACATGTACACAGTTCTGTTTTTCCACCACATCCCGTTAATCCTCACTCCCCCCGCAACATCGGCCGATTTCTTTCCAAAACAGGTTGATGCCTCATTGGTATGGGCACAGATTTACAAGGATCTTTCCGCTGCAGCAAATTTATTGCCTGCAAGCTATGACGCTGCAAACCTGGGAAGGGCCACCAAAGGGGCTGCTTTAGCCTATCTCGCAAAAGCACACCTTTTCAATAAGGATTATGCCGGTGCAGGACCAATTTTTAAACAGGTCATTGATTTGGGAGTATATGGACTTATGCCAAATTACGGCGATAATTTCACCGATGAGCATGAGAATAACCAGGAATCGATTTTTGAGATTCAGTTTCAACGGATGAACCAGCCAAATTTAAACTGGGTAGGCGCTCCGGTTGCAAACAATGACCATACCACGGCTCGCGCTATTACCTACGCACCTTCTCCATTTGGTTGGGGCGATATGGCTATCCGCCCCTGGTTATTCCAGGAGTATAAGCAGGAAAAGACGGTTGCCGGCGGTGACGATCCACGGCTAAAAGCTTCAATCACCTATGATTATCCCGGTTGTACCCTCTATTTCCAGAATTTCCGCCAGGCTTTCCCATATGCAGGGGCTGATACTGCCAAATGGGCCACCATGTTCTTTGCACGTAAATACGAAAATGTCAATTCGGAAGCCAATGAGTTTGACTGGCGCTCCGGAATCAACGAACGGTTGATGCGCTATTCCGATGTACTGCTCATGTATGCTGAAACCGAGATTCAGTTAGGAAATAATGCCGAAGCTGCCAAGTACATGACAATGGTTCGTAACAGGGCAAACCTCCCGAACCGTACCGCTGAATTCACTGCAGCTACCAAGACTCAGCTTATGGATCAGATTGCCCACGAACGTATTCTGGAGTTCTGCCAGGAGGGGCACCGTTTCGACGATATCGTAAGATGGGGGTGGTTATCCGACCCAACGAAACTTGCGTTACTCAAATCGCATGACGCTGAATGGAACGGTTATATACCCGGCAAGGAATACATGCCAATTCCGGAGATTGAGATCAATACCAATCCAAACGCCGTTCAGAATTCTTCCTATTAATTACTACAGCGAAATCCGGAGGTGAGGTTTATTCTCCATCTCCGGATCCGGTTAAATAATCAGATTAGAATAAGCCTGCCGGGTATCCTCAGAAATACCGGGTATCGGGCGGCTTATTTATTGATTTTTTCTCTGGTTGCCTTTAAGTAATAAGTACAATATCATGTCGTAATTATTTTTTTCCTCCTTTGACCTCCCCAGGCCCCTGTCCACCTTTCCCCTCCAACGGAGGTAAAAGGAGGAGATTAAAAGGCAGGTATTGTTCAGAATGCGGTAGGTTTAGAGGGGTCAAAAAGGTAATAATCGAAATTTAAATAGTACATCATATCATTCCGATTATTTGTACAGAAGTTTACCGCTTAGGAAAAGTTTAACATCCCATTCAGAGAGGCAGAGCTTTGTCGGCTGTTGTCTGTTGACCGATAACGGGAAGTACAATATTCCAGACACGGTAAGAATGTTTAAGTACCATGAAGTTGTGAACACCTCCGATTATCCGATTAATACATTGTTAATTAACTGATTAAGCTAATTAAAATAACCCTTTTGATGGGCTGTAATATCCGAAACCGGGCGTGATGGCAGAAATACAAACCGGCAAGAAGATACAATACATGCGAATCGAAGCTCAATGAAGTTAATTCCATTTGGCCATTAAAAAACAAATTATTATCAAATGAAACCCTCATAACTTGTCATTGACAATAATATTGGACAAAATCTGTGAGGGTTCCATTAGAAGTTAAAAATAAGTAAGATAATCTAAATTTATCCGAGTGAAAAAATATATTTTCCTTGTTATAAACATCCTGATAATTAAGGTTCTGTGTGCTCAGACCACGATGACTATTGATGTCTCCAAACCGGGCGCTGAAATTAGCAAAGACCTGTACGGGGTGTTTTTCGAAGAGATTAATCACGCCGTTGAAGGTGGTTTATACGGAGAGCTGATTCGGAACCGTGGTTTTGAAGAGAACCGGATGCCTGAAGGGATGACCAGGGAGGGGGAGTACCTTCGCACGCCGAATGGATGGAAACATCGCTTCGTTGAGCCTTCCGGTCTTGAAGGATGGTCACTTTCATTAAGTGGCAAAGCCCTGGCAACCATCAGTCAGGTTGCAATAAATCCGTTAAACGGCGTGACCCCCCATTCGTTGCAACTCGAAGTAAAGGAGGTTAACTCCGGAAATGTCAGCGTTGTGAATTCCGGTTTTTGGGGGATCAATGTTGAAAAGGGAAAAATGTATAATCTGTCGCTGTACGCACATTGTAATCAGGAATATAAGGGAAGTATTGAAGTGCGGCTTGAAGGTGCTGACGGCACAATTCTGGCACGCGAAAAAATTGCCGGGCTCGGATCGGTATGGAAAAGGTTTTCCTGCTCACTTACCGCTTCGGCCTCGAATAAGAAAGCCCGTTTTTGCATCACACCGTTGTCGGAAGGTACACTTTGGTTTGATGTAGTCTCCCTTTTCCCGTCTGACACCTATAAACATCACGCCAATGGGATGCGTAAGGATATTGCAGGTCTGATAGAACAGCTGAAACCGGGCTTTTTAAGGTTTCCCGGAGGATGTATCGTCGAAGGCTCAACCCTGGATAACCGCGTAAAATGGTTCAACACGATCGGGGATATTGCCAAACGGCCCGGGCACTGGGTATTATGGGATTATCAGTCCAGCGATGGGGTTGGTTTTCATGAATACCTTCAGTTCTGCGAGGACCTTGGTGCGGCGCCGATGTATGTAATTCCCGTCGGACTCTCCTGCCAGTTCCGTAAATGTGAAGTGGTTCCGGCAGATGAGCTGAAGCCCTATATCCAGGAAGTTCTCAATGCCCTTGAATATGCATTGGGACCTGTTTCTTCTGTGGGAGGAGCACTTCGGGCGAAAAACGGGCATGCCAAACCTTTTCATATCAAATATTTAGAAATCGGAAACGAGAATTATGGCCCGGTTTACCGGGAGCATTACAATATTTTTTACAAGGCCATCAAGGAGAAATATCCGCAGCTTCATACCATTACCTGCACCGACCCCGGTATGCGGGATGGATTCAAACGATCGGATCTTGCCGGAATCACCGAGCCGATTGAAATGATCGATGAACATTTCTACGAAAGCCCTGACTTCTTCTACCGGAATTTCACACGGTATGATGGTTATGACCGGATGGGACCTAAAATATATGCAGGTGAATATGCGGTAAAGAAATGGGAAAACACCCTGAAGGGGAATCTCGATGCATCACTGGCCGAAGCTGCCTTTATGGTTGGAATGGAGCGAAATGCCGACATAGTGAAGCTCAGTTCTATGGCTCCAACCTTTGTCAACCTCAACGATCAAACCTGGAATCCGGATATCCTGGCTTATGATAATGCAAACGCCTATGGCAATCCTGCTTATCATGTTCAGAAACTTTTTGCCACAAATCTCGCGGACAGATCGCTAAAACTGACAAACACCTATCCCAACAACGTTTTACTGCCTGTTGAAAAAGGGGTTGGAATGCTGGGATTTCTCAATACAGACCTTAAGGCTGAATACAAGGATGTATCAGTGACTGTAAACGGCAAAAAATACGAAGGGGATAAATTGTTTCCCAAAGAGGTGCTGAACAAGGCTTCCAATGGAATCTGGACCGGAAATCATGCCTATCTGGCAATGCCTTTTCTTAAAAGTGTTTATGACGAGACCGGAACCGATGCCTGGAACGACTACACCCTCTCTCTTAAAGCAAAGGCCGATTCCATCGATGACCTGGAATGTTTTAATATTCTGTTTTACACCACCGGGGAAAATAAGCATTACAACTGGAATTTAAGTGAGTGGAGAAGATACAGCTGGTTGCAATGGCATGATAATGGTTATGGCTCTTACTTTGGACAACAGCCGGGTTTCATTGAACCAAACCGGTGGTACGACATCAGTGTTCGGGTTAAAGGGGATAGTCTGTTCTGTTATCTGGACCAAAAACTGGTGCAACAGGTAGCAATGCCCCGAAAAATTGTTCCGGGTCTCTATTCAAGTGCGGGTGAGACTAAAACCGGAGAAATTATTGTAAAAGTCGTGAATGCAACCAACGAATCACAGCCAACGGCACTTAAACTTGAAGGAAAG